>Ga0172372_10005493_pt1 | contig 17634 bp, 11 predicted proteins | sample LakKiv5m_2_FD_114544 | JGI IMG/M metagenome (GOLD analysis project Ga0172372, IMG submission 114544) | Freshwater microbial communities from Kabuno Bay, South-Kivu, Congo - kab_092012_9.5m | ecosystem: Environmental > Aquatic > Freshwater > Lake | place: Democratic Republic of the Congo...
ACCAATGTCACTCAAATAGAGGGGAATTCAGGTACAAAAGCCTTTACCTTCACTGTTACCCGCAATGGAGATACTACTAGTAGCAGCAGTGCTAATTGGTCAGTAACAGGGTCTGGCACTAACCCAGCAAATGGCGCTGATTTTGTTGGTGGCACCCTGCCAACGGGCACGGTAAATTTTACAGCAGGTGAAACCAGTAAAAGTATTACGGTGAACGTGTTAGGAGACGCCACTGTTGAGCCAGATGAAGGGTTTACAGTTACCCTATCCAACCCCACTAATGCCAATATTACTACTGGGACTGCTACAGGAACAATTACCAATGACGATCGCACCCTCACCCCTATTATTGATTACGCACCCAACGTGAATATATCCACGGGTTTGGTTTTCAGCACCAATGGGGGAGGAAGTCTGTCTTTAGACACAAATAGACTATCCATGTCTAATGAAGTTACCGGTGTCCAAAATGGAACAAAGTCCAATTTTAACCACTTATTTGGACTATATGAGGTCTTGAATGCTCAAGGAGAAATTAATACTGAGAAAGGGGTGTTAAAACCGGGAGATAGCGATTATGCGTTTTATGCTCTCACCGCTGCTAGGGTTAAGGACTTTATAGTGAAAGCAGGTAATAGCGATACTCCCAGCACCGCTACACAATTAGGGTCTGGTGTGTCACTTCAAGGTAATAAGTTTTATGCTCCTTTTGTTATTGCTAACTGTGGAACTTACTTCCCTAATTTACAACAGGGAGTAGAAGATTTCATCGCTGCTGAAAATGGAGACGTAAACCGGTTTGCCAATTCACCTAAATATGTCCGAGACCTTGTTGCTACGGAAGTAGGTAATGAGTTCAATAATGCACCTAGATTCGCACAGGAACCTGTAGCCTATTTTAGCTTTGGGTCAGCTAATCCGGATAAATCTCCCCACCTCCGTTCCTATGGTAATGGAGTCTATGGATTTGAGGATTTACCCGCTACTGCTACCCAATATTCCAACAATGATTTCAATGATGCGGTTTTTGCTCTTTCTTAAACTTGAGGTTGTTGGTTTCTCAATTTCTCCATCCCCGGATGGGGAAGTTGAAACTTTGGTGTTAGTACATTTTAACTAGTTTGAGTGATGATAAGGGGGGAAAGGGGTAGATTGTATTTAGCTGCTAAATTAACTTCGATTTCTAAGGTGCTTATTTGCTGTCTTAACCAATTTGTAAATAAATCTCCTATAATTCTCAGACGTATCTGTTCATTCAACTGGGGTTGAATAATCTCTTCTACCATGATGATACGCACTCCCTGGGGTGTGGTGATGGGTTTGAGGATTTGTGGGGGATTAGCAGCAAAAATGGCCGCAGCAATTTCTGGTCTGAAATCTTTTCGCTCACGCATACCTTGATATCCCCCCGCTCTACGGAGTTCTGGATTTTGAATATATTGACGAGCTACTTCATGAAAGCTAATTTCCCCTTCCTGCAAGGCATAAAATATTTCTAGGGCTAAATCTTCATCATCTAATATCACTTCATAAATTGCTGCTGCAATGTATTCCAGTTGATGAGCATAAAAAAATGATTCCACTTGCTCTCCAAATAAATGATTAGCTAATTTGGCAGATAGTAGGTTGGTGTAGGCAATTTCTTCAAAGTTATCTAGGGATAAATAGTGTTTCTTTAACCAGGCCCAGGTGTCTTCTGCTTTGACTAGGTTATTGGCTAATCTCAGATTGTCCGCTGCTTGCTGTAGTTCCGCTGTTGTTATCTGAATATCTTCTTTCATCGCTGTCTGTGTCACTATTTTCCTACTGGCGATCGCATCTAATATGTTGGGCATTTGACAGGATATTTTTAGGTGATACAGAATATCTTGATCACCAACACTGATTTTTTCTAACATGATTTTTTACTCCTCTAATTTTATAAATCTAAACCATTTTTCTGTAATCTTTTAAATGGATCTAATATCAGATCCATAACTCGACGTTGACGAACAATAAGTTCTGCGGTAGCTGTTTGACCTGGTATTAAGGGAATGGGTTTATCACCAGATTTGATATAGGGGTTTTCTAGGGCAATTTCTAGTTGGTATGTTTCCATGCGAGTATTGCTATTTGGTGAAACTTTTGCATCAGGTGAAATCCATAAAACCCTTCCCTGAGTTACTCCATACTCCTGGAATGGATAAGCATCAAATTTAATTTTTACTGGCATTCCTACTTTAATAAAACCACTTTGCTGACTTGGTATTTCTGCTTTCAAAATTAAATTGGCATTTTCGGGAGCAATTTGAGCTACCATTTGTCCTACTTGAACAACAGCACCTGGTTTTTTAATCGGTAGCTCGAAAATTATACCATCTACGGGCGATCGCAATATTCGTTGTTGTAATTGTAATTCCAGGGACTTGATTTGGCTTTTAGTTTGGCTAATCTCCGATTTTATACCACTAATTTGTGTTTGTAAATCTTTCAGTTGCTCTTGATTTTTTAACACTGTTAATTTACCTGCTTGAATAATACTTTGATAACTACTTTCTTGCTCTTGTAACCGGAGTTTGGCTTGTTGAATTTCCGACCTTAATTGATTCATAACTGAGTTATATCGGTTTAATTCTTCCCGTAGTTGTAAACTAGCTCTTTGCAGGTTAGAACTAGCTTCCTGTCGTAATCTTTGACTATCTTCTGCTGTTTTTTCTATCTCCACAAATCGGGTTTGAGGAATTATCCCTTCTTGTAATAGTTGGTTATAGCGAGCAACTTCTAGGGAATCTCGACGTAAACGGTTTTCAGCTAATCCATAAGCAACTTGGGTAGACTGGATATTCTGTTTTACTTGTTCTACTTGTGTAAGTCTTTCCAATTTTTGCAACTGATATGCACTCTGTTTAGCATCGAGATTTTCCCTTGCTTGATTTAATTGGGCAAGTTTTTCTAGGGATTGGGATTGATTTTGTTGTTTCTGAATATTAATAGCCAGTAGCACCTGATTATATAACAATTCTACTTGGGTTTGACGATTGACTAAACCATCTAATTTTGCTTGAGCTTCTTGTAATTGTGTGCGCAGTAATTGAGATTCAATTTCCATCAAAGGTTGTCCAGCTTGAACCCTAGCACCTTCTTTTACATTAACTGCAACCACACTACCCATGACTGAACTATCTAATTTATGAGTTGCACCTTTTGGTTCTATTCTACCACTAGCACTCCCGGTTTCGTCAATTTGGGAGAACATAATCCATGGTAAAGCAAATGCTGTAAAACTAACTAGTAAATACAACATTGATCTAGTCCACACTTTGGGTAAAGCATCTAGTAATTCTTCTGTGCCATAAAACCAGTCTTTAACTGGATTTTCTATCTGTTTGGGATTTTCTTGACTGATAATTTCGACAATTGGCGGTTGTTCTGATATCAAAATTGCCGAAGATGAATTATATGTTGATTGTGGCATAAATTTCCCTTACCTCAAGTTCACTAACTAACTACGGATAACTGTTGTTGATTAAGATAGTAATAATTTCCACGTTTAGCAATCAATTCTTCGTGAGTACCTTGTTCAACTAAAATTCCCCGATCTAATACTAAGATTAAGTCAGCATGACGTACGGTAGATAGACGATGGGCAATAATTAAACTAGTGCGTCCTTTGAGAATTTTCTGCAAGTTTTTTTGAATAATTCTTTCAGATTCTGCATCCAGGTGACTGGTGGCTTCATCTAATATTAAAAGGCGCGGATTTCCTAATAATGCTCTAGCTATAGCTAATCGTTGTCTTTGTCCCCCCGATAACATACCTCCTCCCTCACCAATTTGAGTTTCGTAACCCATAGGCATAAATTTAATAAATTCATCTGCACCCGCTAATTGTGCCACGGTAATGATTTCTTCTAGGGTGGATTCTGGATGAGCAATACTGATGTTTTCTCTAATTGTACCACCAAATAAAAATGTGTCCTGGTCTACAACCCCTATTTGAGACCGTAAGGATTTGAGAGCAATACTTGTCACATCTTGATTGTCTATTAAAATTCTACCATCTGTCGCAGGATATAATCCTAAAATTAGTTTGGATAGAGTTGTTTTACCAGATCCACTTCTTCCCACTACTGCTACGGTTTGTTCAGGTTTAATGTGAAAGTTGATGTTTTCTAAAATGTTAATATCGCTGTCTTTGTGATAACGAAAGGTGACATTTTCAAAGCGAATTTCTCCCCTTAGTTTTGATAGACTTTGCCGAGGTTGGATAACTAAGTCCTCTTCTACGTCTGCTTCTAATACATCATTAATCCGCTCGGTAGAAACTATAACTTCTTGAAGTTGATTCCACAACACGATTAATCTTTGAAAAGGCTGGATAATATTGCCTAATAACATGTTAAAGGCTACCAGTTGACCAATAGTCAACTGATTTTGAATTACTAACCAAGCACCAAACCAGAGTAAGCCTGTTGTGGCTAAAGATTGAATGGTGGCACTAATTATTTGTAACTTATTACTAATGATTTGAACGGCAAAGTTTTTCTTGGTCAAATTATGTAGTAATTCTTCCCATCGCCATCTTACAGTTTGTTCTATAGCCAAGGAACGAATTGAAGAAATGCCACTCAAAGCCTGAATTAAATAGCTATTCTCTTTGGCTAATGCTCCAAATACTTCTCGACTAATACGTCTCAAAAAAGGTGTGGCAAATAATGCTAGAAAAACAAATGGTGGGACAATTGCTAAAACAAATAATGCCAGAGGCGCACTATACCAAAACATCAAGCCTACATAAATAAATACCGTTAGTAAATCTAGAATAATAGATAGGGCTTCCCCGGTAAGGAATCGCTGAATTTTTTGGTTTTCTTGCACCCGAGAAACAATATCACCCACATAACGAGACTCAAAAAAAGACAAGGGTAGTAAAAATGTATGTTTGATAAATCCCACCAATAATGCTACGCTAATTTTATTAGCTGTGTGGTCTAGTAAATATTGCCTAAGTCCATTAATCACTACTCGAAATAATCCAAAAATTAGTAAACCAAATCCAACTGTATTTAGGGTTATTGTGCTACCCTGAACTATAACCCGATCCAACAAAAGTTGGGTAAATAAGGGTGTTACTAAACCAAAGATCTGAATTAAAATCGAAGCCACTAGAACTTCTACAAGTATCTGAAAGTGAGGTTTCACTAACTCAAATAACTGCCAAAATGGGCTGTTAGATTCTATGCTCTCTTGAAAAGATTTTGTAGGTTCTAATAATAGTGCATAACCAGTCCACCCAGCTTTAAATTCCTCAACTGTTAAAGTTCGTTGTCCAATAGCGGGATCTCCTACAATTACCTGTTTTTTGCTAATCTCATAGACTACTATATAATGTTTTCCCTCCCAATGAGCGATCGCGGGTAATGGTTGCTGAGCTAATTTATCTAAACTAGCTTTTACTGGACGGGTGGCAAAACCAATACTTTCAGCAGCACTGGTTAAACTTTTCATTGATGCACCAGAACGGTTAACATTAGCCAGTTCTCGCAGACGATTAATACTGAAATTTTTTCCCCAATAACGGCTAATCATTACTAAACAAGCTGCACCACAGTCGGAAGCACTTTGTTGTTCAAAATATGGGTATCGTTTAGTAATTTTATGCCACCAATTACTAACTGTAACTGTAGGAGTAGGGAAGTACTTTTGTGGTTTTTTCCGTTCTGGTTTAGCTGGTTGACTCCCTGGAGGAAGTTCAATGATATTCTGACTTATGGTGGAGACTGGTGTTTCTAGGTGTGTTTTTAAAAAGCTATCCCAATTTTTGGCTTGGAGCAATAGACGCTCCAGAACACTAGGCAATTGATTAATTACTTCCTGGGGAAGATAACCAATCTTTAAATCTACGGAAGCTCTAACAACATAATTGGCAAAATCATATTTGGGAAATAATGTCAACTCCCCAAAACATGCTCCCGATGTTAAAGTGCTAACCAAATTGTTCCTAGTATCTAATATTCTCGCTCGACCTGATAATACTAAATAAATTCCTGGGCGAGCGGTTTCAGATTGCCAAAATTGTTTCCCTACAATAGGTTCAATGATTTCCAATTTTTGCAAACAATTTTCCAGATCCTTTTGATCTAGGGATTTACCCAAAATATGACTAATTTGGGCAGCTAGATATTCTTGAGAAAGGGCTGCAATCATTTCCTAAACTCCTATATTCAGTGACTATTCGCTGGAGATCATTGATGATTTGGAAGTAGACTAAATGACCAATTAAAACTAGGTTCTAAGTTGGATGGTAAATCACAAATTGAAATACTTTGATCCTGATTTGCTAGATCCTTTATGGCACAGGGGTTTTTAGCTCTCGTGGAAAGTCCCATTTGTTTGAGTAACCGATTAATATGGCGATCGCTAATGGTAATACCCAATTCCTTAGCTAGATGTTTACTTAACCATTGAGCAGTCCAATTGCTAAAAGCATAGCCATATTCGCGAGGACTATGATTAACTAGGTCTTTCAATCTTTCTAAGTACTGATTATTAACGGTTTTTGGTCTCCCTATCTTTCGCTCTTTCCATTTGTGTGCCATTCCTGCTTCTGCTATACCCATCCAATATCTGGCCATTTCCTGGGAACAGTCGATAATCTCACAGATCTGAGATTGGGATTTTCCCATATCAGCTAATAAGATAATTTCAATTCTGCGGCGATACTCTGACTGGGAATTAGTTTGCAAATTTTTTAACAGTGTTTTACGTTCAAAGGGGGTTAGAAACTTGCTCTCGTGCTTATCGTAAATTTCATAAATATTATTGGTACTATTGTTGACACTATTGGCATCAAGACTGGAAGACATAATTATCACCATTTTATCAAATACTGCAAAGTCTTAGAGTGACAATCAACTAAACTCAAATTAGTTCAAATTATTAAATTCAACATTTTTCCCCCATAATAATCCATTCAAAAATCATCCAATCTGCCATAAATTAATATTGGCAAGATTGACTGTTTATTTAATCCTATTGCTTATCTTATATTAAATTTTTGTTGAATGTGACAATACTTTAGATTGATGAATTGTGTCAATCTGACTAAATTCAGTGAATAGTTGCTCTAGATGTAACATAATCTCAGTTATTATGACGGACAAAAGTTCATTCGAGAGAGTGCTACTTCGGGTTTTACCTATTTTGATGATAGTTGGTTTAATCTCATTTAGATTGCCATTCCCGAGCATAACGCAAAGTACTTAATTTCCCAAAATCAAATCTAGAGTAAGGATTCAACAATCCCCTTAACCGTTGCAATAACTCAACCGAGTACCCTAATTCCTGTCCTAGTGCCCCCAACATTGCTCTCACTCGCGGTGGTTCGGTATGGGCGATCGCTACCAATCGCTCGAACATTTCTGGAGATTGAAAATGTTTGAGCAATTGTTGGTGCGTCTGAGCAGGAGACAAATCGCTCCATTTTCCCCGGTAACGTAAAAAGTCCAGCAGAGCTGCTTCCTTAGTTGATAGATTTCCCCAAGTGCTAGGACGACGGGTATAAAGTTTTGCCCGTTCTCCTAACCAAACCCTAGGTAGGCTATTGGCGGTGGTTGCAAAAGTCCCGTTGAGGGCGTTCTGGGTGGTAAATCCTAGTAAATTAGCAGCATTGACTCCGGCGGGATATACGGGCGTTTGGGCTAGTCGGGGAGGAATTTTACCAGGGATAGGCTGACTTATACCGAATCGAGTAGGGCGGGGATGGTAATAATGACCTTGTTAAACTTCTGCGTAGTGTTCCTGTTGACGTTCCACAAAAGTTTGTACGCGATAACGATAAATCCTCATATTTTCGTCTGCCCACTCCTTATCACTACTGTTAACAAATAAATGCACTAAGGGTTCACTAGCATCTGGTAATACTAGTACCCAACTGTCATCATAAGATTGACAAATTTTTACTCCATCAATCAATTCTAGGTTGTGTGCAGGATGGGTTTCCACTAGATAACGCATTAAAGCTCCTTTGGCAATCCAAGGACAACGAATGGTATAACTCTTGTGAATCACTCGCGGTAACTCTCCCCGCACAGCAGTCAAGGAACGCTCTTGAATTGTTAACATTTCAATCAATTTGGCAATGCAAAACATGGAATCAAATCCAGGATGTAATTGGGGGAAAATAAAACCGGTTTCTCCACTACCACCTAATACTACATGGGAATTTTTTTGACAAGCTTCCATTAAAGCTGTGGGGTTGGCTTTGGTGCGAATTACTCTACCGTCATGACGACGTGCTACCTGTTCCACTGCACTCGAAGCATGTACTGGTACAACTACGGAACTTCGAGGATTAGCTGTTAACATCATTTCTACCATTAATGCTGTCAGCATTTCTCCACGCACGGGATAACCAGACTCATCCACTAAAATTAGTTGTTCCCCATTTGCAGACACCTGTACACCAAAGTTCGCTTTCACCGCTTCTACTACATGACCTAATTGAGTTAATAGCCCCTCTTTGGTTGTTATGGTCATTGATGTTTTATTTACACTGGCATTTAAAACTACTGCATCCGCACCAAATTTATCCAGCAGTTGGGGTAGGACAGCACCGGAAATAGCATAAACATAGTCGATAACAATCTTGGCTCGACTATTACGTAAAGTTTCTACATTTAAAAGATTTTCAAAAGCTGTACAATAATAATCTATGACCTGACTAGGATAGGACACATCTCCAATTTCATGACTTTGTGCCCTTCGCATGTCCTCTTTAAAATAAGCTCCTTCAATTTTCTTTTCCTGAGCTTTAGTAATATTAATTCCTTTACCATCCATAAACTCAATCAGGATATAATCAGGACGGTCTGGGTGCACTCGCACATGAATCCCACCAACTAAAGCCATTTTGGGAATTACGGTTCTAGCAATGGGAATTGCAGTGGAGTCAAGATTTTGAATATCTACCCCTACAGACATTAATCCAGCAATCAGAGAACGGGTGACCATACGCGAGACGGTGCGCTGATCACGGGAAACGCTGACTATGGAACCCGGTTTTAAGGTGGAACCATAAGCTACACCCAGTTTCACAGCAAATTCTGGACTAATATCAATGTTTGCTAAACCTTGTACCCCTCGCTGACCAAATAAGTTTCGTTGAGCGGTGTTTCCCCATATCAAATTGATGTTTAAAACAGCACCAGATTCAATCTTTTTACTCGGCCAAACCCGAATCCCCGGATTAATTTGTGCCTCTTCTCCCACCGTAGACAAGGAACCCACAATAGCAGCTTCCATTACATGGGCACGACGGTCTACCCTAGTACCACGGGAAATAACACAAGCAGATAGTTCTGCTTCTTCCCCAATAATCGCTCCATTCCAGACTATGGGACGTTTTAAATTCGCATCTGCACCAATGGTTACGTTATCACCAATTACTGTGCCATCTTCAATTTTTACCCTGGCCCCAATTCGGCAATTATTACCAATAATAGTGGGACTCTCAATTTTTGCTGTGGGGTCAATATAAGTATTTTGACCTATCCATAGGGAGGGAGAAACTTCCCTATAGGCAATCTCTAATTTCACTTTCCTCCTTAGAGCATCATATTGTGCTTCTCTGTAGGCATCTAAGTGACCTACATCACACCAGTAGCCTCGGTCAATATAACCATAAATGGGTTCATTTTTCTCTAATAGCAAGGGAAATAGGTCTTTTGAAAAATCAGACTCCGTATTTTCTGGTAGGTATTCTAAAACTTCTGGTTCTAAAACATAAATGCCTGTATTAACCGTGTCGGAAAAAACTTCCCCTGTGGAAGGTTTTTCTAAAAATCTTCTGATGTGACCTTCCTCATCTGTAATTACCACTCCAAATTCAATTGGGTTGGGAACACGGGTTAATATTAAAGTGGCTTTGGAGTTTTTTTGCTTATGAAACTCAATGGCTGCTTTTAAATCAAAATCTGTAATGCTATCACCGCTTATTACTAAAAATGTTTCGTCTAATAGTTCAGCTACGTTCTTAACACAACCCGCTGTACCTAGAGCTTGTTCTTCTTCAATTGCATAGGTAATTTGCACCCCAAAATCACTACCGTCTTGAAAATATTCCCGAATTACGTCTGGTAGGTAGTGTAATGTGGCAATTATTTCTGTAATTTCATTTTCTCGAAGAAGATGAATAATATGTTCGGCAATTGGTCTGTTCAAGATGGGAACCATTGGTTTGGGTAAATCACAGGTTAGAGGACGTAGTCTTGTCCCTGAACCACCTGCCATTAGCACTGCACGCATAAATCCTCCTGTATACTAGCTGAATTGCATATAGATTCGTTATAAAATATGGCTCTTCTAGTCTCCTATTAATTTTGACCTTTGAGGAACTTCCACAAGAGACATCTTATGAAAGTTCAGCAAATTTACTTATGTGCTCCTCAAAATTGTATGATTGACATCCTCCTCAGCAAGTATCTACTAGGTGGGTATCATGGCTCGCCTCGGCTATACACCAGACCATTATACAATGATTATCTTGCTGAGGATCCAGTTGGACTGGGATTCTTTGTGTTCTCGTAGCAAATTTCTTAAAATTTTTGTCCTTTTACTCTTGACAATGGCTCAAACAGGTGGTAATATGGATTCATAGAATCCATATTACCAGTGCAGGTCACTCGGAGATGTGAGAAGATGAAATTAGTGATTATTGGACTTTGCTCTATTTATTTGGTTTTCGCTTGGCGGTTCTGGTTTGGTTTTGAAAGAACACATTTCACTCAAGGATTTTTCAATCGCTTAAAATTTAGTTTTCTGTGGCCAGTGTTTTACCTGACCAACTCCTCCTTTAGGCGCAATTTTAAAAGAGCACTCAAACGATAAAGTTTTTGAATATTTGGTTTAAAAAGCTTGAATCCACTCTTTAACTATATACTCTGTCCAAATACCATTTTTCCAATAAGGGTCAGCTTCTATGAGTTGACTCACAGCATTTTCGCTCTCAGCTTCATAAATACCAAAGACCTTAGTAATATCCTTGGTGGGACCTATGGTGATTAGTATTCCCGCCTCCTTTTGTTTTGCCAGTCCCTCTAGGTGTGCTTGACGATAGGGTTCTCGTTTGGTTAAAACCTCTTCGCAATAACTACCCCACATAATATATTTTGCCATGATCTTCTTCCTCTGATATTTGTAGTTGTTAAGCTTAATCTGCTTCCTAGAGATTTAACTCCTTAAAGTAACACCGAATTTTTCTACTAGGGATTCTCGAATTTTATGGTGTACTGGTTCAACCTCATTATCAGTCAAAGTGTGGTCAACCGCACGATAAACTAACCGAAAAGCTAAACTTCTTTGTCCTATGGGGACATTTTCACCTCTGTATTCGTCAAAGACCTCTACAGACTCTAACAACCCCTTACCAGCTTTAGTAATTACTTTTTCAATCTCCCCAACCTTAACTTTTACAGATGCGAAAAACGCCAAATCGCGATCGCTTGCGGGATAGGTAGAATAGGGTTTAAATTTAGGAGTCAATAGTTCATCATTATCCAGGGTAGTGAGTAAGGTATCCAAATCTAATTGGAAGACATAAACTGCATCTGGTAAACTCTTTTCTCGTCTGAGTTGGGGATGAACTTGTCCAAAAGTTCCCAGTCTTGCTCCTCCTAACCATAAGGAAGCTGTCCTTCCGGGATGTAACCGTCTATCTCGATTTTCCGGTTGAAATTCTACCTCCAGTCCTAGTTGTTGAAAGACGTTTTCTAAAATACCTTTTGCTGCGAACCAGGTCATGGGATTTTCTTTTCCCCCATTGAACCATCTACCGACGGTGGTATCACCTCCCATAATTCCTGCAATGACTTGAGATTCTTCTAGTCCTTCTTCTTCTCTGGAGAAAATGGTGCCAATTTCAAAACCATTTAACGCCCCATTTCCTTGCTGTAGATTATATTCAAAAGCATCAATTAAACCAGAAATTAAATCGGTTCTCAGGGCTGAATATTCGGCAAATAAAGGATTGTTTAAAAGAATTTGCCTGTCTTCACCGGGTTTGACTAAGGAGTAGTGCATTAACTCTGTTAAACCCTCTGCTCTTAAATAACTGCGTAATTTTCGTAGTAGTTCCTGGTCTAAGGGTAAATAACCCGGTTCAGTTTTTTCTGGTAGAGTATCAACGAAGTTATCATAACCGTAAAGTCGGGCAATTTCCTCAATTAAATCAATTTCCCTTTCTAAATCGGAATGGCGATAGGATGGTACTTTTACTTGCCAACTACCATCTTGATTGTCATTTAGTTCGCATCCTAAAGCTGTGAGGATCTTTTCCACATCTACTGCTTTTAACTCTCCCGTTTCTACACCCAAATCAATGGGACCTAACACTTGATTAATTCTCTCTAATCGCAAAATAATAGGATGATTCTTTAGAGCATTATCAGGACGGTAATCAGCAATTTCTTGATGAACAACTTTAGCATCTGCTAACTCCTGCATGAGAGATAAAGCTCGATCAGAAGCTGTTGCTAATTCTGCCCAGTTGACTCCTCTTTCGTATCTTCCTGATGCTTCACTTCTTAAACCCACACTGCGAGAGGAACGACGAATAGCTACTGAGTTGAATAGTGCAGCTTCTAAAAATAAACTGGTTGTACCTGGATGAATTTCTGTTTCTTCACCACCCATAACTCCTGCTAGAGCTACAGGTTGATTGTTAGCAGTAATTAATAAGTTCTGAGTAGATAAGTTGCGGGTTTGTCCATCTAGGGTTTGGAGAGTTTCTCCACCTTGAGCAAATCTCACCCCAATAGTTACATCTGTTCCCTGACCTACCTGCTCTAATCTTTGTTTATCAAAGGCGTGTAGAGGTTGTCCTCTTTCTAATAACACATAGTTTGTAATATCTACTATGTTATTAATTGGACGTACACCCGCAGCAGTTAAACGTTTTTGCAACCATTCAGGAGAAGGGGCAATTTTTACATTTTCTATTAGGGTACCAATATATAGAGGACAAGCGTGCTGTTCAGAAATTTTCACCCGGATTTTTTGCCCTGTGCTGGGGGTAATTTCTACTCCTGTTAGTTGAGGAAGGGATAGCTTTCCACCCGTTAATGCTGCAATTTCCCTGGCAATCCCTACCATGGATAAAGCATCTGCACGATTAGCGGTAGCTGTGACATCTAAAATCACATCGTCCAAACCTAGAAGGGGACCTACCTCCCTACCCAGGGTTAAACCCTCTTCTCTAAAAATATGAATCCCGTCTATCTCTGTGGGTAAACCCAATTCTTTTAATGAACAAATCATCCCATTGGAGGGTACACCTCTGAGCTTGGTCGGTTTGATTTTTAAATCAATATTGGGTAAATAAGTCCCCTTGGTCGCAACTGGTACATAAATATCAGCACATACATTTGATGCGCCACAAACAATATTAAGTGTTTCCTCGCCGCCTATATCTACTGTACAAACACTTAATTTATCCGCGTTTGGATGCTGTTCCCGTTTTAGAACTTTTCCTACGACAACTCCATTCGCCCAAGTGCGACGATCCTCTATACCCTCTACCTCAAACCCCGCCATTGTTAGGGTATGAGCTAGTTCTTCCGGAGTTAGTTTAATTTCTACGAGTTCCCGTAACCAATTGAAAGAGATACGCATTGTCGTTGTGTTTGGATTTGGCCTTTTCTATCTTACCATTTTTGTATTTGGGGTACTACTATTTCTACCCTTTCGCACCACCGATAAAATACAATAGTGCCATGCGCACAGCTACACCACTGGTCACCTGATCTTGAATTAGGCTGAATTTTGGATCGTCCATTAAATCTGAACTGATTTCCACACCCCTATTCACTGGACCTGGATGTAGTACTTTTACTTGAGATTTACAAGCTTTTAATCTTTGCCTGGTAATGCCAAATAGTTGATGATACTCTCTTAAACTGGGCAACAGGTTACCAGTCATCCTCTCTTTTTGCAACCTCAAAGTCATGACAAAGTCAGCATCCTCTAAAGCTGGATCTAATTGCCAATGGATGAATAAATTCTGGGAATTTTCCCGTGATCCTACATATTCACTAAAGTATTTGGGTAATAAGGTTGGTGGTGCTGCTAGATGTACTTGGGCACCACTGGTGGTCAAACTCCAAATATTAGACCGGGCAACCCGTGAGTGTAAAATGTCACCTACAATAGCAATCTTTTTACCTGCTAAAGATGCAATTTTGGGTTGTTCTGGATCAATTAAACTACAAATTGTGAATAAATCTAATAGTCCTTGGGAGGGATGTTCATGTTGGCCATCACCAGCATTTAATACACTAACTTTTACACCTAAACGATCCATTTCCCGGGCGATCGCCTGTGGTACTCCTGCTTCTTTATGGCGAATTACCATAATATCTGTACCCATGGCTAAATAGGTTTTAGCCGTATCTAAAATTGTTTCTCCCTTGGTCATAGAGGAACTAGCACTAGAGAAATTTAGAGTATCTGCACTTAGCCTTTTAGCAGCTATTTCAAAACTACTTCTGGTGCGGGTGGAAGGTTCAAAAAAGAGATTGGCTACCACTTGTCCTTGTAAAGTTGGGACTTTTTTAGTTCGTCGTGATAACACTTCTTTAAATGAAGCTGCTGTTTGTAAAACAGCATTGTATTCATCTATAGTAAAATCAGCTAGAGAAAGAATATGATGACGATTCCAATTATTTGCGGGCGTTGACATGTTAAACTGAAAATGATACTGCCTAATAGCTTAAATTAAATACTTTCAAAGCAAGGGAAATCATGCTCAAGAAGGTTAAAAAACCAATAGTATCCAACATAGTTGTCACCAAGGGACCACTCATTAAAGCTGGATCTAATTTTAGCCTTTGTAATCCCATAGGTAATAAAGTCCCCAAACTCACAGCAATCATAGTGTTGGTGGCCATTACCATTCCAGCAATTAAAGCTACCCACTTTTCATCGGGTTTTGCCCAAATCAAAGAAAGTAGAACCATGGTTGAACCCAAAGCTAAGGCGGTTCCCAGACCCGCTATTAGTTCCTTCCGCAAAATTTTCCCAGCATCCTTTGTAGTCACCTCCCCTACACCTAAACCCCGAATTGTCACGGTTAAAGCCTGAATACCCACCGTCCCCCCAGTATTAGAAAATATGGGCATAATCACCGCTAAAACTGGGACTGCGGCAATTACCTGTTGAAAAGGAGCGATCGCACTAGCTGCACCAATATACAATGCCATAATACCCAATAACCAGGGTAAGCGTTTGCGAATGGTCAAATGGGGTGGGGATAAAGCCTCTTCATCGCCACTTACCGCTGCCAATTTTTGAATATCCTCCGTGGCCTCCTCTTGTAAAATATCAACCACATCATCAATAGTAATAATTCCTACCAATCTATCCTCCCGATCTACCACGGGTATGGCAATTAGATCATAACGCTGCATGATTCGCGCCACTTCTTCTTGGGGAGTTTCTGTAGTCACTTTCACTACTTGGGAACTAGCAATATCCCTGATGAAAACTTCTGGAAAGGTGAATAACAACTGACGCAAAGAGACTACACTCACTAACTTACGGTTGTCATCGGTCACATAAGCATAGTAAATAGTTTCTTTATCTTCATCTTGAAGACGAATTTTACTTAATGCTTCCCCCACTGTTAACCCTTGACGCAACCGCACATACTCTGTGGTCATTACCCTACCTGCAGTACCTTCGGGATATCCCAGAATTGTCGCAGTTGCTTGTCTTTGTTCTGGACTAAGTTGTTGTAATAGTCTTTTAACCACCCCTGCAGGTAATTCATCAAATAAATACGCCCTCTCATCAGGACTCATTTCTTCTACCAGATGTACCACCTGAACATCATGTAAGGAATTAATCAATTCCTCCTGCACATCCGTAGGTAAGTACTCAAAAACATCAATGGCCTGATTTTTATTCAACAACCTAAAGGCGATCGCCCTTTGTTGTTCTGGCAATTCTGAAATATACTCTCCTACGTCTACAGGTTGCAGACTATTCAAATCATATTTGAGTTTATTTAGGTCAGCAACATCCAAAGCGTTGCGAACATCTTGTGTTAGCACGATTCACCTCCTTATGTCCCCCCCTACAGCGGGAGACAATCTCGCCAACTTAGGAGAGGATACTACTGCCATCTGGTGGACTTTTGTCCATAAAATTTCAACAATTTAATAGCGATATTTCATCAAAGAAATGCTAACTTATCATCCTAACTCATAATGGTATTGATAGGTAAGATCATCTTTTTTGTCTTTGTGTGGGGGAGAGCGGGGAGAAGTCAAAGCTTATGCCATTAATATCAATAGGAAGGGGTAACACTGTGGATGTTATCCCCACTTTTGCCCAAGCATGGGTCATGGCTTGAACTACTTTAGGGGAGTGCGCGCTGTCTGTTAGAGCTAATAAGGTTGGACCTGCTCCACTAATTACCATACCATAAGCACCAGCTTCTATCACAGCACTTTCCACATCATCATAACCGGGAATTAGAGATTGACGGTAGGGTTGATGCAATTTGTCTTTTAAGGCAGCTTGTAACCATTCTTTCTGATTGCTAGATAGGGCCTGCAACAACAAACCAAAATGGGAAGTATTAAAAATTGCATCGTCACGACTAATTTCTATCGGCAAAACTTTGCGGGCTTGGGATGTTGATAATTCAAAATCGGGGATGGCTACTACTGGTATAATCTCAGGATGCCAATGCACTGGACAAATTTCCCAACCTCTGCTGCTAGTGGCTGCTAGCTGACATCCCCCCAAAAAGGCAGGAACAACGTTATCCGGGTGACCCTCCATTTCAATGGCTAATTTGATTACTTCCTCTGGAGATAGGGGTGAATCAGCTAGAATGTTACCCCCCACTAGTCCCCCCACTATGGCCGTGGCCGAACTACCTAAACCCCTGGCTAGGGGAATACCTAAATTAATCTCAATTTCCACGCCTGGGGGTGTTTTATTTATACGCTCATACAGCTTAACAAATGCTTGATAAATTAAATTACTGCTATCAGTTTGAACCTTTTCTGCTTCCTTACCATGAACCTTAATACACAACTTAGAATCACTTAGGGTAAACTTAAATTCATTGTACAATTGCAGTGCTGCGCCAATACAGTCAAAACCAGGGCCTAGGTTGGCAGTGGTAGCTGGGACTTTAACAATAACATGAGAAATTATGGACATGGAAATAAATGAGAAGACTTTAAGCCATCACCCAAATGCTTTGATTCTTAGATTGAAGCACAAAATGGCAAGGATAAGATTAATAGATGGTAATATTTTTCTATGGATGCGTACCGCAAAAAATTATCGGAAATAGTTAAAACATTGTTACAAAATTTTGTACAATGTCATCATCAAACAAATGAGTATTTTTCCCTATTGACATGATGGTGGATAATTTTCCTTGGTTGACGACGATTATCGTCCTCCCCCTGCTGGCAGCCTGCCTAATCCCCTTAATACCAGACAAGGACGGTAAAACAGTTCGTTGGTATGCGTTAGGTGTGGCTATTGCCGATTTTGCGTTGATTTGTTATGCTTTTTGGATAAACTATAATTCAGTTGATACGGGTTTTCAACTAGTAGAGAGTTATAATTGGATGCCCA
>Ga0172372_10005494_pt1 | contig 17634 bp, 15 predicted proteins | sample LakKiv5m_2_FD_114544 | JGI IMG/M metagenome (GOLD analysis project Ga0172372, IMG submission 114544) | Freshwater microbial communities from Kabuno Bay, South-Kivu, Congo - kab_092012_9.5m | ecosystem: Environmental > Aquatic > Freshwater > Lake | place: Democratic Republic of the Congo...
CCCGTCGCCGATCAGCTGGATCGTGCGGGCCAGGGGATCGTCGCCGAGGTGCTCGGCGAGGACCGCGAACCAGGCGTCGCGCGCCGAGGCGAGGGCCTGCTTGGCCCGGTCGTCGTTCTCCTGCGCGATGCGCGAGGCCGCGATGAGGGCGCGGTCGAAGTCGCTGCCGGAGTCGACCGACGTCTCGAGGTAGAAGTCGACGGGTCCGGCGGGCGCGGTGCGCATCTGCTCGACGTCGGCCTGCGCCTGCTCGTGCAGGCGTTCGAGCATCCCCTCGACGAGCTCGTCCTTGCTGTGGAAGTGGTAGAGCAGGCCACCCTTCGACACCCCGGCCGCCGCTGCGACGGCGTCGAGCGTCGCGGCCCGTCCGCCGCCGTCGACCAGCAGGCGCTCGAAGGCGTCGAGGAGCCGGTCGCGGGTGCTGGTCTCCGCAGGGGGTGGCATGCCGGGAGCCTAGTCGGTCGGGGACGAGGTGCCTGGTCGACCGGCCCCGGCTGACTTGGGGACTGCCGAGTTCGGGATCGTCGAGTTTGGGACTGTACCGTCTGGACGGTACAGTCGGGGCCATGACCCACGACGTTCTCTCCGCGCGCGCCACGCGCCGGGAGTGGGCCGCCCTCGCCGCCCTCATGCTCCCCGTCCTCCTCGTCTCGGTGGACAACACCGTCCTGAGCTTCGCCCTGCCGGAGCTGAGCACCGCGCTCGCGCCGACCGGCAGCCAGCTGCTGTGGATCGTCGACATCTACGCGTTGATGCTCGCCGGACTGCTCATCGCGATGGGCAGCCTCGGGGACCGCCTCGGACGCCGACGCCTCCTGGTGACGGGCTCGATCGGCTTCGGCCTCGTCTCGCTCGCGGCGGCGTTCAGCCCGAGCCCCGAGGCGCTCATCGGCCTGCGCGCGCTGCAGGGCTTCTTCGGCGCGATGCTGATGCCCTCGACGCTGTCGCTGATCCGCAACGTCTTCACCGATGCGCGGGACCGTCGCATCGCGATCGCGACCTGGGCCGCGATGTTCTCCGGCGGCGCGGCGCTCGGTCCCGTCCTGGGCGGCTGGCTCCTGCAGCACTACTGGTGGGGCTCGGTGTTCCTCATCAACGTGCCGGTCGTCATGGTCCTGGTGCCGCTCGCGCTGTGGCTCGTGCCCGAGTCGCGCGACCCCCGTCCGGGCCCGGTCGACGTCGTCTCGATCGTCCTGTCGCTCCTGGCGATGCTGCCGGCGGTCTACGCGATCAAGCACGGTGTGAAGGCCGGCCTCGACGACGTCACGATCGCGTGCGTCGCCCTCGCGGTCGCCGCGGGCGTCGCGTTCGTGCGCCGCCAGCACCGCAGCGCGACGCCGATGCTCGACGTCGACCTGTTCCGCAACCGCGTGTTCGCGGGATCGGTCGTGGCGAACCTGCTGAGCCTCATGGCGCTGACGGGATTCCTGTTCTTCGCCGCGCAGGTCCTGCAGCTCGTCATCGGGCTCGAGCCGATGGTGGCCGCGCTGGTGCTCGTGCCGGGACTCGTCGTGACGGTGGCCGCGGGATTCGTCGCGGTCGCGCTGCTGCGCGTCGCCCCGGCGCGCGTGCTGGTGGCCGGCAGCTTCGCGGCCTCGGCGGGCGGGTACGCGATCGCGGCCTTCACGGGCCACCCGACGGTCGTCAGCATGATGGTCGCGTTCGTCGTGATGGGCATCGGCATCGGCATGGCCGAGACGTTGACCAACGACCTCGTCATGAGCCATGCCCCGCCGCACCGGGCGGGCGCCGCCGCGGCGATCTCGGAGACCGCCTACGAGGTCGGCGCGGTCCTCGGCACCGCGGTCCTCGGCAGCATCCTCACGGCGACCTACCGCTCGCACCTGGTGGTGCCGGCCGACGCGGCCGGCACGGGCTCGGCGCACGAGACGCTCGGCGCCACGCTCGACCAGGCGGCGACGCTGCCGAGCCACGTCGGCACGGCGCTAGCGGACTCCGCGGTCGCGGCGTTCGACCTGGGCGTGCAGTACGCCTCGGGCACCGCGATCGTCGTCGCGCTGGCCGCCGCCGTGATCAGCTGGCGCACGCTGCCCCGCAGGCGGTGAGCGACGGTCCCTGAGGTGCGGGGTCAGGCGGCCGGTGCGGGGGCCTGCTGAAGCACGGCCTCCGCCTCGGCGATCGTCGTGTCGATGACGCGCGTCACGAGCTCCGGGTCGTCGATCATCGGCACGTGCCCGCAGCCGGGCAGGTCGACGTGGGTCGCGTGCGGCAGGCGCTCGCGGGCCGTGCGCGACTGCGGGTAGGCCAGGATCAGGTCCTTCGTGCCCCACGCGATCGTCGTCGTCACGGGCACCTGGTGGTTGAACTTGTAGTCGAGCGCCTTGATCGCGGTGCGCTCGAAGGCCGTCGAGTACTTCAGGCCCAGCGCGTCGCGCTCGGCCGCCTCCGCGGAGATGCGCTCGGGGTGTGCGTAGAGCAGCGTGCCCGAGACGCGGCGGCCGGCCTCGGTCTGCGCGAGCCGGCGCAGGACGGGGGCCGGCGAGACGAGCGAGAGGAAGCGCAGCACGAACAGCGCGAACAGGGCCTGCACCTTGCCGAGGGGGTTGAAGAAGCCGGCCGGGCTCAGCGCCGTGACCGACGAGACCAGGCCGCGTGCGCCGAGCTCGAGCGAGATCGCGCCGCCGAGCGAGTTGCCCACGACGTGCGGCTTCACGACGCCCCAGCGCTCGAACTGCGTCGCCAGGTGGTCGACCGCCGTCGGCATCGTGTACGCGACCCCGCCGGCGAACGCGGGGGACTCGCCGAAGCCGGACAGGTCGGGAGCGATGACGTCGTACCGGGTGGCGAGCTCGTCGATGATCGGGTCCCAGGCGCCCTTGTTGTGGCCGATGCCGTGCAGCAGCACGACGGTCGGGCCGGAGCCCTTGCGGACGTAGGTCAGGTCGGGAAGCAGCATCAGGAGTCCATTTCGTCTTCAGCCGGTCGGCGGGTCGTCTCGACGTGACATCGATGATGACACGTTCGCGGCCCTCTGCGTACCGCCGGTATGTTGACAACCGTGACAGCAATACTGTCACAATGGAGGTGTGACTGTTGAGACCGCAGCCCGGGGCCCGCTCGCCGGCGTCCGTGTCGTCGAGCTCGCCGGCATCGGCCCAGGTCCGTTCGCCGCGATGATGCTGGCCGACCTCGGCGCCGACGTGATCCGCGTCGACCGGCCGGGGGGCGGGGGCCTGACCCTCGGCCCCGCCGAGCGCGACATCCTCGGTCGCGGTCGCCCCAGTGTCGCGATCGACCTCAAGGCCGACGGCGGAGTCGACCTCGTCCTCGACCTCGTCGAGAAGGCCGACATCCTCCTCGAGGGCTACCGCCCCGGGGTCACCGAGCGTCTCGGACTCGGGCCCGAGGCCTGCCACGCGCGCAACCCCCGACTCGTCTACGGCCGCATGACGGGATGGGGCCAGGACGGTCCGCTCGCGCACAGCGCGGGCCACGACATCAACTACATCTCCGTCGCCGGTGGCCTCGACCCGCTCGGCCGCAAGGACGGCCCGCCCGCCTTCCCGCAGAACCTGCTCGGCGACTTCGGCGGCGGCTCGCTGTACCTCGTCGCGGGCGTGCTCGCCGCGCTGACCCACGCGCGGGCCACGGGCGAGGGTCAGGTCGTCGACGCGGCCATCACCGACGGCGTCGCCCACCTGCTCGCGATGGCCGTGACGATGCAGCAGAACCAGGTCTGGGACGGTCGTCGCGGCACGAGCCTGCTGGGCAGCGCCGCGCCCTTCTACGACGTCTACGAGACCTCCGACGGCCGATGGATGTCGGTCGGCGGCCTCGAGCCGCAGTTCTGGGACGCGACCGAGAAGCTGCTCGCCGAGGCCGGCTTCCCCGACCTGCCCGACCGCAACGACCCGAAGAACTGGCGCGAGCTGCGCACCCGCCTCGCGGAGGTGTTCGCCTCGCGCACCCAGGCCGAGTGGGCCGAGGTCTTCGAGGGCACCGACGCCTGCATCGCACCCGTCGTGCCCCTGACCGAGGCGTATCAGCACCCGCACAACGTCGCCCGCGGCACGTACGTCGAGCGCGACGGCCTGGTGCAGCCCGCCCCAGCCCCGCGGTTCTCGGCGACCCCGGCCGCTCTCGGCGCCCCGCCGTCGCGCACCGGTGCCGACACGCGCTCCGCGCTGACCGCCTGGGGCGTCGCCGACGTCGACGACCTGATCCAGCGCGGCGTCGCCGTGCAGAACGACTGACCACCACCCACCGGACCGCCCTGCACCACCCAGACCACGAGGAGCACCCATGAAGCGCACCATCTTCGACGCCGACCACGACGCCTTCCGCGACACCGTCCGCGCCTTCGCCGAGAAGGAGATCGCCCCGTACCACGAGCAGTGGGAGAAGGACAGCATCGTCCCGCGCGAGCTGTGGCTCAAGGCCGGCGAGCTGGGCCTGCTCGGCTTCATGATGCCCGAGGAGCACGGCGGCGGCGGCGTCAGCGACTACCGCTACAACGCGATCCTCGCGGAGGAGATCACCCGCATCGGTGCGAGCGGTGTCGGCTTCATCATCCAGACCGACCTCGTCTCGACCTACCTCCTCTCGCACGCGACCGAGGAGCAGGCCGCGCGCTGGTACCCCAAGTTCTGCACCGGCGAGATCATCACCGCGATCGCCATGACCGAGCCCGGCACCGGCTCGGACCTGCAGGGCATCAAGACCACGGCGGTGCGTGACGGCGACGAGTACGTCATCAACGGCTCGAAGACGTTCATCACCAACGGCATCAACGCCGACCTGGTGCTCGTGGTCTGCCAGACCGACCCGTCGGCCGGAGCCATGGGCTTCTCGATCATCGCCGTCGAGCGCGGCGCCGAGGGCTTCGAGCGCGGCCGCAACCTCGACAAGATCGGCCTCAAGGCGCAGGACACGGCCGAGCTGTTCTTCGACAACGTGCGCGTGCCCGTCACGAACCTGCTCGGCGAGGAGGGCCAGGGCTTCATCTACCTGATGCAGAAGCTGCCGCAGGAGCGCCTGGCGATCTCGGTCACGGCCGCCGCCGCGACGCGCTCGATCATCGACATGACCCTCGACTACGTCAAGGAGCGCAAGGCGTTCGGCCGCTCGATCGGCAACTTCCAGAACTCCCGCTTCAAGCTCGCCGAGCTGCACACCGAGGCCACGATCGCGCAGGTCTTCGTCGACGAGTCGATCACACAGCACAACCGCGGCGAGCTCACGGTCGACGACGCCGCGATGGGCAAGTGGTGGACGACCGAGCTGCAGAAGCGCGCCGCCGACGAGTGCCTCCAGCTGCACGGCGGCTACGGCTACATGAGCGAGTACCCCATCTCGAAGGCGTACCTCGACACCCGCATCCAGACGATCTACGGCGGTACGACCGAGATCATGAAGGAGATCGTGGGTCGCGGCCTGGGCATCTGACCCGGGTCTACCCTGGCGGCGTGAGCGATCACGAAGACGTCGCCAGCACGGACCTCGAGTCGTTGATCGGCCCCGGTGCGTTCGGCTACTTCGCCGGAGGTGCCGGGGCCGAGCTCACGCTGCGCGACAACGTGGAGGCCTGGAGCCGGATCGCGTTGCACCCGCGGGTGCTGGTCGACGTGTCCGAGCGCGACCTCGGCACGACGCTGCTGGGGCGTCACCGGCCCCATCCGGTCGTGGTCGCGCCGATGGCCTACCAGCGGCACGCCCACGACGTCGGCGAGCGTGGCACGGCCGCCGCGGCCGCCGCGACGGACTCGCTCTTCGTGCTCTCGTCACAGACCACGACGAGCCCGGCTGACGTGGCCGACGTGCTGGGCGAGTCGGACCGCTGGTTCCAGCTGTACGTCTTCCGCGACCGGGCGATCTCCCACGACCTCGTGGCGCAGGCACGCGAGAGCGGGTACGAGGCGCTCGTCATCACGGTCGACTTTCCCGTCGCGGGCTGGCGCGAGCGCGACCGGCGCACGGGCTTCCGGGTCGAGCACCCGATCGCGCTCAACCCGTCGGGCCCGCCGCTCACGACCGAGCAGCTGTTCGCGATGCACGACCCGAGCCTGACGTGGGACGACATCGGCGAGTTCGCCGACGCCGCGGGCATGCCCGTCGTGCTGAAGGGGGTGCTGCGCCCGGACGACGCGGAACGCGCGGTCGACGCCGGCGCGGCCGGCATCGTGGTGTCGAACCACGGCGGCCGACAGCTCGACACGACGCTCGCCGGCATCGACGCGCTGCCTCCCGTCGTCGACGCGGTGGGCGGCACGGTCGACCTGCTGGTCGACGGCGGGGTCACCCGCGGGTGGGACGTCGCGAAGGCGCTCGCGCTGGGCGCCGACGCGGTGATGGTCGGGCGGCACGTCCTGTGGGGGCTGGCCCGCGGCGGGGCCGAGGGCGCGGAGGCGGTGCTGCGCCAGCTGCTGGCCGAGCTCGACTCGACGCTCGCGCTGCTGGGCTGCCCGCGGGCGGTCGACCTGGACGCGTCGTACGTCGGCCGCCGCTGAGGTCTCGTGCACAGCCTGGCCGACCCGCGGAGTTGTCCACAGGTGCAGGACGACGGCTTCCGGAGGTCCGATCGACTGCCTAGCGTGACGGCATGACCGACGCGCAGACGTGGAGCACCATCGTCGGCCTCTTCACCTTCCTGATCGGCTTCGTCGCCTCGATGTTCGTGTTCATGTCGAAGGTCGTGGGTGACAGGCTCGACGTCCGGTTCGCGGCGATGACCGAGGCCATGGCGGCAGGATTCGCGCAGGTCGACGCCCGGTTCGCGCAGGTCGACGCCCGCTTCGAGCAGGTCGATCGCCGCTTCGACCAGATGGACGCGCGCCTCGACCGGATGGACGCACGCCTCGACCGGATGGACGTCCGGCTCGACGGTCTGGACCACCGACTGCAGCAGGTCGAGGTGCGCCTCGGCCGCATCGAGGTCCGCGTCGACCGTCTCGATCGCGACGTCGCGGGCATCACTCGGCGTCTCGACGGAGACACTGCCGTCGAGGACACCGACGACACCTAGCTGCGCCGGCGCACCGTATCGCGCTTGAGCTCGTCGACGGCGTCCTCGTAGGCGGACACGAGGGCGGCCACGGTGAGCGGCTTGAACCGCTCGACCATCGCGGTGATGGCCTCCGGCGGCTGGCCCGAGGCCTTGAGGTGCGGCCAGACCTCGCGACGGAACAGCTCGGTCAGCTGCTCGGCGAGCTGGGTGCCGTGCTCGACCACGATGTGCCGGGAGGCCTGGGCGGCGGCGACGGGCAGGCCGGCCTCCAGGAAGCCGATGCCGACCGCCAGGTGCGCCGGCGCGACCCGGAAGACGTCCTCGGCCGGGGTCGGCTCGACGATGCCGATCGCGACGAGCACGTCGAGGTCGTCGTCGGAGAGCCGGCGTCCCGAGCGCGTCTCGAGCGTCGCGCGGTCCATCTGCTCGGGCATGTCGGGGCTCCACGGCGCCAGCAGCGTGCGGTGCAGCGCGACCTGCTCGGGGGTCGCATCGGCCGGGATGCGCTCGAGGTAGCCCTCGATCGCCGAGAGCGTCAGCCCGTGGGCCTGCAGCTCACGCACGAGCTCGAGCCGCGCCAGGTGGTCGGGACCGTAGTAGCCGTTGCGTCCCTCCCGGCGCGGCGGGGGGATCAGGCCGCGTCCGGCGTAGAAACGCACCGTCCGCACCGTCATGCCGACACGCGCCGCCAGCTGCTCGACGCTCATCGACTCGGGGGAGGAGGCGTCGAGACCGACCGACTCCAGGGGCGAGCTCACCCCCCGAGCGTAGTCCCCGCGGGCTGCCCGGTCGGCAGGGTCGCCGTGCCCTGGGGGACGGGTCGTACAGTCTGCGCTGACTGTTCACCGACCGGCCCTACCGCCGTGACCGTGTTCGGAGTACTCTGACAGTAGTGGTGTCACAGTGGAGCGACTCGGTGATCCGACCGAGCGACCTCACACGGCGGCACCACCTCAGTCGCCATGACCCACCCGTCTGCGAGGACACACCATGACCGAAGCCTTCATCTACGACGCGATCCGCACGCCGCGTGGCCGCGGCAAGAAGACCGGATCGCTGCACGAGGTCAAGCCGATCTCGCTCGTGACCGGCCTGCTCGACTCGCTCAAGGAGCGCAACCCGAACCTGCAGCCCAACGAGGTCGACGACGTCATCCTGGGTGTCGTCTCGCCCGTCGGTGAGCAGGGCGCCGACATCTCCCGCACCGCCGTGATCGCCGCCGGCTTCGGCGAGCAGGTCGCCGGCGTGCAGCTCAACCGCTTCTGCGGCTCGGGCCTGGAGTCGGTCAACCAGGCCGCCTCGCGCGTCAAGTCCGGCTGGGAGGACCTCATCATCGCCGGTGGCGTCGAGTCGATGAGCCGGGTGCCGATGGGCTCCGACGGCGGCCCCTGGGCCATGGACCCGGCCACCGCGCTCCGCTCCGACTTCGTCCCGCAGGGCATCGGCGCCGACCTCATCGCGACGCTCGAGGGCTTCAGCCGCGAGGACGTCGACACGTTCGCCGCCGAGTCGCAGGCGCGCGCCGCCAAGGCCATCGCCAACGGCTACTTCGCCAACTCGGTCATCCCGGTCTTCGACCAGAACGGCCTGCCGATCCTCGACCACGACGAGTTCGTGCGCGAGGGCACCACGGCCGAGTCGCTCTCGGGCCTCAAGGCGTCGTTCGCCGACCTCGGCGACTTCGCCGGCTTCGACTCCGTCGCGCTGGAGAAGTACGTCACGGTCGAGAAGATCAACCACGTCCACCACGCCGGTAACTCCTCGGGCATCGTCGACGGCGCCTCGCTCGTGCTGCTCGGCAACGAGAAGGCCGGCGAGCGTCACGGCCTCACGCCGCGCGCGCGCATCGTCTCGACCGCGGTCATCGGCTCCGAGCCCACGATCATGCTGACGGGCCCCGGCCCCGCCGCGCGCAAGGCGCTCGACAAGGCCGGCCTGTCGATCGAGGACATCGACCTCATCGAGATCAACGAGGCGTTCGCCGCGGTCGCGATGAAGCTCATGCGCGACCTCGACGACTACCCGCACGAGCAGACCAACGTCAACGGTGGCGCGATCGCGATGGGCCACCCGCTCGGCGCGACCGGCGGCATGATCCTCGGCACGCTCGTCGACGAGCTGGAGCGCCGCGAGAAGCGCTACGGCCTGGCCACGCTGTGCATCGGCGGCGGCATGGGCATCGCCACCATCGTCGAGCGCATCTGACGCGACCTCACCCACACCTTTTTCAGGAGAGCAGAACACCTATGACTGAAGCAGTGCGCTACGAGGTCGAGGGCGGCATCGTCAACCTCGTCATCGACGACCCCTCGCAGTCCGCCAACACGATGAACCAGGCCTACGCGGACTCGATGGCCAAGGCCGTCGACCGCCTGGTCGACGAGATCGCGGCGGACGCCGACGCGATCAAGGGCGTCATCGTCTCCTCCGGCAAGAAGACCTTCTTCGCCGGCGGCGACCTGAAGCTCATGACCCAGTCCACGCCGGCCGACGCGCAGCGTCTGTTCGACGAGGTCGAGGGCATCAAGGCCACGCTCCGCAAGCTCGAGACGGCCGGCAAGCCCGTCGTCGCGGCGATCAACGGCGCCGCGCTCGGCGGCGGCCTGGAGATCGCGCTCGCGACGCACCACCGCATCGCCGCCGACGTCCGCCTCGAGCTGGGCCTGCCCGAGGTCTCCCTCGGCCTGCTGCCCGGCGGTGGCGGCGTGACCCGCACGGTGCGCATGTTCGGCCTGCAGGACGCGCTCATGAACATCCTGCTGCAGGGCCCGCGCATGCAGCCGGCCAAGGCCAAGGAGCTCGGCCTGATCGACGAGATCGTCCCGGCCGACGAGCTGCTCAGCGCGGCCAAGGCCTGGATCGAGTCGGTCCAGGGCGACGCCGCCGCCGCGACGCAGCCGTGGGATCGCAAGGGCTATCGCATGCCGGGCGGCACGCCGAGCAACCCCAAGCTCGCCGCCAACCTGCCGGCGTTCCCCTCGATGCTGCGCAAGCAGACCAAGGGTGCCCCGTACAAGGCGCCGCGCAACATCCTGGCCGCCGCGGTCGAGGGTGCCTCGACCGACTTCGACACCGCGAGCCGCATCGAGTCGCGCTACCTCGTCGAGCTCATCGTGGGCCAGCAGTTCAAGAACATGACGCAGGCGTTCTTCTTCGACCTGGGCGCGATCAACGCGGGCGCGAGCCGTCCGGAGGGCATCCCGCAGACCAAGGCCGAGAAGGTCGCCGTCCTCGGCGCGGGCATGATGGGCGCGGGCATCGCGTACGTCTCGGCGCGCGCGGGCATGGAGGTCGTGCTGAAGGACATCAGCCTCGAGGCCGCCGAGAAGGGCAAGGACTACTCGGTCAAGCTGCTCGACAAGGCCGTCCAGCGCGGCAAGATGACGCAGGAGAAGGCCGACGAGATCCTCGCCCGGATCACGCCGACCGACGACTACGCGCTGCTCGAGGGCTCGGACTTCGTGGTCGAGGCCGTCTTCGAGTCGGTCAAGCTCAAGCACGAGGTCTTCGCCGAGGTCCAGAAGGTCGTCAAGCCCGACGCGCTGCTCGGCTCGAACACCTCGACGCTGCCCATCACGATCCTGGCCGAGGGCGTCGACCGTCCCGAGGACTTCATCGGCATCCACTTCTTCAGCCCCGTCGACAAGATGCCGCTGGTCGAGATCATCGCGGGCGAGAAGACCTCGCCCGAGGCGATCGCCCGCGTCATCGACTACACCAAGGCGATCAAGAAGACCCCGATCGTCGTCGGCGACAGCCGCGGCTTCTTCACGAGTCGCGTCATCGGCACGTTCGTCAATGAGGGCATCGCGATGCTCGCCGAGGGCGTCGTGCCGGCCTCGATCGAGCGGGCCACCAGCATCGCGGGCTTCCCGGCCCCCGTGCTGCAGCTCAGCGACGAGCTCAACCTCGAGCTCATGAGCAAGATCCGCAACGAGTCGAAGGCGGCCGCCGAGGCCGAGGGCGGCACCTGGACGCCGCACGCGGCCGAGGCCGTGATCGACCGCATGATCGAGCTGGGTCGTTCGAGCCGTCTCAAGGGCGCAGGCTTCTACGAGTACGTCGACGGCAAGCGCACGGGCCTGTGGCCGGGCCTGGCCGAGGAGTTCCCGGTCGCCGAGACGCAGCCGGACTTCGAGGACCTCAAGGAGCGTCTGACGTTCATCATGAGCCTCGAGACGGTCAAGTGCCTCGAGGAAGGCGTGCTGCGCACGATCCCCGACGCCAACATCGGCTCGATCTTCGGCATCGGCTTCCCGGCCCTGCAGGGTGGGGCGATCCAGTACATCAACGGCTACGAGGCCGCTGACGGCAGCATCGGCGTGGAGGCCTTCACGGCTCGCGCGCAGGAGCTGGCCGCGACGTACGGCGACCGCTTCCAGCCGCCGGCGCTGCTGCTGGAGAAGGCCAAGAACGGCGAGAAGTTCGTCTGATCGGGTCTGATCCCGAGACGCCACCAGGGCCCCGCGACCACCAGGTCGCGGGGCCCTCGTGCGTCTGTGCCTGAGAATGTGACGAGGATGGTGCGCCCAGGCCTGCTAGGTGAGGCTGTCCTCAGTTATCGTGGAACATCGTGACCACGTCGACCGCCGCTGCCACCACCTCCCCGGAGGTGGCGCTTCCGCGACCCGAGCATCGCTCGACGCTCGGACTCAGCGCCGGCGTGGTCGTCCTGCTCGGCGTCCTCGCGGCCGTGACCTTCACGAGCATCGTGCTCGGTTCGCGCGGTGTCGGCCTCTCGACGATCTGGGACGCCGCCTTCCAGCCCGACCCCGGCAACACCGACCACGTCGTGATCCGCGACCTGCGCCTGCCCCGCACGATCCTCGGACTGCTCGCCGGAGCCGCGCTCGGCATGGCGGGCGCGATCCTGCAGGGCTTGACCCGCAACGCGCTCGCCGACCCCGGCATCATGGGCATCAACTCCGGTGCGGCGGCAGCGGTCGTCATCTCGATCACGGCCTTCGGCGTCAGCGACGTCGGCACGTACGTCTGGTTCGCGTTCCTGGGCGCCGCGGCGGCCACGACGCTCGTCTACGGGGTCGCCTCCTTCGGGCGCGAGGGCGCGACCCCGATCAAGCTCGCGCTCGCCGGCGCCGCGGTCACGGCGGGCTGCTACTCGATCACGACCGGCGTCACGATGATGGACTCCGACGCGCTCAACCAGCTGCGATTCTGGCAGGTCGGCTCGCTGGCGGGTCGGTACTGGGGCGTCGTGGAGCAGACCACGCCGTTCCTCCTCGCAGGGATCGTCATCGCGCTGTTCACGGGCCGCTGGCTCAACGGCCTGGCCCTCGGCGACGACGTCGCCACGGCGCTCGGCCAGCGCGTGGGACTGACGCGCATCGGCCTGTTCGCGGTCGTGACGCTGCTGGCCGGTGGCGCGACCGCGGCCTGCGGCCCGATCGTCTTCATCGGCCTCGTCGTGCCGCACGTCGCGCGGGCGATCTGCGGACCCGACTACCGCTGGATCATGGTCTACTCGCTCGTCCTGAGCCCGATCGTGCTGCTGTCGGCCGACGTGCTGGGCCGGATCATGCAGTTCTCCGGCGAGGTGCAGGTCGGGGTCGTGCTCGGTCTGCTCGGTGCCCCGGTCTTCGCGTTCCTGATCCGCCGACGCAACCTGTCGGAGCTGTGATGGCCCTCCTCGAGCGCGATCCCGCGCCCTCCACCCCCGACGAGCGCCCCGACACGCACTCGGTCATCGTCCGCGCGCGCCTGCTGCGCCGCAGCCGCGCGATCCTCGTGACGTCGTGCCTCGCGGCCGTCGCCTTCGTCCTCTTCGTGGGCACGATGATGATCGGCAGCTTCTCGGTCAACCCGTGGCAGGTCGTCACCGCGACGTTCGGCTTCCCGGAGACGCCGGGCATCGACTACGTCGTGCGCGACCTGCGCCTGCCCACCGCGTCGACCGCGCTCGCCGTGGGCCTGGCGATGGGGCTCTCGGGCATCATCTTCCAACGGCTGCTGGCCAACCCGCTCGCCTCGCCCGACTTCGTCGGCGTCTCCTCGGGGGCCAGCTTCTTCGCGGTCGGCTCGATCGTGGTGCTCAACCTGCAGGGCCAGTGGGTCGCGCTCGCAGCCCTGCTCGGCGCCCTGACGGCGGCCCTGCTGGTCTACCTGCTCGCCTGGCGCGACGGCATCACGGGGTACCGGTTCATCCTGATCGGCATCGGGGTGAGCCAGTTCTTCCTCGCCGGCACGGGCTGGGTCCTCTCGCGCGCCGACGTGTACAACGCGCGGGAGGCCATGACGTGGCTCGTCGGATCGGTGGGCCAGGCGGGCGACACCGAGCTGACAGTGCTGCTGTGGAGCCTCGCGATCGTGCTGCCCGTCGTGCTCCTGATGTCGCGCCAGCTCGCGACGCTCGAGCTGGGCGACGACACGGCCAAGGCGCTGGGCGTCCGGGTCGAGCTGATGCGGATCACGCTGCTGCTCACGGGCGTCGTGCTGATCGCGCTGGCGACCGCGACGGCCGGTCCCATGGCGTTCGTGGCCCTGATCGCCGGTCCGATCGCCTCACGGCTCGTCGGAGCCGGCAGCTCGGCGCTGGTCGCCGCCGCGTTCGTCGGCGCCAGCATCGTCCTGCTGGCCGACCTCGTGGCGGCCCACGCGCTGCCGGCGCAGCTGCCCACGGGCGTCGTGACCGGCGCGATCGGCGCCCCGTATCTCATCTGGTTGCTCGTCTCGGTCAACCGGGAAGGACGTGGAGGATGACGGACCTGCAGACCCCACCCCCGTCGGTAGGCGCGCCGGAGTCGCGACGTCATGTCCTGCAGGCGCGGGAGCTGACGCTCGGCTACGCCGGCGCCGACATCGTGCACGGCCTCGACCTCACGGTGCCGGTCGGCGAGGTCACGGTCATCGTGGGCGCGAACGGCTGCGGCAAGTCGACGCTGCTGCGCGGCCTGGCCCGCCTGCTCAAGCCACGTGCGGGCAGCGTCGAGCTCGACGGCAGGCCGTTGAGCCAGTGGGCCAGTGCCGACATCGCCCGCGTCCTGGGTCTGCTGCCGCAGAACCCCGTCGCGCCGGACGGCATCACGGTCGCCGACCTCGTGGGTCGTGGCCGCTACCCGCACCAGGGCTGGTTCCGTCGCTGGAGCGCCGAGGACGACGCCGCGGTCGAGATCGCGCTGGCCGCGACCAGCACGACCGAGCTGGCCGACCGCACGCTCGCCGAGCTCTCCGGTGGTCAGCGGCAGCGCGTGTGGGTCGCGATGGTCCTGGCCCAGGACACCGACCTCGTGCTGCTCGACGAGCCCACGACGTTCCTCGACATCAGCCACCAGGTCGACCTGCTCGACCTGCTCGACGAGCTCAACCAGGTGCACGGCAAGACCGTCGTCATGGTGCTGCACGACCTCAACCTGGCGTGCCGGTACGCGCAGCACATCGTCGCGATGAAGTCCGGGCACATCGTCGCGCAGGGCAGCCCGACCGAGGTCATCACGCCCGAGGTCGTGCTCGACGTGTTCGGCCTGCCCAGCAGGGTCGTGCCCGATCCCGTGACGGGCACCCCGCTCGTCGTCCCCCTCGGTCGCCAGCGCTCCTGACCCGGGACCTAGCGCAGGCTGAGCTCGGGGTTGTGCGGGCCCTTGGGCTCGACCCAGAAGTCGAGTGCCAGGTCCTGCTCCTCGCCGCCGTTGAGGTAGACGGAGAAGTCGGTGACCCCCGCCTCCTCCAGCACGTCGTCGTCGATGAAGAAGTTGCCGGTGCACTCGCGGGAGGGCCGGTTCAGGATCTCGTAGGCCGCGTCGGCCATGATCGCGGGCGTCCGTGAGTTCGCGGCCATGCCGGGTCCGACGACGTTGCGCACGGCGGCGGTGTCGATCGCGGTGCGGGGCCACAGCGAGTTCGCGGCGATCCCGTCCTCGCGGTGCTCGCCGGCCAGGCCCAGCGTCACGAGGCTCATGCCGAACTTCGCGATCGTGTAGGCCGTGAAGGTCGTGTGCCACTTCGGGTCGAGGCTGATCGGCGGGCTCAGTGTCAGGACGTGCGGGTTCGGGGAGGTCTTGAGCCACGGGATCGCCGTCTTGGCGAGCAGGAACGATCCCCGGCAGTTGATGTCGTTCATGAGGTCGTACTTCTTCATCGAGATGTTCTCGGTGCGCGACAGGTCGATCGCCGAGGCGTTGTTGACCACGACGTCGATGCCGCCGAACGTGTCGGCGGTCTGCGCGACGGCGTCGGCCACGAAGGCGTCGTCGCGCACGTCGCCGACCAGCGGCAGCGCCCTGCCCCCGGCGGCCTCGACGGCCTCGGCCGCGGTGTAGATCGTGCCGGGCAGGCTGGGGTGCGGCTCGGCGGTCTTGGCCAGCAGGGCGACGTTGGCCCCGTCGCGTGCGGCGCGCACCGCGATCGCCTCCCCGATGCCCCGGCTGCCGCCGGACATGATGATGGTGACTCCGGCCAGTGACATGGCGTGCTCCTCGGTGATCGGGTGTGGCAGTCTGGTCATCATGACAGTGCTGGTGGCACGATGAACATGGTGACGGAGAACGAACCGGTCTCGGTGGTCCAGGCCCTGGCCGAGCGCTGGAGCTGCCGCGGGTTCCTGCCGGACGCCGTGCCGCGCGCCACGATCGAACGGTTCGTGTCCGCCGCGCAGCGCACGCCCTCGTGGTGCAACACGCAGCCGTGGCAGGTCGCGATCTTCTCCGGCGACGCGATCGACGACCTCCGGGCGTCGTTCGCCGCCGACACCCGGCTCACGCCCGACATCGCGTTCCCGCCGGGCTACACGGGGGTGCACGCCGAGCGGCGGCGCGAGGTCGGTCTGCAGCTCTACGACGCGGTGGGGGTCGCACGCGGCGACCGGGAGGCCTCGGCCGTGCAGATGCTGCGCAACTTCGACTTCTTCGACGCCCCGCACGTCGCGATCGTCTCGGCACCGGCCGACCTGGGCCCGTACGGGTACGTCGACTGCGGGCTGTACGTGCAGTCGTTCCTGCTCGCGGCGCAGGCCGAGGGCGTCGCGACGATCGCGCAGGCGGCGGTCGCGATGAAGTCCGAGCTGCTGCGCGAGCGGCTCGGCTGGGGCGACGACCGACATATCGTGTGCGGCATCTCCTTCGGCTGGCCCGATCCCGACCACCCGGCCAACGCGTTCCGGTCGCACCGGGCCGACGTCGCCGACGCGGTCACGTTCCTCGACTAGGAGGGGACCGCGGGCAGCGGGTCGCGGCTGATCGGGCAGGACATGCACCGGGGTCCGCCCCGGCCGGAGCCGAGCTCGCTGCCGCTGATCGCGACGACCTCGACGCCCTGCTCGGCCAGCCGGGCGTTGGTCTGCTCGTTGCGCTCGTACGCCACCGCGAGCCGCGGCCCGATCGCGAGGGTGTTGTTGCCGTCGTCCCACTGCTCCCGCTCGGCGGTCACGGGATCGAGCCCCGTGTCGACGCGGCGCAGCTCCGGCACACCCATCGCGCGGGCCGCCGCCGTGAAGAAGGGTTCACGCACACCGACGACGAGCTGCTCGCCGTCGAGGCCCAGCGGCACCGCCGTGAGGTCGTCGGCCATCGTCGGGTAGACCACGACGGTGTCGACGTCGACCATCGTCACGATCGTGTCGAGGTGCATCGTCGCCCGCTCCTGCGCGATCGGCACCGCCAGCACGGTGTGGGCGAGCCCGAGCTCGAGCACCTGGCGGGCGAACCGCTCGGCACCCGCCGGGGTCGTGCGCTCGCCGACGCCGATCGCGACGACGCCCGGAGCGAGCAGGAGCACGTCGCCGCCCTCGACGTGCTCCAGGTGCGGACCGTGCACCTGGGGCGTCCCCGCGAAGCGGGGGTGGTGGCGGTAGACCAGGCCGGTCAGCTGGGTCTCGCGCACCCGGGCGGGCATCGCGAGGCTCGTCACGGCGACGCGGTCGGGCAGCCACACCGAGGAGTCGCGCGTGAACAGCAGGTTCGGCAGCGGGTCGACCACGAAGTCGTCGTGCGCCAGCAGGCTCGTGACCAGCGTGCGCACGTGCATTTCGTCGTTGCGCAGGCCGGCCGTCAGCACGCTCGCGAGGTCGTGCGGGTGCAGCTCGCCGAGCCAGCCGCGCAGGTGCGCGCGGAGCGCGTCACCGAGGTGGAGCGCGTCGGTCGTGGCGGCGACGACCTCCGCCCGCGCCGCCGGTGACGCCAGCGTCTCCTCCAGCAGGTCCAGGAGGTAGAGCACCTCGACGTCGTGGTCGCGCAGCGCCTGCGCGAACGCGTCGTGCTCGTCCTGCGCGCGGGCGAGCCAGGGGATGCCGTCGAACAGCAGGGCGTCGTTGTTGCGCGGGGTCAGTCGCGCGATCTCGGCGCCGGGCCGGTGCAGCAGGACGGTGCGGAGCCGTCCGACCTCGCTGTCGACGCCGACGGGCTACTGTGCGGTCATGGGCCGAGACTAGGTGCCGGGCCCGACACCCGAAAGTCGCGCTCGATGGTCGCGAACTGAGTCGGATGGCGCGATGATGTGCCATGCCGTCACCACACCCGCTCCGCAGCGTGGCGCGTGGAGCCGTCGTCCTCCTGGCCCTGCTGGCGCTCGCCGGCTCCGTCGTCGCGTCCCCGACCCCCGCGACGTCCCCGACCCCCGCGATGTCCCCGACCGGCGGTCCGCGCCCCCCCCCCGGCCCGCGTCCGCGGACCCCCTGCCCGCCGAGTCTGGCCCCCCGTCGGCGACCCAGCCGGGCCCCGCCG
>Ga0172372_10005495_pt1 | contig 17630 bp, 15 predicted proteins | sample LakKiv5m_2_FD_114544 | JGI IMG/M metagenome (GOLD analysis project Ga0172372, IMG submission 114544) | Freshwater microbial communities from Kabuno Bay, South-Kivu, Congo - kab_092012_9.5m | ecosystem: Environmental > Aquatic > Freshwater > Lake | place: Democratic Republic of the Congo...
ATTCGGGTGCTGGCGGAGTACGGCACCCACGACCAGAAAGAGCGTTACCTCAAGCGGCTGCTCGCCGGCGAGGGCGTGATATCGGTCGGCATGACCGAGCCCGAGGCCGGATCAGCCGTCACCGACCTCACCACCACGGCAACTCCGGACGGAGAGGGTTTTCGCATCAACGGCAGCAAGGTGTTCACCACGCATGCCTGGTATGCCGACGTGATCCTCGCCTATGTCCGCTACAGTCCCGGCTTGAACGGGATCGGCTCGGTGCTCATCGACACGCGCAGTGAAGGTCTGCGCTTTGGCAAGAAGACCGCTTTCATGTCGGGCGAGGAGTGGGCGCAATCCTGGTTCGACAATGTCTACGTGCCGCCCGAGAACGTTTTGCTCCGTGAAGGCGGCTTTCGCAAGCAGATTGCAGGCTTCAACGTCGAGCGAATCGGCAACACCGCTCGCTCGCTCGCCCTGGGCCGCTACGCCTATGAGGTCGCCCGGGAATGGGCGACCCAGCGCAAGCAGTTCGGCCGACTGCTGGCCGAGTTCCAGGGCCTGCAGTGGAAATTTGCCGACATGAAGGTCAAGCTCGATGCCGGGCAATTGCTGCTCTACCGTGCCGCCTGCAATGCCGATGCCGGCTTTCCTTCGGCCGAGGACACCTCGATCGCCAAGGTCTTCTGCAACCAGGCGGGGTTCGATGTGGCCAACGAGGCCATCCAGATCATGGGCGGCATGGGCTACAGCCAGGACAGTCTGGTCGAATACTGCATGCGCCGCTGCCGTGGCTGGATGATTGCCGGTGGATCGATCGAGATCCTGAAAAACCGGATCGCCGAGGGTGTGTTCGGAAGAGCCTTTTCTCAGCGCGCCCGCGATGGGGCTTGAGTGATGGATCAGGCACTCTGGCGCGCGCTCTTCGAGCCACAAGCCGTGGCACTGGTTGGCGCCTCGGGGGAGGCCGGCAAGAACACCGCACGCCCCCATCAGTTCATGCGCCGGCACGGCTGGACCGGCCGGATCGCTCCGATCAATCGCAATCGCGGCGAGATCTTCGGCGAGCCTGCCTGGCCCGACCTCGATGCCGTTCCCTTTCCGATCGATCACGCATTCGTCATGGTCCCAGGCAGCCAGGTCTCGGAGGTCCTCGAGGCCTGCGGCCGCAAGCGGGTCCCGGTGGTGACCATTTACTCGGACGGCTTTGCCGAGTCTGGTGACGAAGGAGCTCGGGCGCAGCAGGCGCTCGCGGCCCGCGCCAGGGAGCTCGGCATACGCCTGCTCGGGCCAAACTGCATTGGCTTGATCGATGTCGTACGACGCATGCCCTTGACGGTCAATGCCACGCTGGCCGGCGAACTGCTGCCGGCGGGTCGAACAGCCGTGGTGTCGCAGAGCGGGTCGATGCTGGGAACCTTGCTGTCTCGTGGCCAGGCCCGAGGCCTGAGGTATTCGAGGATGGTGTCGGTCGGCAATGAAGCCGATCTGGGAGTGGGCGAACTCACGGAATTGCTGGTTGCCGATCCACAGACCGACGTCGTGCTGCTGTTTCTCGAAACACTTCGGGATGCACCACGACTGGCGGCCGCCGCGCGCGCGGCCAATGCCAGCGGCAAGGCGATCGTCGCCTACAAGCTCGGACGATCGGCGCTGGGCGCCGAACTCGCGGTGTCTCACACGGGGGCGATCGCCGGCGAGGATGCCGCGTATGACGCCTTTTTCGAAGCCCACGGCATCGTTCGAGTCGAGATGGTCGAGACCCTGATCGAGATCGCACCGCTTCTTGCTCGCGGCGCAGTCCGGCACGCGCGGTCAGAATCGCCATCGCGGCGGCTTCCCCCGCGGGTCGCGGTGGTCAGCACCACCGGCGGCGGCGCAGCAATGGTCGTCGACCGACTGGGTCTCCTGGGCATCGATGCCGCCATCCCCACCGAATCCTTCATCGCCGCGATGGCCGCCCAGGATATCCGGCTGCGGGCTGCGCCGGTGATCGACCTGACGCTTGCGGCCACCCCAAAGAAGTACGCAGCCGTCCTGCGTGGTCTGCTCGAGGCCGACTTCTGCGATGCCGTGCTGGCGGTGGTCGGCTCCTCGGCCCAATTCCAGCCGACTCTTGCCGTCGAGCCCATCGTCGCAGTGGCCGGTGAGCGGGACTGGGACAAGCCATTGGTCAGCTTCCTGGCGCCCCAGGCAGACGCGTCACTCGCTCTGCTGGCCGAGCGTGGCATTGCCGCGTTCCGCACCCCCGAGGCCTGTGCGGACGCTCTCGCCGCAAGGCTTTGCTGGTTGAGACCCACCGTCCCCAGTCAGCCCACGCCCGAAGAGCAGGCTCGCCTGCGACGGGCTGGCGACCATCTCGCGGGGGCGCACGGAGTGCTCGACGAACTGCGCTCGCTCGACGTGTTCGATACGCTCGGGGTGCCGACGGTGGCCCGTCGGGTGCTTCGAGAGGCGCCCTGGCGGCACGACCTCGAGGGCTCGGTGGCTGTCAAACTGATTTCCTCTGACCTGCCCCACAAGACCGAAGCGGGAGCGGTCAGCCTGGGGATCCGCAATTCGGCCGAACTCGACCAGGCTGTCGCGCAGATGCGCGCGAGCGCGCTGCGCTACCAGCCGGACGCGAGGATCGATGGCATCCTGGTGCAACCGATGGTGAGCGGACTGGCCGAAGTGCTGATCGGATATCGGGATGACCCGGCGCTGGGTCCGCTGGTGACCCTGGGCGTCGGCGGGCAGCTCGCCGAGGTCTATAAGGATGCCGCGACCCGGGTTGCTCCGGTCGATCGGGCCCAAGGCCACGATATGATCAGCGCGGTTCGGGGCCTCGCCCCGATCCGGGGTTGGCGTGGTCTGCCCAAAGGCGACCTTGACGGCCTCGCCGACGCAATCGTCGCCCTCTCGCGGTTCGCCTTGATCGAGGCTCGCCCGATCGCCGAAGCGGAGATCAATCCGATGATCGTCAGCCGTGATCGGGTCACCGCAGTCGATGGACTGGTGGTGCTCAAGCCAGGCGATTGAGACTTGGGCCTGCAACCATTCAAATCCAGCAAGGGGTATCGGCCACGCCGAGCAAACGAACTTCCCTCGCCCAGCTGACCAGACTGGGTCTGTTGCCAATCGCCCTGGGCGTTTCGGGCGCCTTGTCATACACCACCCGATTGATCCCTCGCACCTCGTTGATGATTCGGTTGGACACGCGTCCAAGCAACTCATGCGGCAAGTGAGCCCAGTGCGCGGTCATGAAATCCTGAGTTTGGACGGCACGCAGGGCCACCTCGTTCGTACGCTGCTTCATCCTGCCGCGCGCCTGCAAGGGCCGAAGCTCCATCCGCTATGTGTTTCCCGAGGACACCGCCAAGCCGAAGTCGCAGTCGTACCGGATCTACGGCGAGCGTTATTTCGAATTGCCCCGAGACCCGACTGCGCTCGAGTCGGTGCCAGGCGCTGCGGCTGACCGACTCGGTGTCGCCCGCGAGCCCACTTAGCGGGCCCATGCATTGACAACGACGCTGCCCGGTGAAACCATCAATGCGGCAGCAGGAGGTGCCCCACCGGGCGCACCACCCCGGCTGATCTCCAACGAGAGGGGGCAATGGAAACACCACACGCAAGTCCGCAGGAGCGAGGCAGCGTTGCTTCGTCGCTCGATGGCTGCGCCTACCCGATTCGCGAGGACCTGCGGCTGTCACACGCGCAGGCCTGGGCCACCATCGCAAGACCCGGCACCTGGCTGAGCGGCGCCAGGCGAGTCGCAGTTGCCGCCGAAATACGGCAGGCCCGTCGATGCCGATTCTGCGAGAAGCTGAGCGCCGCGCTATCGCCCAACCTTAAGGGCGAACACGAAAGCCTGGGCGTTCTGGGGCCAGCCGAGGTTGAACTGATTCACCGCGTGGTCTCCGACCCGGGCCGTCTGAGCGAGCCCTGGACGCAAACGGTCCTAGGAATGGGGCTGAGCGAGGGGGAGTATGTGGAGATCGTCGGGATCATTGCTCTGGTGATGATCATGGACGCGTTCACGCGCGCCATTGGCGTACCCGACCAGCCGCTACCCGAGCCGATCACGGGCGAGCCTTCCCGTTATCGGCCACCGGGCGCGAGAAAAGATGCGTGCTGGCTGCCTATCGTCGAGCCACAGGATGCGGTGGAGTCGGATGGCTTCATGTACCCCAGCCCGAAAGCTGGCTACATTTACCGAGGGCTGTCTCTGGTTCCAGAGTCGCTTCGCAACTACTGGGCATTGGCCAACATCCACTACCTGCCCGGCCAGGTGATCTACCAGTTCGACAAGTCCATCCGGGCCATTTCCCGACCGCAGACTGAGATCCTCGCGGCCCGCGTTTCGGCTCTTCATCAGTGCGCCTATTGAACCACCGCCCACTCCTACATGCTCCGTGAGAGCAGTCAACGTAGCGAGGAAGCGGTACAGCTGGCGGACATCACGCAGGGTCTGAGCGATCAGACTCAGGTGCGGCATGCCGATATCCTGATGCAGTATGCCGATGCGGTGGTGCGAGGAGGGTCCGACGCGGTGGCGGCGGCTCGCGACGCAGTCGATCGTGCGATGGGCGGCGAGGCGCTGATCGATGCAGCGGCCACGATCGCCGCATTCCATGGTTTTGTGCGTATCGCCGATGCCATCGGTATTCCGTACAAGACCGCGGCCGCCGGCGGCGATGTGCCCGACATCCGGGAGCAGACCGGCATCAACCAGTTCCACCGGGTACAGAACGACCATGACTGACAGCGGGAGATCGTATAAATGATGTGCGAGACTTTTCGAGCCCTTGCCCGATCGAGCTTGACCTTTATTGTGGCGGTGGGCGTGGGAGCGGCGGCTCTGGCGAGCGACAAGGTCAGGATCGGCTTTGTCAGTACGCTGTCGGGGCCCGTCGCGGTCGTCGGAAACGATGTCCGCGACGGATTCAACCTCGCCATCAAGCTGAACGGCGGAAAGCTCGGCGACCTCCCTGCCGACGTTCAGATCGCGGACGACGCGGTCAACGCCGACCGGGCGCGTCTGGCGGTCGAGCGCATGATCAAACGCGATCGGGTCGATTTCATGACCGGGATCGTCTTCTCGGCGGTCCTGCTGCCAGTCGTCCCCGCCATCCTTGAATCAAAGACCTTCTACCTCTCCCCCAACACCGGGCCGCGCGACTATGCAGGCGCGGGCTGCAATCCTTATTTTTTCGCTGTCGCGTGGCAAAACGAAGACATGCCCATCGCGATGGGCACCTTCGTGACACAGAAGGGCTACAAGAAAGTGGCGTTGATCGCCCCCAACTATCCGGGCGGACGCGAAACGCTGGACGGATTCAAACGCACCTACAAGGGACAGGTCGACGAGTACTACACCAAACTCGGTCAACTCGACTACGCGGCCGAGATCTCACTGCTTCGCGCCAACAGACCCGATGCCCTCTTCACCTTCCTGCCTGGTGGCATGGGCATCAACTTCGTCAAGCAGTTTGTCGCATCGGGCTTGTCCAGGGACATCCCCATGTTCGTGCCAAACGGCAACGCCGACGAGGACACCATCAAGCCGCTGGGCGAGGCCCTGCTCGGCGTCTACAACGCGAGCCACTGGGGGCATGACCTTGACAATGCTGCGAACAAACGGTTCGTCGCTGCCTTTCAGCAGGAGTACAAGCGGCTTCCCACCACCTTTGCAGCTCAGGGCTATGACACGGCGCTGCTCATCGACTCCGCAGTCCGGGCGGTCAAGGGGCGGCTGGATGACAAGGCAGCACTGCATGCGGCCCTTGCGGCGGCAAAGTTCGAATCCGTGCGCGGCGCGATGAGATTCAACACCAACCAGTATCCGATCCACGACATCTATATGCGGATGGTCGCCAAAGACCCCGATGGCCGGATCACCAACCGGATCATCGGCAAGGTCACCGAAGGGTTTTCAGATCCCTACGCCCCGCAGTGCCGGATGCCGGGTCTGTAGAGACCGGCGACGCAGGGCGCTCGCGCGAGGGCGGCCATGATCATAGCCACCGCGGGTCATGTGGACCACGGCAAAACCACCCTCGTGCGGGCGCTGACTGGCACCGACCCGACCCGACATGCCGAAGCGCGCGAGCGCGGCATGACCATCGATCTGGGATTCGCCACGATACCGGCGCGGACGGCCGGCGAGCCGGCGATCGCACTGGTCGATGTTCCAGGACATGAACGCTTCCTGCGCAACATGATCTGCGGCATTGCCGGCGTCGATGCGGCCCTCCTGGTGATTGCGGCCGATGAAGGCCCGATGCCGCAGACCCTCGAACATCTCCGAGTCCTCGATCTTCTCGGTATCGATCGGGGAGTCGTCGCCCTCACCCGGATCGACCGCTGTGACGCGGCTCAACGGACTCAGGTACGTACCGCAATCAGCGCGCTGGCTCACATTCCGCTGATCGCCAACGCGCCCATTGTCGAGGTTTGCGCGCTCGACGGACGAGGCGTCGACGTCTTGCGGGACCGCCTTGAGTCGCTTTCGCGTTCGACTCCCTCCCGCAGGCTCGACCAGCGATTCCGCCTCGCCGTCGATCGGAGCTTCAGTCTGGCCGGTATTGGGCTGGTAGTGACCGGCACCGTATTTTCCGGCGAGCTGGCGACCGGCGACCCGGTGCATGCGCTTCATGCCGCTGAGGCAGCGCGGGTGCGTGGCATCCAGATCCAGCATAGACGATCAGACACCGCCCGGGCGGGCGAGCGCTGCGCGCTGAATCTGGGCTCCACCTCGCTCAATCCAGAGACGATCTCCAGGGGCGAGTGGCTGGTGAGCTCAGGAGACTCGCCAGTATCGAAGCGGCTGCATGTCAGATTGCGCGCTATCGAGGGCATCGATCTTCGGTCGTTCCAACGCTCGAGGCAAAACCTGCGATTGCATCTCGGCTCCTGCGAAGTCGGCGCCAGGATGAGCCTGATCGCACAGCAGCCTGAACCCGTCACTGGTCTCAGCACTGCACACCTGTCGCCCCCAACGGCGCTGGTTCAGCTGCTGCTTGACCGCCCGATGGGTGCTGCGTCGGGTGATCGATTCATTCTTCGCGATCCGGCTGCGCAGCGGACACTCGGTGGCGGCATCGTGATCGACTCGAGTCCGGTTCAGCGACTGCCCGCCGGCATCACCCGCGCACAATGGCTGCAGGAGCTCGAGCGACCAGACTTGATCGAGGCCCTGTGTGGCGCCGCCTCGCTGTCGCCTCAGGGTATCGATCTTGACATGTTCTGCAACAATCGAAATATCGACCGGGCGCTCGTCTGGGCGCGCGCCCGGAACACCGACCTGGTGATGATCCGGGCCGCCGCCCGCATGCAGGTCTTTTCGAAGACAGCGTGGTCCTGGATGACGGGCGAAGTGAGCGCTCGACTTGCACAGTGGCACGCCACCCAGCCTGAATCAGCCGGCATGCCAGCCAGACGACTCATGCAGCCATTTCTCAAATCGCTTGCCCTGCGCCTGGCCGAGCCGATCGTGGAGCGACTGATCGAGGACGGTGTCCTCGCTCATTCACCGATCGGGCCGCGTCTGCCCGATCATCAACCCCGCTTTGCCGCGACCGACGAGCAGGGATGGCTACGTATCGAGACCGAGTTGAAGTCAGGCGGACTGCGCACGCCCTCGGCGCTCGACATTGCACGGCGACTCAAGCTGCCCCGTCACCACGTCGTGGAGTTTCTGATCCGGGCGACGCGCCTGGGCCGTGTGATTCAGGTAAGCGATAGTCGATTTTTTCTGCCTGATGCCCTGCAAGGCTGCGAACAACTTGCCCGCGACCTGGCCTGCGCCACCCAAGGCGCACTGACGGCCGCACAGTTGCGGGATGTGACGGGACTCGGCCGCAATCTGTGCATCGAGCTGCTGGAATATTTCGATCGCCAGGGCCTGTCCCGGCGCGAAGGCGATATTCACCGATGGGTCGGGTTCAACCCGGGATCCGAATCGAAGGCTCTCATCCATCACCCCGAAACCGGCGACTAGCAGCAAGCGCGACCGCGGCACGTGATTTCAAAGGGGGTCTCCGGGGAAATCGTTCGAAATAGGGCACAAAACCGTCGCGGCGAGTCTACACGGGAGCGTCCAAACTCACTCAGGACGTCACAAGTTCCCGGTAAAGCTCAACGTATTTCCGAACCATATCCTCGGCCGTGAAGAGATCGGCATACCGTTTCGCAGCCTGGAGCCCCATGGCGGCCGCGCGGAGCGTTACCCCGCCACTGGCTGAAAAACGCGGATCCTGGGCAAGAGCTTGGCCCGTAGTCCCCGGTCCGCAACCCGGATGTCATACTCGGATTGCAGGTTCAGCCAGAACCGGGCCTCCATGCCGAAGAACAACCCGAGCCGAAGCGCTGTATCGACGGTGATGGGGCGCTGGCCATTCACCAGCTCGCTGACCCGGCTGGGCGAGACATCGATGTCCGCCGCAAGTTGGCGGGCACTGATGCCCATGGGCTTCATGAAGTCCTCAAGCAGGATCTCGCCCGGATGAATCTCGTCAAGCAACTTGGCCATGTTTCAAAATCCTAGTGGTAGTCCACGATCTCGACGCGGTGCGCTCCGTCGGTCTTCCAGACAAAACAGATCCGCCACTGGTCGTTGACGCGGACGCTGTGCTGGCCCTTGCGGTCGGCTTTCAGTGCCTCCAATTGGTTGCCCGGCGGGATGCGCAAGCTGCTGAGTTCCGTGGCGGCGTGGATCTGAAGCAACTTGCGCCTCGCGACGCGCTCGATGTTGCGAAAGCGGGATACCGCACGGCTGTGAAACAGGGCCTCGGTATCGGCGCATGAGAACGAGCGAATCATGCGCGATCCTGATCCGTTACAAAGATTCCGTCAAGCGGAACACCTGACGCTGCCGCGGACCCCGGGCTGGGTATCGGCAGTGCGGAGCGTGGGGAAGGAAAGGTGCCGAGGGCGTTGGCATGCCGATCTGGAGCTGACCTTCGTCGGGCCGGAGCGGAAGCCTGCACAAGACCCGCTCCTGAAGTTCAGCTAATAGTCACTCCCACTCAATCGTGGCCGGCGGCTTCCCCGAGATGTCGTACACCACCCGATTGATGCCCCGCACCTCATTGATGATGCGGTTCGACACTCGCCCCAACAACTCGTGCGGCAGATGAGCCCAGTGCGCAGTCATGAAATCCTGAGTCTGCACCGCACGCAGTGCGACCACATGCTCATAGGTGCGGCCATCGCCCATCACGCCAACCGACTTCACCGGTAGAAACACGGCAAAGGCCTGCGAGGTCTTGTCATACCAGCTTTGCCCATCAGCGGGATCAACCGTTGAGCGCAACTCTTCGATGAAGATGGCATCAGCCCTTCTAAGCAGATCGGCGAACTCGCCACGAACCTCGCCCAGGATGCGAACACCCAAGCCGGGTCCAGGGAACGGATGGCGATACACCATTTCTAGTGGAAGGCCCAGTGCCACGCCCAGCTCCCGCACTTCGTCCTTGAACAGCTCGCGAAGCGGCTCAAGCAATTTGAGGTGCAGCGTATCGGGCAACCCACCCACGTTGTGGTGCGACTTGATCGTGGTCGCTTTCTTGGTCTTGGCACCCGCGGATTCAATGACGTCGGGATAAATGGTGCCCTGCGCAAGCCATCGGGCGCGAGGCAGCTTTGCCGCTTCGGCCTGGAACACTTCTACAAACTCGCGCCCAATGATTCGGCGCTTGGCTTCGGGGTCGGCCACGCCCGACAACTCACCCATGAACCGCTCTGATGCGTTGACATGCACGATCCGCAAGCCCATGTGCTCGGAAAACGTGCGCATCACCTGATCGCCCTCACCCAGCCGCAGCAGCCCGTTGTCGACAAACACGCAGGTGAGCTGTTTACCAATTGCCCGGTGAATGAGCGCGGCCGCGACGCTTGAATCCACGCCACCCGAAAGGCCGAGAATGACCTCCTCGTCGCCCACCGTAGCGCGAATACGCTCGACCGCCTCGCCAATGTAGTCGCCCATGACCCAGTCGGGTCGCGCTCCGCACAGTTCGAGCACAAATCGACGCAGCATCGCTGCGCCCTGAATCGTATGCGTGACCTCGGGGTGAAACTGAACCGCATAGAGTCCGCGTGATTCATCGGCCATGCCAGCGATCGGGCAAGAGGGGGTTGAGGCCATGAGCTTGAAGCCCGGCGGCATCTCGACCACTTTGTCGCCGTGACTCATCCAGACCTTCAGAATGCCGTGCCCCTCGGGCGTGGCGAAATCCTGAATGCCGTCAAGCAAGCGGGTATGACCGCGAGCCCTGACCTCGGCATAACCGAATTCACGGGTCTGTCCGCTCTCCACGCGCCCGCCCAGCTGCTGAGCCATGGTCTGCATGCCATAGCAGATACCCAGCACCGGCACGCCCAGCTCGAAGACGGCCTGCGGGGCACGGTCGGTGGACTCGTGGTGCGCCGACATGTGACTGCCCGAGAGAATGACCCCTCGTGGCGCGAAGCTCCGCACAAACTCATCGGAAACATCGCAGGGATGAATCTCGCAATAGACATGCGCCTCGCGAACGCGACGCGCAATCAGTTGAGTGACCTGCGAACCGAAGTCGAGGATCAGAATCCTGTCATGCATGACTACTCAGCCTGGTAATTGGGCGCTTCTTTGGTGATCTGCACGTCGTGCACGTGGGACTCTCGCATGCCGGCCGAGCTGATTTCTACAAACTGCGGGCGCTCGCGCATCTGCTCGATATTGGCGCAGCCGCAATAGCCCATGCTGGCGCGAAGCCCTCCACACATCTGGTAGAGAATGGCGCCAACCGGCCCCTTGTAAGGCACCCGACCCTCGATGCCCTCAGGCACGAGCTTGTCGGCATTGGATGCAGGATCCTGAAAATAACGATCCGCAGCCCCCTCAGCCATGGCACCCAGCGAGCCCATGCCCCGGTAGCTCTTGTAAGACCGTCCCTGGTAGAGGATGACCTCACCAGGCGCTTCCTCGGTGCCGGCGAAGACCGAACCCATCATCACTGTCCAGGCGCCCGCGGCAATCGCTTTTGCCACATCACCTGAGTAGCGAACTCCGCCGTCGGCAATGAGCGGCACGCCCGTGCCTTCGAGCGCAGCCGCGACATCGCTGATGGCACTGATCTGGGGAACGCCCACGCCCGCAACAATCCGAGTGGTGCAGATGGACCCTGGTCCGATGCCGACCTTGACGCCGTCGGCCCCCGCCTCAAACAGCGCCCGGGCCGCCTCGCCGGTGGCGATATTGCCGCCAATCACCTGCAGTGACGGATGGGCCCGCTTGATCGCGGCCACCCGATCGAGCACGCCTCGGGTGTGACCATGCGCCGTATCCACGACGATGGCATCAACGCCCGCTCGAACCAGAAGCGACACACGTTCCTCGACGTCACCACCCACACCCACCGCGGCAGCCACCCTGAGCTTGCCCTGCGCATCCTTGCTGGCATTGGGATGCTCGGTGGCCTTGAGGATGTCCTTGACGGTTATGAGGCCCTTGAGCTCGAAATCACCACTCACCACGAGAACACGCTCGAGCCGATGATCGTGCATGAGACGCTGCGCCTCGTCGAGCGAGGCGCCTTCCGGGACGGTCACCAGGCGCTCCCGCGGCGTCATGATGTTGCGCACCGGCTCATCCAGCCGGGTCTCAAACCGAAGATCACGGTTGGTGACAATGCCCACCACCTGCCCCCCGCGCACCACCGGCAAACCCGAAATCCGATGCTGCTGGGTGAGCTTGATCACGTCCAGAACCTTCATGTCCGGATCGATGGTGATGGGGTCGGACAGCACGCCAGTCTCATAGCGCTTGACGCGCGCGACTTCCTCGGCCTGCCTCGCGGGCGAGAGGTTCTTGTGAACCACGCCTATCCCGCCTTCCTGGGCGATAGCGATCGCCAGCCGGGACTCGGTGACCGTGTCCATGGCAGCGGAGACAAGCGGGATGTTGAGCGTGATGTCCCGACTGAAGCGGGTGCGCAGCGAAGTGTCCCGCGGCAGAATGTCCGAATAAGCCGGAACCAGCAGGACGTCGTCGAACGTCAATGCCTTCTTGGCTAGTCGCATGGCAGCCTCATCTGACAAAAGACAATTATACCGGCGGGGGCGCCGGCAGCCGGGCCGTACCCCAGCGGGCGCAGCCCCGACAGGACTATCGCCGCTGCCAGCGGGCGTCGCCCTGGCGGCGTCGCTGCACCTCGGCACGGCGGGCTCGTGATTGCTTGGGATCGGCCACCAGCGGCGCAAGAATCTCGATTCGGTCACCCGCGTGAAGAGGCGACTGTAGCGATGCCGCTTCACCATAAATTGCGGCCGACAGGGTCCCGGCTTCCAACTGACTTCTCAGATCAGACCGGCCCAGCGCGTCCAGCGCGTCGGACACCCTTGCGCCATGAGGAAGCGAAAGGCGCTCGCAGCAAATGACAGCAGGCCCCTCGGCCTCGCCGGTGAGCCAACGAATCTCCACCTCAATCATTGCCGGCGGTGTCAGTGCGGCGGCAGTCACGCGCTGGCCTCGCCGTAGAGCCGGTCGGCTCGTTCGACGAAGGCGTCGACCATGGTGGCTGCGATATGATCGAACACCGGTGCAAGCGCCTTTCCCAGAAGGCCAGCGCCAAACTGGTATTCAAGCGACAATTCCACCCTGCAGGCGTCGTCGCGAAGTCTGATGAAACGCCAGGTGCCTTGCAGCGATCTGAATGGGCCCTTTTCGAGCTGCATGGAGATGGATTCCGGTGGCTGGTGTCGGTTGATGGTTGAGAATGACTGGCTAAGACCCCGGAACGCAATCTGAACCGTGGCAAGTTTTGATCCATCCGGTTGGGTTACAACCGATGCCCCACCGCACCATGGCAGAAATGATGGATAGTCTTCCACCCGGGCAACCAGATCGAACATTCGTTCGCACGGATGCGCCAGCAGCACCGATTTTTTGACCTCGCTCATTACCGGCCACGTTCCCCGTCAACAAGAATCGCGATTTTCTCATGAGCATCATTCAGAACAAAAAGGCCTTGCATGACTACAGCATCGAAGAGCGGTTCGAGGCGGGGCTGGTGCTCGAGGGGTGGGAGGTCAAAGCCATTCGCGCAGGGCGCGCGCAAATCAAGGAAGCCTATGTCATTCTCAGGCAGGCTGAGCTTTATCTGATCGGGGCGCACATTTCCGCATTGCCAGAGGCTTCCACCCACATCCAGCCCGATCCGGTTCGCACGCGAAAGCTTTTGATGCGGGCCGAGGAGATTCGCAAACTCATAGGCAAGGTCGAGCGCGCGGGTTACACCCTGGTTCCACTTGACTTTCACTACACCCGGGGTCGGGTAAAGCTGGCGCTAGGGCTCGCCAAGGGTAAGCGCCAGCATGACAAGCGTGACGCAGAGCGTGACCGGGACTGGCAGCGCGAGCGTGCGCAGATCATGAAGCAGACCAACCGCAAACGCGACAGCTGAGCGGTCGCTTCACAGTTCAACGATTCGCGGGACCCGCCCAGCGTGCGTTGCGCGCCAGCGCCTGAAGCCGGCGGAAATTCCGCTCCCCTGATGGAACCATGTTGATCATCCACTGAAACAGCATCGCAGTGGCCATTGCATCACTCGCCGCAGAGTGACGCGTCAGAGCCCTCAGATTGGCGAGCGCAAGCCACTCATCAAGCGCGTGCGCCGACGCATCGGGGCGAAGTGCAGGCGCGAGCTCGGCGAGGTCCAGCCAGCGACGGGGGGCAGCCAGACCGGACGCCCGCATGGCACGCGTGAGGAACGCGCGGTCAAACCCCAGGTGATAGCCCACTACCGGTGACTCGCCTGCAAAGTCGAGAAACCGGCGGCAGGCCTGCGCGGGCGGCTCTCCCGCTGCCTGTGCCCCGGCACCAATCCGGTGAACAAGAATGTTGCTTCGATCCGATATGGAGGGCGGCCGCACCGCAATTTCTACGCTATCGCACAAATCAATGCCTTGGTGCGTCAACGCCACCGCGCCAATCGAAAGCAGCGAATCGCGCTCAGTATCCAGTCCGGTTGTCTCAACATCCACCACCACCCAGCGCAGCTCACGCCCCTCTGCGCCACTGAAGCTCAGCATGCGAGCCACTGGCTCCCAGAGCCCTCTCAGACCGCGCGCGCTCATGGGTAGTCAAGCTGAAGCCGCAGCAGCGCTTTTCTCACCTGGCGCAAGGCCTCGACCAGGATACGGCGATCGAGTGGCGACAAGGTGTCGAGCTCGACCAGATTGGGATTCGCGCTCGCGGCAGCGCCCGTCGCCTGCCTGTGCTGCACCCGAAGACGCAGGCTTTGAAGAAAGTTGAACGCATCAATCCAGCCTTGCCCTTCGCCAGCATCAAGCACCTTTGACTCAATAAGAAGCCCGATCCGTGTCACGGTACTGCTCGCCGAGAGCCCGTGCGCCAGACAAAGCAGCCGAGCCACATCGACCATGGGCATGGTCCCGTGGAGCTTCACATCCACCGACCCAGACTCGGGCGCAAGCAGTCCGAGCATGCTGCTCACAAGAAAACGCGGGGGACTGCTGCGTTGGGCGTTATCGCTCATCAGTTTCTGGAAGCGGGTGCTTGCCTGAACACCCGGCGCAACAACCTCCTGAAGACGCCTCCCCAGTTCAAGATCCCCAGCCAGCGGTCTGATATCGAAATAAATGCTTGCGTTCAGAAGATCCTGCGGGCCTGCATGCATGACCCATTGCGCAAACCGTGACTGCCATTGCGACAGACTGAGGCAGCAGTCAGGGTTGCCGGCCATGATGCCGCCCTTGCACAGCGGATAGCCGCAGCGATCCAGCCATCGATTCACCGACCGACCCAAGTCAAGCAAGGCCGCGCGCGTACCGTCGGGACAATCATCGGCGAACACGATGCCATTGTCCTGATCGGTGGCGATGGTCTGCTTTTCACGCCCTTCGCTACCAAAGGCAAGCCAGCAAAACGACGTGAGATCAATCCCAGCAGTCTGGGCAAGCAGGGAGATCAATCGACGTGTGAGCTGGTCGTTCATACGGCTGATCAGCACCGTGAGGTGGTGGGCAGCAACACCCTGCGCCACCAATGAGCGGGACCACTCCCGGATTTCCTCCGCGATCGAAATCAGTTGCTCCGGCTGCCGCGCACTCGACATGGCGTCGCTCAGCTGCCGGAGATTGCGCCGTGTAAGCGCGAACAGGTCACGTTCGGTCACCATGCCGATCACGCGCCCGGAATCGGTCACTGGAACGTGCCGAATCGAACGATCAGCCATCAGCATGGCTGCGTCGGCGACGGTCGCATCGGCGGGCAGGGTTGTGACAGGGCTGCTCATGACCTCGGAGATGGGAGCGAGTAGCGAGCGCTCGGGCAGTACGATCCGTCCAATCACATCCTGGCGCGTGAAAATTCCAAGTGGCGCCGCATTCGGGTCGTTGATGACCAGCATGGCACCCACCGCCTCGCGCTCCATGGTAGCGAGGGCGTCGGCAAGCGCGGTTTCATCTGTGCAGGACACCGGCGCGCGCCGGACTACCGCACGTAGTGGCTGACTCATCATTCGCCATTGCGCGCTCTGCGCCGAGTAGCTCGCCTGCACCGCCTGCATGGACAATTCCATGAGCGAGGCCATCCGGCGCTTGCAGAAGTCGGCAAACACGGCACTCTGACTCACCAGCTGATCAAAGTGCTCAGCAGCCAACACCCAGCAGAAGAGATCGGCTGCAGCAACATAGCGGGTGCGCGTCGGCCGCTTTCCCGCCAGCGAGCCGATGGGAAAGAGATCGCCAGGACCAAGGGAAAGGGGGGGTGCCACGGCTCCCCCTCCCTCTCCAGGAAGCGCGCCCTCCACTGCCCCCTGCCGGATGATGAAACACCCCGGCGCCCGGTCCGGCCCGGGCTCGAGGATCAACTCTCCGGCGCTGAAGTACTGAAGTCGCGCATGGCGGGCGACAAACTCGACGTCACGGATCGCCATCTCGGAAAATGGCGCGTGCGCCTGAAGCGCGGTGACGGCCTCACGAATGAGTGTTTCCGCTGCCATGATGCCCGCACCAACGCGCGCTCAGTTCCCCGAGCCGCCCGCCGCCAGTCGCTGCCAGGTAGCCACCACGGTGTCGGGATTGAGCGAAATGGAGGCAATACCCTGAGCCATCAGCCACTCCGCGAGATCGGGGTGATCGGAGGGCCCCTGGCCGCAGATTCCAACGTATTTCCCGGCGCGCCGGCATGCACTGATGGCTGACTCCAGCAACGCCTTGACCGCGGGATCGCGCTCATCGAACGCCTCGGCCACCAGCCCGGAATCGCGATCCAGCCCCAGGGTGAGCTGGGTCAGATCATTCGAACCGATCGAAAAGCCGTCGAAATGCTCGAGGAACGCATCGGCAAGAATGGCGTTCGACGGCAGCTCACACATCATGATGAGCTTGAGCGCATCGCCCTGCCCGCCAGGCGACGTCTCGCCACGCTTGAGACCGTGACGCGCCAGCAGATCCACCACCCGCTCCGCTTCGCTCACTGTGCGGACAAACGGCACCATCAACTCCACGTTGGTCAATCCCATATCGTGGCGAACTCGCCTGAGCGCCTCGCACTCAAGCTCAAAGCAGTCACGAAAGCCCTGGGAGATGTAGCGCGAGGCACCGCGGAAGCCCAGCATCGGGTTCTCTTCCTCGGGCTCGTAGCGAGAACCTCCGATCAGCTTGCGATATTCATTCGATTTGAAGTCGGACAGCCTCACGATGACCGGCTTGGGCCAGAACGCGGCCGCGATCGTGGCCACCCCCTCGGCCAGCCGCTGCACAAAAAACTCGCGGGGCGTGCTGTGACCGCGTGCAACGCTTTCAACCGCGTTGCGGAGCTCAGCGTCAACATTGGGATAGTCGAGGATGGCCTTGGGATGGATACCGATGTTGTTGTTGATGATGAACTCGAGCCGGGCAAGACCGACGCCTGCGTTGGGCAGCGCAGCGAACTCGAACGCCAGACGCGGATTACCGACATTCATCATGATCTTCACAGGGATGTCAGGCATCTCGCCCGTGGCCACCTCGCTCACTTCGGTTTCGAGCAGACCGTCGTAAATGAAGCCGGTATCGCCCTCCGCGCATGACACGGTGACCAGTGCGTCAGACTTGAGGCGATCGGTGGCATCGTTGCATCCCACCACCGCCGGAATGCCCAACTCGCGGGCAATGATGGCTGCGTGGCAGGTGCGGCCACCGCGATTGGTCACAATGGCGGACGCCCGCTTCATCACCGGCTCCCAGTTTGGGTCGGTCATGTCGGTGACCAGCACATCGCCGGGGCGTACCTGGTCCATTTGTGAGGCATCGAGGATGACCCTGACCGGGCCCGCTCCCACCTTCTGGCCAATGGCGCGCCCTGAAGCCAGCACGTCGGCAGACCCCTTCAGGCGATACCGTTGCTGGCGCCCGCCCTGCTCGCGCGACTTCACGGTTTCCGGACGTGCCTGGAGAATGTAAAGCCTGCCGTCGCTGCCATCGCGGCCCCATTCAATATCCATGGGCCGGCCGTAGTGGCGCTCGATGGTGACGCCATAGCGCGCGAGCTCCAGCACCTCATCATCCGTCAGCGAATAGCGGTTGCGCAGATCAAGCGGCGTATCCACGGTCTTGACCAGCTTGCCCGGCTCGCTGGCAAACTCCATGCGAATCAGCTTGGAGCCCATTTCGCGCCG
>Ga0172372_10005497_pt1 | contig 17627 bp, 14 predicted proteins | sample LakKiv5m_2_FD_114544 | JGI IMG/M metagenome (GOLD analysis project Ga0172372, IMG submission 114544) | Freshwater microbial communities from Kabuno Bay, South-Kivu, Congo - kab_092012_9.5m | ecosystem: Environmental > Aquatic > Freshwater > Lake | place: Democratic Republic of the Congo...
AATCACCGGCGGGGCCGCAAAGTGGGTGAGCGTGCCGCCGACGCTGATGTTCACGAAGAGCAGCCCCAGGGTCGCGTAGGCCAGGCGCGGGCTCGGCTGGAGGGCGTAGAACTGACGCGCGAGGAGGAGCGCCGCGATGGTCATTGCCGCCGGTTCGGTGATGAACGAGCCGAGTAGCGGGGCGACGATGAGGATCGAGAGCCACCAGGCGCCGGGCGTCCCGCCGCCCAGCCCGGCCACCGCCCGCAGGGCGCGCTCCGAGAGGTCCAGCACCGGCCGCGTCGCCGCCAGGGCCATTATCACCACCACAAACAGCGGCTCGACGTAACTGACCTTGCCGCCGACGTACGCCACGACCTCGGGCCAGCCCTTGAAGGCGGTGATCGCGCCCGCGAGGGCCAGGACCCAGAAGCCGAAAATGACCTCCACCTCGCCGAGGAAGTGCAGCACCTGTCCGCCGAAGCTCACCTCATCCGGTTGGCCGTCGCCATCCACGTCCGTCACCGGCTCCTTGCGCCCCCGTCGGGCCGCGTGGCGCTCCTCGACGACGTGCGCCCAGTGACGGATCCTCGCCGCGAGGAAGGTGTGCAGAATCGCGGTCACGAAGATCGCGAAGGCCACGAGGTTGAAGGGATCGAACGCCGCCCGCGCGCGCAGGACCTCCCAGAGCCCCGCGCCTTCGGCATTCGGGTACGCGCTCAAGGGCGTGGGCAGCACGCCCCCGGCGGCCTCGCCCGATCCACCCGCCGCGAAGAGCGGGGCGCCGACGACGGCCAGAGTCAAAAGCAGCGGGAGGGCGGGGAGTCGCGGCATCCGGCGAGCGAACCCGCTTCGCCCCGCGCGTCAACGACACCCGGCATCCGGCTAGCCTTTATCGCGCCGGCTGTTTTCATAACCCGATGTTTCCGCCGTCCGGTCCCCGCTGATGAGTCGCCGCCCACCCGATCGTTCCGCGCCGGCCCGCCGCGATGCCCCTCCGGGCCGTCCGCCCGCCCCCGTCGTCCCGCCTAGGCCCGCGCCCGCGGCGGCCCCGCCGAAGCCGGGGCCGGTCGCGGCCGCGGTTGCCGCCGCCGGGGTGCCGCAGGGTGCCCGCGAAGGCGGCTGGCTACCGGACGCGGTGCTGGTGGGCGATCGCTTTGAGGCGGGGATGGCCTTCTTCGCGGATGCGACCGGCCGGCTCACCCGCTTTTCCCGCGAACCCGCGGACCTGGCGCAGGCGCGGCGGTTGCCCGGCGTCGCCGCCTTGCCCGGGCTGGTCGACGCCCACGCCCATTCCTGGCAACGTTTCCTGCGCGGGCGGGCGCTGCCGGGCACGGACCCCGCGGGCGGTGCGGCGGGGCTTCGGCTGTTGGCGCGGTTAACGCCCGAGGATGCCTACGACGCGGCGAATCTGGCCTTCCTCGAACTGCTGCGCGGCGGGGTCACCTGTGTCGCCGATTGCTGCCTGTTGCGGGACGGCGCGCCTGGCGGCCCGCCCGAGGAGGCGCTGGCCACGGCCCTGGCGGTCGCGCGCGCCGCGCACGAGGTCGGGATCCGCCTCGCTTTGGTGCGGCTGGCCTGCCTGCGGCCGGCGCCGGGCGAGGAACTGCCCCCGCGGCTGCTCGCGGGCGGCGTCGATGCCTTCACCCGGGAATGCGAGCTCCTGCGGGCGCGGCTCGAGCGGGAGTATCCCGCCGACGAGGCCTGGCTGGTGGTGGGCCCCCACTCGCTCGCCGCGGTGCCCGCGGCCGCGTGCCGGGTGATCGGTGAATATGCCCGGGCCCAGCGCCTGCGGCTGCAGGTCGTCACCGCCGCCACCCCTGCCGCCGCGGCCGCGCGGCGCGCCGAGCACGGTCGGCCGGAGGTCGCCGCCCTCGCGGAACTGGGGCTGGTGGACAAACGCTTCACCGCGGTCGGCGGCGGGCAATTGGATGAGTCAGAGCTGCGGTTGATCGGCACCGCCCGCGGGGCGGTGTGCGCCTTGCCCGGCACGGCGGCCGCCCACGGCTGGAATTTACCTGACCCGGCGGCCGTGCGCGCCGCGGGGGCGGGCCTCGCGCTGGGCAGTGGGGCCGGGGTGCGGCTGGACCTGCTGGAGGAGACCCGCTGGGCCGAGCGCCGCCTCCGGCTGGAGGCGCCGCCCGCGACCGCGCCGGCCGCCCTCGCGCTGCAGGCCGCCACCACGATGGGGGCGCGCAGCCTCGGGGCCACCGGCGGTGGGCTCGAGGTGGGGCGACCGGCGGATTTCTTCACGGTGAGCCTGGCCGAGCCCTCCCTGGCCGGGGCCGATCCCGCCAGCCTCGCCACCGCGCTGGTCCAGGGCGGGCAACTCCGTGCCATCCGCGACGTCTGGGTGGGCGCCCGCCAGCGCCTCGCCGGCGGCCGGCACCTGCGCCAAGGCGCGATCCTCGGGCGTTTCATCGAGACGCAGGCGCGACTCCAGGCGGGTTGAGGGGCGTTGACCCCGGCCGCGCCGCGTTTTGTCCTGCCGCGATGACCCTCACCCTCGTTGTCCTCGCGGCTGGGATGGGCTCCCGCTACGGGGGCCTGAAGCAGCTGGATCCGGTCGGGCCCTCCGGGGAGACGATGCTCGACTACGCTGTCCACGACGCCCTGGGCGCCGGGTTCGGGCGCGTGGTGTTCGTCATCCGGCGCGACTTCGAGGCCGAGTTCCGGGCGCGGGTCGGCGCCCGCTACGCGGGTTGCGTGCCCGTGGACTATGTGTTCCAGGCGCTCGACGTGCTGCCGCCGGGGCGAATCGTCCCGCCCGGCCGGGAGAAGCCCTGGGGCACCGGCCACGCGGTCTGGTGCGCGCGGGAGGCGGTGGCGGGCAACTTCGCGGTGATCAACGCGGATGACTTTTACGGGGCGGACGCCTATCGCCGCCTGGCCGCGTTTCTGGGCGAGGCCCGGGGCGGGCAATTCGCGATGGTTGGCTACCCGCTGGCCAACACGCTCTCGGAGCACGGGGCGGTGTCGCGGGGCCTCACGCAGGTCGGGCCGGGTGGCGTGCTGCGGACGATTGTCGAGCAGCACGGGATCACGCCGGAGCAGGTAGGACCGGGTCGCGCCTTTGACGGGGCGGCGCCGGTATCGCTCAACTGCTGGGGTTTCACCCCGGCGCTGTTTGCGGGGCTGGGCGCCCGCCTCGATGCGTTTCTGGTGGAGCGGGGGGCGGAGCCGAAGGCGGAGTTTTATTTGCCCGCGGCGGTCGCCGGGATGATTGCCGACCGTGAGGCGGTGGTGCAGGTGCTGCCGACGAGCGCGACGTGGTTCGGCGTCACCTATCGGGAGGACAAACCCCGCGTGCAGGCGGCGCTGGCGGCGCTGGTGGCGAAGGGGGAGTACCCCAGCCCGCTGGGGACTTGAATCGTGGGCGAGATGGCCGCGCGCCCGGCCCGTGGCCTTGACCCTCCGGGGGCTGAAAGCTTTGCTCGCGCCCGGTATGCGCCTTCTTGTTTTCCCGTGCCTGTGGCTGGCGCTTTGCCTCGTCGGATTCCTGCGTGCGGCGCCCCCGATCGCCGCCCGTTCGCCGTTTCTGCCGCCCGATAACGCGCCGGTGGAGAAGGCCGGGGCCGGAGCGGCGACGCTCGAGTTCCGCGGGTTTGTGGACGTGGGTGGGGGCAAGCAGTTCCGGCTGTTTGATCCGGCGAAGAAGCGCGGCGACTGGGTGCGCCTGAACGAGCGCAGTCCCGAGCTCGAGGCGGTGATCCGCGAGCACAACGAGGGCGAGGAGAGTGTTTCGGTGGAGCACCAGGGCCGCACGGTCAGCCTGGCGATGCGTAAGGCGAAGATCGTGGCGGATGCGGCGGTGCCCGCCGCTCCGCCGCCGGGCGTCGCCCCGGCGGGCCCGGCGATTACCGTGACTCCGGCGGTCACGCAGAGCGTGATGGTCAACCCTTCGCCCGCGGATGAGCAGCGCCGGCTGGAAGCGGTGGCGGCGGAAGTGAACCGGCGTCGCGCGCTGCGCGAGCAGGCGATGCGCCAAGCGGCCGGCCAGCCGCCGGCGCTGGACGCGGCTGGACTCCCCATCTCCGTGGGGCCGCAGCCCCCCCTGCAGCTGCCGCAAGTGCCCTGATTCCCTGCGGCGCCCCTAGGGTGAGCCCGCCGAACCTTCGAACCGGCCCGCCGTGAGCCGGTCGAACCGGCCTGCTGTGAGCCAGTCGAACCGGCCCGCGGTGAGCCAGTCGAACCGGCCCGCGGTGAGCCGGTCGAACCGTCAGAACGTCCCCTTGACGCCGATCGTCCAGAGGGAGCCGTAGCGTTCCTGGAAGCGCTGGATGGCGTGGGCGGGCGTGTTGGGGCCGGCGGTGCGGCCGATGAACATCACGTCGGTGACATTCCGGAGGTTCGCGAAGAGCGAGATCCCGCGCCGGAGGGTGACCTCGCCGAGCAGGTCGAGCTTGGTCGCGCCCGGGATGTAATTGAAGGTCCCGGCCTCGATGCCCTGGCCGGTCACGAGGTTGTCGATCTGGTCCTCGCGCCAGGTCCAGTTCGCCCGGAGGTTGAAGCGCGCGCGGGTGAAGCTGACGCCCCACGCGGCCATCCGCGGGATTTCGTTGAACCCCTCGCCGCCGAGCTGGCCCTTGCCGGCGTTCGAGCGCAGCAGGGTGCCGTTGGCGAACACCTGGAACCCGCGCGCCCACGCCGGGAGGAAGGTCAGTGCCTGGCGGTAGCTGAAGTCGAGGCCCTCCATCCGAACCACGTCCGTGCGGTTCCGCTGGGTGCTGACCTCGTAGGGTCCGAATTCCTCCGCTTCGAGGCCGTAGAGGGCAAGGAACTCGGGCGTCGCGGGCAAAATGGAGGCGGTGAAGAAGTTGGTGAAGTGCCGCCGGAACGCGCCCACGGACACCTGGCCCACGCCCGCGAAATAGTACTCGGCCCGCAACTTCACCGTGTTGGCGGTCCACGGCTTGATGCCCGCGTTGTTGACCACGATCCGGTTGTTGGCGGCGGGCGGGTTATCGGTGTTGGGCAGGGTCAGGCCGCCGGCATACTGGTTCAGGTTCGGGGCGCCGATGCTGGTCGAGACCGCGGCCCGGAGCAGCAGGTTTTCGCGCAGCTGGTAACTCGCGTTGAGCGAGGGGAAGAGACGCAGGTACTGCTTCTCGGTGCGCGCCGCCCGCTCCAGGTAGGTGAGCCGCGAGACCTCCAGGGGCACGCTGGTCACCGGGAGCACCGCGCCGGCCGCGTTGCGCAGCGGGCGGCCCTGGGCGTCGCGCTGGACGTTCCGGGTCAGGTCGGTGAGGGGCCCCGCCGCCTCCACATCCGTCTGCTCCGCCCGCAGGCCCCCCACCAGCAGCAGGCGCCGATCGAGCAGGGCCACGTCCCCGCGGAGGTAGGCGGCGCTGACGGACTCGCGGGCCTGCTTGGAGTTGGCGATGTGGGAGCGGTAGAGGCCGTTCTCATCGAGGGTGAACTCGCGCGGGTTCGCCCGCCAGTAGGCGAAGACCTCCTGGGAATCGAGGTGCTCGATGCGCGGGAAGCCGAACGGCGCCACGCGGGTCGAGAAAAGGCGGTCGAGGAACGGCAGCGCCGTGCCCGGGGTCAGGTTGCCGCGCCCGTCCTTGCCCACGTAGGTGTAGGTGGAGGTCCACGTGCGCAGATCGCGGCGGGTCTGCCGGAAATCGAGGCCCGTGCGGACGGTCAGCGGCACCGCGGTGGCGAAGTCCCGGCGCGCGTTGGCCGTGGCCGTGAAGTTGATGTCCACCGCGCGCTGCGGGGTCGAGGTCAGCGTGTTGAGGGCGTAGTTCTCCAGCCGGTAGGGGTCGAGCGGGCGGCCGGTGGCATTGTCGGTGACCGTGATCACGCCGGGGCGGATGAGGCCGGTGTCGGCGAACCCGATGGTCACGCCGGTGCGCCGCGACTGGACGCCGAGGAAGCGCTCCTTGTCCATATCGCGGATGGCGTTCTTGCCGTAGGCGCGGCCGGTCGCGAAATCCAGTTTCCAGACGGGGCCGTCGTGGCGCCAGGTGAGCGAGGGGAGGTAGGTCCGATTCTCGCGCACGCGGTTGCCGCCGTTGTTGAGGGTCAGCTGCCCGGCGCCGGCCACGCCCTGGACGCTGGTCGGGGAGATCGAGGCGGCGACGATCTGGTTGGGCGCGAAGGCGAGGGTGCGATTCGAGATCCAGCCGTCGAAGGAGGAGTACTGGTAGGACAGGGCGAGGCGGCTGTGCGCGCCGAGGCGGAAGTCGAGGGTGAGGCCGAGGGAATCGCGATCGGACTCCTTGGGCGCGTCCTGGATCGTGAACTGCGACAGGTAGGGCCGGCCGGGGACGGTGGCCGGGAAGGCGGCGGGTGCGGTGGCCGTGCTGTTGCCGCGCCAGACGTTCGTGGCCCGCTCCTGGCTGGAGTACTGGGTGGAGGCGCCGGCGGAGAGGGTGAAGCCGAAGCGGTGGTTCACCGGCACGACCCACGAGAGGTCCGCGCCGGGCCACACCTTGCGGCGCGGATCGCGGTACATCGCCGCCCCGGGGCCGATCGCGCGCTCATCGTCCCGCAGCAGGAAGTAGAAGCTCCCGTTGAACACGGGCCGGGAGCGCTCGAACGCGCTGCGGGGCACGAGGTTCACGCCGCCCGCCAGGGCCTTGCCGGGGCTGTCGGGGGTGGGGGAGTGCGAGACCTCGATGCGGGAGACATTGTTGAGGTTGAAGAAACCCACCTCGATGCCGCGCGAGGTGTTGTTGTCGCCCGGGGCCGACAGCGAGATGCCGCCGATTGTGATCGGGGTGTTGGCGTTCGGGGCGCCCTCGATCGAGATGTACCGGCCGTCGCCGCCGCTCTGGTCCACGGTGATGCCGGGCAGGTATTTCAGGAACTCGGTCACGTTGCCCTCGGCCACCGCGCCGAACTCGTCCGTCGAGACGACGTTGCGGATGTTGGCGGCGAAGCGCTGCTCGTTGATGGCGATGGCGGCGCCGCTCATCTCGCGGGATTCGCCGACCACGAACCGGTCGAGCCGCACCGCCGCGGCCGCCGGGGCCAGCGCGATCTCGAGGGTCGTGGTGGCGCCCGCGGTTACGCGCGCCGGGGTCAGGCTGGCCGGCGCCCCGGTGTAGAACACGCGCACGCGCACCTCCCCCGCCGGCACCCCCGGCAGCAGGAAGCGCCCGGCGTCGTCGGTGAAGGCCGTCAGGGCGGTGCCCTCGACGCTCACCCGTGCGCCCTCAAGGTAGGTGCCGTTGGCGGGGTTCTGGACGCGGCCCTCCAGGGTGCCGGTGGCGCCTTGGGCGCGGAGGAGGCCGGGGAGCAGGGCGAGGGCCAGGAGCAGGGGCAGGAGCTTCATACGCAGGGAAAAGGAAATCGCGCCGCGGGGCGGCGGCGACGGGAGGAAAAGTGCCGTTCCGCGGCGGCGGGGGAAACCTAAATTCACGGCGCGCGTGCCCGCCCGCGGCGCGGGCGGCGGGCTAGCGCCACTCCACGTCCGCGCCGAGGCTCCGCAGGTTCTCCACGAAGCGCGGGTGGGCGCGGCGGATGGTGTCCGCGTTCTTCACCACGGACCGTCCGGGGATGCTGGCCGCGACCATATACAGCCCGACGGCGGCGCGGATGATATAGGGGGCATCGACGGTGGTCGGTCGCAGGGGGCGGTCGCCGAACACGATCACCCGGTGCGGGTCGCTCACGACCACGTGCGCGCCGAGCTTCGCCAGTTCGGGCATCCAGGTGAAGCCGCCTTCGTAGACCTTGTTCCAGAACTGCATCGCCCCCTTGGCGCGCACCGCGAGGGCCAGCATGCACGGCAGCAGGTCCACCGGGAAGTACGGCCAGGGCGCCGCCTCGATCTTCGGGAGTAGGTTGCGGGTGAAGGGCGCCTCCACCTCCAGCCGCTGGCGCGCCGCCACCACGGCGGTCGTCCCCTCGTGGGTCACCTTTACGCCCAGCTTGCCTAAGGCCCGCGCCATCAGGTCGAAATGCTGCGGCACCGAGTGGCGCACGCGCACCTCGCCCCCCGTAATCGCCCCCAAAGCGAGGAAGGTTACCACCTCGTGGTGGTCCGTGCTGATGGTCAGCTGCGCCCCGCGCAGCCGTTCCACGCCCTCCACGGTCAGCTGGCTCGTGCCGATCCCCTCGATCCGCGCGCCCATCGCGACCAAGGCGTGGCAGAGGTCCTGCACGTGCGGCTCGCTCGCCGCGTTGATCAGGGTCGAGGTGCCCTCCGCGAGCGCCGCCGCCATCACGAAGTTCTCGGTGGCCGTCACCGACATATAGTCCGGCCAGTGCCGCGCCCCGCGGAAGCGCCGGGGCAGGCGCAGGACGACTTCGCGCCCCCGCTCCAGCCGCGCGCCGAGGCACGCCAGAATCTCCAAATGCGGGTCCAGTTCGCGGATGCCGAGGGAGCAGCCGTCCGCGTTCACCGGGATGCGGAGGCGCTTCATCCGCCGCAGCAGGGGCGCGAACAGGAGCACCGCGGAACGCATCCCCGAAGGCAGCTCGCCCTTCATCCGGCCCGGCTCGAAGCCGCGGTGGTCGAGGGTCATCGTGCCCGCCGGCCGATCCCAGCTGATGCGCGACCCCTGCTCCTGCAGGAATGCCACCAGCTTCTCCACGTCCGTGATCGCCGGGACGTTCGCGAGCGTCACGGTCTCGTCCGTGAGCAGGCTCGCGCAGAGGATCGGCAACACGGAGTTCTTGTTGCCGGAGGGAGTGATGGTGCCGGCGAGCGCTTTGCCGCCGTTGACGATGAGATCGGCCATAAGGTCGGGACGCGCCCAAGGAAAAGGGCGTCCCGGAGGACGCCCTTGAGATGCGGGGGCGAGGCGGCGCCCCGCAAGGCTTAAGCGGAAACGGCGCTCAGATCGCGCCGCCGCCCTGCTGGCCCTCGGGGCGCGGGCCCCGGTCGCCTCGGTCACCGCGGTTGCGGCCGCGGCCGCCGCGGCGCCGCCGCCGACGCGGACCGTCATGGCCGTCCTGGCCTTCCGGGCGGGGACCGCGGTCCTCGCGGCCTCCGTGGCTCCGGTGGCGGTCCCCGTGGGGGGAGCGAGCCTCGCCCTCGGCCGGAGCCGCGGGCTTCGGCTTGCCGCCGAACAGGCCCTTCAGCCAGCCGAAGAAGCCAGGCTTCTGGGGTGCGGGCGCGGGCGCCGGCGTCGGCTCGGGAGCCGGATGCCGCGGGCCCCGGCCCTCGCCGCGGCGGTCTTCCCGGCGGCCCTCGCGGGGTTCCCGGGGCGCGCGGGGCTCGAAACGACGGCCTTCCCGGCCTTCGCGACCCTCGCGGGGTTCCCGCCCTTCACGGGGTTCAAAACCGCGGCCGCCTTCGCGTCCCTCGGCCGTCTCGCGGCGCTCGCGCGAGGTCTGAAAGTGGGGGCGGTCCTCCCGGCGCGCGCCGGGGGCCGGGGTTTCCCACCGCACGTCGCTGCGCCGGGGCGCCTCGGGCGGAATGATCTTCAGCTCCGCCTTCTCCTCCGCGACCGGCGCCGCCGAAGCGGGCGCGGGGGCGACGGGAGCGGCCGGCGCGGGGACCGGAGCCGGGGCGATCGCCACCGGGGAGGGGGCCGCGGGGGCCGGCGCCGGCGGGAGCTCGGGCTCGTTGGCCCGGGGCGTGGTCACCGCGACCTCGCCGGTGAAGGGATTCTTGAACTCGCTCTTCGGGGTGATGACCTCGAGGGAGCTGGGCTTGTAGCCCGCCGGGGTGGCGGGCGCGGCGGACCCGGCGCTGGCGGGTTGCGGACGCTTGCCCCGGGCCAGGCCGGTGCCACGGGTGGCACCGAACGAACCGAAGGCGGGGGCGGGCTGGGCGGTCGCGGCGGACGCCGCGACGGGGGCTCCCGCGGGCGTAGACGCCGGGGCGGAAGGGTCGGCGCGGTCCGGAAGCGGCGCGCCTGACGGGGCTGGATCTGACATGGGTGTGTTTTTGGTGTGACGGCGGCCCGGAATGCGGGATCGCGGGGGCAGCCTGGGTTGGCCGACGGAACGCGGAAGCGCTCAACGACGGCCGGAGGGTGCACCCTCGCGGACCCTCCCGGGAGTGGCAAGAGGCAATTCCGAAGCAGCTTGCCAGCATTCCCCCGCCCCGCCCAGCCTGCGCCTCATGGATAAGCTCGAGGAGATCTTCCGGATGCAGGACGCCCTCAACCGCCGCATCGGCGTCAACCTGCCGCCCCCTACCGACGAGGAAAAAGCTCGCTGGGTCCTCAACTACACCCGCGCGCTCCAGCAGGAGACCGCCGAGCTGGTCGACAGCGTCCCGTGGAAATGGTGGGCCAAGTACCAGAAGTTCGACGAGCAGAACGCCCGCGTCGAGGTCGTCGACCTCTTCCACTTTCTCGTCTCCCTCGCCCAGACGCTCGGGATGTCCGCGGACGACGTGTACCAGGCCTACCTGAAGAAGAACCAGGTCAACCACGCCCGCCAGGAGACCGGTTACGTCCGCAAGGACGAGACGGACTCCAAGCACATTTAACGCCCCGGCCCTCCAGCCCGGAACCTCGCTTACGCGGGCCTTAAGGCGGGGGCGGCGGGGCGGGTGACGACGAAAGCCGCGGTCACGTCGACCGCCGTCTGGCCGTTTTCCACAATGGAGGCGCGGAGCTTGAGCTTCGCTTTGCCGTAGCGGGAAAGGGCCTCCTTGAACTCCGCGATCGCCGCCTGCGCCGGGCGCTCGCAGATCGCCCGCAGGTCGCCGATCACCGGCTTCCGGTACGCCGCGCGGCTCTCCTTCACCACGATGCTCCACTCCGGTCGCGCCGCGTTCCGCTCGTTGCGCATCAGCTCCCACACGACCCCGTAGCCCGCCAGCGTCGCCAGCGACACGAGGCTGCCGCCGAACGCCGTGTTTAACGAATTGCGGTTCTGCTCCTTCGGCGCGGTCAGCACCAGCGCTCGGTGATCGCTCAGCTCCACGCCTACCCCCATCGCCTTGGCGAGGGGGATCATCTCGTGGAGGAAAAGCTCCAGCGCGGGCACTTTGACCGCTTTCATCGGGCGTAGAAGTTGGAAGGTTTGGCGCGGCCCGTCAAAGCCTCATCCGCCCGGCCGCTACGACTCCGCCCGGAGGGTTTCCCGCCCTTTCCGCCCCACGCAATTCCCCGCGCGCCGGTTGACGCCCGCCCGGCCCCGCCCTTCTTGCGCCGCTATGATCGCTCCCGGCCAGAAACTGGATCTCTCCCTCCCGCTTTCGATCGTCCGCGCCGGCGCCGAGGAAAAAACCACCCTCGGCCAGCTCCTCCGCCGCCGCACCATCCTGTCGGTGTACATGAAAAACAACACCCCCGGTTGCGACCGCCAGGTGGACAGCCTCGCCGCCGCGGCCGCCGCCTTCGGCCGGGCCGGGTACGATGTCGTGGCCGTCAGCCGCGACACCTGCGGCTCCCATCTCCGCTACGCCGCCAAGAAGAAGCTATCCTACACCCTCGTCAGCGACCCCGACGACGCCCTCGCCCGCGCCACTGATTCGCTGGTCGAGAAATCGATGTACGGCCGCTCCTACACCGGCCCCGCCCGGGCCGCCTACGTGCTTGAGCCCGACGGCACCGTCCTTGCCGTGGTGGAGAAGGTCGACACCAAGGACCACGCGGCCCAGCTGCGCGCGGTGCTAAAGGGGCTTTGAATTTGAATCGGAGTCGTCCGGCGGTCGCGGGGCTTGCCACGTCCGGTCGCGGGCCCTAGCCGATCCCTGTGGCTAAGCCGAAGCGTGAATCCCCGCCCGTCCTGCCCGTCGCTCCGCCGGCCGGTGGGCTCGGCTACCTGACCGCCGCCCTCGAGGCGCCCGTGAGCCCGGCGGAGGCGGCCCTGCGTCCGCTGTCGTTCGCCGACTTCGTCGGCCAGCCCCGCACCGTCGAACGCCTGCAGGTGATGGTGGGGGCAGCCAAGCGCCGCGGCGAGGCCCTCAACCACGTCCTGCTGTCCGGCCCCCCCGGCCTCGGCAAGACCACCCTCGCGTTCATCTTGGGTCAGGAATTGGGCCGCAACGTGCGCGTGACCTCCGGTCCGGTGATTGAGAAGGCCGGTGACCTCGCGGGGTTGCTGACGAACCTAGAGGAGGGCGATCTGCTGTTCATCGACGAGATCCACCGGATCCCGAAGACCGTCGAGGAGTACCTGTACTCCGCGATGGAGGACTTCCGCCTCGATATTATGATCGATCAGGGCCCGAACGCCCGGAGCGTGCGGTTGTCTATTCCGCGGTTCACCTTGGTGGGCGCCACGACGCGCAGCGGCCTCCTGACCGCGCCGTTGCGCTCGCGCTTCACCCTCCAGACGCGGCTCGATTACTACGATCACGCGACCTTGGACTCGATCATCCGGCGCTCGTGCGGGCTGTTGTCGATCCCGGTGGAACCGGGTGGCTCCGGGGAGATCGCGCGCCGCTGTCGGGGCACGCCGCGCATCGCCAATAATCTGATTCATTTCGTGCGCGACTACGCGCAGGAGAGGGCCGACGGCCGGGTGACCCAGGAGGTGGCGGCGCGGGCGCTGGAGTTGCTGGAGATCGATGCCGCGGGGCTGGATGAGATGGACAAGCGGATGTTGCGGGTGATGGCCGAGAACTACCGGGGTGGCCCGGTGGGGATTACGACCATCGCGGTGGCGGTGGGGGAGGAGGCGGAGACCCTGGAGGAGGTGCACGAGCCGTTTTTGATCCAGGAAGGGTACCTGCAGCGGACTCCGCAGGGGCGGGTGTTGACGCCGCGGGGTTACCAAGCCGTGGGCCTGCGCCCGCCGAGCGGCGAGCAAGGCACGCTGTTGCGGGACTGAGGGATGGGGCTCGGCGGATCGGTGTAGCTGGGGCGCGACGCCCCGGTTCAGGTCCGCGCCCACTTCCGCGGAGCAATCCTCGCGTGAGCCGGCATTGGCTTCCGTCCGCCCCGGGCGAAGCGATACGGGCCCCCTTACCTGACCAATCGCTCCGGCAAAGGAGGAGGCCACAAAAGGCTCAAAGGATCGAGGGCGTGGCGGCGACGTGCGTGGCGCCCATAGGCGCCGGGGACGCGAACCGGGGAGCGACTCAGACGGGAGGGCTCCGAGCCGAGGCCGACCGAATGTCCCGGGGGGGGACGGCTTCGCGGATCGAAGCGCTGCGGATCGAGCCCTGACCGAGAGGTTCGTCGCTGCGGTCTCGCGGCGTCTATAGACGCCACGCCCGGCGCCGAGCGGGGAAAGAGCCCTTTGAGCCTTTTGTGGCCATCGCCGAGATCTTCGGAGGTGAGGGCAGTACGGGATTGGTTTCCGTCTGCTATTCCCGGGGCGATGCGCCCCATCCACACCAAACCACTGCCGCCCGCCAAAGCCTCCGCGAAGCCGGAACCCTAGAACTTCAGGTGCTTTACCGTCAGGCCGCGGTTGATCAGCTGCTTCAGCGAGTCGATACCGATGCGCAGGTGGTCGGTCACGAAATGCTCGTCCACGTGGCGGTCGCTCTCCGCCGTCTTGATCCCCTCCGGCATCATCGGCTGGTCGGACACCAGCAGCAGCGCGCCGGTCACGATCTCATTGTGGAAGCCGGTCACGAAAATCGTCGCCGTCTCCATATCGATGCCCAGCGCCCGCACCTTGCGCAGGTACTGCTTGAACTCCTCATCGTGCTCCCAGACGCGGCGGTTGGTGGTGTAGACGGTGCCCGTCCAATAATCCCGGTTATGGTCGCGGATGGTGGTCGAGATGGCCTTCTGCAGGGCGAAGGCGGGCAGGGCGGGCACCTCTGGCGGCAGGTAATCGTTGCTCGTCCCCTCCCCGCGGATCGCGGCGATCGGCAGAATCAGGTCCCCCAGGCCGGCCCGGTGCTTGAGCCCACCGCACTTGCCGAGGAACAGCACCGCCTTCGGATGAATGGCCGAAAGCAGGTCCATAATGGTCGCGGCGGTCGCGCTCCCCATCCCGAAATTGATGATCGTGATGTTGTCCGCCGTGGCGCTCGGCATCGGCTTGTCGCGGCCTCGGACCGGCACGCGGTGCCACTGGGAGAACAGGTGGACGTAGTGGTCGAAGTTGGTGAGGAGGATGTACTCCCCGAACTCGGTCAGCGGCACGCCGGTGTACCGCGGTAGCCAATTCTGGACGATCTCCTCGCGGGTCTGCATGGCGGAAGCTGTCCCGGAACGGGCGGCGGGGCACGCCAATTCCGGGGGGCAAAGCGTCAGAAGAGGCCGTTGGCGACCACGCCCACGGCGGTGATCGGGCCGGTGTCGTCGAGATTGTCGATCGCGCGGTCGGCCTTCTTGAGGAGGGCGCGGGTCTCGCGGACGAGGGAGTCGTCCTTGAGGAGTTGGCCGAGGGTGCCGCGGCCCTGCGCGAGTTGCTCGGAGACCTCGCGGAGGCTCGCGAGGGAGGCCTTCAGGTCATCGGCGGCCTTTTGGTCGTAGACGAGGGCGCCGAGGGTGCCGCGGCCGCGCTTCACCTCGGCCACGAGCTCCTCCGCGTTGGCGAGGAAGCCGCGGGCCTGAGTGGCCCCCTGCTTCAGTTCGGCCACGCCGGCGAGGAGCTCATCGTGGAGGCGGGAATCGTTGAGCAGGCGGCCGAGGGTTCCCTCACCGCGGTTCACCTTGTCGGTGATCTGCTGCAGGTTGGCGGTGGTGCGGCTGAGGTTCTCCCGGTTCTCGGCGAGGATGGCGTCGACCTTCTGGAGCAGCCCGGGCTGGCGGCTGTCGCCGTTGAGGGCGGAGCCGAGGCCGCCGAGCGCGCCCTCAAGCTTGCGGCTGAGGTCGCCGATCTGGCTCATCACGGTGTTGAGGTCGGCGGTCGCGGCCGTACGGATCTCGGCGCCCGCGGGCAGGACCGGGGCGGCCTCCGAGCCGAGGTCGATGCTCACGTAGCCGGTGCCGATCAGGCCCTGGGTGATGATCGTGGCGGTGGCGTCCGCCTTGATGCGTTTGTCGGAATCAATGCGGAGGACGGCCTCGGCGCGGCGGCCGGCGAGGCGGGTGAGGGCGACGTCGCCGATCTTCACCCCGGCCATCCGGACGTCGTCACCGGTCTTGAGCTCCTTCAAGCTGTCGAAGCCGGCGACCAGCTGGTAGCCCTTGTCCTTGAACCAGAGTTTGCCGCCGCTGAGCGTCTCGTAGGTGACCCAGATGAGGGCCATCCCGAGGAGAAAGAACAGGCCGACGCGGGCGGTTTGTTGCGGGTTGTTCGTCATATCAGGTCTCCAGGTGCTTGAAACGGGGATGCTCAAGGTCGATGCGGGGATTCAGGAAGTCGGCCACGCGGGGATCGGTGGGCTGGCGGAGGTCGGAGGGGGGGCCGAGGAAGACCAGTTCCCCGCCCATCAGAATGCCCACGCGGTCCGCAATCGAGAGCGCCAAGTCGCGGTCGTGGGACACCACGATCGAGGTGACCTGGTAACGCTGGCGGAGGGTCGCGATGATCTCCGTGATCGTGGCGGACATCACCGGGTCGAGCTCGCTGGTGGGCTCGTCGTAGAGCAGCAGCTGCGGCTCCATCACCAGGGCGCGGGCGATGGCGACGCGCTTCTTCATCCCGCCGGAGAGTTCCGCGGGGAGCTTGTGGACGGCGTTCTCGAGCGAGAGGATCTGCAGGGCGCGCATCACCCGGTCGCGGATGGCGGCCTCGTCGCCGAGGCGGTGTTCGCGGGGGTACAGAGCGAGGTTATCGTAGACCGAGAGCGAGTTGAACAGGGCGCCCGCCTGGAACACCAGGGCCATCCGGACCCGTTCCCGGGTGGCGGGGTCGGCACCGTCGTGGCCGGCGACCAGCGTGCGGCCGGCGGACGGGCGTTCGAGGCCGACCAAGTGCTTGAGAAGCACGCTCTTGCCGGAGCCGCTGGGGCCCATCAACACGAAGATCTCGCCGGGTTGGACGGTGAAGGAGACCCCGCGCAGGACCTCGAAGGTGCCGAAGCGCTTGGCGAGGCCCTCGACCTTGACGCCGACGGCGGGCGCGGCGCCGGGGAGGGGGGAGTTGGAGTTCGCGGCGGGCATCACATCAGCGCCTTGGTGACGAAGAAATCCAGCACCAGAATCAAAATCAGGGAGGTGACGACGGCGCGGGTCACGGAGGCGCCGATCTCGCGGGGGCCGCCGCGGGTGTTGAGGCCGATGTTGCAGCAGACCAGCACCACCGTGAGACCGAAGACCTCCGCCTTGATCAGGCCGTTCAGCACGTCGCCGAAGTCCATATACTGACGGAGGTTGGCGAAGTACGAGGCGGGTTCGATGGAGATGAAATGCGTGTACTGCGCCACGATGGCGCCGCCGAACCAGCCGACGAGGTCGGCCATAATGGTGAGGACGGGCATCATCGTGAGGACGGCGGCGAGGCGGGGGAGGACGAGCATCCGTTCGGGCGGGATGTTCATCGTCTCGAGGGCATCGACCTCCTGATACACCTTCATTGAGGCGAGTTCCGCGGCGATGGCGGAGCCGACGCGGCCGGCGAGGAGCACGGCGGCCATCACGGGGCCGAGTTCACGGGCCATCGTCAGGCCGACCAGGGCGCCAATGAACTGCTTGTAGCCGACATTCTCGCCCGCGTGGCCGGATTGGAGGGCGAGGACGCTGCCGATGAAGAAGCTGAGGATCCCGACGATCGGCATCGTGGTGTAGCCGATCAGGTGGCATTGCTCGATGAAGCGCCCGAATTGCCGCGGGAGGCTGGGCAGGTGGCGCAGGGAGCGGACGAGCAGCAGGAGGGTGCTGCCGGTGCCGTGCAGGACCTGCAGCAGCGGGTTGGGCAGCCACGCGAGCAGCCGGGCGGTCACCGAGGAGGTGCCGCTGGCGGCGGGCGAGGAGGAAAGGGAGGACGTGGACACGAGGGTCAGGGCGGAGACGGCGGGGTCCGTTCGAAGTCGCCGAAGGCCAGACGCCAGGCCCCGTGGGCCGAGCGGTGGAAGGCGAGGAGACCGGCCCCGAGGCTGAGGCGGGTGGCCTCGCCGCTGCGGACGACCCCGAAGATGGGCCCGAGGTGGAATTCGTGGTGGCGGGCGGGTTTGTCAACCTGCCAGGTCACGGCGTCCCACAGCAGGGAGGTTCGGCTGCGGCCCGGCGCAGGGGCGTCGTGGCGGGCGAGGGCGAAGAGGGGGCCCCAGGTGCGGCGGACGCGCGGGTCCCCCGGCAGCAGCGGTTCGAGGGGGCTCAGGAACTGCCATTGGCGTTGGCCGGCGCCGTTATCCCAGCCGCTCCAGAGGGGCCAGAGGTGGGTGAGGGAGGCGGCGGGGGCCTGGGGGCGGTCGGGCCGGGTCTGGGTTTCGCGCCAGTAGGGCAGGTACAGGAACTGGTGGCGTTCGCGGAGGACGCCGTGATCCAGCCAGCGGGCCTCGCGCCAGAGGGGCCAGAGGATCCACGTCTTCTCGGCCTCGGGCTGGCGCGAATGGGAGTAGAAGGGGGCCCAGCGGTTGACCGATTGCTGGGCGCCGCGGCCTTGGACGAGCAGCGGCCAAAGGTAGCGGGTTTCCGCGTAGGTGGGGAGGGGGGCTTGGTGGCGGGTGCGGCCGAAGAGGGGCCAGAGGAAGTCCTCGTTATGGAAGCCCGGCCCGCTGGCGGTCGCGTAGAAGGGGAGGAAGCCCTCGTTGCGGCGGGGCGGGGTGCCGGCGGGAGCCTCGGGCGGGGGCGGCTGCAGGCGGCTGTAGCCGAGGGGCCAGAGCACGTGGGTGCTGGTGCCCTCGGCGCCGGTTTCCGTGCCGTAGAGGGGCCAGAGGGCCCAGCCGGAGCGGGTGCCGCGGGTGACGCGCACGAACGGCCAGGGCAGGTAAGTGGTGG
>Ga0172372_10005498_pt1 | contig 17627 bp, 12 predicted proteins | sample LakKiv5m_2_FD_114544 | JGI IMG/M metagenome (GOLD analysis project Ga0172372, IMG submission 114544) | Freshwater microbial communities from Kabuno Bay, South-Kivu, Congo - kab_092012_9.5m | ecosystem: Environmental > Aquatic > Freshwater > Lake | place: Democratic Republic of the Congo...
CCTGGCCAAGTTCGAGGCGCAGCGACGCTATGCCACCCTGGTGGCGCTTGCCATCGAGGGCATGGCCACCGTCACCGACGAAATCATCGACCTGCACGACCGCATCCTGGGCAAGCTGTTCAACGCCGCCAAGAACAAGCATCAGCAGCAATTCCAGGCGTCCGGCAAGGCGATCAACGCCAAGGTGCGGTTGTTCGGCCGCATCGGCCAGGCGCTGATCGAGGCCAAGCAGGCGGGCCGCGATCCGTTCGCCGCCATCGAGGCCGTCATGTCCTGGGATGCCTTCGCCGAGAGCGTCACCGAAGCGCAGAAGCTTGCGCAGCCCGAGGACTTCGATTTCCTGCACCGCATCGGCGAAAGCTACGCCACGCTGCGCCGCTACGCGCCGGAATTCCTTGCCGTGCTCAAGCTGCGGGCCGCTCCCGCCGCGAAGGACGTGCTCGACGCCATCGAGGTGCTGCGCGGCATGAACAGCGACAACGCCCGCAAGGTGCCCGCCGACGCGCCGACCGAGTTCATCAAGCCGCGCTGGCAGAAGCTGGTCATGACCGACACCGGCATCGACCGGCGCTACTACGAACTGTGCGCGCTGTCGGAGATGAAGAACGCGTTGCGTTCCGGCGACATCTGGGTGCAGGGGTCGCGCCAGTTCAAGGACTTCGAGGACTACCTGGTGCCGCCCGCGAAATTCGCCAGCCTCAAGCAGGCCAGCGAATTGCCGCTGGCCGTGGCCACCGACTGCAACCGGTACCTGAACGACCGGCTGACGCTGCTGGAAACACAGCTTGCCACCGTCAACCGTATGGCGACGGCCAACGAGCTGCCGGACGCCATCATCACCGAGTCAGGCTTGAAGATCACGCCGCTCGACGCGGCGGTACCCGACACCGCCCAAGCGCTGATCGACCAGACGGCAATGATCCTGCCGCACGTCAAGATCACCGAACTGCTGCTGGAGGTGGACGAATGGACGGGCTTCACTCGGCATTTCGCGCATCTGAAATCGGGCGACCCGGCCAAAGACAAGAACCTGTTGCTGACCACGATCCTCGCCGACGCGATCAACCTGGGCCTGACCAAGATGGCGGAGTCTTGCCCCGGCACGACCTACGCCAAGCTGGCTTGGCTGCAAGCCTGGCACATCCGCGACGAAACCTACGGGGCGGCGCTGGCCGATCTGGTCAACGCACAGTTCCGCCATCCCTTCGCCGAGCACTGGGGCGACGGCACCACCTCATCGTCGGACGGCCAGAACTTCCGCACCGGCAGCAAGGCCGAGAGCACCGGCCACATCAACCCAAAATACGGGAGCAGCCCAGGGCGGACGTTCTACACCCACATTTCTGACCAGTACGCGCCATTTCACACCAAGGTCGTGAACGTCGGCGTGCGCGATTCGACCTACGTGCTCGACGGCCTGCTGTACCACGAGTCCGACTTGCGGATCGAGGAGCATTACACCGACACGGCGGGCTTCACCGATCACGTCTTCGCCCTGATGCACCTCCTGGGCTTCCGCTTCGCGCCGCGCATCCGCGACCTGGGCGACACCAAGCTCTACATCCCGAAGGGCGACGCCGCCTATGACGCGCTGAAACCCATGATCGGCGGCACGCTCAACATCAAGCACGTCCGCGCCCATTGGGACGAAATCCTGCGGCTGGCCACCTCGATCAAGCAGGGCACGGTGACGGCCTCGCTGATGCTCAGGAAGCTCGGCAGCTACCCGCGCCAGAATGGCTTGGCCGTCGCCCTGCGCGAGTTGGGGCGCATCGAGCGCACGCTGTTCATCCTGGACTGGCTGCAAAGCGTCGAGCTGCGCCGCCGCGTGCACGCCGGGCTGAACAAGGGCGAAGCCCGCAACGCGCTGGCGCGTGCCGTGTTCTTCAACCGGCTGGGCGAAATCCGCGACCGCAGTTTCGAGCAGCAACGCTACCGGGCCAGCGGCCTCAATCTGGTAACGGCTGCCGTCGGGTTGTGGAACACGGTCTATCTGGAACGGGCTGCGCACGCGCTGCGTGGCAACGGCCATGCCGTTGATGACGCGCTGTTGCAGTACCTGTCGCCGCTCGGTTGGGAGCACATCAACCTCACCGGCGATTACCTCTGGCGCAGCAGCGCCAAGATCGGCGCGGGCAAGTTCAGGCCGCTACGACCGCTGCAACCGGCTTAGCGTGCTTTATTTTCCGTTTTCTGAGGCGACCCCCTTGTGCTCGTAAGCCGCCAAGAGCTGGGGGGAATGCTCCTGTCCAGGTCTCCATGATGAGCCGTTCGCGGTCTGAAACGTCGTGAGCGCGCTTCAGCAGGATTTTCCGGTCACCTTTGAGGGTCCGGCGCTGATTGGGCTTCAACTCCTTCCTTAGGCCTTTGCGGATCTTCTCTAAGGCCTCGTTGGCCATGCGCACGACGTGGAACTTATCGACCACGATACGGGCCTGTGGCAGCACCGTCTGGAAGGCGCGGCGGTAGGGCTTCCACATGTCCATGCTGACGATCTCGACCTGGTGGCGGTTGGCCATGCTCATGAGGCGTCTTGTCACCCTCTCTTGCTGACGACCGGGTAGCAGGTCCAGCAGGGTGCGCTCTTCCAGATTGGTTAGGATGCAGCAGAGCCCTTGGCAGCAGTCGTGCATCAGGAACGTACAGCTGGCTCATGAAGGCGTGCCGCCTTATCAAGGCCCAGGACGCGCCTATTCCGGAAGTCAAGCATGCGATAGCGAAGACGCTAGGCGATTCAGCGGCGGCGGCTGCCTGGTTGATGTCGTATTTCCGCCCAAATAAAGAGGGCGACACCGAGGAAGATCCATACGTCCGCTAGGTTGAACGATGGCCAGTGCCACTGGGCATAGTGAAAATCGAGAAAATCCTCTACGTAGCCTAACCGCAAGCGATCTGCGACATTGCCCAACGCGCCGCCGAGGATCGCACTGAGGGCGAGCCGATAACTCAGTACGCGTGGTGAACGCCAAAGCCAGTACACCAGTAATATCGAGATAACCAGGGCCAGTCCGATGAAAAGCGGCTGCTGCCAACCGCCGACATCCGCGAGAAAGCTGAAGGCCGCCCCCGTATTGTGGCGGTGGACCCAATTGAAGAAGGGTGCGGCAGGCACGCTTTCACCATGCGCTAGCATGGTGCTGGCAAGGTACTTGCTCGCCTGATCGACAAACAGTAACAGGAGCGAGAGCCACAGCCAGCGCATCGCCTTTCCCGGCTCGTGGGCTTTCTCTGCGAGCCGACTGCCATAAGTAGACATATCCCCTTCCTCCTGACCCAATCTAGAATTTGCTCGCTGCTAAATAACAAGCGTCATGTACCCAACCGATGATGCCGACGAATTCGACGGAGCAGGAGCAGGCCGAGTCCGAGTGCGGTCAGGCCAAGGACAGGCCAATCCCGCCAGCGCACATAAGGGGGCGCGCCAGTTCGCGGTGTCACTTCGGCGCTGAGGGTGGCCACTTCGAACTGCGGAGCACGCTTGAGCACTTTGCCCTCATGATTGATGGCTGCTGTGATACCGGTGTTCGTGGCTCGAAGAAGGTCACGTCCGGTTTCGATGGCACGCATGCGTGCCATCTGGAAATGCTGGAGGGGGCCGAGCGAGCTGCCGAACCAGGCATCGTTGCTGACATTCACCAGTAACTGCGCTTCGGGCAGAAGCTCAGTGACTTCGGCACCAAAGACCGCCTCGTAGCAGATGAGTGCCCCTACGGGCACCCCTGCTGCATTCAGGACGTGCGCTTCCCGTCCCGGTGTGAAGTCGGACATGGGCGCCCCGAGCACGTCGAGGGCCGACCCCAAAAGATCCCGAAACGGAACATATTCACCGAAGGGCACCAGGTGGCGTTTGTAGTAGAAGCCTGAGGGATCGGAGAGGCTTACCACGGCGTTGTAGGTACGGCCCTCCGCCTCGCGTACCGGGACGCCAATCATTAACGATGTGCCTGCCTGATCGGCTAACGCCTCAAGCTCAGCAAGATATGCTTTGGCCTGGTCATGCCACATCGGGATTGCCGCTTCTGGCCAGATCACGATATCGGCTCCGAGATGCTGCGCGGTAAGCGCCTGATAGCGCTCAAGTGTGATGTCCCGGTATCTCGGGTCCCATTTCTTGTCTTGCGCGATGTTTCCTTGCAAGAGGACGACATCGATCGGGTCAGCGGCTGGCTGCGTCCATTCACGATCCAGCAGTTGCAAGCCGGCGAGGGTAGCGACTAACACGGCACCGACTACCGCAGCACGGCGCAGGCTTGGCCCCTGGACAACCCAGGCAAGCCCGCCAGCGAGAAGTGCCACCAGTAAACTCACGCCAAGCACGCCAAAGACGGGAGCGATAGTGGCAAGTGTGGTGTCGGTCTGGCTGTAGCCAATGAAGAGCCAGGGAAAGCCGGTCAAGAACCAGGTGCGCATCCATTCACTCAGCACCCATGCCGCAGGTAGCCCTAGCCAGAGTGCCATTGCATCCATCTCAGGGCGCAGGCAGCGCACGAGGTACGCGACGCCCCATGGAAAGAGGGCGAGCAGCGAGACAAAGGCCGCCGTGACTAACACCGCCACCACGGGGCCATTGCCGTACTGGCTAATGCTGATAAAGACCCAGGAGACACCCACGCCGAAGTAGCCAAGGCCAAAGAGGTAGGCCGACCACAGCGCCTGACGCCTTGAAGACTGCGCGGTCAGGACAAAAAATGTTGCCAGAGCGATCACCGCAAGCCATGCCCAGCCCACAGGGGCAAAGGCAAGCGGCATGGCGCCTCCAGCAAGTAGAGCCATCCCCCCTGTCAGAAGCGGCTTATAGCGCACGCCCGTGTATAGGCTAGAGGGTAGCGCGCACTTATCACCCAATGCTCTCTCGCCTCCGAATCCAGGATCAACCCTGTGGCTCATGCTTTCTTGCTCCGCTTAATCAAGCTGCGTCAATTCATTCGGCCGGCTGGCCAGGGTGGCAAAGTGAATGTTTCTGGACTCGACTAGGTGCGCCGTAAGCTGGGAGCTGCTTCGTATTCGGCCAGCACGACAGTGGCTGTGTTGGGGAGCAGTACGTTAGCTTTGCGATACCACCCCTTCCAAGCCCGCTGATACCAGAACGAACAGGACGAAGCCGCCTATGAAAGCCAGCGGTGAGATGTGCGTATCGTCACCGCTCTCGTGAGCCTCGGAGACCATATCTTCGATGGCAGCGACCGTGAGAAGGCCTGCCGTGAACGTCAGTGCCGCTAGCTTAAATGCCTCCGGCTGGTTCCTGAGTACGAAGTAAGCAAAGACGGCTGCCGAGAGCACAGGAATCGCGAAGGAAGCAGAGAGCAGTATCCGCTTGCTACGAGGGATTCCTTTATCTTTCATGGTGGCGATCGTCGCAAAGCCCTCAGGAACATCGGCGAGAACCTGACCCGCCGCCAGGATTATCGCGACCGACGGTGAGACCGCCGACCCCGCCCCGATCAGGAGGCCATCGCTGAACAGGTCGATGGATACGGCGATATAGATCATCCAGACACTCGTCTGACCGCCTTCTCCCTGCTGGCCTTGTCGCTTCTGGAGACTCTCAACGAGCTTCTCGATACCTACGTAAGCAATGCCGCCCAGCGCGAAAGCGAGGGCGATTACCCAGGCTGAGAGGTTCTCTAGCACGCGCGGCATGATTTCAACCGCCACCACCGCAATGACGAGGCCGGCAGCGCCGCGAAGGGCGTAATTGAGACGGCGCCCGGTAGTTCGGGAGGCCTCCGCAGCGAGCCCACCACTAAAATTGCCTAAGGCGGGCAACAGCGCCAGGCCGAGTACCAGCCAGATACTATCCATCATCTTCCTTCCTTGGTTGATTCCTAGATACGCTACCTTGCTGGCTCCGAGCCTTCGCGCTATATGCTGTCGTTCAGGCCTAGCGCGCTTGTACAGCCACTTCGATCAAGTGTCCCAGGCATCGATAGCTGCGTACCGTGCAGCCTCACCCCTTGAGCGCCAGGATGCGCCGAGCGCCGTTGAGGACGATCAGGCCCACGATGGTACCGATAATCAGGTCAGGGTAGCTGGACCCCGTCCAGGCGACCAAGGCACCGGCGGCGATGACGCCCATGTTGATCACCACATCATTGGCCGAGAATATCCAGCTTGCCTTCATATGCGCGCCGCCTTCGCGGTGCTTGGATATCAACAGCAGGCAACCGGTATTGGCGATCAACGCGACGAAGGCGATCGCCATCATCATCAGCGATTCAGGCTCACTACCGAAAACAAAGCGTCGCACCACCTCGACGAGTACGCCGATAGCCAAAATCAGTTGCAGTACCCCTGCCAGATGCGCGGCACGTACCTGCATTTTCGCACTGCGCCCTACGGCATAGAGAGCCAGGCCATAGACGGCTGCATCGGCAAACATATCCAGGGAATCAGCGATCAGGCCGGTAGACTGGGCGATCAGGCCAGCAGTCATTTCCACCACGAACATGATCGCATTGATACCGAGCAACACGCGCAGAGTGCCTGACTCCTGCGTAGCAGAGACTGCCGAGCTCTCAGCGGCCTTGATCGTCTCTGGGTCGGCAATGACGGTTTCCTGAAGAGAGGCGCCTAGCCCCAAGGTCGCCAGTTTCGCGGTAATGGGCTCAGCCTCGCCGTCATGCACGACCTCCAATCGGCGGTTCGACAAGTCGAAGGACAGCGTTCGAATCTCATCAAAGCCGTTCAGCGCCAAGCGGATCATCCGTTCTTCTGAGGGACAATCCATCTTCGGCACAGCATACACGCTGACCCATTCCCCTGACGCTTCGGAGGAGACCGGCATATCGGCATCCGCTGCAGGCGTTGCATCGCAGCTACATGGGCCACCACAGGCTTTACTCACGATACGGCTCCAGTTAACCAACATAGATTGCTAGTATTAAAAACTATATAGCTACTACAAGGTCAATAATGCAGAGCCGATAAGGATTCACACGATGCGCATTGGTCAGTTAGCCCAGATAGCGGGTATCGACACGCAGACGATCCGCTTCTATGAGCAGCAGGGCCTGTTGCCGCCGCCAGAACGGCAGGAGAATGGTTACCGTGTCTATACCGAGAAGCATGGCGAGTGGCTTGCCTTTATCCGCCGCTGCCGAATTCTGGACCTGTCACTGACAGAGATTCGCGAGCTACAGAGCTATCAGGACGACCCTCGCCAGCCTTGTACCGCCGTCAACGCCATGCTCGATGACCACATCTCTCATGTGCGGTCGCAGATAACTGCTCTGCAAGCGCTTGAGCAACAACTCGTTTCACTGAGGGCGAGTTGCAACGAGGGTCGGGAGATCAATGCCTGCGGCATCCTGACGGGGATCAGCGAGGAGAGCAAACAACAGCTGTATAGGGCTAGCTCAGGCCGTAAGGACTGAGCAGAGACATGCCGGACCTTGCAGTGACATTGTGAATGCATGGTGTGTTGATCGCGAAGCCTCACTGCGTATCTCGGCATGCGAACCTGGGCGTTGCTGCAAACTTGCAGGGGCCGTGAAGAAGAGTCGTCATCAACCAGGTAATCCGCTGAGCTGATGGTTGGTTCCGTCATCATGATATGAGCCAATCAACCAAAAAATCCGGATACCCCGTTTTTGTAGACCATCCCACGCTCGATTAGGCCATGCATGCATTACATGCATGCATTAAATGTATGGCGTTGGTCTGATGGGGAGTGGGTACCAAGCCGTATCACTTTGAATCAGGCGTGCCGAGGAAAGGTGAGTTCGAATGTGGTCCGACCGTCTTTGCTGGCGACGGCCACGTGGCCTTTGTGGAGGTTCATCACTGAACGGACAATAGCTAGCCCCAATCCTGCCCCACGAGGTTGTATGCCGTTAACGCGGTAAAAGCGGTCGAACAGGTGCGGGAGATGATCCGATTCGATAGTCGCGCCATGATTGGTGACAGCCAGCGAGACGATGTCTATGTCCTTCTCAAGTATCTTAATTTCGACCGTGCTGCCAGTATTCGAATGCCGCAACGCGTTGGATAGCAGGTTGGAAATGGCCCGTTGGACCATAAGCCGATTTCCTAGAACTATGGCATCGCCCGTTACCGTCGTTGCGACTCCGGCTTCTTCGGCGAGGACTTCGAGGTATTCACAGACGCGATTCGCCTCACTTCCCAGGGATAGTTGTTCGAGTTTCAGTGCTGGGCTGGCGTGGCTGGCCTGGGCGAGAAACAGCATGTCTGACACGATTCGATCCATACGTTCCAGTTCTTCAACGGATGATTCGAGTACTTCACGATACTGCTCTTTGCTTCGCTCACGTACCAAAGTCACTTGCGCCTTGCCTATTAGGTTGTTCAGCGGAGTTTTCAATTCATGGGCCACATCGTCCGAGAACTGTGACAGTTGCTGAACTCCGTCATCGAGTCGATGAAGCATTACGTTGAGGCTGTGCGCTAATGCCTGGAGTTCTTGTGGGAGCCGATCGCTGCGGATTCGGGGTGATAGGTCCTGTGTCGATACCTTAGTCGCCAAGACCCGGAACTTGCGCAGCGGTCGCAAACCATTTTGGGCGATTAGCCATCCAGCCAATCCGATCAATATCAGTAGCATCGGCACGATCACTAAGGCCGAGCGCAGGAATGCAGCCACCAGCCGTTGATCGGCACTGCGATCTTGCGAAAGCAAAAGCGTCATTGGAGCCAGTCCCGGGACCTGGATTTGCTTGCGCCCGGTTAGCATCTGCACGCCATCCTTCGTTGTCCAGCCAAGATAGTCGCCGTCCCTGCTCACGAGATCCAGCTGCTGCGGCGCATGGGCGAACCGGCCGATATTGAAAATGGCTGATTGCGCCGTATCGCCGATGACCGTAATCGAAAGGTTGTCATGGCCGAGTACCGTATCGCTCAGTGCGTGTTGCCAGGAACGACCCATACGGGCTTTGGTGTCTTCTAGGAGTCCATGATCGATCTGCGAGAGCTTGGCCGTCACCTCCTCCTGGGCGCGCAGTTCCAGTTGGCGCACAAGTACCCAGTAGCTCAGTGCAATCAGTAGCGCGACCAAAGCGGCGCCGGTCAGTGTGATTTGAAGCGCGAGACGCGATGCGAGGCTGAGTGGCTTCAAGGCCGCGCCTCCAGCACGTACCCGACACCGCGAATGGTGTGTATCAGGCGATCGCCAAAGGGTTCGTCCACCTTCATCCGCAAGCGACGAATTGCGACATCCACCACGTTGGTATCGCAGTCGAAGTTAATGTCCCAGACCAAGGCGGTAATTTCGGTGCGCGTCAGCACCTCGCCAGTCCGGCGCATGAGCAGGTGCAGTAACGCAAATTCTTTGCTGGTGAGATCAATACGCTGACCACTCCGGTAGGCCCGATGCCGGCCAGGGTCCAGTTCGAGGTCGGCTACACGCAGGTTGCTTGGAAGTGCGACTGCCTCGCCTCGCCGCAACAGTGTCCGGATACGAGCGAGCAGCTCGGGGAACTGGAACGGCTTGACCAGGTAGTCGTCGGCGCCCAGTTCCAAACCGCGGACTTTTTGCTCTAAGCGACCATTGGCGGTCAGCATGATGACGCGTGTCTGCTTACGCCGCCTGATGAGTTCGAGCACCTCCCACCCATCCATGGTTGGCAGATTCACATCTAGTAGCACGATGTCATAGTCGTTCTGCAGTGCCAGGTGAAATCCATCTAGCCCATCACTTACGCAATCGACGATGTACCCACATTCGATAAGACCCTGCTGCAGATATTCCGCAGCTTTGATCTCGTCTTCTACAACCAGAATGCGCATGTTTTCAGGTAACTCGGCAAGGAGGTGCGTGGTAAGCGGAACCAAAAATAATCCATGTAGTAACTATAGGGTCAAGACGAAAGAGGCTTGGCTCTAGGGTGAAAGGCAGAGGCGAAATGACCTGCACAGGGAAGCGGGAAGCACTTTAACGCGGTAAAAGTCCTGCGGGGCTGTCTTGCAAATTTGTAATCTACCTGTCATTTGGTTGGCCCGCAGCGCAAGGAGGTGCACTTAAGCAAAAAAAGGCGCCCTACGGGCGCCTGAAACACATCTTCAAACCAAGGGAGCACAAAAAGAAGATGTGGTGTTGCTCGTAGTGCTTCACAGGATCGAGAGCGGGTACTCGGCGATGAATCGAACCTCATTGAGGTCGGACTCGAAAGCAGTCGCCCGTGTTGTAGCCTGGCGCACCCGCAGAGAGAGGTCCTTGAACGAGCCTGTCTGTACAACGTAGCGTGCTTCGACGTCGCGTTCCCAGCGCTTCTGTCCGGACAGAGGCGCGCCGTTATCGTCTTGGCGCATATATACCTCATTTGCGTTGCTGTAATCGGCGCCCCAGCCGCGGGCGTAGCGAGTCATGAACGTAAGCCCAGGTATGCCGTAACCCGCCATGTTCAGGTCATAACGCAGCATCCAGGACTGCTCTTTAGGTGAGTTGAAATCACTGTACTGGATGGAGTTATTCAGGTAGATCGAGTCCGCTTGGCGCAAGTAGTCAAAGTCGTTGTTACCGTTGTTTCGCTGATACGACGCCGTGACGGTGTGCGCGCCGAAGGCGACACCCAGACTGGAACTCCAGATGCTGTTGTTAAACTCGCCCAGCAATTTCCGACCTTCGTCGGTTGCCTTGTAGTAGTTGAAGCTGCCCAGCAGCACGACGGCATCGGAAAGTGGATAGGTGGCCGAGACACCGAAATAATGTTGATCCCAGGCATCCTTCAGCCGGCTGGTATACAGGCTAAGACTGAGGTTTTCGTTCACGCTATAGTCGCCGCCTGCGTAGCCGAGCCAAGGCGAGTTGACGCCGCCGCCATAAAACGTGACGAAGTCATCGTTCGTGTTGCTGGTATTGGGCTGGCTCATCGCGTGCAGGCGGCCGCCCTGGAGGGTGAGGTCGTCCAGCGAGTTGTTCACAACGGTGACACCCTTGAAAGACTCCGGCAGCAGCCGTGCGTCACCAAAGTGCACGACAGGAGTAGCGGGAAATACATCGCCTGCCTTGATCTCGGTGCCCAAGAACCGTGCTTTCACGGCCCCCCCTACTCGAGAAAAGTCATCCTCGGCATCGCCGGCGCTATTGTAGGGGAGAAGATCGACGGTTCCGCCAGCACCGGAACGTCCTGATCCAGAATCGAGCTTGAGGCCGAGCATGGCGAAGGCGTCGACGCCGATCCCCACCGAGCCTTGGGTATATCCGGACTCGAAGAAGGCCATCAGCCCGTGAGCCCATTCCTCAGAGTAGCCATTGCCGGTTGCGTTCTCACCGTCGCGGAAATCTCGATTGAAATAAAAGTTGCGATTGATCAGCGATAGCGTGCTGCCTTCGATGAAGCCCTCCGCTGCTGTTTCCGACTGGGCAAAGACCGAGGCGCCGCCCAGTGCCAATGAAAGAGCTGTCAGTGAAAGGGCGGCCTTTTTGCTCATGATGATGCTCCTGATATACGGCATGTCAGCGTTCGAATGACGTCTCTTGCCTTTTTGTTTTTAGCGCTTGGCCATGATCTCCCCCTACAAATGACCGCAGGATTAGCGGCAAATGACGATCTTGTAATCTGTAGCGACGCAACCGCAAGCATTCCGTGGATTACAAATTCGTAATGTTGCGGTCACCCGGTCGATATCCGCCCTTATATAAAGTCACCGCCGTTTACCCATCAGCTATCTGGCCGGTTTAGCGCGGCTGGAGAAACGCGATCGACAATAAAGGGGGCACTGCCCGGCAGTGTTGCGTATGTACCAAAAGAAACGCTTGTATCTGCTTGCCAGCGGCCTGCTTGGGCTGGCACTGATGTCGCTTGAGGTGGGCGCGCAAGAAGGTCTGACACTGGAGCGAGCCGTGTCCCTTGCGTATGAACGCAACCCAGAATTCTCCGCCGCGCGGGCAGAGATAGGTATCGCGAGCGGGCTGCGCCGCCAGGCTGGGGCCATTCCAAATCCGGAATTAGGATTCGAGGTGGAAGACACTCAGTCCGATCGCCAGACTCGCTCAATCACAATCACTCAGCCGATCGAGTTAGGCGGCAAGCGCGGCGCTCGAATCGGTGTGGCGGACGCCAATCGCTCGATGGTGGATGCCGACCTTGACTTTCGACGCCAGGGGTTGCGTGCAGATGTGATCCAGGCTTTCTTCGCCGCCTTGCGTGCCCAGGAGGGCATGCAACTGGCCGAGGCCTCTCTGTCATTGGCCGAGCGGGCTGCTAAGGTCGCCGACGCACAGGTCGATGCCGGAAAAGTTTCGCCAGTGGAGGCGACGCGCGCCGATATGCAACTGGCGACCGTACAACTGGACCTGCGGCGAGCACGCCAGGAATGGGACAACGCTCGACAGATGCTAGCGCGCCTGCTCGGGACCGACGCACCGGAGTTTGGCAGTTTGCTGGGCAGTTTCGAACACCTGCCAGATGTGCCTAGCGAATCTGCATTATTGGCGCGCGTGCGTGAGAGTGCCGATATGCGTAGGGCTCTACGCCAAGTGGCCTTGAGTGAAGCCGAGCTGGGGCTTCAGCGAAGCCAGCGCTACCCGGACATAAGCGTCAGTATCGGTAGCCAGTACGACGAAATCGAGCGTGAGCGCGTCAACCTCGTCGGCCTCTCTGTTCCGCTGCCTTTATTCGATCGTAACCAAGGCAATGTTCTGGCGGCCGCACGGCGGGCGGAGCAGGCGCGTGATCTTCGTAATGCGGCAGAGCTGCGCGTTCGTGCGGAGATCCAGCAGGCCCTTCGCGACTGGCGTACCGCACGTGCAGACGTCGAGGAAATACGCAACCGGATACTGCCGGCAGGACAGCGAACCGTGGAAGCGGCCACACGTGGTTTCAGTCTTGGCCGCTTCGCGTTCCTCGACGTGCTCGACGCACAGCGTGCGCTGATAGATGCACGCACGCGCTATCTGCAGTCATTGCAAGCCGTGGTCGACGCCTGGGCGCGTATCGAGCGGCTGTACGGACCTACCACTACCTTCGAATGACCGAAACGCCGCCATTACGTATTGGCGGTGGGGGAGCTTGCATGAAAAAACAGACGGGAATCGCTCTGGCGGTCGCTTTGGTACTGCTGACCGGCGTTGGCGTAAAACAGGGCTTCGTTCTTGAGGCGCAGGCCAGCGATAACAAGGCTGAGCACGCCGAGGATGGCCACGCGCATGAGGATGGAGAAAGCGGTCACGAGGAATCTGAGAACGACCATGGGGACGAAGACGGTCATGACGCTGAAGGCGATGGCCACGGCCATGGTGACGAAAGCGGTCATGGCGGTGAGGAGGACGAGCACGGCAACGAAACGCATGCCGAAGGTGAGATTGAGCTTTCCGAAGAGCAGATACGTGCCGCAGGCATTCAGCTAAGCAAGGCCGGACCGGCTGAAATCGGCTCGTCTGTATCTTTGCCGGGCGAGCTGCGTTTCGACGAAGACCGTACCGCACATGTCGTGCCCCGTGTGGCCGGCGTTGTCGAATCGGTTTCGGTCAACCTGGGTGACCAAGTGAAGAAGGGCCAGTTGCTGGCGGTTATCGCCAGCGAGCAGCTGTCCGAGCAGCGTAGTGAGCTGGCTGCCGCCGAGCAGCGCCTCCGGCTGGCTCGCACCTTGTTCGAGCGTGAGCGCACCCTATGGCAGGAGCGTATCTCTGCAGAACAGGACTATTTGCAGGCCCAGCAGAGCCTGCGCGTAGCAGAAATCGACTTGCGTAATGCCCAAGAAAAAACACGGGCGCTGGGCGGCGGAAGTGGCGCAGGCGTAGGCAACCGCTACGAGCTGCGCGCACCTTTCGATGCAGTGGTCGTCGAGAAGCATATTGTGCTGGGCGAGCGTGTGGATGAAACGACCAGCGTCTTCACTCTGACTGATTTGTCGCGGGTTTGGGCCACGTTCAGCGTACCTGCCCGTGATTTGATGCGCGTAACCGTCGGCCGAGAAGTCGAAGTTGTTGCCGGCGAGCTAGGCGTGCGAACAATGGGGAAGGTCGCCCATGTGGGCAGCCTGCTGGGCGAGCAGACGCGTGCCGCGACAGCCCGCGTGACCCTGGCCAACCCCGATGGGGCTTGGCGTCCCGGTCTTTTCGTGACGGTCCGAGTTAGCGCCGATGGACGCAGTGCACCGGTCACGGTTCCAGTCGAGGCGGTCCAGACCGTCGAAAACGCGCCGACGGTTTTCGTTCGCACGCCGCACGGCTTCCAGGCGCACCCGGTTTCGCTGGGCCAGCGCGACGAAAATCGCGTGGAAATTCGTGACGGATTGCAGGCCGGCCAACAGATCGCGACCGCTGGCAGCTTCATCCTGAAATCCGAACTCGGCAAAGGCTCCGCCGAGCACGTTCACTGATCCTCCGGATACCTAACTCATGTTCGAACGTATTCTTCGCTTCGCCATCGAGCAGCGCTGGCTAGTGCTGCTGGCGGTCTTGGGCATGGCGGGCGTCGGGGTTTATAGCTATCAGCGCTTACCTATCGACGCTGTGCCCGACATCACCAATGTACAGGTTCAAATTAACGCCGCAGTCCCAGGCGCGTCGCCGCTTGAAACCGAGCAACGCGTTACCTTCCCCATCGAGACGGCGATGGCCGGCTTGCCCCACCTGCGCCAGACACGTTCATTATCGCGCTCCGGGTTCGCTCAGATCACCGTAATCTTTGATGATGGCACCGATCTCTATTTCGCCCGGCAATTGGTGAGTGAACGGCTGCAGGCCGCGAGCAACGAGCTTCCGCAGGGCGTGGAGGTCACTCTCGGTCCCATCTCCACCGGCCTGGGGGAAATCTTCCTCTGGACGGTCGAGGCCGAGCCCGAGGCGCGCCGTCCTGATGGTCAGCCCTACACGCCGACCGACCTGCGTGAAATCCAGGACTGGATCATCAAGCCGCAGCTGCGAAACGTTCGAGGCGTTGCCGAGATCAACACGATCGGTGGCTTCGCCAAAGAGTATCAGGTAGCGCCCGATCCGAAGCGCATGGCCGCTTACCGAATCACTCTGGAACAGCTCGTCGTTGCGCTTGAGCGCAACAATGCCAACGTCGGCGCCGGCTTCATTGAGCGTAACGGCGAACAGTTGTCGATCCGCACACCTGGCCAGCTCGGCTCCCCCGCGGACATTGGCAATATCGTCCTGAGCAACGCAGGCGGCGCGCCCGTGCGGGTTCGCGATATTGCCGAAGTGGGGATCGGTCGTGAGCTGCGTTCAGGGGCAGCCACCGACAATGGACGCGAGGTGGTCCTTGGGACCGCGTTCATGCTGGTAGGAGAAAATAGCCGTAGCGTGTCGCAGGCCGTCGCGCAGCGCTTGGAGATTATCAACCAGAACCTGCCAAAAGGCGTAAGCGCGATAACGGTCTATGACCGGACCGACCTCGTAGACAAGGCAATCGCCACGGTTCGCAAGAACCTGATCGAAGGCGCGATCCTGGTTATCGCCGTGCTGTTTCTCTTCCTCGGCAACCTGCGTGCAGCCCTGATCACAGCAATGGTCATCCCGTTGTCCATGCTGTTCACCTTCACCGGCATGGCCACCAACAAAGTCAGTGCCAACCTCATGAGCCTAGGGGCTCTCGACTTCGGCATCATCGTCGACGGTGCGGTGGTCATCGTCGAAAACGCCATCCGCCGGCTTGCCCACGCGCAGGAAAAACATGGCAGGATTCTGACCCGTAGCGAGCGTTTCCACGAAGTATTCGCGGCGGCCAAGGAGGCACGGCGTCCGCTCATCTACGGCCAGCTGATCATCATGGTGGTCTACCTGCCCATCTTTGCGCTCACTGGTGTCGAGGGGAAGATGTTCCACCCCATGGCATTCACCGTGGTAATCGCACTGTTGGGTGCCATGATTCTATCGGTCACCTTCGTGCCCGCTGCTGTTGCGCTTTTTGTCACCGGTAAGGTGCAAGAGAAGGACAACCGCCTGATGCGCGCGGCGCGCAATGGCTATGCGCCCGTGCTCGACTGGGTCATGCGTCATCGCACATTGGTATTCAGTGGCGCCGTCGCTAGCGTGCTGCTGTCTGCCCTGCTGGTGATGCGAATGGGTAGCGAGTTCATTCCGAGCCTTAGCGAGGGTGATTTTGCGCTTCAAGCTCTGCGCGTTCCAGGGACCAGCCTCTCCCAATCCGTGGATATGCAGCAGCGGCTGGAAAAGGCAATTGCCGAGCAGGTCCCGGAGGTCAAGCGTACATTTGCCCGAACCGGCACCGCCGAGATCGCGGCTGACCCGATGCCGCCGAATATTTCGGACAGCTATGTGATGCTCAAGCCCAAGGAAGAATGGCCAGATCCGGACAAATCCCGCGAGCAGCTCATTGAGGACATCCAAAAGGCGGCCGCATCTGTGCCGGGCAGCAACTATGAGATGTCTCAGCCGATCCAGTTACGCTTTAACGAGCTAATTTCCGGAGTTCGCAGCGATGTGGCCGTTAAGGTGTTCGGGGACGATATGGATGTTCTCAACAAAACAGCTGATGACATCGCGGCGATATTGCAAGACGTACCAGGCGCTTCCGAAGTTAAAGTGGAGCAGACGACGGGCCTCCCATTGCTGAGCGTCAATGTGGATCGTGACAAGGCGGCACGCTTCGGGCTCAACATCGGCGATGTGCAGGATACCGTCGCCGCCGCGATTGGCGGACGGGAAGCCGGAACCTTTTTTGAGGGTGACCGTCGTTTCGACATCGTTGTTCGTCTTTCCGATACGCTGCGTGCCGATCCGGATGTGCTGGCTCGCCTGCCGATTCCGGTGCCAGCGGTAGCGGGTGCTGCCAACGACCGAATCGACTTTATCCCGCTGGCTGAGGTTGCCACGCTGGAATTCGTGCTGGGCCCGAATCAGATCAGCCGTGAGGATGGCAAGCGTCTGGTGGTGGTAAGCGCCAACGTTCGAGGGCGTGACATTGGCAGTTTCGTCCAAGATGCGTCTGCAGCAATCGCTGAACGAAACCCGGTACCGCCCGGTTACTGGACGACGTGGGGTGGGCAGTTCGAGCAGCTGCAGGCTGCCGCCAAGCGCCTGCAGCTGGTCGTCCCAGTCGCCTTACTGCTGGTCTTCGTGCTGCTGTTCATGATGTTCAACACACTGCGCGATGGGCTGGTCGTCTTCACTGGCATTCCGTTCGCGCTTACTGGGGGAATTCTTGCACTCTGGCTCCGGGACATTCCCCTCTCAATTTCCGCTGGCGTCGGGTTCATCGCGTTGTCGGGTGTGGCAGTACTCAACGGACTGGTGATGATTGCTTTCATTAAAGGATTGCTAGAGGAAGGCCGGCCTTTATCCGAGGCTGTGCGTGAGGGCGCACTGGTGCGATTGCGCCCAGTCCTGATGACAGCGCTGGTGGCGTCGCTCGGCTTCGTCCCAATGGCGTTGGCCACAGGGACCGGCGCGGAAGTCCAACGGCCTCTGGCGACCGTGGTCATTGGCGGCATCCTGTCCTCGACAGCACTGACGCTGCTGGTATTGCCTGCGCTCTATTACACGGCTCTGCAGCGCCGCATGAAACGCAACGAAGAGGATGAGGACGCGAGCTGATATTGGTTTTCTCCCAACGTAGGCCAGGCTTGATGCCTGGCCTTTTTATGAATATCCAATCGAAGCTTCGAAGGGTTCACTGAAAGGATTTGTGGCCCCAATGCGCTGGTAACGACTGACGGGTACGTTATCGAGAAACAAAAAAAGCGCCTCGAAAGGCGCTTAA
>Ga0172372_10005500_pt1 | contig 17621 bp, 10 predicted proteins | sample LakKiv5m_2_FD_114544 | JGI IMG/M metagenome (GOLD analysis project Ga0172372, IMG submission 114544) | Freshwater microbial communities from Kabuno Bay, South-Kivu, Congo - kab_092012_9.5m | ecosystem: Environmental > Aquatic > Freshwater > Lake | place: Democratic Republic of the Congo...
ATTCACTTGGACCAACGTTCAGATTTAGATTCTTCTTGACCTGGGCCGCGACAATGTCTTCAATAGTTGGAGCATCTCTAAGAAATTGCTCTTTTGAAGCCAAATACGCAAGCACAGAGCGAGACTAGCGCCCATTAGCGCCACTGAATTCCCTACATCAATAGATGCATCGGAGATCTCGGTGGTACATATCCCAGGACTATTGCTACTCAGTTCAAGTAATTAGAGTGGTGTCATGAGCATCGAACTGGGCGAACGAGCCTGGGTTTTTGTCATGAAGAGTGACGCCGAACGTTCATGGGCATCTAACCGTGGATACGACGACTCTGCGGGCATTTACTACTCCTATGACTCAAATGTAGGCAACTGCAAGCAAGTCTCAAAGGGCGACCTCATTGTTGTACGCGAAGATGACTATGTTGCCGGTTGGGGTTTTATTGAATACATCGAAGTTTTTCCTAACTCACAAAAAGAAATCTCTCGCTGTCCAAAATGCAATAAAACAAATTTCTCTCGTCGAAAAACAATTTCTCCTGCAAATAAATGCGCAGCATGCAAGTTTGAATTCGAAGATAACGATTCACTTTTCACCATCGAAACCGTCACTGCATATCGTGCCTTTTACGCCAACACCTGGACGGAAGCAGCAAGACCAGTTTTCCGAATGGAACTGGAAGAAATCATCAAAACTCGAGACACATTTAATGCCATTAGACCTCTCGATCGAGAAAAGCTTCCAGATTTTCTTGACACTATTTCTGGCCGCGATGTGGACCTACGTGTGGACATTGGCGAAAAAGAAGTTGGGATCATTCTTGGTGGCCATATTGAGGCAACCGCAAGAAGGCGTCGTGGTCAGCGAGAGTTTCGTTTCAAAATGATCGAAAGGTTTGGCGAGATTTGCGCCTTTTCTGGCGAACAACCTCCACAGGTTTTAGAAGCCGCACACATCAATTCTTTTGCCCAAACAGGTGAGCATCATTTAAACGGTGGTTTATTGCTTCGTCGGGATATCCATTCACTGTTTGATGCAAACCTGATAACTGTTAATCCATATTCTTGGAAGATTCAGATTGCTCCACGACTGCAGCGATTTGAAACGTATAAACCTTTAGATGGTCGCAGTCTTTTTGTACCCGAAGGTTCAAGACCGAATTCTGAACTTGTGCAGTCGCATTTCGACCAATCTTTGAGAATTTTTGAGCACAATTAGGATTTGCCCACAGCCAATAAGATGGAAAAATGACACCCGAATCGCTCGTTCAAAGTATTTCAAATACCCCTTATTCACTGGAATTGAACGAAACTACGCGCGCCAAGATCGATTCACTTATCCAAGACGCCGTCGAATTAGAAGTTAGATATAACGCAGCATATTCAAACGTTGGTGCATTACTAAGAAAAGACCCTGAATTTAGGGCGTTTCAAACGTACCACAGCAATAAACTTGAATTGCAAGGACCAGATCTTGAAGAAACCAAGTTGATCATTGATGAATACACAAAGCAAAACGAGCCAGATGATCTAAGAATGTTTGCAGCGATACAAGCTGTCGTCAGCGACTCTCACCTCATTGATGTGCTCGGTCAACACCAAGCAAACATTTTAGTTGAACGAATTTCAGAGTCTTATTCCAACGATGATGCACTTCGCCAGAGCGACATTCGTCAATTGAACGAATTTTGCATACAACACAAGTTTTATGCGGGCGATTACCGTAAAACCGACCGCGTCAATATTGACCAGTTTTTCGATGATGACGATCCTCTTTGGTTTTCCCAACCTTTGAGTCATCCAGTGGAAGTTACGTGGAGCGACATTCCAGATGAAATGAGAAAAATCTGTGAATACATGAGCGAGATTCAAGAATGTCCGATTCTTGCTGCATCCGTTGCTCATGCATGGTTTACTCGCGTTCATCCATTTCACGATGGCAATGGAAGAACTGCTCGACTAATTGCAAACCTAGTGTTAATCAGAAACGGCTGGCCTCCACTGACCATCACAAAACAGCATCGAGATGAATACATCGATGCGCTAAGAGAAAGCGACAAGGGTGGTGACATCAGACTGCTTTTTCATCTATTTGTAAAAAGCATGCAACAAGGACTTGCTGAAATAGAAAATCCTGAATTTTGGAGGCGCCGGTACCGCATCGAAGCACAAAAGAACGAAGTGCAAAGGCACAATGATTGGGTCGATTTGACTCGAATATTCTTCAATACACTTAGGAAACAAATCGGCGGCAATGGCTGGACCATTGAAAGAGTCTCGATGCCAGATAAAACCACATTCCAGTTACTTGAAGAGAGCGATCCAACTGCTTCAGTCCCCATAGCCATCTTGCGCCATCCAGATCGCAGGGAAATAAAGTTGCATGTTGGATATATGTCGAACTTATTGAAACAGGCTGAATTCTTTGATCCAACCACAGACGGAGTTCACTTTCCGCCGACCCTGTATATGAGGGAGAGAAATTATCTTCAAGCTGCCGAATACCCTTTTGTGCATCGCAGAGAGAGTCAATTAGAGGTTAAGGAGTTTACATTTATCCCCGTTGCCGCCCAGCGAAGTCGGGCCAAGGTTTTATATGGAAACAATCGCTCGACACCAATTGAAATGTCAATTGAACAACTGTGTGAATACATAGCATTAGACATTGACGACTTGTCATTCCTCGGATTTGTTCATCACTCATATCTAGACAAGGCAGCACAGGATTTTGTAAACCAAATAATTGAATTTGGTGCAGAAGGCAAGACCCTGGATTGGAGTGATATCTACAAATTTGCTCTTAGTCAAATATCCGAGGGTCGTTTGTTCGCGGATGAACTATCGACTACTGGGGTGCATATGTCGCGAATGGGACAAGTCTTTGCTGCGATTAAAAAAGGGAATGAATACTTAGGCTCCCAAAAACGGCCTACTGCAGATTTGGTATTGGAAATTTTTGAAAAAGATCAAATGGGATTAGTACTAGTGAATTCATCTCAACCACAAATGCCTCCGATCCTGATTCGAAAAGAGTCAATCAGATCACGAGAACTATGGCTAGGCGAAATCAAACAGACAAGAAAAAACCTGGAATAATTCTCAAACTGTTAAGTTGCTACGTATAGCACGACTTCAAATTAAACTTCTCTGGGTCATTATTTGCTTGGCATACAGATTTGAGATTGCATTCTGAGCAATTTGGACTGTCATCCGTACATACAGTCCCACCTAATCCCATGAGTTGATCATCAATTTCTACAGGGGTAAATGACACTCCGGAATGACTGCTCAATGATTTGCAAAGAACTCCAATTACTTCCTGAGGGCGAAATTTCGGTACCTTGCCAACTCCCCCTTGACTTTTCCACTCTTGAGATAGCCAGTCATGTGCGAGACCCTTCCCAACATTTGCCTTTCGACGAAACTCCATCACTTGAAGAAACCAGCGCCCATCAGGAATCTCTCCGCTGTTTACTTTGGGTCGCAATTGATTATCGTCCGGATTAAATCCAAACTGTTTCTTTTCCATCATGCGGCTCACACCGAAAAATTCATCCATAAACCCAAAGCGAATCATCAATCGACCAATTCGCTGGTCCATTGGCAACGGCGCATCAGATGAATCCCACTCGTCTTTCAAACCGGCACACAAACGAAAAGTCCCAATCGCCCACTTCGAGAATAAATCGCATGCTTTATCACCTATGCACCATCCAAGGCCGTAAACCGGATCATTTCGGAGCCTTCGAGACATATCTATTGGTGTTTCATTGCTCATATTTGCAAATAAAAGACCAGATAGGCCTCCATAATGCGCATTTGCCAGTAGCACTGCAGGGAAAAACCTTGCACTCATGAACCAGTGTGCCTGTTTTCCTCCGCGCTGACCATCAACGTTGAACAACGTATAGGAATTCACTTTTCGAGTTTTACTCTTCTTTTGATCAGCCCAAATCTGCGCTCGCTCAAGTACAACTTCATCGCGAATCTCAACACCCATTTGTAAAATCTGTGCAAAATTATCCACAAATTCAGACGGATTATGCAGAATCCGAATTCCCTTGCGGTAACAACCCTCAAGCAGCTTTGAGTGCCACATTTCTACGCCCTCTATGTCGCTGCCCTGATCCACAATCGCACGCGACAGCACATACCGAAGCATCACTTCGCGATTGCTCACACTTGTAATCACGTCAGTTCGATCAAGTTCGATCGCCCACGCCGAAAGATCAAACCTGCAATCCACAATTCCTAAATAAGAGGGAACGACATCAATAACTGGTGTTCTTGTTTGCTGTTCAATCGACTCAAAAACCGCCTTCGTTCGAGGTGCGAATGACGAAAGATCGGACCAACTCATAAATATCAATGTACCATTAGTTGCCGTGACAAAGAATTTCAAAACGCAGACAAACGAGGCAACAGCACTCAGCGGTGCAGTAGAAAAGGTTCTTCCTACGGTCATTGACGGAAGATTCGCAATTGAGGTCCTTCGCTCTGAGGGTTCTTCGAATTGGCGGCAAATGGAGTGGATCGGGTTTTGGTTTGAGCACATTGTTGAAACTCAAGTTGTGCCAGTGACCGGAGGCTCCCGTGGCCCAACATACGGAAGGACTGAATTTGACTTCAAAAGGAATTTTGTCTGGGATCTTAAAGTCCATTTAGATGGCTCGGATTGGTTAATTCTGAATGATCAAGAGGCAGTTCACTCCTGCCTTGACGATCATGCCGGTCTTGGATATCTCATAGTTGAAGGCACTGCAGATTTCGACCCTGATGGCAGTTTCAAGGCGTGGCATGACCAGTTGAAGGGTGGAACTTCCAGTTATGAGAAGAACCGTCTGAGCAGAGGTGCACCATCACGACGAAGAAAAACAAGTTTTGCACCTAATCGAATTTTGGCAATCTGGATTCCTTCCTCAGCAGATGCTTCAAAAGCGGTGAAAGATGGTTGGTTGAAAGGATTCCAGGAAGGAATGCGAAATTCCAATGGAAACCTAAGGCGAGCAAAGTTTCAAATCAAAGTAAGCCAGATCCCACCAGACTTTATTTTGTTCGACAAGCATCTTTAAAACAAGGGGTTTTGTAGAGGATTTTTCTTCACTCTTTGCTTTCCCGACATCAATAATTCAATTCCATCGCATTCGTAAGTGACTTTTTCTGCTACTGGGACCAGGTCGTCATCACAATTCATCTGTGCGTGCTTCCATTTCTCGACACGATCATCGAAATGCACAAGAACCAATTCATCGGACCATGTCGTCAAAGATTGAAATCTCTGAATCATTTGTCGAAGACAATCACGATCTTGGAGATGCCACAGATTATTTGCTACATCACGAGTAAAAACTTTGTGAGACACAGGTATCGAGCTATCTTCAATGACATGTCGGTCTAGAACCTCGGTTTGCTTACGACGGTAAGCCTTATCTCCCATTCGTCGGCATCCAACCCACATCCAAGTTGACTTAGGTTGATTACCGTCCGTGTCGTACGTTCTCACAGCACCAGTTCCATAAAACAACCACTCACTTGTATCTCTTTCAAAAGGTGACCCAAGCACAGTTTGGACAACCGTCGACTCGACAGGAACCGAGACACCCCAGGAATCGTTCACTTTCCAGAAAGTAAATAGGCAACGCCCTTCTGGAACCTCCGCCATCGCAGACAACACTCGATTCTCTATTTGTGCAATGTCATCAGTTGCTACAACCAAAAAGACACCGCCAATCTGCTCGCTCACTTCGAGCCCCTACTGGCAAAACCGGCCCCGTGTCGAGTCTGGCCACGGCTCTTGCCCGGAGTGAAATCGCTGCTATGAACAGCCGAGATTTGCAATTGATTAGCCCTTACCAGAGAGTGGCTTTCCAACCTTGCCTTTGCTATTTCCACGTACTTTTCAGAAATATCAAATCCGATAGATGAACGTTGCAAATCATGCGCTGCCTTTGTTGTTGTGCCAGCACCATTGAATGGATCAAGGACCCAATCACCTTCTTTGGTCAGCATTCTGATGAATCGATGCGGAATATCCTCTGGGAATGGTGCAGGATGGCCAACTTGGCCTGGTGGAACGGGGGCAATGTCCCAGACGGGTTGCCACCAACTTGCCGGCACGTCGTCGTTTTCAACAGACCTCGCGCCAGGTTTTCTCAGGACTTGAATGTGTTCTGTCATTATGTTGTAGCTCCAATAATCCGGTAACGGATGTTGGATAACCGATCCTGCTCGCTTCACGCCAGCAGTAACCTTGAACCAAACTACGGTGCGAATGAATTCCCACCTTCTATGGTTTGCAACTTCCTCCGCAATCATGTCCTGCGGAAGTGGGAAATGAAAACCGCTGTCAAGCACTGTGCCAGCATTAATGATCAAATAACCTCCAGGTTTAAGCATTTCCCAACTTGCCGCCCAAACCGACCGAATCATTGGCAGGTAATCATTTGCATAATCCAAACTAGATCGAGTTCGATAATTCAAGGATGAGTCGTGAGCATGACTCTCATAGTCAATTGCATTGTGATACGGCGGTGAGGTAATCACAAGTGAAACAGACCCGATTAGATCCGGAGCAAGATCCAACATCTTTTCACATCTACCTAAAATTATTCGAGATTCAATTTTCACTGAAATCACCCTATACGAAACGGCATATACAAAGGACCTTCTACAATTTTGCCACTAAATAAACTGAGTCCATTTTGTAAAAAGGGTGTCATGAAGAAATAAACCTTCACGGGATTACACAATCTAAACCTGAAAATCAATCACCATTACATTCGTATGCCATGACCCACGAAGGCTTTGGCCTCGTAGAAACCCATCAGTGACAGAAACAAAATCCCCTACTTTCGCAAGATTGGAACAGTTGGAGATTCCCACCAACTGACCTCTTCCCTCAATTGGAAAATGCTGTTCAATAGTCAAAGTCATACCATCGATCGCATTAACAACTTTGCCCATGACACCTCTCTGGTCTAGCCATTCAGGGCTTACGTCATTCCAATATGATCTGCAGACACCCCTAAACGGGCAGTAGCGACAATTATCAGGCGAAGGATTTGCAAGATCCTCAAAATTCGAATCATCAACTTTTGCCTTGAAATCGGAAACATCTGATCTAACTTCATTAAGCAACAATGAAGCGTCTTCAAGATCTTCATCTGCCCAAATAGTTTCTCCGCTAGCCGTGACAACTCCAATTCCCAATAAGGGTTCGTTCGTGGTCGTGGAAACTAGATGAGCATAAATCAGTAGTTGTCTCCGATGGTTATCAGAAATTGAATCAAGCGAATAACCGGTCTTGAGATCAAGCACGTAGAAACCAGATCCTGTAACAATCACACGATCCGGTTTGCCCTCAAGTTTGTTCTCCTGGTCCCGGATAAGACGTTCGACTCTCACTGATCCATTTGCGTTTCCCCGGCCCCTCGCCCTCTTCGTACGAAACTCCTCCGAAACTCGGTTAATTGTTCGTACCTGTGTGATTGCGTAAAAAGGCCAATCTCTAGGCAGCGGAACAACGGCAGGACTCCACTCTTCCAATAATCTCTTGTATTCAGCATCTACCAAATCGATCCAAACCGATGTCAATTGACTGAAAATATCTGCTTCGGAAACAGCATTTAATTGATTCTTCCATACCATTTCCGTCAAATTATGGGCTGCTACTCCGAGAGCCGAAAATGTGTTCCCCTTACGAAATTTTGCACTGATTGATCTATCGAGCGAATATGCAGCTCGCAGCCGACATGAACTCAAGAGATTCAAACGCGAAGGACTCCAAAATTCTGGAAACTCAACAGTTGGAAACAGACCAAAACTTGGCACTAAAGCAATGTCCAAACCTTAAACGGCTGATTTTCCAATACATAGAGGTCTGACATGATTATCTCTGCCACGCCCAATGTAGTCAGTTCTGCATGTGCAGACGCTTGTTCAATAGTCAGAAACTGGGAGTCATGACGCCACATTGGATGTCCGAAAATGACTGCTTTGGCATTATCGCCCGTTATCAGCGCATACAACCCGTTGCTCAACTTTGTTTTATGAATACTTCCGGATGGATCGAATGCACGTAAAAAATCGTCCACTAACGCTTCACCGCGAGGAATCCAACGGTTCATGTCTAAACCAATTCCCAAAATGAGTTCGGCAGCATCCAAAGCCAGTCTCCAGTTCAGCAAATAATGGCTTCCTCGGTTTTCATAACTCCTCAAACAAGTAGGGCAACTTGTATCACACTGTGGGTGCAACGATGGTGTACTCAACCTTTTACCCGTTGTGTCGATCATTTGAACAAGAATGTTCTTTAATGTCTCCCCATCAGCGATCAATTTTGCATATCCCGATCCATTTTCCAACACATCTGCAATAAATATTCTCTGAGAAACTCCATTGTTTGATGTGAACGGCTGGAGACCCATTCGCAGCTCTGTTGGATCAATCTGGAGATAATCTTTGCAAGCGCGGATAAGCATTTGCGCAAAAGAAGTTATTGCGGCAAGCCCAGCAGGCATTGTTGCGACATCTGTTGGGATAATGCCGCCTGGAATATTGATCGAATCAGGTGTAAGCACTAATACATCTGTCGTAAGTACGTCGACGATGGCATAAGGATTCACAGGTTTAGGTGCTTTTGCTCCATACTTACTTTGGATGCTGTTCTGAATTGCTTCAACATAAGGTTCCTGATCGATGACAACAATTGTCCCATCGGAATCGACGCTATGAAAAAAACTCCCCCGATTATCATTCATCGAAACGACCTGATTTTCTTCAAGCAACTCGACTGACATCGCGCCAACAATCTTTGCTGCGGTACCTAGAGGAACTCTTGCAAGAGAGGAAGTAGGCATTCCCACGTAAGCATCAATCCCTGAGTCGTAATCGTGCTCTACATAGTCAGTTCTAAAACCTTTCGGTTGGTAAGCATCGAATTTGTCCAAAATTCGACCGCAGCCTGGGCAAGTACTTTGTATGACGACACCAGAGGCCAGAATGTCTTTTTGTCCATGCCAAATATCGTGAGCAAGTACTACCGAGCAATCCCGACAACGCGCAAGGACTAAACGGTCGCCTAATGGATTTTCAGAAACAACACTTCCGCGCCGATTGACCCAATGAGCAAATCCAATCGGAAAATGATCTTGTTTATCTTTAACAATCCGGGCTCCTGGCGCAAACATCGTGATTGCTTGATCCAAAGACCTAGAAGTTGCAACCGCATCGGAAATTTCATTACCAACAAATCCTGGCTTCGAGTACAGGGGCCGATCTCTCGTTGGAAAACCAAACATTGGCAGAATTCCCGCCGCTGCGCAAAGTTCGGACAACTCTTGATGCCCCAATAAAGGGTTCAAGAATGCGTTGTCTATATCGCGAACTATCCGCTCAACAATTCTCTTTGTTTCGCTTGATAAATCAAAATCTCCGATTCCTGTAAACACACCAAGTCTTCGCACAATTGCTTTGAAGTCTTCGAAGTTTTTTTCGTCTGAGAAATAATCCTGAATCTGACTTCTGTAAATCGAATGCCATTCCTCTCGACTACCAAAAGTTCCATGTGTACTCGCACCCGACCAAACGGGGCTTGGAGAGACAGATTTAAATGCTCGACGCAATAGTTCTGAGTTAATTACACGATGAACTATCCGTTCTCGCTGAAGGTCGAGCTCGGGTTGTGCCGGTGTTCCTGCCGTCATACGAAGAGGTTCAGAGAAATAAAAATCGTCATGAGAACGATCTCGACATATCGAGAGCGCATAGCTGAAAGATTGCCCAAATCGTCCGGCACGACCGACTCGCTGCTGATAATTGAATCTGTTCGGCGGCATGTTTGCCATCACAACAGACTGAAGACTTCCAATGTCAATTCCGACTTCCATAGTCGTGGTCACGGACAAGACGTCAATTGGGGTTGTTAATGGATTCTCAATTGGGGACTTTTTAAGTGCTTTACCGCCAATAAACCAACGCTGACGGTCTCTCTGGAGCTTCAACGGTCTCGTTTGCCCGGTTAACTCTTCTACTCGTAGACGCTGCGGATCCTTCGATGCCAGCCACCCGTAATAGGTTTCATCACCAAGTTTCAATGAACCAGATTTTGTGAGAGTCGTTCCACGGCACAATACACACACACCGCCAGATTGATGAAGGTGAATTTCACTACAACGATCACATTCCCATTTGTGATCTCCTGCTAACTCAAAAGCAAGAGAGGTCTGTGAACTGTTTGTTGAGAGGAACCAATCAATTGCTATCAAATTGTCTTTTAGATATTTACTTATGAGTTTTTCTAGATCAACATTTAGTCCATTTACTAACTTGACTTTCTCTAAATACGATTTGACGATGACTGGACAACTCTGGCTATCGGTACGAGGACGAATTTTATTGAACCGACCTTTTGTACCTAAAAGCCTGATGACAGAATCAACTACATTTTTTGAGTCACCTTTGTCTAAACCCTCTATCTGAATTGGATTAGAAACCAGCGCCTTGGCTGTAATCCAGCCAAGGCCAATGGATTCCAGACTTCTACCGCTGCCCGCAAAAACTGTCTCCGCAAGATTTTCCGCTGCGCGCCGCCGATGATCTGCGATCGACTGTTGGTGACCAGGAACCGAAGTCCATGCATCATTGAAATCAGATGGAGGTTCATATGCACGGAACCAGTCTGTTTCACCATCAGTTAACTTCTTCAAGCTTTGCAAAATTCCAAACGGGGCAACACCGAGACCGACAAGTAATACGATCATCTCATCTACAATTTGTGCCCAAGAAATCAATCCATTCGCATTTTTAAGACGATCTTCGAATTCGAATATTTTTTTGGCCTCATCTTCAGTCAATCGATCTCTAAATCTCAACAACGCACTGATCTCGCCAAATTCATCTCCGGCAAATCTTTGGAAGGCAGATTTTTCGTTGGCTGTCCATTCTTCTTGACGCTTTTTGATCAATTCACCCAGATTTGGCTGTGACCGAATCTGAGAAATAACAACCTGACGAATCAAGTCATTGAAATGTCCGCTCTCGAGATTCGCCGCAGTTTCTGCTGCATTGTCCCTACTATCCGAGAAAACAATCGTTTTTCGGGAATCTTGAGACTCACCAAGACTTCGAACTAACTGGGAAGTAAAAACCTGAATTCCAACATCAGTACCACCGGTATGAGCTCGAATCGCACTTCGAATCGAAGGGGAAAAAAACGTCTTTTTGGTTGTGTTCATTCCTGTTGCTTGGTCACAACAGGGGCACTTCTCTGGAAGCGCCGGCACCTTTCCACCTTCAGGAGGAGTACCTGAGTACTTCAAAATCACACCTGTTGGGTTCCCACCATCAGAAAGATGTCCGGTCAATGGATTGTAGGAAGCAGTGGAAAATCCAAATTGAACAGAATCATGCGACGGAATTTTCGCATTGAAATCGACCTTGTCTGGATACGGCGAATACCAAGCGAATTCTTCGAATGATCTCCGATACGGCAGCGACACCCCGTCGCCGCTCATATTCAACGGGGTCGCTTGCAAAAGCCTCTCGCCAGATACTTCAACAACAAAACCACCTAAAGAAATTTCTCCACACACATAACACAGGAGTAATTCCAAAACGCGGCCACCGCACCTGCAATGTGCTTGAGGACTTGCAAAGAGTCGTCCGATAGGAACTTGTTTTGACCTATCTGGCGCATCGGTGCATTCTGGATTTGAACATGCCCAAATGCCTCGAATACCTCGGACAAACATATGCGAGCGAATTGGCACAGTTGCCTTTTCAGTGCTACCTGCAAGGGCTTCCAACGCAATCTCCATTGCACTCTCGCACTCTTGACTTGAATCGAAAAGTTCTTTCGCTACCTCCGTCCAAGGACGAGCGGCCAATGACCCGGCCCCTGTTCTGCATACAGATGCGATAGACGTTGCGATGTCGTATTTGATACTTAATGAATTCAAAGATTTTTCGCGTTCATCGGCCCGCAAATCACAAACCTCGTTGAATTCCGATACAGGCAATTTGGGCATATCGTTAATCACGCGTGGTAGCCCTGCAGTGACTAAAAAAGAAGATTTATCTAAACCAAAAAACTCTTGAAGAAATTGGTCTCCTCCACTTGCAGAATCAAGCGATGCACTTGTTGCTATACACCTCAATTGTGGCGACTTTTCGTCAAGTCCTAATCGGTTCAACAAATTTCTAACCACCATCGCTACTTCACTACCTTGTGTACCGCGATATAAGTGCAACTCGTCAACCACGAGATTGAACACATTCTCTGGATTGCTAGCCAGCCAATCACGAGTGTCCGTGAATATCTTCTCCTCAACCTTTCTCATCATCATCACGTTGAGCATCGAATAGTTGGTTACAAAAACGTCTGGTGGCGTCGAATACATGTCTCGACGCATTACCAACTCGCCGTGACGCGGATCACCAAACTGTGCAATCGTCGTCTCGTCGACCCCCTGCGCAACCATTTCATCGTAAGTCGAACACATTTCGATCATTTCATTCGAATACTTCCTGTGTTCGTCAGCACTCCATTTTTTTATCGCACCGTTTTCGCCTTCTTTAACTGCTCCAGAGGCCGTTCCCGTGTATCTTCCAAACCATATTTGAGCCCCACCACTCGCAGAAATTGACGAAATCGCTCGTCTAAGACGAACGATTTGATCTTCTACCAACGCATTTGTGGGATAGAGCACCATCGCCCGAACCGCAGACTTTCGAGTGGAGGCAGCACGTATAGGTGACCACTGTTTCGCTGGCTTTTCCCACCAAAAATTTTTCGGCTCATTCAAGTCCCATTTATCGCGAAGACTCTCAGCGACAATGCGAGCCAGAACTGGAAGAAGGAAAGATTCGGTTTTTCCTGATCCAGTTCCTGAGGTAATGACTGCATTTCTTCCTGGGCTTAAACCTGAAAGAAAGTTGGCCTTCAGCGACTGTGCTTGATGGTCACGAACCTTAATCGATTCATTTTCTGGAGTGAACTTTCGAAAAAGTGCTTCTCCGACCATTTTCACAGCATCTACAGGCATTCCATTTATTCGAGCAAATTCATTAAGTTCAATTTCAGCGTCATACTGCGCAATAGGTTCAAGATGGAATTCTGTGAATAATCGACCATTTTGACAAAGAAGTTGGCGCCGTTCATTCATTAGCTCTTTGTGTCGAATCCAATAGGTCGTATCCACATAGCGCAAATATGCATCCTGCAAATCGCGATGAACCGTAATTGGATTTGCCTTTTTCATCAGAATCACTTTCTAATCAAATTGAAAACTTTATTTGCTGTAACTTCATCCACTTCTAGATACTTCACTAGACCATCTTTTTCGTCTTCGATCGGAAGTTGACCAGTCAAAGCCACGAGAGATCTACCAATCATTCCCGGGAGCTCTGCGCCCAATCTTGCGCAAAGCATTTTTGCTTCCTTAACATAAAAAATCAGCGAATTGGGTGTTCCAATAGTTTCGACGTACTTCACCAACGAAGCTGTTCCGCTATTCGTGTAGTCACCTGGTTCAATCGAAACTTGATTAAATGTATACACGTATCCATTGCCAATGTTTTGAAATGCACCTACACCTAGAGCATGATCAGTGGGTTTCCAACTAGCAGTTTCAGCGACCCATGAATTGACTTGCCGTGCAGCAGGAATTGAGATTTTTGGTGATCGGGAGGCGATTTCGGAAATACTTGGAATGCTTCTCAGTAACAGGCTTGCTGCGTCATCTTGAACTCGCATTTCATTGCCAGTCACAGGATCACATATCCCTCGCACAACTTCATCGAAAGTAGATTTATCGCGCAGCGTGACTCTGACTATTTTGGGTGCATTGTCAAGATAAATAATCTCCACATCACCATTGACAGAACTAACATTCCTTTCCAATTCGGCAATCAATTTTTCACTTCGATACCCAGAGATGTATCCAGAATTCTCATTTGTCTTAACTAATACGGGAGGTGAAATAGACCAAAACTCGGGACGACATCTTTCATCGAGCTTTACATCTATGTGACCGAGAGCACCCAGATTTCTGACTAATCGGTCTACCGCGATAGAGCCTGAAGCAATCTGCGACGCGATTAGCATTGCATCATTTACTGAGCCATGTCGCATATACGAAAGTGCCGAGAGCGCATGATCCCAAAGACCAATTGATGCGGCATTCATGGCGGGAACACTTTGAACTATCTCCCGCCGAAGTGGCTTCAAGCCATCGGAAATGTTTCCCGTTGAACCTCCACGCGATGCACGCAACTCCCTTCTAACCTTTGGCCGCCCGGTCATTTGTTGCGTGAATTTACAGTGAATACATACACCGGTTATGAATTCGGGTTTTGCTCCACCGAAATAAACTGGTAAGCGCCAGTGATGAGCTTCATTGATGCAGGATCTTGCCGGTGCCTTTTCAATTCGTAATCTATTTGAAACACCGACACTGTGGTTGTCCCCCTTAAGGATCCACTGCCGAGATTCTGGAATTTGTTCAGAACTTTTTGGATCCTCAGTAATCAGGTCATTCTCAATTTCGTGCAAATCTAGACCGCGGATCGATTTCACATTCTGATCAATACCAGTGGCGAATTCTGCAGAGATAACACCAAACGTATGATCTTTTGAAATTGGGCTCGCAAGACTGCGTGATTTATCTGCACCAGTGGGATTCGGCGTTGCCGCATCTACGAGGTACAGAGTTTTACGTAGTAAATTTCCCTCACTAGATTTCGCTTCAATTACATATGACCCTGGCTTCAAATGAAGATCCGAAGTTTTTCCAAAAGCAATTCGTGGATGGGTTCCAAAATCGTGAACGATGTTTCCTGAAGAATCAAAAATTTTCAAACTGATATCCGCTTCATATGGAAACACTGCAAGAACATTTGGTGATTGATCTGACAACCACCTTTCACGTCTACCTGGGATTCGAAATCCATCAGCCAGGCTCATTGCTTCAATTTCCAAGGGTGCTAGAGGAGCCAAGTGCCCGCCCAACGTTCGACTCTCAGGGAAAGTGAGATACTCCACGTTTTCAATTAAGGCCCAACCCAAAGGCAACCCAGATAAATCCTTACCGGTGAGTCTGACCCATCCTGGTCTTGCAACTTCAGACAAAACCTTCTCTACTCTTTCAAGAATTATTGATCCATTATCGTCCTTTTCTCGAACGAGTAATCCGTGACGTATTCCTAACGACATCATTCGAACTTCTGAATACGAGCGTCCGAAATTGGATGCGACTAATGGAACTACGGTTCTCGGAAATCTAGACCCATTTAACCCCGAATCTGAATCGGTGACTCTAAGGATACCCATAATGAGTGATTCCGAGTCGAACGCACTGTAATCAGCCACGCGCACAGTTCTTGGTCCAGCTGCACGAACCTGAGTGATAAATCCCTCGCCGCTTTCAGTCTTAATATTCACGCTATGCGGTATCGAATTACTTGTAGTACGAATTTCAATTCCAAAATCGAGACGTTTAGTAAATGAATTAACATCAATAGTTAAGCCAACTTTTGATGAAATCCGATTTGATTCTTCTTCGCCAGAATTCTCGTCGCTTCCCGGCCAGATAAGTAGTGTGCTTTGAGCAGACGACACCAAACTCGCTCGGTAATCTTTATTTCGCCAAAGGTTCTTTAAATGGCTAGTCCCGTATGAGACACACCATTCGTCCAATAACAACGCCATCATTTCGTTAGAAATCGCCAATCCGGGGTCAAGTCCCCGAGATTTGAACAATTGATGTAAATTCTCACGGTCGGTTGTTCTGAGCAGCGCTTGCGAAATTGGCATCTTGACCGCCCAATTTGCTCCGCCGCCTTCGGGTGGAAAAGTGACTGTACATATGCCTCGCTCATCCTGCCAAGCATCCAGCCAGTCTTTTAAACTTCCCCAAATTACTTTTGCAACACTGCGATATTCACCGCCCACCTCGCTAGTGACCCAAGATTTTTTATCTACGAGTTCACAAAGTCGTATGTAGTAATTGGATGCACGAACCCTGTCGTCTCCACCCTCAATGTCTGTCGATCGTCGCATTTGTTCGGCTGCAAATGCCAACAGAGCTAACATAGCCAAGGCTGGAGGGGTTTCGGTACCCGCCTCAGCTCTAACTGCTTTGAGGTTATTCCACCTCGTGGTCGCACTTTGAAATGCCTGAAAGACGTCGCTTGGTCGGTTTCGCCTCGAGATCCCTGTACATGTAGAAATTAACAAATCTTTAAATTGATCTTGCGAAAGAGACAAACGATTAGAAATCAATTCAATAGCTTCATCATCTAGGTCAAGATGCACCGGTTCACCGGATCGATCAAATCCAAAAACGACCTCAGCAATAGCTTCATTTAATTCAAGTAATTTCGAGGCCACATCCCGATCGCAAATCTTTAGATCAAAATATTTTGGGTCGCTATCTGACTGACTCACCGTGATACCCCCTATCGCAATTATGCCCCATACCGCGCGACACCTCTAAATCGGCTTTGTTGCTTAAACAATCAGAAAGGTAGGAAAATTAAATATTCGCTATTGGCTCGTATCGCCAGCAATTTGGATTTTGGAGGGTCCCAAAATGTCGGTTCTGTTCGGTTACAGGCAGTGTTTGGTGACGCATTCGTGATGACAACATTTGCACCATTAAGGTACTGAGGAGTAGGCGCTTTCGAAACTCCAGCGGCTATTGCAGCAGCGCTTTCACGCCATGATGCATATGGAATTGCGGAAGCATATTTCTCGAGATCAGTCCAGTTAGTAGGCGTGACAGGGGCTGTGCTTGTAGCTGATGGTGCTTTCCCTGACTTGTTGGAAGATTGCTTGACCCAAACCAGCTTCTTCCCTGATTTTGCACAAACGAAAGCAACAGATTTCACTCGCTTTTTTGCGCCAACCTTGGTGCACTTATTGCTCGGAAGCGAGGCATTGACGGGAACGCTGCTCGCTGCAACGGAAAATGCAACAACTAATGAACTGGCAGCTACAACTTTACGAAAACTGATTCGAGATGTCTTCGCCGAGTCTATCGGCACCACAATTGTCCCTAGGCAGCTTGACCAACGAGCATGGCACGAATGCCAAGACCCATAATGAATAAACCACCGAAGCCGTACAACAGGTACACACGACTTTTCAGTTGTGCGCGGTACGAATAAATGATGGCGATGGCAATGATGGCTACGAAACCGTAAAACGCGTGAAACGCAGGGAACACTGCCTTGTCGCGGTTCACCATGATGACGCCAAGGATTACTTGAATGAACACGGTGAATTCGGCAACGCCGGTGTACCACCACAATGCGCGGGTGCGTAGTGCGACAAGGTTGTGGGCGGTGAGCGCCCAGATGCCAGCAAGGGCGTTGGCAATGATGACTACCCACGCCCAGTTGGTGTGGAGGTTGTTCAGTGTTTCGGGGCTCACAGGAAGAACAATCTATCCCACCGTGGTGGTGGCTTGGTTGCCGGTGTCGACAATGGTGAGGTTTTTGTTGTCGTCTATGTGGAATGTGGTGATGGATGCGTTGTCGAGGTGGGCAACCACCAAGTTGTCGTTGTTGGTGGCATAGCCAATGACGGCGTTGATGGCAATGAAGTGGCTGAAGATGACGGTGTCGTG
>Ga0172372_10005502_pt1 | contig 17617 bp, 16 predicted proteins | sample LakKiv5m_2_FD_114544 | JGI IMG/M metagenome (GOLD analysis project Ga0172372, IMG submission 114544) | Freshwater microbial communities from Kabuno Bay, South-Kivu, Congo - kab_092012_9.5m | ecosystem: Environmental > Aquatic > Freshwater > Lake | place: Democratic Republic of the Congo...
AGGCTCAAATGCAACCTCGAGAGCAAGAAGCGGATTTGAAGTTAGGCTCAAATGCAACCTCGAGAGCAAGAAGCGGATTTGAAGTTAGGCTCAAATGCAACCTCGAGAGCAAGAAGCGGATTTAGCATTTACTCCAAGAAAATCTCTAGCTCAGAATTAGCCTAATTAAAACAGGCATCCAAGTTTTTTGTCGTAGATACCAATATTTAGGGATTTACTCGGGAAGCGCGCGTATGGATAACTACAGGAGACGCCACGCGTACATAGAAGATAATCAAGAGGGCCATTCCAAGAACGTCTGGGTCAAGGCTCTCGCCTACCTGGGCTACGGCACGGTCATAGGCGTCTTCATCGCAGTCATCGCTATCTTGATAGCGCTATTCAACGTCACCACGCAGAACGACAACAAGCTCACCTTCATCGTAAACTCCTTTTTCTCCACGGAAAACCCCGTCCAGCTAGACCCCACCTGGCAGGTCGCCTCCAAGCACTGGGGCCTGCCGAGCGGCGCCTCGACCACCCCGGCCACCCTTGGGGTCTACACCCCTTACTACAGCAACGAGGTGCTGACCCCCATGACGGAGTGCATGTGGACCGCCCAGATCGGCTGGAATCGCTGCAACAACGACACGCTGGAAAACTACTTCAAGTGCGTCAAGACCGTCTTCAGCACCGAGCTCACATCCTGCGAGGGCCTCGCCACCCAGCAGGCATACCTCTACCCCATCCGCAACGACTACGTCGAGTGCGTGTACAAGAATGTCGGGGCCAACAAAATACAGAACCTCACAGTATTGGACCGCTGCACGGACATCACGTTCTGGCCCATCTACGAGGTCATCCAGGACGCGGACTCGGACTACTTCCTGGGCTCATTTAACTGGGCCCTGCTCTTGATCGTCGGCCTCACCTTCCACGTCTGCATCGTGGGGTACGCCTCCTGGCCCCTGATGCACGGGGATAGCATCCACGTCTACCACGGGAAGCCCGCCCGCAACGACATGATGGGCGTGGGCGTCAAAGGCTCCACTGTGCAGGTTTTGATCTTCTTCATTCCCGTGTTCATAGTCAGCGTGGGCTTCATGATCATCTGCTGGAACTACAGCGGCAACTTCGCCAACCAGGGCATCGGCGTGCCCGCCACGGTCAGCACGCAGATTTTGGTGTTCACCGCGGTCTTCGCTGGCCTGGTCTACTTCTTCTGCGAGCTGGCAGAGTTCTGGGACGCCACCAACAGCAAGAACCCGTACTCCGAGATGTCCGCCCAGCCGGAGTCCAAGAACCTGCTCAACACCACGGGGATACCCGTGGCCTTCCAGATGCAGGTCCCCAAGGTGGGCTACTACCTGCAGCCTTCCGACCAGAACATGACCCTTGACAGCCTTGGCTCGCAGATCCACGCGTACGCCCTGTACATGCTCAAGACCTTCCAGGACGCCTACTTGTTCGACGTCTTGACCTGCATGGGGGTCCTGGGCGCCACCCAGCACCTGATCTTGGCGGAGACCTACGAGATCTTCTTCTTGCTCATCACCCTCCGCCTGACCAACATGGTAGCGGCGCGCCAGATGTACGCTGGCTATGTCAACTTTGGGAACAAGCAAACGGGCTACGAGGACACCTTCAAGAACCGGGCTTTCGCCTTGGCTGCTAATTTTGCTGCGCTGTTCAACGTGATCAACCTGGCCATGCTCTGGACCAACCCGTCCCGCCTCACTGTGGAGTTCGGCACCTGCATTGCCTTCTTCTACCTCGGCATCTTGATCCCGGAGATTCTCAAGCTCCTCCTGCAGTTCTACTTCATGTTCACCAGCAATCGTTTTTACGTGAGTAAGCAAGGCGAATTTTTGTCGAAGAATGCCATCCCCACCATGGCCATCGAGACCCTGGTGCTGTACCAGTTCATCGTGTTCTGGGACGTGGCCATCCGGGCGCTGTTTGCGTTCATAATTTTGTTTTCCTCGGCCCCAGGCACGTCAAACTACGTGGCGGACAGGCACAAGGGCTTGATGGCTTTCATGAGTTAAAAAAAATTAATTTTGCTTGACTTTCGTGTACTTCTTGGTGAATAAAATGTGCTTGATCTTGAGCAAAAATAGCCATGCGCGAGAAGACTTTTGCTCCGTGTCGAACGTCTGTATGTCTTTGATGGGGGACTTCCAAATTTTGTCTGAGATTCTCTGAGCCCACTCCTCCATATGATTTATCCAACAGCTGAAATTGCTATAATAGTTAGCCAGCAAATTTGATGCCTGTGCTGTATGTCAATGTTATAAACAAACAAAAAAGCAGATATTAACAAAAACATATTTTGGTAAAATTTTATTTGAAATGGCCATGTTTTTGCTTGGTTAAAAACTAAGTTCAAGTCAATCATAACTTAAAAAAATAAAAATATTTGCTAAATATTAGCTAAATATTAACAAAATAATAACAAAATAACACAATGTATATTACAATTATTTAAACTTGATCTTCACAAAAACCAAATGCCCACCACGCTAATCTGGGGCACAGCAAATCCCAAAGGCATGGGCCCGGATTACAACGGAATCTATCTAACCAGCTTCGACATCCAAAAGATGGTCGAGCAGGTCAACGAGGCCAAATTGGAGGGCAGGGAGATCCCAGTCCTCATAGAGCACAAGGGCACGGAAGTCGGCAAGGTCGTCTCCGCGTGGGAGCACAACGAGACCCTGCAGTGCATGCTGGAGATCGAAGAGAAGACCCTGGAGGGAGCGCTGGGGAGCGAGTTCGTGAAAACAGGCCTCTGCAAGGACCTCTCGCTGGGGTACGCGCTCAACATGGCGCACTCCAAGACTGGGGGCAAGGCCAACTTCAAGAAGCTCAAGGAGATCAGCATAGTCAAGAAGGGGGCCAGGAAGAACTGCCACATTCACGGGATGGGCACTTATTGATTTGTTTTAATGAAAGAATCTCGACCTTTTCACTGCAGGCTGTTCGTGCTCAAGCTTCCTCTCAGCTCTCACGTCCGCCCTCCCAGTAGACTGGTTGAAGTTCACCACCACCCCCTCGCACTGCCTGCTGCACACCGCCTCCATGCTCTCCACGTACTTCTTGACCTGCCCCGACACCCCCTTGGGGCAGCTCGACACTGCCTTGATCTCCACGATCGTGTCTCCCAGTATCAAGTCGGCCCTGCCTATGCCCACGCACTCCCCCATGAACATCACGGGCGTCACGACCTCGGACCGGTACTGCACGCCCATGTGGTTGAACCTCACCATCATGGCCTTGTGGTACACGGACTCCCTGTGCCCAGTCCCGAGGGAGCCCATGACGTGCTCGGCGCACTCCCTGATCAGGTCCATGTCGGTTTTTGGGGCTCTCTCTGGCTTCGGCATGCCTTCGCGGGGGAGCATCTGGCGCATCTTTAGTAATGTCCCGCCTGGCTTTTTACTATCCTTGGATTTGCATTCTACATTTTTGCAAGCTGCTTGTAGCTCGGCCTGGCCCTCTTCCTGCTCTCCCACTGCACTTCCATGGTCGAGTCGTAGAACCCGTCCCCTCGGAAGTCCCCAGGGCTTACGACGCACTTCACCGGGTCTGACGGGGTGACGCACAGGGCTTTGTGGTAGTCCGGGATCGGGCTTGAAAAATAGAGTCTGACTACGCTGCCTGGGCCCGGGAAGTGGACCACAGCGCATCTCGTTCCGGTGACGCGCAGGAGGTTCGCTTGCATTGTGCATGTTTATGAGTTGACGTTCTCAAGCTTAAATTAGATTTTTTTTTAGAAACTACTTCCAAGTTAAGGATAAGGCGCCGTCGCTGATCTTCCACCCCTGCCACATCAGTATCACTATGCTGATCCACAGCGGGACGTTCATGATAGGCATGTAGGCGCACGTGCAGGCGCTGAAGAGGAAGACGCACACCACGCAGATCGGGCATAAGAACCAGCCCAGGCCCAGGAGTGCCGCGGCTATGGCGAGCAGGGCTAGGGGGACTAGAACCTGGTAGATGAAGTAGTCCTTGTACCTCTGGCTTATGTGCTTGCTCTTCTGCTTCTCAGCCTCCTCTTCCTCTGACACTCCCAAGATCGACACGCTCGTCTCTCCCTTCTCTAGCTCTGCGACCATTCAGTGTTTCAGGCTAGACATTTTAATAAACCTTTACTCTCAGCTTGCGCCCAGGCGGTTCGTCAGCCACGGCACGAAGGCCTGGCCGACCCCAGGCTCCGCCAGCAGCTCCCAGGGGTCCACTGCTATGGTCAGGCTCCCCACGTCGGCCATGTCGGACCTCGCCAGCACGGCCCTCCGCAGGCAGGTCACGTAGAGCTTGTTCCTCTCGGGAAACTGGGTGGTGGGCACGTTCAGCCTCACCGCTAATAGCGGCTTGCCCCTGTCCTGGGTGCGCAGCTTGTCCAACAGCTGAGCTGCGCTGGGCGAGTCCAGCTTGAGGTACAGCTGGGTCCCGACCTGGATCAAGGCCTCGAACGCCTGCGAGAAGTGGAGCTGAATCAAGTCGCCCTCCTCCGAACACAAGCAGCTGTACGAGCAGGTCTCGGGGTTGAACTGGCTGGCGTACTCCTGGCACTCCGCTAGGCAGCCCACGCCCTCGTCCAGCCTCACCGCCACGCCGGACCTCCAGAGCATGGGCGTGATGATAAAGTCCTCTTCCCTCAGGTTCTCGTGCCAGTCGTCGTACCCCCACTCCCACTCCTGCTGCTCCTCCACCGGGCTGACCTGCTTGACTGCGACCCGCTTGCGCTGCGCCTCGACGAAGAGGGTCCCGTACGCCCCGTCGGAGGCCCTGTAGATCGAGTAGTACGTGTTGGCCATGGGCTCGTACATCACGTACAGGTCCCTCCCCGGCAGCTCCATGACGTCGCACTTGAAGAGCTCCGCGAACCGGAAGAGGGGTCCGCAGTGCATGCAGTCCTCGGGCATGAACTGGCGCATGGCCCTGGCGTACGTGCAGACCCCGGTGTTGACGAAGTTGAAGTCGTCCGTGGGCCTGGCGAAGTGGTGGCACCTCGGCTTGGTCGGAGAGATCAAGACCCGCTGGTGCACGGTCGTGTTCAGGTCGAAGCTCCTCACCAGGCACAGGTTGCCCGGCGTGGCGGACTTCGGGGCCATGCTCAGGATCTTGCTGAGTATGGACTTGGCCCAGTCGCTGGAGACCTTCGGGTGGAGCGTGGCTCCCCCGGCAAGGGACACGTAGAAGATCAGCAAGAACGGGTGCACCCCCAGGCACTGGTTGGGCGTCTCCTCCGCGGGCCCGCCGACGCTGAAGATCTTCGCTATCGGAGGCGAGTAGTCGCTGTCGTCGGGCCAGTCCTCGGCGCGGATCATCTGCTGGAGGCCGAGCTTGTTCACTAAACTCTGGGCCTTGTAGAGCCTGTTGCTGAAGAGCTTGCGGAGGTCGGGCGTGAACTCCACCATGAGGCTGTTGAGGGCGTTCTTGTAGATGCTCTCCTCGGGCCCGCAGTGGCAGGTCTCCGTGAGCTGCCTCCCGAAGAGCTGCTTAATTTTCCTCGCGACCAGAGACGTCACCTCGTCGAGCTTGTTCTTCTTCACGCGCAACATGGACGACTTCTCGCACCTTGGATCTCCCGTGATGGTCCCGTCGCTTGTGATGTAGTAGCTCTCGGGACACATCCGGTGCTCGGTCGCGCACTTGATCATGAAATCTCTGATGGCCACCCCCGCCTCGAAAACGTGCCCGCTCGCCGGGACCTGCAAATGAAGGAAATTAAAAATTAAATCACAAAAAGGGCAAGATTCAACTCACCCTTGCCAAAGTAGCCCCTATTTGGCTGGACGCACCCGCTCATGATCCCGTACGACTCCCCGATGTGCCTCAGGGCAGACTCGACCCTCCTGGCGTGGCACTCGAGGTCTACGAGCCTGGTCTCGAGGGACCTGACGTACTCTACCAGGTCGGGGTTCTGCATGGGTCCTGACTAAGAACCAGGCACTCTTTAATAACTCACCTGCTGACAGTCCAGCAGTTCGCACATGGTGTCCAGGTTGATGATGGGGACCTCGAGGTGCTTGGCTATGCAGCTGATCATCAACAAGCACCCCATGTGGAGGCCCCTGGTCAGGAAGCTGTAGGCGGCGCCCACCGCGTCCCCCAGGGGCACAGCGTTGGAGTACATCCCGTGGAGCAGGCGGATGGTGAGGTCCTCCTGCGACGCGGCGTAGGGCATGTGCATGATGGTCTGGGTCCAGAGAGACTTGGAGACCTGGCGGGCCTCGTAGCCGTCCTGTGATGCAAAGAGTTAGCTTAAAAACATCAACTAGATCAAAGCATAGCTCGACCTTCATCCTTTTAAACGACTCCTCCACGTTCTGCTCCAAGGCTCCAGACAGGTGCTCCTTGATGTACAGGAAAAGCCAGTCCAGCAGCGCCAAGACCGAGGGGTTGATCTCCATGGGCATCACGCCGCTCTTGTTCATCAGGGCGATCACCGAGGCCCAGACGTGCGTGAACGGCAAAAAATAGGCAATCTGGTCCTGCTGCTCGGGCTTCTTCTGCCTGCCCCCGAAGGCGTGGCACACCACATCATTAAACGCGCCCACCCGCCTCTTCTTGTGGAACGGGGCCGCCCCGGGATTCATCACGTGCATCACTGCCAGAAGGGTCTTCCACTCCTCCCTCTGCTGGTCGTTCTGGATCGCCACGTTGGTCGACGCGGCCGAGAGCATGTAGTCCGTGATCCTCTTCTTCTCCTGCAAAACAAAATCTCAGCTCCAAAAACAAAAAAAATTAAAGATTTGGACTCGCCTGGACTTTCCTCTCCCCGGTCTTATTCGGATCGCTCGTGTTGAACATGGTCTTGTCCTGGCCGTCAGCGTCGCGGGGAATTGCGCCCTGTATCAGCGCCTTCAGGCTGTCGCCCCGGATCTCCGTCGCCACGATCGAGCGAAGGCCCAATGAAGGATCAGGTAGACTAGTAATCTGCCCCTCCGTCACCACGGCGCTCGTGATGTTCGGGATCGACGCGGGGGTCCACCCCATGCAGTTCAAGGGGGCCTGCATGTTCTGCTTCGGGTCCATCATGCCCACCTCGTCCAGGAGGGACTGAAACAGGTCATAAAGCCTGCCAATGGTCCAGTCCATCCCTGTACTGTTCGGCTTCCGCACGTCCATCCAGGTCCCCTCCTTGGTCGTCAGCTTGAAGTGCCCGTTGCCCGACACGAACTGGATGCCCTGGAAGTACGCGGGCCACGTCTCGTTGTGCGGGCCAAACATCCAGAGGAGCTGGGACTCCATGATCTCCACCAGGCCCTCCAGGTTCGAGCTGTTCATGGTGTAGCTCCTGTTGAGCAGCTCGAAGCACTTCCAGAAGCCCTCGCTGGCGCGCTGGTACGGGTCGAAAGACCTCTCGTTGGACATGCACCTGCAGAGGTGGGCCGTGAAGCTGGCGATGCTCTTCTCGCCCTCGCCGCGCCCGACCTGGGCCAGGTCCAGCTTCTCCACGATCCCCAGTGTCTGTATAATCCTGTTGCTCCGGAAGCTGCCTGAAATGATAGAGCTCCAGTGGTGCTTCTTCGAGCTGACTATGTACCTGTTGAAGCTGGAGATGGCCTGGGAGAGGTCCAGGCCAGCAGCCCGCTGCGTCTGGATGTCCTTCTGGAGGCCGTTCCACCAGGAGCGCAGGTAGCCCGCTGTGACTATGCCGCTCAGAGGGTCGGCGCGCTCGCCGTAGTACTCTTGGAGGACCAAGGACGGGTTAGCCACCCTGTGGTCCTGCAGGAAGTGCTCCAAGGTGGCGAAGATGGCCTCGGGGGTGGCGGAGAGGTCCTGGACCAAGAACGCCCTCATCACAGTGTTGGCCAATTTCGGGATGCCGTTCGGGCCGCCCATGGAGGCGAGCCAGGTGTCGAAGGTCGTGTAGTGGTCCATCCTGTGCTCCGGGGTGAAGGCGAGGTAGAGCGGGAGGGGAGGCAGGCCGAACTTGCAGAAGCGCCCGTTGCGCTTGTCCAGAGGCCAGCCCCCCCAGAAGTGCAGGTCGAACGTGGTGCACTCCTGCTCTGCCTGCTCGTCTTCTGACTTCTCCTTCTTCTTGTAGAAGCTCTTGATGTTCTGAGCCAGCCCCGCCCTCTCGTTGGAGTAGTTGTCGATCACCTTCTGCATGTAGCCCACGAACTCGTCGAACTCCTGGCTGTTGTGCTCGAAGGCCATGCTGGGCATGCCGATGATCTTGAGGTTTGAGGGGTAGACCTCGGAGAGATCCGCGCTGGCGTCCATGTTGCGCACGCGCTCCCTGAGCTCCTTCTGGATGATGCCGTAGATCTGCAGGGGGATCTGGAACATGTTGAAGAGGGTGTCGCACCCCAGGACCCCCCCGGGCTGGTCCGAGTAGTTCTCGGGCATGCCCACGACGCTCTCGTCGATGCCAAGGTTGTCGAAGGCGACGATCCGGGCGATCTTCTTCCAGATGTGCTTGAGCTGCTGGGTGGTGTGGTCCATCTTCTTGAGGTCCTCCTTCTTGTCCCTCAGAAATTGATCCGTGATGAACCCGGTGAGGTCGAAGTTCCTGCACCAGGTCACGAAGAGCACCGCCACGGTCTTCCGGTACTGCTTGCCGTCGTACTCGTACACCGCGCCGGTGAAGCCCATGTGCATCTTGAACGGGGCGACCTTGACGGTGAACTCCTTCCTCCCCCGCCCGCTCTTGGCCCTCTCGCAGAGGATCTCGGTGAAATTTAATCCCCTCGAGTTGGAGCGGCGCAAGGTGTCCACGTCGCTGCTGGGCTTGTGCCAGATGATGTCGCTGACGACCTTGCTGTTCTGGCGGTCGCGCCTGTTTTAGAGAGTTAGATATCGGGCACTCCAAAACAAAGCTCAGGCACTCTCAACAAACAAGTTTGACATATCGGGCACTCTCAAAAAAACATCACCTAAGCGTGACATTCTTCGAAGGCACCACGTAATGGTACATGTTGTTGATGTGGCACTGCAGCATGTGGAAGAAGTACAGGATCTCCTGCAGCTCCCTAGGGACATTCGCCACGCAGCCCTGGCAGAAGGCCCACACGCCCCCGTCCGTCTCGTTTAAAAGTAGTGAAGGCGAGCTAGGCTCCATAGTCTTCCAGCACTTCGAGTAAGCGTCCATCTCCACTAATCTCTGCTCGGGGATCCGCAGGTAATCCGAGCCCCACGCGTCGAGGTTGATGCTGTGGTCCTCGAGCAAATCGGGCGGGGCAGTGAACCAGTCCTTCTCCTGGTCTGTCAGTATCTCGCGCTCGCTCAGGTCAAAAAAACTCTCCCTGGGGAATCCTTGCTCCTCGTCGGAGCCGTCTGGCATGGCGCTCACCATCTCCTCCACCTCCGAGAGATCGAAGCCGTCGTCGCTCATGTCTCCAAACAAAACCAAATAGTGGTCAAAGTTCAAACCAGGTCAAAAACTTAAATTAAAAAAAAATTAAAAACCCCGTTATAGCTCTGCGTAACGTGACCGACCACTATAAATCGCGCCCGTCCACAGCACGAGTCCAGAAATCCACGCATGCAGCCGGCGCCCGTGGAGTTGAACCTCTTTTTCGAGAAGCCCAGCCCGGACTACACCAAGTACTGCACCCTGTTCAACTTCGCGGGCAAGAAGGAGATCATGCCCAACCTCCACAGCGACTTCAAGGAGTGCCTGGCGAATTACGTGGGGGTAACCAAGATGAAGCCCAGGAAGGAGGTGATGGGCCAGTACGTCTCCGCGGTGGCGTGGGGCATGTACAACAGCGTCAACATGAACCAGCAGAATTTCTCCAACTATCTTCTAGGAGGGGTCCTGACCAAGATGGTGGACTCCAAGCGCTTCCCGATCATGAAGGCGTACTGGGATGCGCAGGTCCACACGGCTTGCGCTAGCTTTCCCATCCACTCCAACACGCTCAAGCTCGTCGAGTCTATCTTGCTCAGGTCTGATTTTGTTTTGAGCTTTTGCCAAGCTTGCTCTAACAAGCAAGACAGGGGCCAGAGCGCCAACGCCGACTTGAACTCCGAGCTGAGGGCCAACATCAACGACTTGCTCTACGTGAGCTACTTCATGAGGTGCCAGGGACTGCGGGAGCTCACCGCGGAGTACTTCATGCTCTTGGCGAAGGAGCTGATGTTTCCCTGTGTCCCCAACGTGCACAGGCTCGAGAAGCTGCTGAGGGACCAGGTCCTGCGTGCTTCTCGACCATTTTACCAGAGTGCCCGATAGGTAACTTTTTATTCCTTAAGCAGAACCTGCCCAACCAGATGGTCCTGCGCCTCTGCTCCACGTTCTTCGTGTTGGACAGCCAGGAGAAGATCGTGGTGACTCGCAGCATGATCGTGGTCGGCGACGCGCCCACCGAGAATCACATGGCCATGATCGCGCTCACCCAGCCCATAGAGTTTATGAGCCAGACTACCCTCTCGCGCGTCCACGTATTGAAGCCCAAGGGACTGGACTTCTCGCTCATATTCAGCTACGCGCATGGGCTAGTGGGCAAGGTAATTCGAAACTTTAATTTTTTTACTCCAAGCTCTCACCCCAGCTTTCGCAGTGCCTCCTCTCGGGCGTCGTCGTCGAGGGAGGAGGGGTCGAGGCCTGTAATTTGGAGGAATTCGCCGTCGTCAACTCGCTCATCCACGACTGCGGCGTGGGGCTCTACTGCAAGAAGGTCGACTACCTCTTCGTCGGCGACAGGGACGCAGTCTCGCAGACCTTCTTCTCCGCCAGATGCGTCCAGGCGATCCAGGCAGAGGACATAGGCAGCCTCACGGTCTCCAACGTCATGTTCCAGGACGTGGGCGCGGTTTTCTCAGTCGGGCCCTGCAGCATGATGGAGGTGTCCAACGTCTCTGTGCTGGACTGCGGGAGATTGGGCAGCGTCCACTGCGCCTCCCCGGTCATCCTCTCTTCCTGCAGCATCTCCTGCGTCTTTCCCAACTTGGACACGAGGAGCCACGGGCTGCGCTACTCGATGGTCAGCGTGCGCTCGGACTCTGCGTTTCCAATATCAGACGTCCCGGTCTTGTGCATGCCCGTCCAGAAGCCTGTCTCTCTCTCGTTCCAGCCCGATCCCTTGGTCAAGCGGCAGAGGATGCAGGTCGACGCGTCCGACTTTGAATTAATCCGGAAGATGTACAAGGACGGGCAGGCCTCTGACGTGCAGTTGGCAGCGCCCATGGTCCTGGACGCGGGGGTTATTGTGAAGGACACCTTTGACCCGGACTTGATCTCTGCTGAGAAGAAGCAGAAGACCTGAGCTCAAGATTGTTTAGTAAAAAAAATGCTCTCTGACGTCAAAACTGTTTAGTTAAAAAAAATGTTCTCTCTGCTTGACCTCAAAACTGTTTAGTAAAAAAATTGGCCACGCGCCAGTCTCCGCCCTCTCTTTTCTCCTCTCTCGGCTTAGGCGGCGAAAAAAAGAGGGCTTTAACAGAGGGGAGGGGGGACTCTGCTAGGTTGCACAGGCACACTAGGAAGAAGACGAGGAAGAATACGGGGTAGAGCACGAAAAGATCTATTGGTTGCATTCTTGTAGTAAAATAAAAGCACGTGATTAATAACTTTGCTATGTCCAACCTTTTTTATTTTATATTTTTTTGTTTTTTGCCTTTTACAAATTGTTACATAGGTATGATTAGGGCTGCTGGAGTTGCTGTTTCTAGGAGTGGCCAACTTGTTGTCAGAACGTCAACAAGGGTACCAGCTGGTCAAGCTGTGCCTACAGGCATAGTTACAAATAGAGTGGCCTTCTTTGAAAGTTTACGTTTGTCACAGCCATCGAGTACAGCTATAGCCAATTCGCGCGCTGCTGGCAGCACTTTCAGACCAGCTTACATGGAGGTTTCTACTACATACGGTCACAGGATAATGGGTGGACTTCCATCTGCAGGAGTCGGAACTAGGACCACTAACACTGTGAGACTACAGAGCATTGACGACAGTGTCCGGACAATACAACCAAAAACCAAAAATATACCAAATCCCTACAGGCCGAGTGAGACAATAACCATCACTAATGGAGGACTCCCTCCAGCTAGAAACAACGGAAATTTGCCAGGTTATCAAGGCAAAAAAACGAACAAGGTAGACCAAAGAGTCCCAAATGCACAATATATAACTCAATGGGGTAGTTTTGTCAGAGAGTCTAATCAGCTCATGGCAGCCTTTGAAGGCATCAATTTTATCGGAGGTGGCTTTGTAGTGGATGCTCTGATTTACGCTATAATGGACATAGTCATGAACTACATTGACCTGGAGCGGAGTAAATGTGACCCAGAGCGTGTGGGGCCTGGCATCACCTGCGAAGGATATAACGAAGAGTCTGAAACTGATTTTCCCAAGAGAGACTGCGTGGATGGCTGTGGATACTACTGTAAGTACGGCGAAGGTCAATGTGGCATATGCGAGGTAAAAGGAAATAGATTAGATTGTAGCAATGCCAAGAAATGGACGTGTCGTGCATGCTTTCATCACTGGGAATATTGCTATCCCCCACTGCCTTTCAGGCAACATAGTGGGTCGGGGTGCTTCAAAGATTCATTGGGTGACTGGCAGTGTTCTCACATGTGCCCCCAAGTATGTGCAAACCTGTATCCAGTATTTTATCCGGGCATTGGATTACTTGATGTTATGATGATGCCTGTGCCTTTGCCTAATGGACTTGTCATGTGTTGTGTAGACTGCAAGGCGACTTTTCGAAACAGAAATATGTACAATGAAGGCTGCTCTTTGGAGGAACCCTTAGTGAATGAGACAGACGACGTCTTGAATGAGCATGAATACCCCATATTCTTTCTGGGTACTGAAAACGTTGGATTATGCATACAGTGTAGCGACTTTTGCAGCAAGTACGGTTTTGTGGGCTTCAGGGAAATTGAAAAGTGCTCTGACATAGCCGACGCTGTGTGCGTGCCTTGTACCAACACTATTCCGTTTTATGCTCAATATACAGGCAATGCAGTGGGGGGTGTAGTAGACTGTCCATTTGAATGCTACAGAGGGTATTTTTACGACTGGAATTACAGAAATTGTTTTAAAAAATGTGGCGATAATCAATTTTTGGCGCCTCTTATCAGCTGGGAGCTTATGGGCTCTAAAAATCAAGTGTGTTGTACATTGTGTCCATTTGATACATACTTGGTAAGTGTGTGTACAGATTTTGCACCCACGTGGTGCTGCCGCCCTTGCCCGCCTGACACAGTAAAAAAACAGGAGTGTAATAGATATGCCTTGTCTGAAGGAGGCAACACAGCAGGCGTGTGTGAACCTTGTCCTACGAGGATAAATCAATATTCTTCAGTGGTTGATAATGCATGTGTGTACCAGTGCAATCCCAACGTTATATCCATGCAAAATACATTTGTGCACAACAATGTCACATTGATCAATGCTCAAGTCTGCTGCTCTGCCTGCCCCACTGGAAAGCGCCTGGCAATCAAGTGCAATTTTACGCACGACTCCATATGTGAAAATTGCATCCCATCAGACGCCAGTCAGAGTGGAGCTGCCTCTTGTTCATATCTCTGCAACGCTGGTTTTGTCAGATTAGGCACCATGACAAACGAGCTCGACAACGCGTGCATACCTTGCTCCATTTCCAAACCTAGATACTCTGTGTTTGTTATGGGAGGAACAGATGAAGGGAGGAGACGTCTATTTTTTTTTACCCCTGTAAAGCCAGCTTGCAGTTGGCAGTGCCTGCCTGGATTCTACCGATACTTTGATAATTGTATCAGGACTTGCCCTCAGAACACAGTTTACTACCCTCAGACAAGTCTTTTTCTCGTTGGAAATAGCGAGCAAGTCTGCTGCACGCCATGCCAGTCGGGAACTTACCAAGTCCAGCCTTGCACTGAGACACTTCCCACCCTCTGCTGCTCTATGTGCCCTCTTGGTTTCTATAAGGGGCAGGAATGCACATATGCTTCGCTCAACAGTGCAGGGTACTGTCTAAAATGTCCTTTCAAGATAAATCACGAGTATCTTACACTTTCAATGGACTGCTTTGGCACTTGTAATCCTTCTTCAAAAAAAATGGAAAATACCTTTACTTACAAAGGGGTTACGAAGACCTACGAGGTCTGTTGCTCAGAGTGCCCATCAGGACAGAGAATAAAAACGGCTTGCACGTACGATCAGGACACTGTTTGTGAAAGCTGCATTCCATCCAATGGATATCACGTGGGGCCAGGAATATGTGACTTTCAATGCAACAACGGTTTTTTTAGGTTGAATGGCAACTGCGCTACGCTCATGATGACGGGTGACTTCTATGAAAATGCAAATGGAGAGTGGGTTCCCTGCTCTCAGTGTGACATCAACACGCAAGTAGTAGTAGACACTTGCGGCATCACAACAGACACAGTTTGTTTTGGTTGCAACTCCACGTCCATCATAGTATACAAAAATTTTGTTCCTGTGTGTGAAGCTTGTCCAATTGGTAAAATAAAGATCAACAAAGAGCTTTGTGAGGTCTATTGCCAGCCGCCATATTTGGCGTTCATGGGCTCTTGCAGGACCTGCCAGGCAGGCTACTACTTTAGGTATTACTTTGGAGTGCCAGCTTGCGAGCCGTGTCCCAGTGGGACCTACCAGCCGTCTATTGGTCAATTTGGATGTATCCCCTGCAACACCACCTGCAAACCTTTTGAGAGGGTTCTCTCCACTTGCGCTTACCACAAAAATTTAGAGTGTGCTTCTTGCTATGTTAGCACCTGCCCTCAAAATGCAACTCTGATAGGTAATTGCTCTGAGTACTACTGTGTATGCAACTCCGGCTTTTACTTGAACAACAGTGTGTGTGTCCCTTGCACTAACTGTTCCAATCCATTTGGAGCCTGCACAGCTTCGAGTGACACTGTTTGCTCGTGCTCTAGTGGCAGCTACTACAATTCTAGCATAAATCTGTGTCAGCCTTGCTCAGCTTGCCCTGCGGGGTTGCACCCCGTTGAAGCCTGCAACGGGACTCAGAAGTCAGACGTGGTTTGCAAGTGCATTTTAGGGTACGAGTACTATGACGACGTCGGCTGTGTCCCATGCGCTACCTGCTCTCTGGCCTACGACACAAATTTCACACAAAGGCATGTGTACTCTCACTGCTTTGCGGAAATCTACGGAGAGCTTCAGTGTTTCTGTGAGCCTCACTTGCAATCTGGCGCAGATGTTGTGTATTACGAGAGGAATGAGTGCAGAGCATGCCCTCCTGGTTTCGAGCGCAATACTGCAAATTTTGTCTGTTATCCATGTGCCCACGGCAAGTTCAGGCTGTACGACAACCAGTCTGCATGTCTGACATGCAACAAAGGCAGCATAATAATCTTAGACAACCTCAACAGGCCAATATCATGCGAGGCTTGTCCTGCGGGGAAGCACAGTATAACCTCTGTGACGTCCTGTGACTCATGCGCTCGAGGAACGTACAAGACCCAGCAAGGTATTGAAGAGTGCAAGATCTGCACTGCTCACTCGTATCCACTGCAGACTTATCTGAGCTGCACTAATGCCAGCATATCCCCTTACTGCTTCGAAGACGGAGGCTTAACTTCAGCGAACTTTACTTGTTCCATGGGCGTGCTGTACAACTATAACTACAATGCTGGCGAAAATAAAGTATGGGAAATTGAAGTCAAGGACGCGTCGAAAATCACGATATCTTTTCAAGAGGGGACTTCTGGTATGCTGTTTCAGTCTAACATGAAATTAGATTTCTTGCTCATTTACCCCTGCAAGAGCATGCTGTGCACGCCCATCGCGCTCTCTGGCCTCTACTCAGTCACAAACAATGCCACTGACTCCGATTTTTTTCTACAGTACTATACATTCCACACGAACGCGCTGACGTTGGTCTGGACAGCAAACTCATCTAATATTGGGTGGCAAATGAGATGGGCTGCAGATGTAGAGCCGCTGGAGTTGGTCAACCCGGGAAAGTACGTGTCTAACTTAAAAATCTTGTCTTGTCCTCGAGGCTTTTTTTCCAACACGAGCTTTGCCACGTTCTGTCACCAGTGCACGCCAGGTTTTTTCCAAGACATGGAAAGCTCTACTGATTGCAAGAGTTGCGCAGAATCGAGGATCAAGTCAGTGTTTGGAGCAGTCACTTGCAATTTTTGCTACCCTGGCACGTTTATCAACGTGAGCAAGCAAAGCATCAGCTTAAATGATTCCATATTGTGTGATATTTGTCCTCAAGGGTCATATCAAGACTTAGTAGACGCAACGCACTGCAAAACATGCGAGGCAGGAAAATACCAAAAGCAATATGAGAGCACTGCGTGCTTTGATTGTCTTCCTGGAACCATTCCGTTTCAATCCCTCTACTGCATACCGTGCACTGCTGGAAGCTACCAACCTTTTCAGCGAGGTGTTCAGTGCATACCCTGCCCAGTTGAGCAGTATCAATCGGAAGAGGAAGCCACGTCTTGTAAAAATTGCACGAAATGCTTCCAAGATAGCATAGTGAGCAACTGCACTTTAACAAAAAACAGGGTTTGTGTATGCCCTTACGGATACGAAGGCGATGGCGTGACATGCACAGAGTGTCAGAGCGGAACTGAACCATTAAACAGCACATTCAATAATTTCAGATTTTGTGCAGCGTGTGTGGAAGGCAAGTACAGCGACAGGAACGACTCAGTTTTTCGCTGCAAACATTGTAGTCCTGGAAAATTTCAGCCTATCTACTTGCAAAGCTTTTGCTATGACTGTCCTGTTGGAACATACCAGAACAATAGTGGGTCTACCATGTGTACAAACTGCAGCACGTGTCCTGATAAGTTTAGCATGTTTGGGTGCTCTGGTCCTAATCAAGGAGCATGTTTTCCTGAGTCTGCTCTTCTCTGTCCGTACGCGTACTACTTCAATGGCTTTGGGTGCGCTCTGTGTCCTCCAGGGACGTTTAAAAACTTTTACGGCTTTGCCTTGGCTTGTGACCAGTGCTTGCCTGGCTTCTACACAGAAACGTTTGGCTTTGAAACATGTCGACAGTGTTCTATAGGTAGCTACAGCAGTTACTATGGGGCTACAGTTTGCACGTTCTGCGAACTTGGAAAGTTTGTGGAAAGTTACGGATCGTCCAGCGCCGATGCCTGCCAGGCATGCGGGCCTTCATTGTATGGAGTCGAATATCTTTTACAAACGTTTTGTGAGTACTGCTCATTTGGAAAATATCAGACTGGCTATGGAATGACGAGCGAAAGCTCTTGTAAATCTTGCTCAATGGGAACGTATTCCTCTTCGCGCGCTCAGTCAATAACAGACTGTCTTTCGTGTCAGCCAGGCACTTTTAGCTCTGCCAATGGGGCCTCTGTGTGCACCTCTTGTTTAGTGGGCCAGTACAATGACAAAGCAAATCAATCAGCCTGCCAAGCCTGTCCTGCAGGAAAAGAGTCTCAGTTTCCATATGTATTTTGCAGTGCTTGCTCTTTGTTTGAGTACCCTTGCTTTGGCAATATCTCTAAGTGGACCACGTCTTATTGTCCAAATGGGGTCATTAACCACAAGACAAATGGAGTGGCAGAAACAGTCATGTGGTACATGATTCCTTTTACAAACAGTTCTCTGGGCACTGTCACCTTCAAAATTACAAACACTCCTAGCACAACCTTTGACACTGGTGCCATGGCTTTGTATGGGTACAGCCCCAAGCGATGTGGATACACTAACCCT
>Ga0172372_10005504_pt1 | contig 17615 bp, 12 predicted proteins | sample LakKiv5m_2_FD_114544 | JGI IMG/M metagenome (GOLD analysis project Ga0172372, IMG submission 114544) | Freshwater microbial communities from Kabuno Bay, South-Kivu, Congo - kab_092012_9.5m | ecosystem: Environmental > Aquatic > Freshwater > Lake | place: Democratic Republic of the Congo...
CGACAACGCGCGGATGGTGGTGGAGCTGATCCAGCCGATCGCCATGGACGAGGGCCTGCGCTTCGCCATCCGCGAGGGCGGCCGCACCGTCGGCGCCGGCGTCGTCACCAAAATCGTCAAGTAGTGCTATAGCGATAAAGCCGCCGCCGGTTTATGACCGGGGGCGGCACGTAGGAGTGTAGCTCAGTTGGTAGAGCATCGGTCTCCAAAACCGAGGGCCGGGGGTTCGAGTCCCTCCACTCCTGCCATTTCCTGAAGAAACAGCGAGCATGACGAAGAATCCCATCGAGTTCGTCCGCGAAGTCCGTGCCGAGGTGGCCAAGGTCACCTGGCCGACCCGGCGCGAGACCATGATCACCACCAGCATGGTCTTCATCTTCGTCGTGATCGCGGCGTTGTTCTTCCTGGTGGCCGACAAGATCATCGGCTTCGTCGTGAAGCTGCTGCTCGGGGTTTCCTGACATGGCTCATCGCTGGTACGTCGTTCACGCCTATTCGGGCTTCGAGAACAAGGTCGCCCAGTCGATCCGCGAGCAGGCCGAGAAGAAGGGTCTGTCCGACGAAATCACCGAAGTCATCGTGCCGACCGAGGAGGTCGTCGAGGTGCGCCGCGGCTCCAAGGTCAACACCGAGCGCAAGTTCTTTCCGGGCTACGTGCTGGTGAAGATGGACCTCACCGACGACTCCTGGCACCTGGTCAAGAACACGGCCAAGGTGACGGGCTTCCTGGGCGGCGGCGGCCGCGGCAAGCCGGTGCCGATCTCCGAGGCCGAGGCCAACCGCATCCTGAAGCAGGTCCAGGAGGGCGTGGAGCGACCCAAGCCCGCCGTCAGCTTCGAGATCGGCGAGCAGGTGAAGGTGGCCGACGGCCCGTTCGCCTCGTTTAACGGCACGGTCGAGGACGTCGACGAGGAGCGGGCCCGCCTGAAGGTCGCCGTCTCGATCTTCGGCCGGTCGACCCCGGTCGAGCTCGACTACGCGCAGGTGGAAAAGATCTGATTTCGCCCCATATCGGGGGACAAATTCAGGGTTGTGGCAGACGGTCGAATTTGGTAGATCGCGCGCCCTTGAGAGGGCTGGCCATGCGCCGGCCTTTTCTCGTGAGGTCGGTCCAGTCTGAAAATCCTGATGGATCAAGGGCTTGACCGTAACATAGGTGCGGGAGGCCTAGCCATGGCCGGACCGCGCCGCCCAAGGAGGGGCAGGAATGGCTAAAAAGATCCAAGCCTACGTCAAGCTGCAGGTGCCGGCTGGCAAGGCCAACCCATCGCCGCCGATCGGGCCCGCGCTCGGTCAGCAGGGCGTCAACATCATGGAATTCTGCAAGCAGTTCAACGCGCGCACGCAGAAGATGGAAGCGGGCATGCCGATCCCGGTGGTCATCACCGTGTTCCAGGATCGCAGCTTCACCTTCATCACCAAGACGCCGCCGAACAGCTACTTCCTGAAGAAGGCGGCGGGCATCGAGTCGGGCGCCAAGACGGTCGGCACGCAGATCGTCGGCAAGGTGACCAAGAAGCAGATCGAGGAGATCGCCAAGCAGAAGATGCCGGATCTCAACTGCGATTCGATCGAGTCGGCGATGGCCCAGATCATCGGTTCGGCCCGCTCGATGGGCCTCCAGGTGGTGGAGTAGGACCATGGCGCAGGGCAAGCGATACAAGACGGCGTTCGCCACGGTCGACCGCGACAAGGCCTACTCGCTCGAGGAGGCCGTGAAGATCGTCAAGGCCAACGCCAAGGCGAAGTTCGACGAGACCATCGAGGTTGCCATGAACCTCGGCATCGACCCGCGCCACGCCGACCAGGCGGTGCGCGGCATGATCGAGCTGCCGAACGGCACCGGCAAGTCGGTGCGCGTGGCGGTGTTCGCCCGCGGCGCCAAGGCCGACGAGGCCAAGGCCGCCGGCGCCGATCTGGTCGGCGCCGAGGATCTCGCCGAGAAGATCAACGGCGGCGAGATGAACTTCGAGCGCTGCATCGCCACGCCGGACCTGATGGGCGTGGTCGGCCGTCTCGGCAAGGTGCTGGGCCCGCGCGGCCTGATGCCGAACCCGAAGCTCGGCACGGTAACCCAGGACGTCGCCGCTGCCGTCAAGGCCGCCAAGGCGGGCTCGATCGAGTTCCGCGCTGAGAAGGCTGGCATCGTTCATGCTGGCGTCGGCAAGGCCTCGTTCAGCGAGGAGGCGATTGCCGCCAACGTCAAGGCGCTGATCAACGCGATCAACCGCGCCAAGCCGAGCGGCGCCAAGGGCACCTTCATCAAGAAGGTGTCGCTGAGTTCCACGATGGGTCCGGGCGTCAAGCTCGACCCGGCCACCGCGCTCAACACCTAGCGCGAGGCAGTACGAGTTTCCGCCGCAGGTTTCGGCCCGCGGCGGAGGGAGCGAGGGGGCCGCAGGGCCTTCGAGCTCCACCTGTCCGAGACCGCCGGTGCCTTAGCCTTTCGGGGCGGGTGTAATGGGGAAACCCGCCAGCGCAGACGGGGGCAAGGGAATCCAAGCGGACGCATCGCGCCCGCGGCGAAACCTGAACTTCCGGGGCAGGCGAGCCGGACCGCAAGGTCCGTAACGCAGCCGGTCCGATCGGATCCCCGGTCGGGCCTTAGTTGGAGAAAGCCGTGAATCGTTCGGAAAAGGCCGAAGCGATCGCCGAGCTGAACCAGATCTTCAAGGACGCGAACCTGATGGTGGTCACCCGCCAGTCCGGTCTCACGGTCCAGGAAGTGACGGACCTGCGCCGCAAGGTGCGGGCGGCAGGGGCGAGCTACAAGGTCGCCAAGAACAGACTCATGCTGCGTGCCCTCGAGGGCACGGCCTTCAAGGCTCTCGGAACCCACTTCACGGGTCCGACTGCCATTGCCTACTCCAAGGATCCGGTCGCTGCGGCGAAGGTCATCGCGGCCTTCGCCAAGGACAACGAGAAGCTGACGATCGTCGGCGGTGCGCTGGGTGAGAAGACTTTGGACGTCGCTGGCGTCCAGGCCCTCGCCACGCTCCCGTCGCTCGACGCTCTGCGCGGCAAGATCATCGGTCTCCTCCAGGCGCCTGCGACGAAGATCGCCGGTGTGCTGGCGGCGCCCGCCGGTCAGGTCGCTCGTGTCATCAGCGCTTACGGAGCCAAGGGCGACGGCGCGAGGGCGGCATAAGCCTGGCGTATCGACATCACGTTCAACGAAGTTCGGGTTTTAGGAGAGACAAATGGCAAATCTGGAAAAGCTGGTCGAAGAGCTTTCGACCCTGACGGTCCTCGAGGCCGCTGAGCTCAGCAAGATGCTGGAAGAGAAGTGGGGCGTCAGCGCCGCCGCTCCGGTCGCCGTCGCGGCGGCAGGCGGTGGTGCCGCGGCCGCTCCGGCCGAAGTGAAGGACGAGTTCACCGTTGTCCTCGCCGCTGCCGGCGACAAGAAGATCAACGTCATCAAGGTGGTGCGCGAGATCACCGGCCTCGGCCTCAAGGAGGCCAAGGACCTGGTCGAGGGCGCGCCGAAGCCGGTCAAGGATGGCGTGCCGAAGGCCGATGCCGAGAAGCTCAAGGCGAAGCTCGAGGCCGAAGGCGCCAAGGTCGAGCTCAAGTAAAGCGTTTGGGATCCTCTCCCCCGAAAGGGGGAGAGGGCCTCTTCTCCGAGCGGATCTGCGTGATCCGTTCCGAAAAGTGGCCCTCTGCGACGGATGGGGCGAACGGCTGGCGGGCCGGGAGCTCCGAGAAAGCAGCGGGTGTTGATCACCGCCCTTGAACCTTCGAGGACGCAGGATGGCCACGGCCTTCAATACGCGGAAAAGGATTCGTCGTTTCTTCGGCCACATCGAGTCTGTGGCGCCGATGCCGAACCTCATCGAGGTCCAGAAGAGCTCCTACGAGAACTTCCTGCAGCGCGTGACGCCTGCGGCCAAGCGCACCCAGTCCGGCCTCCAGGAAGTCTTCCGGTCGGTATTCCCGATCAAGGACTTCGCCGAGCGCGCCAGCCTCGAGTTCGTGAAGTACGAATTCGAGGAACCCAAGTACGACGTCGAGGAGTGCCAGCAGCGCGGCATCACCTATGCCGCACCGCTCAAGGTCACGCTGCAGCTCGTGGTGTGGGACATCGACGAGGAAGCCGGCTCGCGCTCGATCCGCGACATCAAGGAGCAGGACGTCTACATGGGCGACATGCCGCTCATGACCGACAACGGCACCTTCATCGTGAACGGCACCGAGCGCGTGATCGTCAGCCAGATGCACCGCTCGCCGGGCGTCTTCTTCGACCACGACAAAGGCAAGACCCACTCGTCGGGCAAGTACCTGTTCGCCGCGCGCATCATCCCCTACCGCGGCTCGTGGCTCGACTTCGAGTTCGACGCCAAGGACCTCATCCACGTCCGCATCGACCGCCGCCGAAAGATCCCGGTGACGACGCTCCTGCTGGCGCTCGACAACGACGCCACGTGGAAGAAGCGCGCCTCGGCCATCGCCAAGAACCAGCAGCTCGATCCGGCCGAGGCCCAGGGCCTGTCGCCGGAGGAGATTCTGTCGGCGTTCTACGGCCAGGTCGTCTACAAGCGCGAGAAGGACGGCTGGAACACGCCGTTCGACGGCGAGTCGATGCGCGGCGTGAAGCTGACCCACGACCTGGTGAACGGCAAGACCGGCAAGTCGGTCGCCGACGCCGGCACCAAGATGACGCCGCGCCTGCTGGCCCGCCTCAAGGAGCAGGGCCTGAAGGAAATGCGCGTCTCGCCGGAGGAGTTGATCGGTCGCTACGCAGCGCTCGACGTCATCAACGAGAAGACCGGCGAGATCTACGTCGAGGCGGGCCAGGAGATCACCCAGGCCGTGCTCGATCTGTTCGACGAGAACGACATCGGCGTCCTGCCGACGCTCGCCATCGACCACGTGAATGTCGGCCCCTACATCCGCAACACCTTGGCGGCCGACAAGAACTCGAACCGTGAAGAGGCGCTGCTCGACATCTATCGCGTCATGCGCCCCGGCGAGCCGCCGACGCTGGAGCAGGCCGAGACGCTGTTCCAGGGCCTGCTGTTCGACATCGAGCGCTACGACCTCTCGCCGGTCGGCCGCGTGAAGATGAACATGCGGCTGGGCTTCGAGAACGTTCCGGACTCGCAGCGCACCCTGCGCCGCGAGGACATCCTGGCCGTCGTCAAGGTCCTGCATGACCTCAAGGACGGCCGCGGCGAGATCGACGACATCGACCATCTCGGCAACCGCCGCGTCCGCTCGGTCGGCGAGCTGATGGAGAACCAGTACCGCGTCGGCCTGCTGCGCATGGAGCGGGCGATCCGCGAGCGCATGAGCTCGATCGACATCGACACCGTGATGCCGCACGACCTGATCAACGCCAAGCCGGCGGCGGCGGCGGTGCGCGAATTCTTCGGCTCCTCGCAGCTCTCGCAGTTCATGGACCAGACCAACCCGCTGTCGGAAGTGACGCACAAGCGTCGCCTGTCGGCGCTGGGACCGGGCGGCCTGACGCGCGAGCGCGCCGGCTTCGAGGTGCGCGACGTCCACCCGACGCACTACGGCCGCATCTGCCCGATCGAGACGCCGGAAGGCCCGAACATCGGCCTGATCAACTCGCTGGCGACCTACGCCCGCGTCAACCAGTACGGCTTCATCGAGAGCCCGTACCGCAAGGTCGTGCACGGCCGCGTCAGCGACGAGGTCGTCTATCTGTCGGCGATGGAGGAGGGCCGCTACACCGTCGCCCAGGCCAACGCCGAGATCGACGCCAAGGGCAAGTTCGTGTCGGAGCTGGTGCAGTGCCGCAAGGGCGGCGAGTACATCCTCGGCCGGCCCGAGACGATCGACTTCGTCGACGTCTCGCCCAAGCAGATCGTGTCGGTCGCCGCGGCGCTGATCCCGTTCCTCGAGAACGACGACGCCAACCGCGCGCTGATGGGCTCGAACATGCAGCGCCAGGCGGTGCCGCTCATCCAGGCCGAATCGCCGCTGGTCGGCACCGGCATGGAAGAGGTCGTCGCCCGCGACTCCGGCGTGGCGATCGCCGCGCGCCGTACCGGCATCGTCGACCAGGTCGACGCCATGCGTATCGTGGTGCGTGCCACCGAGGACGTCGGCCCCAACCGGCCGGCGGTCGATATTTACAACCTCCTGAAGTTCCAGCGCTCCAACCAGAGCACCTGCATCACCCAGAAGCCGCTCGTGAAGGTCGGCGACCAGGTGAAGAAGGGCGACATCGTGGCCGACGGTCCGTCGACCCGCGATGGCGAGCTCGCTCTCGGCCGCAACGTGCTCGTCGCGTTCATGCCGTGGAACGGTTACAACTTCGAGGACTCGATCCTGCTCTCCGAGCGCATCGTGCGCGACGACGTCTTCACCTCGATCCACATCGAGGAGTTCGAGGTCATGGCCCGCGACACCAAGCTCGGCCAGGAAGAGATCAGCCGCGACATCCCGAATGTCGGCGAGGAAGCCCTCAAGAACCTAGACGAGGCGGGAATCGTCTACATCGGCGCCGAGGTGAAGGCGGGCGACATCCTGGTCGGCAAGGTGACGCCGAAGGGCGAGAGCCCGATGACGCCGGAAGAGAAGCTGCTGCGCGCCATCTTCGGCGAGAAGGCCGCCGACGTGCGCGACACCTCGCTCAAAGTGCCGCCGGGCGTCGAGGGCACGGTCGTCGAGGTCCGCGTCTTCAACCGCCGCGGCGTCGACAAGGACGAGCGCGCGCTTGCCATCGAGCGCGACGAGATCGAGCGTCTCGCCAAGGACCGCGACGACGAAAAGGCCATCCTGGAGCGCAGCTTCTACAGCCAGATCCAGGAAATGCTGATGAACCAGACGGTGGCCGGCGGGCTCAAGGGCCTGAAGCCGGGCACGCGGATCACCGACAAGGTGCTGGGCGAGTACACGCCGGGCCAGTGGCGGACGATCGCGGTCAAGACCGACAAGCGGCAGAGCGAGATCGAGGCGTTGAACAAGCAGTTCGACGAGTCGATGAAGCGCCTGCAGGACCGCTTCGACAGCAAGGTCGACAAGCTGCAGCGCGGCGACGAGCTGCCGCCGGGTGTGATGAAGATGGTCAAGGTCTTCGTCGCGACCAAGCGCAAGTTGCAGCCGGGCGACAAGATGGCCGGCCGTCACGGCAACAAGGGCGTGATCTCGCGCATCATGCCGCTCGAGGACATGCCGTACCTCGAGGAGGGCGGCCCGGTCGACATCGTGCTGAACCCGCTCGGCGTGCCGAGCCGCATGAACGTCGGCCAGATCCTCGAAACCCACCTCGGCTGGGCCGCGGCGGGTCTCGGCAAGAAGATCGGCGAGATGCTCGCGGGCGCCCGCGAGGCCTCGGCGGCGCAGATCAAGAAGCACCTGCGCGAGCTCTATGGCGAGAAGACCTACAAGGCCGACATCGCCGAGCTCGACGACGAGCAGGTGATCGAGCTCGCCCGCAACCTGTCGCGCGGCGTGCCCTTCGCCTCGCCGGTGTTCGACGGCGCACACGAGGCCGACATCGTCGGCATGCTGGAGATGGCGGGCCTCGACAAGTCGGGCCAGGTCACCCTGATCGACGGCCGCACCGGCGAGCCGTTCGACCGCAAGGTGACCGTCGGCTACATCTACATGCTGAAGCTGCACCATCTCGTGGACGACAAGATCCACGCGCGGTCGATCGGCCCCTACAGCCTCGTCACCCAGCAGCCGCTGGGCGGCAAGGCCCAGTTCGGTGGCCAGCGCTTCGGCGAAATGGAAGTGTGGGCGCTCGAAGCCTACGGCGCGGCCTACACGCTGCAGGAGATTCTTACCGTCAAGTCGGACGACGTGGCCGGCCGCACCAAGGTCTACGAGGCGATCGTGCGCGGCGACGACACGTTCGAGGCGGGCATCCCGGAATCCTTCAACGTGCTGGTCAAGGAGCTGCGCTCGCTCGGCCTCAACGTCGAACTCAACCAGTCGGCCACATGATCGTGGCCGACCTCCCTTCTTCTTTCGCGATTTAAGTCCAACGAACCCGTAGGACCACCAAGATGACCGACCTCATCAACGTACTGGGCCAGCCGCAGGGCACGCCGACCTTCGACGAGATCCGCATCTCGATCGCCAGCCCCGAGCGCATCCGCACCTGGAGCCATGGCGAGATCAAGAAGCCGGAGACGATCAACTACCGCACGTTCAAGCCGGAGCGCGACGGCCTGTTCTGCGCCCGCATCTTCGGGCCGATCAAGGACTACGAGTGCCTGTGCGGCAAGTACAAGCGCATGAAGTTCCGCGGCATCACCTGCGAGAAGTGCGGTGTCGAGGTGACGCTGACCAAGGTGCGCCGCGAGCGTATGGGCCACATCGAGCTGGCCTCGCCGGTTGCCCACATCTGGTTCCTGAAGTCGCTGCCCTCCCGCATCGGCCTGCTGCTCGACATGACGTTGCGCGACCTCGAGCGCATCCTCTACTTCGAGAACTATGTGGTGACCGAGCCGGGCCTGACGCCGCTCAAGTACCGCGAGCTGCTGAACGAGGAGCAGTACCTCAACGCGCTCGACGAGTACGGCGACGACGCTTTCCGCGCCGACATCGGCGCCGAGGCGATCCGCGCCATGCTGCAGGCGATCGACCTCAACGAGGAGCGCCCGCGGCTGCGCGAGGAGCTGCGCGAGACGACCTCCGAAGCCAAGCGCAAGAAGCTGGTGAAGCGGCTGAAGCTTTGCGAGAACTTCATCGAGTCCGGCGCCCGTCCGGAGTGGATGATTCTCGAGCTGGTGCCGGTGATCCCGCCCGAGCTGCGTCCGCTGGTGCCGCTCGACGGCGGCCGCTTCGCGACGTCGGACCTCAACGACCTCTATCGTCGCGTCATCAACCGCAACAACCGCCTCAAGCGCCTGATCGAGCTGCGCGCGCCCGACATCATCGTGCGCAACGAGAAGCGCATGCTGCAGGAGTCGGTCGACGCCCTGTTCGACAACGGCCGTCGCGGCCGCGTCATCACCGGCGCCAACAAGCGGCCGCTGAAGTCGCTCTCCGACATGCTCAAGGGCAAGCAGGGCCGCTTCCGCCAGAACCTGCTCGGCAAGCGCGTCGACTACTCGGGCCGCTCGGTCATCGTGGTCGGTCCGGAGCTCAAGCTGCACCAGTGCGGCCTGCCGAAGAAGATGGCGCTCGAGCTGTTCAAGCCGTTCATCTACTCGCGCCTGCAGAACTACGGCATGGCCAACACCATCAAGGCCGCCAAGCGCATGGTCGAGAAGGAGCGGCCGGAGGTGTGGGACATCCTCGAGGAGGTCATCCGCGAGCATCCCGTGCTGCTCAACCGCGCGCCGACCTTGCATCGTCTCGGCATCCAGGCCTTCGAGCCGGTGCTGATCGAGGGCAAGGCGATCCAGCTCCATCCGCTGGTCTGCACCGCCTTCAACGCCGACTTCGACGGCGACCAGATGGCGGTTCACGTGCCGCTGTCGCTGGAGGCCCAGCTCGAGGCGCGCGTGCTGATGATGTCGACCAACAACATCCTGTCGCCGGCGTCGGGCAAGCCGATCATCGTGCCGTCGCAGGACATCGTGCTTGGCATCTACTACATCACCCTCGAGCGCGAGGGCGAGGTGGGCGAGGGTTCGCTGTTCTCCGAGATCGGCGAGCTCGAGCACGCGCTGCACAGCCGGACGCTGTCCATGCACGCCAAGATCAAGGCGCGCCTGGAGGCCTATGACGACAAGGGCGTGCTGGCCACCCGCGTGGTCGAGACCACGCCGGGCCGCATCCTGCTGGCGCAGATCCTGCCCAAGCACGAGAACCTGCCGTTCTCGCTGATCAACCGCCTGCTGACCAAGAAGGACCTGCAGAACGTCATCGACGCCGTCTACCGTCACTGCGGCCAGAAGGAGACGGTGATCTTCGCCGACCGCCTGATGGGTCTCGGCTTCTATCACGCCTGCCGCGCCGGCATTTCGTTCGGCAAGGACGACCTCGTCATTCCCACCGCCAAGGTGAAGCTGGTCGCCCAGACCACCAAGGAAGTGAAGGAATACGAGCAGCAGTATCAGGACGGTCTCATCACCTCTGGTGAGAAGTATAACAAGGTCGTGGACGCCTGGTCGCGCTGCTCGGACCGCGTGGCCGAGGAGATGATGAAGGGCATTTCGACGCCGCTTCCGGGCAAGCCCGTGAATTCGGTGTGGATGATGGCGCATTCCGGTGCGCGCGGATCGACCACGCAGATGAAGCAGCTCGCCGGCATGCGCGGCCTCATGACCAAGCCCTCGGGCGAGATCATCGAGACGCCGATCATCTCGAACTTCAAGGAAGGCCTCTCGGTGCTGGAGTACTTCAACTCCACCCACGGCGCCCGCAAGGGACTGGCCGACACGGCGCTCAAGACGGCGAACTCAGGCTACCTGACCCGCCGCCTGGTCGATGTGGCGCAGGACTGCATCATCTTCGAGGAGGATTGCGGCACCGAACGCGGCCTCACGATGCGTGCGGTCGTCGACGGCGGCGACGTGATCGAGCCGCTCTCCGAGCGCGTCCTCGGCCGCACCGCGCTCGACGACGTCGTCGATCCGGTGAACGGCACGCAGATCTGCAAGGCGGGCGACCTCATCGACGAGGTCACGGTCGAGCAGATCGACAAGGCCGGCATCGAGGAGCTTCGCATTCGCTCGGTCCTGACCTGCGAGACCAAGACCGGCGTCTGCGGCAAGTGCTACGGCCGCGACCTGGCCCGCGGCACCAAGGTCAACATCGGCGAGGCGGTGGGCGTCATCGCCGCCCAGTCGATCGGCGAGCCGGGCACGCAGCTCACGATGCGTACCTTCCACATCGGCGGCGCCGCGCAGCGTGGTGCGGAGCAGTCGAACATCGAGGCGAGCCACGACGGCACCATCCAGGTGCGCAACCGCAACGTCGTCATCAACAGCGCGGGCGTTCCGGTCGTCATGGGCCGCAACACCGAGATGGTGTTGATCGACGGCGCCCAGCGCGAGCGTGCCAAGCACCGTGTGCCCTACGGCGCGCGCCTGCTGGTCGACAACGACACTCCCGTCTCGAAGGGGCAGAAGCTCGCCGAGTGGGATCCGTACACCCTGCCGATCATCACCGAGAAGGCGGGCAAGGCGGTCTACGTCGACCTCGTCGAGGGCGTGTCGATGCGCGAGGTGATCGACGACTCGACGGGCATCTCCAACCGCGTCGTCGTCGACTGGAAGGGCCAGCCGCGCGGCGGCGACCTGCGTCCGCGCATCGCTATCCACGATGCCGCCGGCAACCCGATCATGCTGGCGAACGGGCAGGAGGCCCGTTACCTGCTGTCGCTCGACTCGGTGCTCTCGGTCGAGAACGGCCAGGACGTCCATGCCGGCGACATCCTGGCGCGTATCCCGCGCGAGGGCGGCAAGAACCGCGACATCACGGGCGGTTTGCCGCGCGTGGCTGAGCTGTTCGAGGCGCGCAAGCCCAAGGACTTCGCGATCATCTGCGACATCCCGGGCCGCATCGAGTTCGGCAAGGACTACAAGAACAAGCGCCGCGTGCTCATCGTGCCGGAAGGCGAGGGCGCGGAGCCGGTCGAGTATCTGATCCCGAAGACCAAGCGTATTGCCGTCCAGGAAGGCGATTTCGTGGAGCGCGGCGATCTGCTGATCGACGGCAACCCGGTGCCGCACGACATCCTGCGAGTGCTGGGCATCGAGAAGCTGGCCGAGTATCTCGTCAACGAGATCCAGGAGGTCTATCGACTGCAGGGCGTGAAGATCAACGACAAGCACATCGAGACGATCGCGCGTCAGATGCTGCAGAAGGTCGAAATCACGGAGGCCGGCGATTCGACCTTCCTGATCGGCGAGCAGGTCGACAAGCAGGAGTACGAGCTGGAGAACGCCAAGCTCCTGTCGGAGAAGCTGAAGCCCGCCAAGGCCGACCCGGTTCTGTTGGGCATCACCAAGGCGAGCTTGCAGACCAAGTCGTTCATCTCGGCGGCCTCCTTCCAGGAGACCACCCGCGTGCTCACCGAGGCGGCCGTCAGCGGCCGCGTCGACACTCTGCAGGGCCTGAAGGAGAACGTGATCGTCGGCCGCCTGATCCCGGCGGGTACTGGCGGCGTCGTGAACCGCCTCAAGGCGATCGCCGCCCAGCGCGACCGGGCGATCCTGGCCGCCGGCGCCGACGGCGAGGACCAGCCGATCCCGACCCTCGAGGAAGATCGCGCGGCCGATTGATCGCCGCCGACCGAACGAACGAAGGCCGTCGCCGCAAGCGACGGCCTTTTTCTTTCCGGCTCAGGCGTAGGCCGCCTGGCGGGCCATCCAGTTCTCGCGCGTCAGCAGCCAGACCATCTGCGAGGCGCTGCCGCCGACATACTGGCCGATCATCAGGTCGACCAGGCGAGCGCCCTGGCGTTCCTTGATGCGGCGGGAGGCGTGGTTGTCCTGGGCGTTGGTCAGCCACAGGTGCGACCAGCCGAGCTTGCGGAAGGCGTATTCGGTCACGCGGTCGGCGGCCTCGCTCATCAGGCCTTTGCCGTGGAATTCCGTGTCGAGCCAGAAACCGCGCTGGCTGCGGCTGATGCCGTCGTCGGGCCACAGGCCGATGGTCCCGATCAGGTCGGCTGGACCGGACTTGGGGATGATCGCCCAATGGGACTTTTCGCCCCTCGTCATCTCATCGAGGCAGCTTGCGACATGGGTCGCGGCACCGTCGGCCGGGTAGGGCCAGGGAATCTTGGCATCGAGCCAACGCACCACCTCCCAGCGCGGGAACCGGCGCTGGATGACGGGGGCGTCCTTGGCTCGCACCGGACGCAGGACAAGGCGCGGCGTCTGCAGGACCGGCGTCGGCGGCATCAAATGGCTGGGTGGCATCTCGGGTCTCGCTTCCGTTGGCCGGAGGGCGGGACCTGCTGCGCTTGACCCCGACCATCGCGGCGGGGTCAGGGTTCTCAAGTCGGCGTCTAGATCAGACGAACGCGCACGACCTTCCCTGCCCCAAAGTTTCCTTTGGTAGCCGAGGTCATACGGCGGTGGTGCCGGCGCAACATGGTGACGCACATAGCGCAGACCGCACGCGAAGTAAACTTGTGGCGAGAAGGCGGCACGCCTACCAGATATGGTTGATACATTCTTGCGTGACTGGATGACGCCGAGTCAGGAACGAGTCGAGTCGGCGAGGCCGGGAATAACCAACGAAATCAACGCGGAAACCCGCGCGGCACGCTTGACCTGCAGATAACGCGGCCATATAAGCGCGCCACCTCGTCGGGGGGCTGGTAGTTGGCGCAAGCCAAGACGCAGCCTGACGTCGAGGACCGCTACAAGTCAGGCCATTCGGCCGCAAAGCTTTTTCCTTGCGCGGGGCTGCGCTCTTGCCGCCATGCCCGCGCATTCGCTTTGCGCCACTCGGCCGATGTTGGGCGGACCCGAGACGGCGTTAAGGAAACCGGAAATCGATGCCGACTATCAATCAGCTGATTCGCAAGCAGCGCCACGGCCTCACGTCGCGCAACAAGGTGCCGGCGCTGCAGGCCTGCCCGCAGAAGCGTGGCGTGTGCACCCGCGTCTACACCACGACGCCGAAGAAGCCGAACTCGGCGCTGCGCAAGGTCGCCAAGGTGCGCCTCACCAACGCCTACGAGGTGGTGAGCTACATCCCGGGCGAGGGCCACAATCTGCAGGAGCACTCGGTCGTCATGATCCGCGGCGGCCGTGTCAAGGACCTGCCGGGCGTGCGCTATCATATCATTCGCGGCACCCTCGATACGCAGGGTGTCAAGGACCGCAAACAACGCCGTTCGAAGTACGGCGCCAAGCGTCCGAAGTAAGGCGGGGAGGAACACATGTCCCGTCGTCGCGCAGCAGAGAAGCGTGAAGTCCTGCCGGACGCCAAGTTCGGCGATATCGTCCTCTCGAAGTTCATGAACACGCTCATGGAGCGTGGCAAGAAGTCGGTCGCCGAGCACATCGTGTACGGCGCCCTCGAGGAGATCGAGACCAAGCTCAAGCAGGACCCGGTCCCGGCCTTCCACGAGGCGCTGGAGAACGTGAAGCCGGCTGTCGAGGTCCGCTCGCGCCGCGTCGGCGGCGCCACCTACCAGGTTCCCGTCGAAGTCCGTCCCGAGCGCCGCCAGGCGCTCGCCATCCGCTGGATCATCCAGGCGGCGCGCGACCGTTCGGGCCACAGCATGCAGGAGAAGCTCTCCGCCGAGCTGCTCGACGCCTTCAACCGCCGCGGCAACGCGGTGAAGAAGCGCGAGGACACCCACAAGATGGCCGACGCCAACAAGGCGTTCGCGCATTACCGCTGGTAAAGCGTCCTCCAGGCCCCCTCCAAGAAAGCCCCCTTCATGGCTCGTACCACCCCCATCGCGCACTACCGCAACATCGGTATCATGGCGCATATCGACGCCGGCAAGACGACGACGACGGAGCGCATCCTCTACTACACCGGCAAGTCTCATAAGATCGGTGAAGTCCACGACGGCGCCGCGACGATGGACTGGATGGAGCAGGAGCAGGAGCGTGGCATCACGATCACGTCTGCCGCGACGACGTGCTTCTGGAAGGTCGAGACCGGCCCGTACAAGGACGTCAGCTATCGCGTGAACATCATCGACACGCCCGGCCACGTCGACTTCACCATCGAGGTCGAGCGTTCGCTGCGCGTGCTCGACGGTGCCGTCTGCGTGTTCGACTCGGTGGCCGGCGTCGAGCCGCAGTCTGAGACCGTGTGGCGCCAGGCCGACAAGTACGGCGTGCCGCGTATCTGCTTCATCAACAAGATGGACCGCACCGGTGCCAACTTCTGGCGCACCGTCGACATGATCAAGGATCGCCTGGGCAGCAAGCCGCTTGTCACGCAGATGCCGATCGGTTCGGAGTCGGAGTATCGCGGCCTGGTCGACCTCGTCTCCAACAAGGCCATCATCTGGCTGGAAGAGACGCTGGGCGCCAAGTACGAGGTCGTCGAGATTCCCGACGACATGAAGGAAAAGGCCGCCGAATACCGCCACAAGATGATCGAGATGGCCGTCGAGCAGGACGACGTGGCCCTCGAGAAGTACCTGGGCGGCGAGGAGCCCGACTACGACACGCTGATCAAGTGCATCCGCAAGGGCACGATCTCCTACGCGTTCGTTCCCGTGCTGTGCGGATCGGCGTTCAAGAACAAGGGCGTGCAGCCCATGCTCGACGCCGTCGTGAACTATCTGCCAGCGCCGACCGACGTGGCCGACGTCAAGGGCGTCAAGATGGGCACCGACGAGGCGATCACCCTGCCGTCGAGCGACGACGCCCCGCTGTCGGCTCTGGCGTTCAAGATCATGACCGACCCGTTCGTGGGCTCGCTCACCTTCGCGCGCGTCTATTCGGGCGTGCTCGAGTCGGCGACCGGCGTGCTCAACAGCACGAAGGACCGCAAGGAGCGCATCGGCCGGATGCTGCTGATGCACGCCAACAACCGCGAAGACGTGAAGGAAGCCCGCGCGGGCGACATCATCGCGCTGGCCGGCCTCAAGAGCGTCACGACCGGCGACACGCTCTGCGCACCCGAGAATCCCGTGATCCTCGAGAAGATGGACTTCCCGGACCCCGTCATCGAGCTCGCCATTGAGCCGAAGTCGAAGGCCGACCAGGAGAAGCTCGGCCAGGCGCTGGGCCGTCTCGTCCAGGAAGATCCGACATTCCGCGTCTCGACGGACCAGGAGACGGGACAGACCGTCATCAAGGGCATGGGTGAGCTCCACCTCGAGATCAAGGTCGACATCCTGCGTCGCACCTACAAGGTCGACGCCAATGTCGGCGCCCCGCAGGTTGCCTATCGCGAGACGCTGGGCCGCAAGTCCGAGATCGACTACACCCACAAGAAGCAGTCCGGCGGTTCGGGCCAGTTCGCCCGCGTGAAGATCACCTTCGAGCCGGGTGAGCCCGGGTCGGGCTACTCGTTCGAGAACAAGATCGTCGGCGGCTCGGTGCCCAAGGAATTCATTCCCGGCGTCGAGAAGGGTCTCGAGGCCTCGCGCGAGACCGGCGTGCTGGCCGGCTTCCCGGTGATCGACTTCAAGGCGACGCTGACCGACGGCAACTACCATGACGTCGACTCGAGCGTGCTGGCCTTCGAAATCGCCGCTCGTGCGGCGTTCCGTGAAGGTCTCGCCAAGGCGCAGTGCAAGCTGCTCGAGCCGATCATGAAGGTCGAGGTGGTGACGCCCGACGACTACATGGGCGACTGCATCGGCGACTTGAACAGCCGCCGCGGCCAGATCCTCGGCATGGATGCCCGCGGCAACGCGCAGGTCATCGATGCCATGGTGCCGCTTGCCAACATGTTCGGCTACGTGAACACGCTGCGGTCGATGACCCAGGGGCGCGCGGCCTACACCATGACGTTCGACCACTACGCGCCTGTGCCACAGGCCGTGGCGGACGAAGTCGTCGCCAAGCTGGCGGGCTAAGGACCGCCGATCGAACGAAACCGATTTGACCAGGGACAAGGACCATGACGAAGGCGAAGTTTGAGCGGAACAAGCCGCACTGCAACATCGGTACGATCGGTCACGTTGACCATGGGAAGACGTCGCTGACGGCGGCGATCACGAAGATCCTGGCGAAGACGGGCGGCGCGACGTTCACGGCGTACGACCAGATCGACAAGGCGCCGGAGGAGCGGGAGCGCGGGATCACGATCTCGACGGCGCATGTCGAGTACGAGACGACGAACCGTCACTACGCGCACGTCGACTGCCCGGGCCACGCGGACTACGTGAAGAACATGATCACGGGCGCGGCGCAGATGGACGGGGCGATCCTGGTGGTTTCGGCGGCGGACGGTCCGATGCCGCAGACGCGCGAGCACATCCTGCTGGCGCGCCAGGTGGGCGTTCCGGCGCTGGTTGTGTTCATGAACAAGGTCGACATGGTGGACGACCCGGAGCTTCTGGACCTGGTCGAGCTTGAGGTTCGGGAGCTTCTGAAGAGTTACCAGTTCCCGGGCGACGACATCCCGGTGGTTCGCGGCTCGGCGCTGATGGCGCTGGAGGACAAGAACCCTGAGCAGGGCGAGCAGGCGGTTCTGAAGCTGATGGCGGAGGTTGACCGCTACATTCCGCAGCCTGCGCGCGACAAGGACAAGCCGTTCCTGATGCCGATCGAGGACGTGTTCTCGATCTCGGGCCGCGGCACTGTGGTGACGGGCCGCGTGGAGCGGGGCATCGTGAAGGTCGGCGAGGAGGTCGAGATCGTCGGTCTGAAGGCGACGGCGAAGACGACGGTGACCGGTGTGGAGATGTTCCGCAAGCTGCTGGATTCGGGCGAGGCGGGCGACAACATCGGGGCGCTGCTGCGCGGCGTTGGCCGCGAGGACGTGGAGCGCGGGCAGGTTCTGGCCAAGCCGGGGTCGATCACGCCGCACACGAACTTCGAGGCGGAGGCGTACATCCTGACCAAGGAGGAGGGCGGCCGTCACACGCCGTTCTTCACGAACTACCGTCCGCAGTTCTACTTCCGGACGACGGACGTGACGGGGGTGGTGACGCTGCCGGAGGGCACGGAGATGGTGATGCCGGGCGACAACGCGCGGATGGTGGTGGAGCTGATCCAGCCGATCGCCATGGACGAGGGCCTGCGCTTCGCCATCCGCGAGGGCGGCCGCACCGTCGGCGCCGGCGTCGTCACCAAAATCGTCAAGTA
>Ga0172372_10005505_pt1 | contig 17611 bp, 18 predicted proteins | sample LakKiv5m_2_FD_114544 | JGI IMG/M metagenome (GOLD analysis project Ga0172372, IMG submission 114544) | Freshwater microbial communities from Kabuno Bay, South-Kivu, Congo - kab_092012_9.5m | ecosystem: Environmental > Aquatic > Freshwater > Lake | place: Democratic Republic of the Congo...
CAAATTCTGCGGCTTTGATTTCTGCTCGTGTTTATCATGGCGCTTCTGCTGGTTCATATTATTGTTTAATTACTGAAACTTCATACCTTGATTCAATTCCGTCTAGTTCAAATAATACGACGTCTATTTCTACACCAGGTGGAGCACAACAGGACAATACCGAAGAATTGGAAAGACTAGTAGATTCAAATAGTCAAATAGCTTTAAGATCAAGCGATACAAATCTTTATTTAGGCCTCAATACACTCGGATTCATTGATGTCGATTTATCTTCTACATATACTAATACTACAAACAATATAACAAATAACATTGTAAATAATACAATATCATCAGCATCTAAAAATTGTGTAGCATTAAAAGGAACTCGTACTTTTGAAACTGATGAGGCTATGGCATTTATTATGGCTGATGGTTCACTTAAAGGATGCGGAATTGGAAATAATAGAAGTGCAATCGGTAGCGATTCTGGAGATCACACTTACAGACCAAATAATATAGCAATAGATCCAGATTTTCCTTCTGTTACAAAATTTGTGGCTGTGGAAAAAATGTGGTATTGTGGATATGCTTTAAATGAAGATGGAGATGTATATTCATGGGGATTTAACGATTACGGACAATTAGGCCATGGAGATCAAGTAAACAAATCTTATGCAAAGCGTATAGCATATTTTTATGATAATGGAATTAAAATTCGTGCTATAATTCCAAATCGTAGTGTTCACGGAACAACAAGAGGTTGCGTGATGTTTATTACAACAGATAATAAACTATATGCATGTGGAAACAACACTTATGGGCAATTAGGTTTAGGCGCAGCATTGTATAATACAAACGTATTAACACCAACACGAGTTGGAACATTTACAAATATTAGAGACGTTAGCTTAAATGGAGCCTATGGAGGTTCTGCATATATAAATACATCAGATAATAAACTTTATGTTTGTGGGTATAATGCTTATGGACAACTTGGATTAGGCGATACAACTTTACGAAATGTTCCAACTGATACTGGACTAACTAATATTGCAAAAGTTGTTGGGGAATTAACTGACACTGGAAACAATGCAGATGCTCATGCTATAGCATTAACAACAACTGGTCAAATTTATGTTTGTGGATATAATGGTTGGGGTCAACTTGGAATGAACAACACAACTCAGTATAATACATGGACATTGAATCCAAACTGGTCATCTGGAATTACTGATATTATTTTAGGTGGAGGCGATGGCGCTGTGTCTGCATTAATTTCTGGAGGTAATTTGTATTTAGCCGGATACAACGGTCGTGGTCAAATGGGAAAAAATAATACAACAAATCAATTATCTTTCCAATTGCCTGACGCAATTAACGGCGATTGTAGATTCCAAGGTAAAATTTCTAAAGTTTTAATTACTGGGTATGGCGGATACTCTTCAGTAATTGTATTAGACACAGACGGATACATTTATGGAACTGGGTATAATGGATATGGCCAATTGTCTCGCGATACTGAAACTGACAATAATCTAACATTTAAAAGATTTATTAATTGTAGATTACCTTATGAAACTCGTTTACCAGTTGAAATATCTTGTTGTGGATATTATGCTTATGATTCTATTTATGTAAGATACAATGATGGATTAGTTCGTGCTTGTGGAAGAAATACTTATGGACAATGTGGAACTGGAGATGAGGCTCTTGGAAATGGGTCTATAGAATTTTTAAGAGAAGTATTATTTTAAAATATGAAAAATGCTTTTTCTAAAAATTTATTTTTATACAAATATACATTAAAGAACTTATTATAATTTATTATGAAAAGATACGCTGCGCTTCAATTAGGAACATTACAAACAACTGTTGTAAATACATTATCTCCAATTCAAAAGAGTGTAGTTTTACCTGCGTCTCAAACAACGACTTTAGAACTGGAAGCATTATCATCTTATGATACAATAGAAGCCTCTTATGTTATTACTGGAGATGGAACTGCACAATATGGTAAATTTATTATTGCAAAAGATTCTGCTTCAGGAAATTATTACGCAAATGAAGATCTTGGAGCTCAAATAGATGATCCTACTGAATTAGAGGGTCAACAAATTACAATAAATTCAGCATGTGTAATTTCTAATTCAAAAGTTTCTATTCAGATTCAAAATCAAAGGATAACGGCTGGATCTATTTTATTATCATATAATATAAAACATTTTTAATATAAAAGTATATGTCATTACAAACTGAATTAGCAAAATTAAAATCTCGAATAGATGCTCATGAAGCAATACTGGGTACTGGAACTGATCCTGATTCTATAATAAATAAATGGACAGAAGTTGTTGCTGTTTTAAATGGAATTTCTGAATCATCTACGATAGTTTCATTATTATCTGGATATGTTTCAAAAGCTTCAGATTTAGTTGATGTTCTAACTTCTACAGCAACAGATAAAGCAGCTACAGCAAATACTGTTTATCAATTAAAAGGAATAACTGACACAATATATTCTGAAATTGCAGCTCGAGTTAACACCACCTTTATTACTGGAAATGCTGTATTGACTTCTTTTAATAGACATGTTTATGCAACAATAACAACTGCATCTCAAACATTATCTATGGCTTCAAATCCATACACTGGTCTTAATGTAGAAATAACTTTAAGTGAATTGTCTTCTCAGGCATTGTCAATTTCTGGAAATGGAAAAACAATAAATGGATCAGCAACATATAGTTTAAGCAAAATAACATTTGATTCTGTAGACTATCCTGCAACAATAAGACTTAGGTATAATGGAACTGAATGGAAATTATCATAAATTTATTAAAGAGATATGTTGACACTTTTAAAAGATTTAATTACTAAAGTTGGGACATTGGCTCCATTGTCAGCATTGACAAATTTAGTAAATACATCTACAAAATCAGATAGAATAGGAATTAATACAAATCCTGATTCAACAAATAAATTAGCTGTAAAATCAAATGAAATTTTATTTGCTGCAGATACTCCAAATGGTGGAAGTTTACGCTCAACGTTAAATAAAGACGCAATAGGCGATTCTGCACTTCATCAATTTAAAACAAATTATTCATTGAGAGCAGAATTTGGGTTAAACGCTTCAGATGATTTTAGCCTTAAAGTTAGTCCAGATGGTTCTACATTTAAAGAATCTTGGAAGGTAGATAAAACTACTGGAAATATGGATTTTAAACAAAATGTTCAGAAAAATGGAGTAGATTTAACAACTATTGAACAAATAAATTTAACTGTTACAAATGTAATTGAAATTGCACAAGCAAAACCAACAGTAGACGGATTGTACGTTTTTAAAGTAACACCAACAGATGGTTTGCCTTCTGGGGTTGCAATAGGCGACATTGCAAAGTATGTTTCTGCTTCTGGAATATGGTCATTGTATATGTCTAATTTCAATGCTCCAAATGTAATTAATTCTGGGCCTAATAAATACGCTTACTTTAAAGAAAGTGGAACTTTTACAAGTTTGACTGAAAAAATTGGAGCAGTTCCAATCGGAACTGTATTTTCACACTTAGGATATTCTGCTCCAGAAAACTATGTTTTGTTGAATGGAACTACATTATCAAAAACTGCATATTATGATTTATGGACATTTGCTCAAGCCAATAATTTGACGACTACAAATACATCATTAACTACTAAATTTATAGACTTACAAAATGGGAATTTTAAAGTTCCAGATTTTAGAGGATATTTTATTCGTGGTTTAGACAACACTGGACTTATTGATGTTGATGGATCAGGAAGAGGAATTGCTGATATTCAAGCAGATGATTTTAAAAGCCATGACCACGACATAGCAAGAACAAACTCTAGTAGTGATGGAGAATGGCCTGCTGCTGGGTATCAAAATATAATGTCTGGAGATAGAGGATGGACATATACAAATTTAGCTACTGCTGGAGGAAATCATCAATTTATAGGTAGTAGAGGTGGTTCTGAAACTAGACCAAAAAACTTAACTGCAAATTACATAATTAAAGCCTTAAATTCCATCTCTGCACAACAAATAGTTGCTGGTCAGGGAGTTAATTTAACTCAATTGCCTAGTGGAAATATTCAAATAAGTAATACTGGCGTTGCTCCAGCTGGATATATTTACGGTCTTACTTTATCAAATAGCACTGTAAGTCCTTTAACAAAGATAGACATTGCAGCAGGAACTTCAAGAGACACAACAGATTTTTATGACTTAAAATTAGCTTCATCAATAACTAAAGATCTTGCAGTAGCGTGGACATCTGGATCTGGAAATGGTGGTAGAGCGTCTTCAATTTCCTTAACTAACGGATCTCAGTGGTTTGTATTTATAATTTCTAATGGAAGTAATACAGACGTTTATTTTGACACCGATAAAAATGCTGCTAATAAACCGTCTGGCTATACATATTATCGAAGAATCGGAGCTGTTTATTACATTTCAGCTGCATCTGGAATAATGGGTTTTATTCAGAAAGGATCATTTTTTTTATGGACAACTCCAATTACTAGTTCTGCTTTAACTCCAACAACCGCAGCAACTTCTATAACTTTGGGAACTCCAGTCGGAATTGAAACAGAGGCAAGAATAAATGTGTCATTTCCTGATCCAGGTTCTGGGTCTTATGGAAATTTTGGATTATTTTCTTCATTAGCTCAAACAGACATAACTCCTTCTCCGTCTAATGCAAATGTTCAAGCTCAAAGAGTAAGTGGGGCTTTTGTATCTCAACAATCAGTAACTTTAGAAATACTAACGAATACAACTTCACAAATAAGATCTCGATTTACTACAGCTTCTCCAAGCTATTATGTAACAACAGTTGGATACAATGACGTTGGTCTTGGGGTGTAAATTCAGCGGCTGCTTCAGTTTCATTAGCTTCTGCTGGAACTTGCCGAGTATTGGCGTCTAATGGATTCTCTGCAATTAAAGTTCGTTAATATAATTTATTTTTATTATATTAAAAATGTTCAGAAATGAACTATAGAAATAAATAGTTATTATAATACTGTTTTGGACTTGGGTGCGAATCCCAACGACTCCACCACAAACCCATTTATTTAAGTGGCTTTCTGATGGGGTCGAATAGACTTCGACAGGGCAAGTAAGGTAATAAATTTTCTCGGAGATTATTAAATTCCGTTAAGCTAATAAAAACGTAAATGGCAACTTTTACAACTCTAATCTAATGGCTGCTTAGCCAGAAGATAATGGGTTTGGCAGAACCTAGTAACAGAATTTGCCATTTTTATTATATGACTACATACACTTAATATTTTTAATAAGTATGTCAGAGAATAAAAGCAAAATGGATCTTCTATTTGAGCAACACAAAAAACAAGCTGAAGAAGAATTAAGGTTGTGTCAAGAGAATCCACAAAGGTATTTAAGTCGTTGTTATAAAATAAAATATCCTGAACCTCAAGAATATTTACACGTTTTCGATTATTATGATTTGCTAAATCAAATTGAAAATGTAAATCAGCCAGAAACTCAATTTATTTTTATCGACAATGGAAAATTTTATTATGAATTATTTCAATTAACTCATTGTGAAATAAAAACACTTTCTAAAGAGTGTAAACAGTATTTAAAAGAAAAATTCAATTCTATCACTTTGAAAAAACCATTTTTCATGAGAGCAGGAACGACTTCAGCAAAAAAGAAATTTTATAAATCTTGTATTGTAAAAACTTTTAAAGATTTCATAAAATCAATAACTGATCATTTAGAAATCTTTGAAATGGCTGGATGGGGGCATTCCGATAATATCTTTTGTGCAAGAGAATTATTGCCAATTAAAAAGTTTGGAATTAATGCAATGGACAAGTTACCTCTTACTACAGAAATAAGAATATTTGCTACTCCAGAAAAAATAACTGGTCAATTTGATTATTGGGAAAAAGATGCTTGTTTGGAAAATGCGAAGATGGATTTAAAGTATATGCACCCTAGACCAAGTTCTACAGAAGAGTATAATAAAAGAATGCAAGATTACAAAATTAAGTTGGATAAAGTGTATCCTATTGCATACAATATAGACTTAGTGGATTTATGTTATCTCACTGAAAAAGCTATCCAAATAGCTTCTAAATTGAACGGGCATTATAGTATTGATTTTCTTAAAGATAAACATGGAAAATGGTGGTTGATAGATTTGGCCCCGGCAGAAAAATCATACTATTTTGATAGACTTTCAAAATAGTTTATTTATACTTTACTTTTACTAAAGATTAATTTAAAATATTCGTATGGCTACTATTAGAGTTCCCTTCGGTTCTATACTTAAAATGAATAAGACATTTACTGATTATAGAAAAGGAGCACATAAAACCAATATTGAATTCCAAGAGGGTCAAATAGTTCCAGTCGATTCACTATTAATGTACACTGCAAATAAATACGTTGAAAATGGAACAGCTACATTAATACAAAATCTAACATGGGAAGGATATGAAGAAGATTTTCAATTAGAGCCATTTCAATTTAATGAATATTCATTTCTTAAATTTAGATTTAAATTTCCTAATTTAGCATTGGTTTTGCCTAATATTAATGATCAATATGAATTTTTATCAAAAGAAATTTATCTTGTAAATGATGGAAATACGTCTGCAAAAATAAAATACTATGATGGAACAATTTATCCAAATCTTGAAATAGAACCTGGTCATGCTTTTAAATGCATCTATATAGACGATAATTCAGATAAAGGAAGATGGCTGTTTACTCCACTATTGTATAGAGAAGATGAAGCTTTAGAAGGAACTCAAGGTTCAAGCAATATTACATTTGGGGCTGATACAACAGTTCTTGAAGGAAATTATTCTGCATTCGCTGCTTTAGATGCTGGAGATTTTGTTGCATTTATTAATGATTCTGGTACTTTAAAAATAAGACCCGCTTTAGCCAACAATACTCAAACTAAAGCAATTGGATTTGTAAAAAATTCTTATGCTTTAAATGATTCAGTAAAGGTTTATATATCTGGTATAAACATATTGTCTGGTATGCTAGCGAATAAAGAATATTTTTTATCGGATACTCTTCCTGGTAAAATTCAATCTACTCCTCCAACTACAGTGGGAAGTATTTTTCAACAAGTTGGAACATCATTAAGTGCTACGCAATTAAATGTAAACATTGAAGATGATTTTGTAATAAGTAATTAATTTGTATCATATATGAGTCTTATAAAAAATAAAGAAGCTATTCTTAAAGAAAAAATTGAATCTATTGAACGACAATTAATTTCATTAGATTTAGAATTATTTACAGGTTCTTCTAAGTATAAACAACATGAAGAAACGGTGTACAATTTGAAAAAACAATTCAATGCATTTAAAAGAGCATTTTTAGAAAACAATAAGAAATAATAATCTTTTTATAAAACACTAATATTGAAAATTAAGTATAATTAATAAATATATGCAAAAAGAAGTTCAAGAATTTTTAAGTTCAATAAAATTAGCTTCAAACGATTCTTATTTATATGGGGGATATACTGATTCAGCTCAGAAAAAAATAGCTAATTATACACAAGATATTTTAGATAATCCTTCTTTTAAAAATTTAGTATTACATAAATTAGATCAATTGGGTTTCAAATTAAAATACGGAAAATTAGCTTTACTGGCAAAAAATACTCAAGCTGTTGCTGATTTAGATGCTAAAGTTTTTGCAAAAAACAATCTATCTAAAGACGCTTCAATAGAAGAAAAATTTAATGCATTTAAAAAATTGAACGATTTCAATAATTCTAAGGAATCATATTTTACGTATAATGGAATTACATCATACATAAAAATACAATGTATAATGACAAGCGCCTCTATATCTTTTAGAGTAATGTTAATAGGAATAAAACTTTAATTATTGTATAATTTTATGCTACTAAAAATTAAACAGTCTAATAAAAATAAAATAGCTGCACTAGACCCAGTTCTTGGACAAATATTTTCCACAAATTATCCAGATAGAGGCATGGATCGATTAGTTAAGTATTTAAAAGGGTCTCTTAATAGAGAGAAAATTGATATTCAAAACACAAATTTTTCAGATATAGCTAAACATGCTGGGTATATGTCTGAAATTAAAAAGAATGAAGAGTGCTTAGCAATTATTGTTGGAAAGTCTAATTACAGCTGGACTGATTATGATATAAAAAGACCTAGTTATGACGCACCAAGTGAAGAACAAGACGCATATTACAGAAACAGAAATAAAAGTCAAGATTTTTTGTACATACTTGCATATAAAATGCCTGGAACTAGTTATTGGACAAATTATAAAACTGAAGGTGGAAAAAATTCTCCTACAACTGTAATCAATTCAAAAGGAGAAACAGTTGATTTTCCAAATAGATTGTTTGATACAATGGCTTGGAAGAATATTGAAAAATATGCTTATTCAGTTTATTACGCAACTCCAGATCAAATATCATACAAAGATCAAAATTTATTGGATCAAAGACAAGAAAATAAAAGTATTCCAGAAAATCAAAACATTTATAAAAATCTCAAGCCAGTTGAAGCAATGAAACTAAAATTATTTGTTAGTCAACTTTCTGAAATTAAAAAATTAATTGAACCTATTAAAAGTAAAATCAAACAAAGTGGTGATGTTTTATCTAAAAATATTCAAGCTGGAGTAGTTTCTTCTATAGATGCCGGAGTAAATAAAGGATTATATTATTTAACTGATTCTACAATGGGAGGTCTTTATGAATATAAAGACAAAAATGATAAGAGGATATATATTCTTTCGAAGCATGATGCAGATTTTTATGTAAATGATGTTTTGAAAAAAATAGATTATTTGCATACCTTAAGAAAAATAATTGAAAATGTTGATGCTGATCGTGAGATGTATGGCGTAAGCTTAAAAGACGAGGTAATTAATCTTAGCAATATTAAAAAAACATTTGGGGTATAATTTATTTAATATTATATGAAAGAAGTTCAAGAGTTTTTAAATTCAATAAAAATAGCTTCAAATGATTCTTACGAAGTTAATAATCTAGTAAAAGCTATTACAGAGAACTATAGATTTGACGTTGCAGCAGCTTTGTATTCTGCATTAGTTAATAAAAAAGTTCATACTGCTGAGTTGCCAGATCATTTTGATTATAAAGAAATTGAAAAAGACAAATCCGGTCAATTAAAGAAGAAATTGATTCAAGACTTAAATAAAATTCCAAGTGATAAATTTAAAAAAGTATATAATTCTTATTTATCTGGAGGAGGGTATACTAGTTCAGCTCAGAAAAAAATAGCGAGCAGCACTTCTGAAAAAATCTTACACGAAGCTTTAAGTCTTAATAAAGAAACAGAGCGTAAAGTAATAGAAAACTATTCAATGACATACAAAAATATTTCTAATTTTTTAAAAGACTTAGGAAGAATAATAAATTTATCTGTAGACACATATAAAGTAAGTCTTAATGATCATAATCAACCTGAGGTATTTATGAAGTGGTCTGAACCATTAGATTCCATGCTTATTGAGAGCATTGATAACGTGTTTAAGGTATACAAAAGATTAGGCGCTATTATAAACAATCCTGCACATTCAATTATAGAAAAAACATATTTGCGCGTAAGCTTTTGGTAATATAAAAGTTGTTAAATACTCATAAATATGCCTACTCAATTTTTGATAAATTTGGCAGATTCAAAAAATGTTTCATTATCAAAAGTTGAAAAAATTTGGAACAAAGCTAAAGAAATAGCTAAAGAGAAATACGAAACATCTTCAGAAAAGTATTGGCCTTATGTTATGGGTCTTACAAAAAGAATGGTTAAAAAATCACAGCACACTTCATATCTTATAAAGTACAAATAATTCATTATATATTATACAAATGTAATAAATTATTTGTATGATTAAATTTAAAAATGAAACGCCAATTCGAGTTAAACACGTTTTACTTGCCTTTATAGTTGTACTTACACTTGGTATAATTTGGAAACAACAAAATGAAATAGATTCTCTTAAAAATAGATTTGAAGTATGCCGAGTATCTTATGAACATTCAGTTGAAACGTATAACAATATTTTGGAACATTACTTAACTTCAGAGCAACTGACGGAATTAAGAAAAGCTTCTAATGAATAGTTAATTAGATTTTGTATGGAAAAAGTTTGGAAAGACTTTGAAATAACTCCTCTTTCAGTTATTAAAGACTCACATAAATTATTGGATTTTCAGCAGTATTCTGTATATTGCGCATTAAATAAAAAATCTTATTTATTGGGTTTACCTACTGGAGGAGGAAAAACTTTCACATCTTTGGCCACATACTTTTATTATAAAGAAAAATATCCAAATACCAAACTTATTATAGTTACTAATAAATCTGCTATTTTTCAATTTGATTCTGAGATTTCTAAGTTTTTTAATTATGAAAAATGTCGCACTGTGATTCATAGTGAAATGACTGGAAATTATAAAAAAGCTAGAGAAAACGCATATTCAGAATTTGAAAATAATTCAGAGATTTTAATCTTAAATTATCAAAATTTAAAATCTGACATAGATAAAATAATAGTATCTGTTTCAGATTTCAAACAAAAATCTCCAGACAATAAAGTTTTCATAATATACGATGAAGCTACGGCTTTTAAAAACACAGGCACTTTAACATATAAAACTGTTCTTAAACTTAATCTTTTAGTAGATAAATTTATTGCTTTAACAGCTACTTTAACAAAGGGCAAATTAGAAGAAGCTTATGGAATTTTTAAAGGAATTGGAATTTCAATTACAAAATCAAAAGCTCAATTTATTAGAGAATTTTGTGTAACAAAAAAAATTCCTAGACTTCATATAGAACAGATAATAGGATATAAAAATATTTCTAAATTTAAAGAAATAATTGATCCGCATTGCATCATTTTGAATAAGACTGATATATCTGATTCATTGCCTTCATTCACCACTAATATAGTTTATTGTACTTTAGACTCAGCACAAAAAGAAATGCTAAAGCTTATTAAAAGTGGTTACTTCATTAAAGATGACGTTGAGCAAGATAATGCGATGCTTCTTAAAATGATGGAATTTGGATTCAATAGAAGGTGTTTGATAGATCCAAATATTGTTTATTCTGAAGATGAGAAAATTCCTAATTATAAATCTCCTAAAACAATAGAAATTTTGGATTTATTAAATGATTCTTATTCTAATGAAAAAATAGTAATCTACAGTCATTCGAAAAAGTATATAGATATTTTAGAAAAAACTATAAGTTCTGAAGTTGAAAATAGCTCATATAAAAAAGTTCTTAAAATAACTGGAGATATAACTGCTCAAGACAGGGAAAAATCTAAGCAGTTATTTACTGAAAGTGAAAAGCATAATATAATTTTAATTAACACAGCTGGTCTTGAATCGATAAACCTACAGATTTCTGGTACTTTAATAGTTTGCGATATTCCTACATCTGCTGGAAACTTAATTCAATTGTTAGGAAGGATTTCTCGTATTGGTTCTAAGCATAAACAGTTGTCTGTGAATTATCTATTAATGAAGGATCAACAAGATGAATCTGAGTACTTTATTATAAACAAACAATTATATCTTCTTAACAATATTATTGGAGAGTCTGAAAAAAATATAATAGATTTTGAATACTTAAAACAAGATAAAGCTTTTTCAGGAATGTCTGATGAGGAATTATCTACTATGTCTATTGATCAAATTCTTTATAATAGAGATCGTAAAAAATCTTAGAATGATTATATTCTAATAGGAAATAAAATACCTTTGAAATTATTAATTTTGTAATATACTATGTCGTACGAATGTTCACTTTGCAATGACTCTAAAGTCGTCTATGAAAATAATGTACCGTATAAATGCAAGTGTTTGAAAGTACAGGAAATAAAAAATTATCTTTCACCGCACTACGTAGAACCCTTATTTATTGATTCTATCAATATTAAAGAATACAATAAAAATAAATTTTTTAATTCTCAAAATTGTTCATGGGATTCATTTAAAAGTAAAGTAAAGTCATATTTAGTTAAAACTAAATTTTCTGAATCTCATTATACTTTGAGTGCACAAGAAATTGTTCAATTGAAAATAAACAATCTTGAAGAGTGGTATAATCTAACAGATAAAGATCTAATTCTTTTACGTTTGGGTGAAGAAACTCCTAATTCACATTATGGAGAGTATATTCCGAATTTTCTTGAGAAAAGAAATATGAAAAATAAAAAGACTTGGATTCATTCTAAGTTTCCGCCTAATTCTATTCAGTTTAGAGATTTTTATGGACAAGCAACAGTAACATTTTTAAAAGATACTGGGTTTATAGAATCAAATGAACTTTCTGTTTCTGAAACTCAAAGTGTAATTAATGCCGAAAAAGGAACGGTATTTGATACACCTTCAATAAATAATTCTGGGTTCGAATTACCCAAACCTTCAGAACCAAAAAAAGAATGGATTGACAAAAAGAAAAGAAAATAATTTTTATTTAAAGGTATGGAAAAATCTGATAAAGCAGAAAAACTTGATAAAAAAGATTATAGATATTTAAAAGTTATTTTATTTAATCTTTTTTCATTTAGAAATTTAGATATACTTACTAGGTTTAGGCATAACTTTAAAGGAATTTATTCTGGAATGTCTATACCATTTGATAGAATAATTTCTATTTTGGAAGAATTTCAAATAAAATACGAAAGATTTCCAGAAGCTGAGGGTATGTTTGGAATTTTAAATTCTAAGGGATTTCCAGAGTCTACTGCGTATTTAGCTGGAATTTTAGAAAATGATAGTTTAGATTCTTTTAAAAGCGATACTCAGTTTTATGAATTCATGGAAAGAGCTAAAGCTGATTGTATGGGAGATAAAGCAGACTCCACAATGGAAAAGATTAAAAGTAAATATACAAAATTAGCTAGAACAGAAAAAGCTATTTCTGATTATGTTTCAGAAACTTTGCATGACATAATAAATTTGCAAGACCACATAAGTCCTGATTCAAAAGCAATTGATTTCGATTTAAGTGGAGAAGATGCTGTTGAGGCATTTCGTAAACATTATAAAGAATTAGAGGATGCAAAAAATAGAGGAGAACAAACATATTTTAATGTTCCATTTGAATGCTTCAATTCTGTATCAATAAAACCCGGCGATCTATTAATAACTGGTGGATTTACTTCTCATGGAAAATCCGTATTTTTACGGCACTTATCATACCACTATATAATAAATCATGCTAGAAATGTTGCTTTTTATACATTAGAAACTTCAGCAGAAGTTGTGAGATCTCAATTTTATATTTTACATGCAAATAATAAATTAAGATTTCCAAATAGTGTTAGAATAGAATACGCTAAATATAAAAAAGGAGAACTCAATGAAGAGGAAAAAGAATTTCTCAATAATGTTGTAATTCCAGATTTTTGTACAAGCACTGATTATGGCGAATTAACTATTCATAAGCCAAATAAAACTAAATTTAATTTAGACGATTTACGAATTGATTTAAGAGAAAAACAATCACGTGCACCTTTAGACATTGTTGCCGTTGATTATTTATCATTAATGTATCCTTTAAAAAAAGACAGTAAAGGAACTCCAGGAACTGAAGATTACAATCAAATGATCAAAGAATTTAAGCAATTGATGCTAACGAATCTTAATAATAAAGGAGAAAAATATCCTTTAATTGGATTGACAGCTGCCCAAGTATCTCGTCAAGGGTATGAACAGTGCCTTAAACTAAATAAAACATATAATACAGCCGCATTTAGTTCATACACTGAATTAGAGCGAAGCGCTGACGTTCTGATGACTATTTTGCGTGATCCTGAATTAGCTAGAGAAAAAAAAGTAAAGTTACAGGTTCTTAAAAATAGAGATGGAGAAATTCCCTATGAAGGAAAAGAATTTGTATGCGATTTGGCATTTGGCGCTCAAATATTGGATGCTAAGGAAAATCAACAATTAGATCTGAGTGCAGTATTAAGGGAATTGGAGGTATGACAGAATTTGAAACGTATCTAAATGAATTAGATAAATCTAAAGTTGGAGAATATCTTTTATTTGTATCAAAATTATTGGATACTCAAATAGATTTAAGTGTGGTATTAGATTATTTTGGAATAGATGTTTCAACGTATTCTAAAGAAGAGCAAATTCCTTGTTTGTTACCACAACATGGAACACATGATAATAAAAATTCAGCTAGATATTATAGAGATTCGGATACAAATTTTTCAAGGATACACTGCTTTAAGTGCCAAAAAACATTATCTGGATTTTGGTATTTTTATACTATTCAAAAAGACTCTGATTTAAAGGCATTCCAAATACTAAAAAATTATGTAAAAATTTTTGAACCTGAAATAACTTCTGAATTTTTTGATTTTGAAAAAGGACAAAATGAAAAAGACGAGATAATCGAAAAACCCTTAGAAGAAGTAATTCAATATTATCATTCATTAAAAAGAAGAAATATTGATCAATTTAAAGAGGAGTTTGTTATATTATTAAAAGAATCACTTCATATTAATTGATATGTCTAAAAGAAATTTAAGAGAAAATATGATAGACGAGTTGCAAGAAACTTTATTGGAATCTATTCATAACGATTTTCAAGATAATGAAATATTTGATTTATTTGGAACCAAAATAGATGATAGCCAAATTCAACCAGACGAAGACAATATATATAATTACATTGTAAATATAGAAGACGTTAAATTAGAGGCTTTTGAAAAAGCTAAAAAATTAATTAGGGCGTCTGAAAATTCATTTAAAAAGGAAAATATAGTTCAAAAATTAGAGTATAAATGGCTAAACAACGTTATTACAAATTTGTATACTCCACGAAGTGAAAATATTGAAGATCAGAGAAATCAGATCACTGAATTTATAGCTGAATTAAAATCAAAATGTTTTAAATTAGAAACAGAGCATCTACCTAATTTATTACCAGAAAATTATAGTGAATTTATTCTTGGATTTGATACTGAAACAACTGGACTTGATACTAGAACTATATACGATTCAAATGGTAATATTGATCCTAAAACTTTGCTTGTCGGAATATCTATAGCCGCTACAGAAAATGAAGGATGGTATCTTCCTGTTAGGCACAATGAAGAAGATGGGAATTTAAATTGGAATCCTATTGTTGCTTCTGAATTTTTAACTGAATTAAATAAAAATTTTTGCTTAATAATACATAATGCTGCGTATGACCGTCAAGTTTTGGCTTTAAATGGAACTAAGAGTTTTAGGCCATTTCCTTATTTCTTTGATACTCAAATTCTATATTATCTTTTAAATACAGATGGATTAAAATTTGGATTAAAACCACTTTCTAAATCTGTATTGAACAGAGAAATGATAGATATTTGGGATTTGTTTGAAAAACAAGAAAGTGTGGATTTTATTAGATTTGATTTTCTTCCTGCAGAAAATGCTTGTCTATACGCTTGTTCTGATGCAACAAATACTTTATTCTTATTTAAGAAGTTATTTGAAAATAAACTTCCAACCAATCCTTTATTTTATCAACCTAAACCAGTTGAAATAGATCATAAGTTTGTTGATAACTTAATTGTACTTTACAGACAAGGATTTCCTGTTGATACTCAATATGCTATTCATGCATTAAAGGATTTAATAACTAGAGTTAAATTATTGACTTTTGAAATTTATAAACATGCTGGAAAAGAATTTGATATTGCTTCAGGTAAACAATTATCTACTTTAATATTCGATGAATTGCAAATTCCGCCTTTACCTAGTGCAGAAAGAAATAAATTGGGATATTATCCAGTTGCTGAAGAAGATTTACTTGCTGTGCAAGAAAGAAATCCTGATGTTGTATTTTTAAAATATTGTGTTTTGTATAGAAAACTTGAAAATGCAATAAGCAAATTTTATACAAAATTTATTAAAAATTCTTATGTCGATTGTTTACATCCTTATACAAGAGTTTGTTTATCGTTTTCACAAACTCGTGCACAAACTGGAAGATTGGCTTCATCTTCGAATGGGCAGTTAGAGCAAATTGAAATTAAAGAAGTTAAAGCAACTAAGAAAAAACCAAAGTCATACAAATATAAATACATTCAAAGCGATGGGACTTGTGGGTATAATTCACAGGGCGTTCCTGGAACTCATTATAAATTAGAACTTTCAAAAGTATTAAATAAAGTTCCACAGGAAATTCAAGACATGGCAGATAAAATAGAATCTGATATTCAAATGGAATTTATAAAGTCTTTAACTATGTAAATATGGAATATATTAGAGACATTAAAATTCTTAATAAATCATTTAAATTTTCAATTAGATATGTGCCACAAGTCCACATAGTGGCCGTGGATAGCATTAAAATTACAAATGAAGAAACACTAATAAAAGCTATAGAATACATTTCTATTAAGTCTAGAGTTCCATTAGATGTAATTCGTGATACAATAAATCATTTTCATATTGCTGCATTTTATGGTGAAAAAATTGATATTGAAAAAGATATAATGAACGTAATCCTTGAATTATGGGAACCTGAAACGGATACTATACATTGATTCTTTACGCTAATAATTAATTTATTTATAATCTTCTTTAAAGATAGAATATCTAAATTTATTGCATAAATATGTCTAATTGTGGTGTAAATAATATTCAGCATGAAAAATTTGAAGGTCTTATTTTTAAAACTATCAATCGTATAAATGGAATTATTTATATCGGTCAAACAGCAAATGTTGAGATTTGGAAAAAAGAAAAATATAAAGGGTCTGGAAAAATAATTAAGGAAGCCTTTAAAAAATACGGTTTTAATAATTTTTCTTCAGAATTAATTTGCTATGCTTCTTCTCAAACAGAATTGGATGATTTAGAAACTTTCTATATAAAAGAATTTAATTCTTTAGTTCCAAATGGATATAATATTTCTTTGGGAGGAAAAGGAGTAGGACAACATTCAAAAGAAACTAGAGAAAAAATTTCTATTGCAAATAAAGGCAAAATACGATCTAAAGATGCCAAATTAAAAATCTCGATAGCAAATAAAGGTAGAAAAACGTCTGAAGAAACTAAAGAAAAATTAAGACAAGCTAGTTTAGGAAAAAAACATTCTGAAGAAACTAAGTTAAAACTTTCTAAAAGTATGTACAATAGATTAAGTTTATGCCAAGCTATACATTAATTTTTATGTCATTTATAAAAAGAGAATTTATTTTATCATACAATGAGCGAATATAATAATTTACTGCCGACAGGAATAAATAAAGCAACTGGAGCAAAAGTTGTAGTGCAAGGAAAACAATATACAGATGAAAATTATTCTGAAATTGAAAAAAATAAAGTAGCAAATGTTCCTAATAATACTAACATTGAATTACAATCTATTAGAGATCAAATTGCAATTGAAGTTTCAAATTTAAAAGCTTCAGTTCCTTCAGCTGGAGACAATTTAAATAAGCTTCATTTAAGAATAGCATTTTTAGAGGGATTACTTTCAACTGATTCTGATGTTGATGCAATAGTTAACTCATATAATGAAATAAAAACTGCATTTGATCAATTTCCTGAGGGAATAAACTTATTAGCAA
>Ga0172372_10005506_pt1 | contig 17606 bp, 18 predicted proteins | sample LakKiv5m_2_FD_114544 | JGI IMG/M metagenome (GOLD analysis project Ga0172372, IMG submission 114544) | Freshwater microbial communities from Kabuno Bay, South-Kivu, Congo - kab_092012_9.5m | ecosystem: Environmental > Aquatic > Freshwater > Lake | place: Democratic Republic of the Congo...
CCGAAGCCGACCACGATGGGGCGGTTGTCGGCATTCTGTGCTGCGCGGGGGGGTGGCCGAAAGCTCGTATCCGGTGCCACCGCGATATGCCGATCATCGCCATGCTTCGCGAGAACCTGGTGCTCGTTGTGCACCTCCACATCCACGATATAAACGAAGGTGATCTCGCGATCTTTGCGTCGCGCATCGTGACTGCGCTTGAAAACCGTGAAACTGACGAGCTCGCTCGCCTCGATTTTCAGTCGCTGCAGAATCGCGCGCCGCAGCGCGTCCTGAGTGCGGGTGTCGGTGGGGTCGCCCCACGGGAGCGATAGTTCGGTGATGCGGATCATGGTCCGGTCCTGGTCGGTATACCCGACAAAGGTTTCGAATCGCGCTAGTCTATCGTCATCATGGCCCGATCCAAGAGCAGCGGTAGTTGGCTGCGCCGCCACGTTACCGATCCCTACGTCAAACTCGCCCAAAAAGAGGGTTATCGGTCACGCTCTGCCTACAAGCTGATTGAACTGAACGAGAAAGATCATCTGCTGCGCCCGGGCCAGTGGGTGATGGATCTGGGATCCGCTCCCGGCGGGTGGTCGCAGGTCGCAGGAAAAGCCGTCGGTGCCAAGGGCCGGGTGTTGGCGACAGACATCCTGCCGATGGATCCGATCAGCAACGTCGACTTCATTCAGGGCGATTTCACGAGCGATGCGGTGGTCGAGCAGATTCACGCCTGGCTTCAGGGCGAGAAATTCGATCTGATCGTTTCTGACATCGCTCCCAATCTCAGTGGGATCGACTCCGCAGATCAGGCGCGTTCGATCTATTTTCTCGAGCTTGCCCTCGACACCGTGCGCCTGGCGCTCAAGCCGGGAGCCGCCTTCGTCGCCAAGATGTTTCAGGGGCAAGGGTCAGATGAATACGTCAAGGAGCTGCGCAAGAGCTTCAAGAAGGTTTCGATTCGCAAGCCCAAAGGCTCGCGACCCGAATCGCGCGAGGTGTATATCGTGGCCAAAGATTTTCGCGGCTGATTCAGTTTTCGATGAGCGATCGCGCGAGCACGAAGTCGCGCTGGTGGTCGTTGCCCAGAACGAAAATCTGCTCGCCGACTTCGCGGAAACCGTGCTTGCGATAAAACGCGATCGCTCTGGGGTTTTCTTGCCAGACTCCGAGCCACGCTGTTTTGCAGCCCTGACTCTGCAGAGCTTCGAGAGAGCTCTGCATGAGCGGCAACGCGACGCCCGTGCCATGAAACTCCCGTAGCAGATAAAAACGCGCGATTTCGCCGGGCGCGGGACCTGAAACACAATCGGGCGCCGAGCCCCAGCGCAGTTGTGAAAACCCTGCCAACTCGCCATGGTGCTTGATCAGCAGCGCAGCAACATCGGCGGGTGAGGCGATACAAATCAACATTCGATTACTTTGACGACTCTCGCGGCTCAGGTCTGCGCCATAACCAGAACGCAATACCTGCGAGCAACACCCCCGTGCCGATCGACCACGGCGTGACGCCGCGCCAAACCACGAGAATGACCCAACTGATCGCCATGCCGAGCGCAGCAAGACGCTTGCCGCGCCGACTCACTCTTCGACCGTCTTCCCAATCGCGCAGTGCCCGCCCGAAACGCGGGTGATTGACCAGGCGCGCACGCCACTCGGGTGAGCCTTTGCCCAGCGCCCAAGCGCCGACCAGCAGAAAAACCGTGGTGGGCATGAGGGGAATGAAGGCATTGATGATGCCGATGCCGACACTCGTGAAACCCAGGATGCGCCAGAGGAGAGTCGGCATGAGGCCGGCAGCATACCTTAATCGCCCCTTGCCGGAATCGCGCCACATCGATTCCGCATCGGATGGCAGAATGTCGGGAATACACCCTGCTGCGTCGACTGCCATCGATGGCTTATCTGCATATCTTGCTGTCCCTGTTTGGCGTGTTGTGGATCGCGCTCGCGCTGCGACCACACGATCGCACCGTCTGGTTCGCTGAAAATACATTGACCGTTGTTACCGTCGCAGTTCTGCTTGCGACCTATCAGCGATGGCCTCTGGAAAATCTTTCCTATTCCCTTACCGTCGTGTTTCTCGTGTTGCATACGATCGGTGGCCATTTCACGTATGTTCGCGTGCCGTATGACCGAACGGCATTTCAGCTATTCGGACGTGAAATCAACAAGACGTTTGGCTGGGTCCGCAACCATTACGATCGTCTCGTTCATTTCTGCTACGGATTACTCATGGCCTATCCGTTTTTCGACATGCTGCAGCGATACGCCGCTCCCGCAGAGGGTTGGAGTTATCTTCTTTCCCCTGTACTCATCATGGCGACCAGCATGATTTTCGAGGTGCTGGAGTGGTGGGCTGCGGTCTTGCTGAGCAAGGATCAGGGCGCGGCTTACCTGGGCGCACAGGGCGACGAGTGGGATGCTCAAAAAGACATGGCATTGGCCGCGCTGGGGTCGATTTTCGCCATGTTTGCAACGTGGCTGATGTTCTGACCCCTCGGGGCCGCGGTTTTCCACATATTTGTCGGGTGTCCAGTAAAATCACGGCCATCTCGGGCAGCAAGGAGGGCGTGGTCGCCACCTATGGAAATCGCGATATTGCTGGGTCTCATCTTTTTCAATGGTCTTTTTGCGATGGCCGAAATCGCCATCCTCACCGCGAAGCGGGTCCGGCTCGAATCAGCCGCCGAGCGGGGCGACGCAGGGGCCGCACAGGCGCTCAAGCTCGCCGATAACCCGAACCGATTTCTCTCCACCGTTCAGGTGGGTATCACCTCGATAGGCGTATTGAGCGGCATCGTGGGTGAAGCCACGCTCGCGCGTCCCTTCGAACTCGTACTTGAAGATGCCGGAGTCGACGAGTCATATGCCAATTACATCGCCACGGGTTTTGTGGTGGTCACGATTACCTATTTTTCGATCGTCGTCGGCGAGTTGATTCCGAAGCGTATCGCGCAGACGTATCCGGAGTTGATGGCGCGGACTATTTCGCGACCGATCGCTTTTCTTGCAGCCGCAACCCGACCCTTTGTGCATTTGCTCTCCCGATCCACCGAGATCTTGCTCAAAGTTTTGTCCATTCCCGAGAAGCGCGAGTCCGAGGTGACCGAGGAGGAAATCTACGCCGTGCTCAAGGAGGGTGCTGAGTCGGGAGTGCTTGAGTCGGAAGAGCGGACCATGATGCAGAATCTTTTTCGGCTCGATGAGCGAAAACTGGTCTCGCTCATGGTGCCCGTGGCCGATGTCGTCTCGCTCGATCTCAATGCGCCGCTGGCCGACAATCTCAAGGCGATCTCCTCCACCGGCCATGCTCGCTATCCCGTCTTGCGAGACGATTGGAACAATGTCGCTGGAGTGCTCAAGACCAAATCTTTGGTGCAGAGCTTCGTGGAAGGCGAGGGAAAGTCGCTGGAAAACCTGCTCGATGAACCCATTTTTGTGCCCGAGTCGAGCTCGGCACTCGATCTTTTGACCCAGCTGCAAAAATCGGTGTCGAAGATGGCGCTGATCGTTGATGAATATGGCGCTGTCCTCGGCATCGTGACGATGCAGGACCTGCTTGAGGCGATCACCGGCCAGTTTTCCTTGACGGGCCAAAAAATGGAGTGGGGTATCCGTCGCGAAGATGGAAGCTGGTTGCTCGAGGGCACCACGCCGGTGCTCGAGCTCAAAGATCTGCTGCAAATCAAACAGCTGCCCGAAGAGGAGCGCGATCGCTATTCGTCATTGAGCGGAATGTTTTTATTGCTGTGCGGAGCCGTGCCGCGCGAGGGCGATTCGGTCGAGTGGGCGGGATGGAAATTCGAGGTCATCGACATGGATGGAAATGCCATCGACAAAATCCTGGCGACCCGAAAAACCGTGCCTGCCGCTGACGAGTTCGACTAATTGGGTCGGATGAACGAGCCTTTCGAGACCAGCCGCCAAGCATCGCCTTCGACAATGAAAACCCGATAATCACGGACGATTTGCGGATCGCCGCGTCGAGTGCCCGCGATCAGCAGTGCATCAGCGGCGTCGTCAGAGTTCAGATCGGTGAACACGAGGATCGGCACCCCCGCGTTGCCGCCCGGGTCGAGCGTGGTGGCCGAGCGCATGAACTCGGCGCGTAGTGCCGCATCGAGTTTCGCCGGAATGCTCGAGTTGTCGGGCAGGGTACGCAGACTGCTGCGCCACGTGTTGAAGCGTTCGGGGCTCGCGTTCGGATCCACTGTTTCCGGTTTTTTGCGCGCGTTCAGAGCCAGCATGGCTTTTGCCTCGCGTCCGAGAACAGAGTCCTCTGCGGCAAGCGATTCGAGTGCGACTTGTCCCTGTCTGCCCCCATCGAAGCGAAGGAAGCCAAGCGCGCCGTCACGACTTTCGGCGACGGTAGCCTCCATCGCCCGTTGCAACTGATTCGAGACACTCCAGCGCAGCGGATCGCCAAGGGGTGTGAGGCTTGCCGCGAGTATCAGCAGCAACATCCCTGCCAGCACGGTGTTGATTTGCGCAATGCTGGCCAGCCATGGTCCCTTGCGTAGTGCAGCGTAGGCATAGCCCGCAGAAAACAAAAAGGCGATTCCGGCGGTGATGAGCCCCCAGAAACGCGCAGGGGTCAGCCCGAGTTCAACTGTGCGAACCGAGAGTGAATAAAGCGCTGTCGCAGCGACCACGATCAAAAGTGGCGGTACGATTCGCAAGGCGTTTTTGAGCCATGGGCGGTAGTCGGGCTCGGTTGAGCCATCGCGAAACGCTGCGTTGATCAACAGCACTGTGACCGCGACCAGCGCCAGCAGGATCGCGCTATTCAGGATTTTCTCGCCGCTACCGACAAGAGCGGGAAGCTTGGGGATCAGCGCCAGCGTGAATGCCGTCACGATGATCCCTGCCAGAGGCAAAAGCCATTTGAGCAGATCCAGAATTTGCTCGAGCACTCCGGTAATCAGACGCTCGCTGGCACTAATGACCTGTGTCGCCACCGCGAACGCGACCGTGGTTGCGGGATACGCGAAGCGTGCATCGCCGAAGAGGTTCTTGAAGAACGGGTTACCGAGAATGTCGAACAGCGCTGACCAAAGAAAAAGCAGTATCCAGAAAAGCCCCGTGAAGAGCAGAGCTTCAGCCAGCGTAAACAATGAACTCCAGACACTGCGGAAAAGGACGGGATATGTCGGGCGCCAGAGCCCGCCATCGAGACGAGCGCGCAGTAGCGACAGAAACAGCAGCCAGCCGAGCAGCAACGGGGCGATGAAGCCTGCCGCCTCAATATCGGCGAGATACCCGGGCTTGAGGGGTGCGGGAAAGTCGCCCAGCGCAAAGTGGCCGGCGAGTGCGAGAAAGACTGCGAGACCCCCGCTGGCTTTCCATAGCACCGCTTGCCTCTGGTGCTTCCACAAGATTAGGAGGACGGGCGGTATGCAGAGAAATACGAGAAACAGGGCGGCAAGCGCCCCCGGGTTGGTCGCGGGCCAGCTTTCGGCAGACACGGCTTGTTGCAGGGACCACAACACGGCGGCCTGAATGAGAGCCAGCGCGATATTCATTTCAGCGCTCGGTGCCTGCAGGCGTGCCGAGAAGCTTGTTCATCTCGATGAAGTTGCCATCGGCATCCCAGACGGCACTGAACATGACCGGGATGGTGCTGCCTCCTGCGCCCGGATAGTCGATTCGTTTCGGAGCCTCGGCGATCGTGACGTGGGGCGTGGATTTGATGCGCTCGAAGCGTGTATCGAGATCCTGCAGGTTGAATACCAGAATGAGACCCCCGGGCTGGGCCTTGCGAAAGACCGGTGGCGACGCTGGCTCTGTCAGATTCAGGCGCTGCATCAGTCCGAGTACGCCAATGAAATCGTCATTCGCTCGTAGCAGTACAAGGCGAGTTGTACCACCGATGACCTGATCGTAAATCACCTTCAATCCGAGTGCGTCACGGTACAAAGGCAGCGAGCGATCGATGTCGCGAACCACCAGGGTGGTCCGTCGCAGATCGACGGGAATTCGTTCGCTCTCGGGTACTGGTGCAGCGCTTGCTGTGCTGCCAAGGGCGACGAGCGTCACCAAGACAAAGAAAAGGGAACGCAGAGCTTGGGTACGAATCACGCTGATACCCTCACGAGTTTCGCTGTCGACGCTGCTCGATCACGTCGAAGATTGCCATACCGACCAGCATCGAGACGACGAAAAACAATGCTTTCGGAACCCCTGCAGCGAGTGAGACCAGAGCAGGTCCCGGGCAGAAACCCGCAAGTCCCCAGCCTGCGCCGAATGCGAGTGATCCGAGCACCAGACGCCGATCGATGCTGGTCGACGTTGGCCAATGCATAGCGCCGCCGAGAAAATCTTTGGTACGACGTTTTGCGATCGCGAATGCACCGATGCCCACAGCGATCGCACCACCCATCACGAAGGCGAGCGATGGATCCCAAGCGCCAGCAATATCCAGAAAGCCGATCACTTTGGCGGGGTTGGTCATCCCCGAGATCAGCAGCCCGAGCCCGAAAGTGAGACCCACCACAAACTCGCTCAGCCGGTGTTTCATGCGACCCCCGCGAGATGACGCAAGACGTAAACCGTAATGAAGCCCGCCACCATGAAACTCAAGGTGGCCACCAAAGAACGCGGTGAGAGTCGCGACAGCCCGCAAACCCCGTGACCACTCGTACATCCAGCGCCGTAGCGGGTACCGATTCCGACCAAAAGTCCGGCGATTCCGACTGACGTCCAGCCAGCATCGACTTGGGCGGCGGGCAAGCTTCCCCAAAGACCAAAGATCAGGGGAGAGGCCAAAAGCCCGAGCAGAAACGCGACGCGCCACCCAATGTCGCCCGAGCGTGGTCGGAAGAGACCGCCGATGATTCCACTGATGCCGAGAATGCGGCCGTTGACGAGAATGAACAGTGCTGAGGCGAGTCCGAGAATGATGCCGCCGGCGAGTGCTGACCAAGGTGTGAAGGAGCCCCAATCCACTGTCATGCATGCACCTCTGAAGGATGACGTGATCGTGGTCCCGATGGTCTCCAGAGTCAATCTCAGGCACGAGTGAAGCCGACTGTGGGCACCCAGGCGCTGGCGTCACCGACGCAATTATCGAAACAGCGTTGCAACACCGAGGCCAGTTGGGGTGGCAGCACCACATCGAGGTGATCTGCATCGTGCGTATCAGCGTCTCGCTGCTGCGAGACTCGACCACTGTGGATCAGCGCCGACATATCGCCGAATCCGCTACGCCCCGTGAGTTTGCGAACCTGATAACTTTTACTCAACGGCTTTGTCAAAGATAGATGTTTGGCAATTCGACTCAGAGCAGTATCTGAATCATTTACGAGACTGTCCGAGTCAACCAGCAAAGCGCGATCGCCGAACTCCACTGCAAGCCCAGCCAGAGTTGCGACGCGTTGGCAGTAATAGGCTGCCGCCAGTCGGGGATCTGCATCGCGGTCATTCCCGAGAAGGCGCCCCATGCTGACTATGCTGCGCAGCGTATCGAGTGGATTGCGAATCAGCACGATGACCCGCATGCGGTTGGACCGGCGCAGCGTGGATGGCAGATACATCCGGTTGTGCAATTGCTTGTCGAGCAACCAGCGCCCGCGAGGCCACTGTCTTGTTGCTATGCCGACATGCCAGCGTAGGCGCAGAGTGTCCCAAGGATTTCGATATTTGATGTGAGATTCGGTGTATCCGGAAACATCCGGATGCGACCCGAGAATGTGATCAAGCAAGGTCGAACGGCTTCGCATGTGACCGAGAATGAAAACGTACTCTTGCGGCCACCATGATCCACTCGACACCATCGATATCATGGTGTGCATTGAACACCGAATGGACGGTGCGCAAACGCACGCTTGACCAATATTGACGCAACTTTTCAACCATTGATCAAGACTATCAGCGACGATGTCGCGCGAACCAATCGAGGATACGCTGATCTCTATCGTTGCCGTTGATGGCGATGCCGTGACTGTCACCGTGATAGATGACGAGCTCGTAATCTTTCGAGAGTTCCTGCAGACGCGTTGCAAAGGGCAGTGTCTGACGCGCCGTCGAGACCAGTGGGTCACCGCTCCCTTGCAAGAGCAGCATGGGCGGGGCGATTTTGTCTGCCCATAGAATGGCCGAGCGCGCGGCAAGCGCTGCCGCACGTTCGCCCTTGGCTTGAGCCGCGAGTCGACTGAACTCGGGCGCGCGCAGATCGGCGGGCAAACCCACCAAAGCAACGGCATTGAATGCGGCGCCATCGCGTGCTGCCGAGAGCGTCATCATGGCACCGCGCGAATAGCCGAGAGCGAAAATGTTGCGCTCGTCAGCGAATGACAACTGGCGCGCGATCTGCGTGAGCTGAACAACATCGCGAACATCGGCCCCGCCGACCTCATCAGTGCCCTCGCTACCATCGTTGCCGCGATACTGAGAGCCGATGACTGCATACCCTGCGCGCACGAAGCGCTCGAAGCCGAACTGTGTGTTGGGTCTGAGCTTGGAGTCGTCGCCCGTTCCGCCGCGATTGAAGACGATGACTGGCAGCCGTTGCTCGCGTTCGATGGTCACCGGCGTCCAAAGAAATCCGCGAATTTTCAAGCCGTCGACTTCATAGGTAATGCGTTCGCAACGAATGCCCTCGCGATTGCGCGCAAGATAGTCGGCCTCGGTGCCGAGCGATTGGTCGGCTGCTGATTCCGCGACGACCCGCACCGGAAGCTTTTGGGCGCTAGCTGCCGACTGCTCCATCTTGAGCGTGGCCAGCTGGCGTTCCCGGTAACGCTTGAAGTTCGGCGGTTCGCCGCTTTCGCAGGGCGCACGCTCAATGAATGGGCTCCCCGCGGCAAGTTCTACGCTCGGAGGTGTTTGCGCGTTCGCGAGCCCCAAGGAAATTGTTGCCGTCGCAGCGACGAATGAAAAAAGTCGATAAATCATTGGGCGCTGTCCTACCAAAACTCAGAGTTGATCGAAACGAATAGGACCGCCGTCCAAAGGAACGGTAATCAGCATGCCATCGCGGCCGAGTCTGACGCCTTGCGCTCGAATCTCACTGACACCTCGCAGCCAGGGAATTTCCAGCGGTTTGGCGACGATGGGCGGCGCAATATGGGTGTACACCAGTTCCCGCACGCCGGCCTCGTTCGCGAGTCGTGCCGCCTGCAGGGGGTCGATGTGATAGTCGGTGGTGTCGCGCAGCACTCTCGCCAGATTCCTGGCTCCCATGGCGGCCGCCTGATCGGCAACGAGATTTTGCAGATGATGAGATTCGGCTTCGCTCACCAAAACGTCGGCGCCACGCGTTGCCGCGGTGAGTGGTGCATAAAGCACCGTATCGCCCGTGATCACGACAGAACGACCGCGATAATCGAAGCGGTAGGCGAGCGCGGGTGTCACCGGTCGGTGGTCAACCTCGATGGCGGTCACGACAACGCCGTCGCGCTCGTACACCACTGTTCGACGTCCCCGCGGTGCTTCGCCTGCTTTGAGGTCCGTAATCCGTCGTGCCGTCATGACGCCGGCATCCAAGGGCAGCAATCCACGACCGCGATCGTGATGCGCGTTTCGGTAGCTGCGATCGAGCGCGTACGCGTCATTGAAGCCGGCAACGACTTGCTCGACGCCATCCGGACCGTGAACCTGCAGCGGCGATCTGCGACCCTGCACCCAACTTTGCATGTTGAATTCGCCAAGTTCGCCAATGTGGTCGGAGTGAAAATGCGTGAGAAAGACATGCTCGACTTCGGCGATCGGGATTCGCCACAACGCGAGGTTCTCGCTGGACTCGGGTCCGATATCGATCAAAAAAAGCTGCTGGCCTGCCGCGATCAAGGTGCAAGATTTGGCCGCGGCGCGCAGCGGCATAGGGCTCGAGGTTCCGCAGAGTAAAATCCGTAGCGCATCGTCACCACGTGGCAGCCGATTCGTACGGTCCATCTGCGCGCGAATGGCCCGTGCGACAACAGCATCTTGCACGGCGGGCGAAAATCGGAACGCCGCGTAGCCGATGATCATCACCAGCGTGACCGACAAACCCAGTGCAATCAAAATTCTCTTCATTACAACTGACTCATTAATCGAGTTTGTCAGGAGTCGGCCAGCAAGCGACGCAGATCGGCTGCAAGTTGCTCTATGGGCATATCGGGTTGAGCGATCAAGCGCATACGCGTGTTCCGATCATAAACATAAATCGTCGAAGAGTGATCGATGGTGTAGTCGGCGTCGCCCGACATCGGAACTTTGATGGCAATGGCGTGGAATGCTTTGACGACTGACTCCAGCTCTGCAGGGGTGGGTCGCAGCCCAATGAATGACGGATCGAAATTTTTGACGTAGGCCTCAAGGCGTGGGGCGGTATCACGCTCCGGGTCGACGGTCACGAGTATCACCTGAACCGCTGCACCGTCCGTCCCGAGCTGCTTTCGAAGCTGGCCAAGCCGCATCAGTGTCGAGGGGCATATATCCGGGCAACTCGCAAAGCCAAAGAATACGAGTGTGACCTTTCCTGAAAACTCGGTCAGTGATCGCAGCTTGCCCTGAGTGTCCGGAATCTGCAGATTGGTGCCGTAAGAGACTCCCGTCACCTCCGTGGCGTTGAAGGGCGCAGGCGGCGGTGTGCAGGCGGCAAGACTGGCGAGCAGAGCAATGATTATCCCCCTCATGGCATTTGTCCTGCAGGCTCGACGCGTAGTGCGACTTTCAACGTGCCTGCCTTCTCGAACTGCAGCAGCAGCGGCATCGAGCGCCCTGCTTCGAGAGGCGCTGACAACTGCATGATCATGAGATGTATCCCTCGCGGCTTCAGTTCGACGCGCGACTTAGCGGGCACAGCAACGCCGTCTTGCATTTCTCGCATGCGCATCACGCCGCCATCCAAGGTCGTATTGTGAATGTCGATCATGCCTGCCCAAGACGCCGAAACCGACAACAGACGATCGGCCGTCGGCCCATTATTTATGAGAGTCATATAGCCAGCGCTGACGGTTTGCCCGGGCGCCGTCGAGCGCGTCCAGGCATTTTCGATCTTGATACTTGGTGCAGCCGACGCCAGACCGACCGATAAAAATGTCGACGCGAGCAAACATAGAGAAAGGAATTGGCGATGAATCATGCTGTCCGTAACTTAACAAATCTTTCCGCAACTTTGCCGCGTCGCGATGGAATTTAGAGTCTGGGTCGCGATCAAATCGATGTCCTTGCAAACATCCTTTACTCGTTACTGGAGTCAGCCATGAAAATTCGTAACAGATTTTTCGGTGCCACGCTTGCAGCCGTAGGGCTGCTCGGCAGCGGGAGCATCGTCAGCGCAAATACCGCAGCCGCCCAGCCGGCAGAGCCCCCGTCAGCGTCGCCGGACGAGCGAGGTGAACGGCCAGATCGTCGTGGCGGCGGTATGGAGCGCCTATTTGCCGACCTGAATTTGTCCGATACTCAGCGCACTCAAGTGCAGTCCATCATGGATAAGCATCGCGAGGCAACACAACCGCTGCGCGAGCAAATGCGCTCGGGTCAGGGGCGTGAGGACAGGTCCTCTATTCGTGAGCAGATGCGGGCTGCGCAGCAAAAACTGAATGACGATCTGAGCGCTGTATTGACGCCTGAGCAACGACAGCAGTTCGAGGCAAAGCAGTCCGAAATGCGCGAGCGCATGCAAAACCGCCAGCGCGGCGATCGTGGCGAACGTCGTCGGCAGAATCGATGAAACGCGTTAATCGGAGGTAGGCTGCTGCTCCACGGGCCACACCCGTCGCCCGCGCGCAATCGTCTCGAGCACTTGCAGATCCCGAAGATTTTCGGGGTCAATGCTCAGCGGATCAGCCGAGAGCACGACGAGATCTGCCTGCTTGCCGACCTCGATCGAACCTTTGATTGACTCGTCGCCTTCTTGTCGCGCGGCCTGAAGCGTGATTGCCGCCAGCGCCTCCCACGTGGTGAGGCGCTGCGCGGGGCCGAGAATATCGCCGCTGCGCGAACGTCGAGTGGTTGCTGACCACAGTGTGCCGAGCATATTGGGTGGAACGACGGGCGTGTCGGTATGCAGCGTGAAGGCAACTTTGCGCTCGACGGCCGAACGCGTTGGGCTGATGCGATCAGCGCGCACCGGGCCCAGTGTCTCTTCGCGATGCCAGTCGCCCCAATAAAAAGTGTGGCCCACAAAGAATGAAGCGGTCATGCCGAGGCTTGCCATGCGATCGAGTTGATCATCGCGTACCGTTTGTGCATGGATCATCACGACATCAGGTTTTTTTGAGGCATCTGCCTGCTTCGCCGCCGCCACGGCATCGATCAGCATTTCGGCAGCGGCATCACCGTTGGCGTGAGCAAGCACCGGAATGTTGTGCACTGCAGCTTCGGCGATGACGCGCTTGACGGTCTCCGCGGGTAGCGTCGGATAGCCCACGTAATCTTTTTTCTGTCCGGCGGGGGGGACTCGATACGCTTGCGACAAAAATGCCGTCTTGCCCTGCGGACTGCCATCGAGAATCAACTTGATGCCATAGTGTTTGAGGCCGCGATCGTAGGTCCGAGCACTCGTGAATTTATCGAGCTTCAGGGCGACCGGTGACCACATCTGGTAGGTCACCACATCGAGATCGAGCAAACCACGACGCGCCGCTTCATCCAGCACGGCTTTGGTTGGTGCAACCAGTGCGCCATCTTGCACCGTGGTGACGCCCATGCGGGCGTAATAGCGCTGGGCTGTCGAGAGGTTTACCAGCGACTGCTCCAAGTTGGGCAGAGGGACTTTTTCGCGGACTGCATTAAAGGCCGTTTCTTCCAGTACGCCATCGGGCTCGCGTGAATCCTTGCGACGGCGAATGACGCCGCCTGCCGGATCCGGAGTGCTTGCACCGACCCCGGCAAGTTTCAGCATGGCGGAATTCGCTGCAGCAAGATGACCCGAGACATGGCTGATCATGATCGGATGCGCTGACGACACGGCATCGAGGTCATCGCGAGTCGGATGGCGCTTTTCTTTGAGCTGGGCATCGTCATAGCCGAAGCCGATGACCAAGGCGTCGGCCGGAAGCTGCCGTTCAGTGATGAACCGACGCAGGGCGTTCTGCAGATCGGCGATGCTGCGGACCTCACCAACCGGCGGTGCGGAGAGATCGGCAAGGCTAAGAGTCGAACTGGTCGCGGTGAGATGGCCGTGCGCATCAATGAAACCGGGCACAAGCGCTTTGTTCCCGAGTTCAATCAGCCGGGTTTTTTTCCCTTGATGCATCAAAACGTCTTGCCGCGAGCCGACAGCGATGATGCGATCACCCGCGATCGCGACGGCTTCGGCTCGCCCGCGCGGATCGGTCTCGCCACCCGCCATCGTGATGACTCGCCCGACATAGATGAGGTCGGCATCGGTAGCAGCCACGGCGCCGAGCGTGGAAAGACTGAGTCCAAAAGGCGCCAGCAGACGCCATAGGGGTTTTGATCGCCCTGAATTAATAGCCATTTAGCGCTTCCTCGATAATCGCGGCGCAGCGTACCATTTCAGGCATGCGGTCACGCCAAAACACCCAAGTCGTCGTCGTTGGTAGTTCGAACACCGACATGGCTGTACGTGCAGCGCATTTGCCCAAGCCCGGCGAGACGATTCTCGGTGGCGAGTTTCTGATGGCTGCGGGTGGCAAGGGTGCAAATCAGGCGGTCGCTGCCGCGCGGCTCGGTGCTGCAGTGACTTTCATTGCGCGAGTGGGTCGTGACGATCTCGGCGATCAAGCGCTCGCAGGTCTGCGACGTGAACGCATCAATGTCGATCACGTCAGTCGTGACCCGCGGGCTCGTTCGGGCGTTGCGCTCATCACGGTGGCCGACAACGGTGAGAACAGCATTACGGTGGCACCTGGCGCCAACGCTTTACTGAGGCCCGCGCACATCAAGCGTGCGCGTCGAGCATTTTCGGGTTGCGGTCCTTTGCTGGTACAACTCGAGACCCCGATCGACACGGTCACGACAGCCGTGGAGCTTGCACGGCAATCAGGCATGCCGGTGATTCTCAACCCTGCACCGGCTCAGCTGCTGCCCGAGTCGCTGCTGCGCAAAGTATCCATCATCACCCCCAACGAAACCGAGGCCGAGTGGCTGACAGGTGTCCGCGTTACTGACAATGCGAGTGCGGCGAGGGCTGCGGAAGCATTGCTTGCAAGCGGCATCTCGACGGTCATCATCACCTTGGGCGCACGTGGTGCATTTGTCGCTGCTCCCGATGGCACCAGACTCGTACCGGGGTTCAAAGTAAAAACGACTGACACCACAGCCGCGGGTGATGTGTTCAATGCAGCACTCGCGACAGCGCTTGCCGAGGGCAAGCTGCTGCAAAGCGCCGTGGTCTTTGCGAACGCCGCTGCTGCGTTATCAGTGACGCGGGCGGGCGCCCAGCCCTCGGCACCACGGCGTGCCGAAGTCGAGCGACTGCTCGAATCTGCTTCCCGTCAGGGCGCGATTGCCGCTGCACCCGGTCGGCGCGGGTCGGGTGCCCCAAAAAAATAACCATTCTCGAGAGCGATCGACTGTGCGCTGCCCATGGTATCGCTCTGCTTGATCCGATGACCTTTCTTGCGCAGCAGCTCCAGCGTATCAGGATTGAAATTCGGCTCTACTTCCAGCGGGCCATCGCCTTGTGAGATCCGTGCCTGATGCGTCGCCTCATCGATATTGAGGCGAAAATCGACCACATTCACGAACACTTGCAGCACCGTATTGATGATGCGGCCGCCGCCCGGTGTCCCGAGCGCGAGCCAGGGTCTGCCATCACGAAAGACCAGTGTCGGCATCATGGTCGACATCATGCGTTTGCCGGGACGCATCGCGTTCGGTGGCTCGGGGTCGTTGCTTTCTGCTGCACGAAATTCCCGTTCGTGACTGAAATTGTTCATCTGATTATTGAGCAGGATGCCGGTGCCGTCGATCATCGCCCCCGAACCAAAATCGGATCCTAGCGTGTAGGTCACCGAGACAACATTGCCGTAGCGGTCAGCTACCGAGTAGTGCGTCGTGCTCGGACTCTCGTAGGCAAAAGGATCGCCGGCACGAATATCGTCATCATCATTGGCCTTGCGCAGGTTGATGAGCTTTGCGCGCTTGGCGGCGTAGGCTTTGGAGGTGATCCCCGTCAATGGCACTTTGGCATATGCCGTATCGCCAAAATGTCTTACGCGATCGCGATGACCGAGTCGCATGGTTTCTGCGAGCAGATGCAGTGACTCCGCAGAACCTGCCGACATGCGGCTGAGCTCAAAGTTTTCGAGAATATTGAGCATCAGCAGCAAGGCCCCGCCGCCACTGGCGGGCGGAGGCGTATAGACCGTCGTTCCGCGATAGGTGCCCACCAAAGGGGCGCGTTCGATGGCGCGATATGCAGCCAGGTCCTCGCGAGTGATCAGACCGCCATTGCGTTGCATATCCGCCTCGATACGCGTGGCGACTTCGCCGAGATAAAAAGCCTCTGCGCCACCGCTGGCGACTTGCTCCAATGTCCAGGCGAGTTGGGGTTGCTGCAATCGCTCGCCCGCTTTGTAGGCGCTACCGTCTGCCTTGAAGAACGCCGACTTGGCCGTGGCACTTGCCTCGAGGCGCTTACGCCCCCAGCCGAAGACGAACGCTTCATCTGCGCTCAGCACCAACCCGTCGCGAGCGAGTGCCGTTGCCGGTTCGACCAATTTGTTCCAGGGATTGCGGCCATATTTTTGATGTGCCATCCAGAGTCCAGCCACGGTTCCGGGCACGGCGGCTGCGCGATAGCCAACCGAGGCTTCGGGCCGTTCTTTGCCGCGAGCATCGACGAACATGTCGAGCTTGGCGGCGAGCGGGGCCACACTGCGAAAATCGATGACCGTGACCTTCTTTTCGTTGGCGAGGTAGGCGGTCATGAAGCCATCGCCGCCGATATTGCCGGCGCGGGGCAGGGTGACGGCGAGGGCAAAGCCCACGGCGACGGCCGCATCGATGGCATTGCCACCCTCTGCGAGTACCTTGGCGCCGATTTGGCTCGCCATTTCATTCTGGCTGACCACCATGCCCTGTAGCCCAACCCGCGGCGAATGAATACTCGGGTATTCGAGCAGCGACTGCTGCTGGGCTTCAGCCAGCGGGCCTCCTGCCAACAGGGTCAGCGATAGCGCTAGCGCAACCCAAATTCGCGTACGGAGCTGGGCCCGGACGATGGCAAAGCTGAATGTCATTTCCCTCTCCGCAGATCCTTGTGGGATGGACAATATTAACGTGACAGGGGATATTTGTTTTTCACCTCTTGACCCTGTCGTTCAGACAAGGAGCTTGTCGACCATGCCCTCGCAGTTCTTAGCGAATTCTCGCGCCCTGAATCCCCGCGCCCAGATGATCCGCAGCCTCGTGTTTTCGACGGGTCTGATTTTCGCCACCGCCGCCGCTGCGCAGCAGAGCGCCGCGCCGCAAGCAGGCACCGAAGAAGAGCTCGTCGAAGTCGTGATCGTCGGCTCGCAGATTCGTGGTGCCAAGATTACCGAGGTGCTGCCGGTCACCGTCGTCGACAAAGAAGACATCATCGCGACCGCTGCGGTGTCGGGTGACGATCTCTACCGCTCGATTCCGCAGGCGGGTGATGTGAACTTCCAGGAGGCGCGCACGACGGGCAACCTGAACGATGCGCGCGGCGATACCTCGTCAATCAATCTGCGCAGCTTGGGTACCGGCAATACTTTGATGTTGCTGAATGGTCGTCGAGTGGTGCCTGCCCCGGGCACGCAGACCGAAAATTTCGTGCCGGTGCAGACGGCGAACACCAACGCGTTCCCGGTTGCTGGCGTGAGGCGCGTCGAGGTGCTGCGCGATGGCGCTGCGGCCATTTACGGTACCGACGCTGTCGCCGGCGTCGTCAATACCGTGCTGGAGTCAGACTTCGAAGGTCTGCGCATGGAGGCGCAGTACGGCGGCTCAGAGGGCACACCCCATCGCGAAACCACGGTAAACCTCAAGGCCGGCACTCGTTTCGAAAACGGCACACGTCTGGCGGTCTATGCAGGGTACTACACGCGCAATCGTCTGCTGGCGACTGATCGTGACTACGCCGCTAGCGAAGATCATCGGTGGAAAGTTGCTGACACGCCGTGGGTAGGCGATACCGCGTTCGACAACCGCACCACCTCGTCGCCGTGGGGTTCTTTCACGGTCGTTCCAAGCACGGTGGCTGTTCGTCAGGGGACGACCGCGCTCACCACTTCGGGGGTTTTTCGCGTCGAGCCGACTTCGAACACGGCGGCAGGTTGCAGCAGCACCACTTACAGCAGCAATCTTTGCCTGCGTGCCGGCACGATTACCGGTGCTGTCGATCGCGAGCTGCGTTACAACGAAAATGCTGATCGCACACTGAAAGGCGCTGTCGATCGCTACAACGCCTTCACCACGATCAGTCGGAATTTCGGCGATCTCGAATTCTTTGGCGAAGCCGGCTACTACCGTGCTTTCTTCTCCGGACTTCGTGAGCAGTCGGCGCCGCTCGCAAGCGCGGTGATCTCCATCCCGGCCTCGAACTTTTACAATCCGTTCGGCGCCACCACCATCAACGGCGTGGCCAACCCGAATCGCTTGCCGAATCTCGTGAACGTGCCGGCGGCCGGTCTGCCTCTTCGCATCACGACTTATCGACCGGTAGACACCGGTCCGCGCGTCTACGAAGTGACCGACGACAG
>Ga0172372_10005507_pt1 | contig 17605 bp, 15 predicted proteins | sample LakKiv5m_2_FD_114544 | JGI IMG/M metagenome (GOLD analysis project Ga0172372, IMG submission 114544) | Freshwater microbial communities from Kabuno Bay, South-Kivu, Congo - kab_092012_9.5m | ecosystem: Environmental > Aquatic > Freshwater > Lake | place: Democratic Republic of the Congo...
AGCGCGCTCGACGCGCGATTCGCGAGGAAGGAGCGTGTCGAGACACGCGACTGACGAGCGGCGGCGACCCCGGCCCGGGGGGGCGAGCATGCGACGGGAGGGTTTTGCAGCATCCTGCTAGAATCGGCCCCGGTGTCCCTGGCCCTGCTCCTGCTGCTCGCCTGCCCGGGGACCGACCCGGAGGACTCCGGTGCGCCCGAACCCACCGAGGTGGCCGGCACCGACGCGGACGAAGACGGCTGGGAGGCGCGCGACGATTGCGACGACACCGACCCCTCGGTGCACCCCTACGCCGACGACTCGACCTGCGACGGGCTCGACCAGGACTGCGACGGCGCCCCCGACGACGGCGCCCCCGACGCGGACGGCGACGCCGTGCCGGACTGCCGGGACGCGGAGGAGTGCGACGGGCTGGACAACGACGGGGACGGCGCGGTGGACGAGGGCATCGACGTGGACGGCGACGGGGCCAGCGGCTGTGGGGAGGACTGCGACGATCTGGACCCCACCCGCCACCCGGCCGCGGCGGAGGTGGAGGACGGGGTGGATCAGGACTGCGACGGCCTGGTGGACGAGGGCCGGTGGGCACCCGGGGACCTCGTCTTCACCGAGCTCATGGTCGATCCCCTCGCGAGCATGGACGGGGAGGGCGAGTGGATCGAGCTCGCCAACCGGAGCGGACGGACCGTCTGGCTGGACGGGCTGGTCCTGCGGGTCGACGGCGAGGCGACCGGGCTCCTCGCGACGGGCGCGGCCGTGGAGCCGGGCGCGCGCGTGCTGCTCGGGGTGAGCGCGGACCCGGCGAGGAACGGCGGCGTCACCCTGGCGGCGCTCTGGGCCGACCGACCGCTCGGCAACCGCGGCGGCGAGCTCGCGCTGGAGGCCGACGGCGTCGTGCTGGACCACACCACCTGGGCCGCCGCCCCCGCCGGGGCCAGCCTCGGGCTCGACCTCGAGGTCGCCGACCCCGCCGCCAACGACCTGGCCGAGGCGTGGTGCCCCGCCACCGAACCCTGGGCAGACGGCGACTTCGGCTCGCCCGGGACCACCAACGAGCCCTGCTCCACGCTGGATCGGGACGGGGACGGCGTCGCGCCGGCCGACGGCGACTGCGACGAGAGCGACCCCAGCATCCACCGCGGCGCCGAGGAGCGGCCCTACGACGGGGTGGACCAGGACTGCGACGGCTGGTCCGACGACGACGCCGACCTGGACGGGGTCGACGCCCTCGGCCACGGCGGAACGGACTGCGACGACGAGGACCCGACCGTGTACCCCGGGGCCCCGGAGATCTGCGGCGGGGTGGACGAGGACTGCGACGGGCTCGTGGACGACGACGACCCGGACGTCACCGACCGCCCCGACTCCTACCGGGACGCGGACGGCGACGGGTGGGGAGACGCCGCGTACAGCGTGAGCCTGTGCGCGCCCCCCGCGGGGAACGTCTACACGGCCGAGGACTGCGACGACGACGACCCCGAGGTCAACCCGGGTCAGGTGGAGGTCTGCGGGAACGACGTGGACGACGACTGCGACGGAGGGCCGAGCGGGTGCGGGCTCACCGGCGAGCTGCCCGTGGACGCCGCCAGCGGCTGGATGGACGGCTTCTTCAGCGGCAGCCTGGTCGGCTACAGGGTGGCCGGGGCGGGGGACCTCACCGGGGACGGCGTGCCCGACATGGTGATCGCCGGGCCCGGGGCCGAGGGCCGGGCGGGGATCTCGGCGGGGGTCGTGTACCTTCACTCCGTCGGCAGCACCGGCGGCATCCGCACGGTGGACGCCGACGCCTCCCTCGTGGGCGCGGCCTCCTCGGACAACCTCGGGGCGGGGCTGTGCGCCCCCGGCGACCTCGACGGGGACGGCTGGGACGACCTGGTGCTGGGGGCCAACTCCGCCGAGGACAGCCTCGGGTCGCAGGGGCTCGTCTACATCCTCACCGGGCCCTTCTCGGCCGAGCAGGAGGTGGAGGACATCGCGTGGAGCACGCTCCAGGGGCAGTCCACCTCGGATGTCGCCGGCGCGCCGATCGCCGCGGCCGATGTGGACGGGGACGGCGACACGGAGCTCCTGGTGACGGCCCTGGGCAACGACCGGGGCGGGTCCAACGCGGGGGCGGTCTACGTGGTGGACCCCGCCGCCGGCACCACCTCGCTCACCGACAGCCGCCTCGCGCTCCTGGGGGAGCGCTCCAGCGACAACGCCGGCCGCGGCCTCGTCGGCATCGACTGGGACGGCGACGGGGTGGACCAGGTCGCCGTCGGCTCCAGCGACGCGGACGTCGGGGCGGCCAACGTCGGCGCGGTGTGGATCATGGACGCCAGCGGGACCGGAGAGCTCAACCTCACCTGGGCCGACGTCCAGCTCATCGGCGGCGCGGCGGGGGATCTGGCGGGCTACGCGCTGGCCCGGATCGACGCCGACGGCGACGGGCAGGACGACCTCGCGGTGGGGGCGATCTCGGCCGAGGGCTCGGTCGCCGCGTCGGGGGCCGTGTACCTGGTCCCCGGCGGCTCCGCGAGCCTGTCGCTCGCCGACGTCACCGCCGTGGTGCGGGGGAGCGGGGTCGGCGACGAATTCGGCGCCCAGGTGGCGGCCGGCGACCTCGACGGCGACGGCGCGGCGGACCTGGTGATCGGCGGCGCGCGCGCGGACCCGTCGAGCCTCTCCAGCGCGGGCGCGGCCTGGCTCGCGCTGGGGCCCTTCGCCGGCACCACCGACCCCACCGACCGTGTGGTCGGCTCCAGCACCGGGGCCCTCCTCGGCAGCGGCGTCGGGGTCGTCCCGGACGCCGACGGGGACGGCGACGACGAGCTCCTCGTGGGAGCGCCCTACGACGACGGGGGCGGCCCGGACGCCGGCAGCGCGGTCTGGTTCCTCGGGGGCCCCGGCCTCTGAGTGGTCTCATCGGGGGACCGATCCCCCCGGGTCGTGGCATGCTGACCGCGACCCCGGATCGCGCGTGCTGCTCTTCGGACTCGCCCTCGCCGCCGCCCCCCCGCCCGTCGTCGGCGGCGCGCCCGCGCCCGAAGGCGCCTGGCCCGACGCCGCGGCGGTGTACTTCCGCAACGCCATCGGCTGTACCGGGGTCCTGATCGCTCCCAACCTGGCGCTCACCGCCGGTCACTGTGCCGGCGGCATCACCTCCATCAAGGTGGGCGCGGTGGACCACACCGATCCCGACGCGGAGGAGATCGACGTGCGCCGGGAGATCGAGTACCCCGACTCCCAGCGCAGCTACGACGTCACCCTCCTCATCCTCGAGGAGGAGAGCACCATCCCCCCGCGCACCCTCGCGCTGGACTGCGTGCTGGAGGACCACCTCCGCGACGGCGCCGCGGTGCAGATCGTGGGCTGGGGCGCGACGAACGCGGCCGGCACCCGCTACCCGGACGAGCTCTACGAGGCGACCTCCGAGGTCAGCGACGCGGACTGCTCGGACCCTTCGCTGGGTTGCGTGCGGGCCGTCAGCCCGGGCGGCGAGCTCGCGGCGGGCGGGGACGGGGTGGACAGCTGCTACGGCGACTCGGGCGGGCCGCTCTACCTCCAGGCCGGGGACGACTGGTACCTGGTCGGGATCACCTCGCGGGGGGTGAACGGCTCCACCAACTGCGGCGCCGGCGGGATCTACGTGCGCCCCGACGCGCTGGTGGACTGGATCGAGGAGGAGTCGGGCCAGACCCTGGCCCGGCCGGACTGCACGCCCAACCTCCCCCCGGAGCCGACCGCCGACGACGTGCGGGTCACCGAAGGGGACACGGCCACGAGCCAGGTCCGCGCCAACGACCCCGACGCCGACGACCAGCACACCTACACGCTCTCCGAGCCACCGGAGTTCGGGACGGCGACGGTGGACGGCGACGGGCTGGTCACCTACGTCGCCGACGGCGGCGACGGCCGGACCTCGCTCACCGTCACGGTGACCGACGATGGCGACCCGGCCGAGGCCGAGGCGGTCACGCTCGACGTCCGGGTCGACCCCGCGGCCGACGGACGGGGCGACGGGGGTGGCGGCGAGGGGGCGAAGTTCGCCCTGCCGGGCTGCGGGTGCACCACGCCCGCGGGCGGACCCGTGGGGCTCGGCGTGATGCTCGGCGCCGCGGCGCTGCTGCTCCGGTGGCGGCGGGCGGCGAGGAGCGCCGGCTAGCAGGCTGCTGCGAAAGCCGGACCGAGCAGGCGAAGCCTCAGCCGGGCCGCGGTTGACGAGCGCGCTCGGCGCGCGATTCGCGAGGAAGGAGCGTGTCGAGACACGCGACTGACGAGCGGCGGCGACCCCGGCCCGGGGGGGCGAGCATGCGACGGGAGGGTTTTGCAGCATCCTGCTAGGGACGCCCCAGGGCCTCGACCACGCCCGCCAGGGTGTGCAGCTCGGCGCGGGTGGGCCCGGCGCGCCGCAGCGTGCACCGGAGGTTTCGGCGAACCCGGGCGCGGAGTCCGGGCTCGGCCGCCCAGCCCACGGCGTCGAGGCGCAGGTAGAGCCGCGACAGGAAGCGTTCGAACTCGGCGCGCGGGGCGGGCGCCGGTGCGGTCGGAGGGGGGAGCGCGCCCGCGGCGGCCCACTCCCACGCGCACACGCACACCGCCTGCGCGAGGTTGAGCGCCCGGCAGCCCGGGTCGGTGGGGATGGACACCACCGCGTCGGCCCGGGCGAGCGCCTCGTAGTCCAGGCCGTGCGGCTCGGGCCCAAAGAGCAGGCCCACCCGGCGCCGGTCCCGGGCGCGCAGTTCGCCGGCCAGGACCCGCGGATGGAGCCGCGGGAGGGGGAGCGCGCGGTCGAGCGCGGTGGTGGCGTAGAGATGCTGGAGGTCGGCCGCGGCGGCGTCGAGGTCCGGGTACACGCGGGCGGCGGCGAGGACGCCGGCTCCGGCGGCGGCCACGGACACGGCCAGGGGGTCGGCGGGATCACACCGCGGCGCGATGAGCCGGAGGTCGGCGAGGCCGAAGTTGGCCATCACCCGGGCCACCGAACCGAGGTTCTGGGCGATGTGGGGGTGGTGGAGGAGGACGCTGGGGGGCATGCCCGGCGCACTATCCGTGCCGGCATGCGAAGATCGTGTCCCCCGTCCCCCCGGGGGCGTGGGTCCATTCCACAGTGTCCCCGAGCCTCGCCCTGACCTGGACCCTCGACGACGACGCGCTCGGTCGCGCGCTCGACGACGCCGCGCCCGCGCACCTCGCCCTCGCGGTGCGCATGCTGGGCGACGGCGACGACGCCCGGGACGCGGTCCAGGAGGCCTGGTTCCGGGCCTGGCGGCATCGGGGCGCGGTCCGGGAGCCGGGCGCGGTCCACGGCTGGCTCCGCGCGATCGTCGCGCGCGAGTGCCTGCGCGCCCTGCGCCGACGCGCCCTGCGCCGCTGGTTGCCCTTCACCGTGCTCCCCGAGGCGGTGGACCCCCGGCCGCGCCCCGACCGGCTCCTGGCCGACGGGGAGGCGCGTCGCAACCTGCTCCGGGCGGTGGAGGCCCTCCCCCCGCGCCAGCGCCTGGTGTGGGGCCTGCGCTTCGACGAGGGCTGGACCCTCGCGGAGATCGCCGCCGCGACCGAGACCCGCCCCGACACCGTGAAGACCCACCTCGAACGAGCGCTCGCGACCGTGCAGCGGCGCCTCGGCGGCTCGGTCCGCCCGGAGGGAGAATGAGCTGTGACGCCGTCCGCGCCGCGCTGGTGGAGGGGCGAGCCCTCACCGACGCCGAGCGCTCGCACGCCGACCTCTGCCCCGCCTGCGCGCCGCTGTGCGGGTGGGTCCCGGCCCCGGTGCAGGTCCCGCCCCTCCGCCCCGATCCCGCCGCCTGGCGAGCCCGCGCCCGCCGTCGCGCCGCCGCCGCCGCGCTCCTCGCCGCCGGCGCCGTGTTCGGGGTGCTCGCGGCGCGCGAGCTCGTGCTCCCGCCCCCGGCCCCGGTGGCGGCCGTCCAGGTGGCGCCCGAGCCCCCCCCGCTCCCCGTGGACTCGGACGGGGAGCCGCTCATGACCGACGCCCTCGCCCGCATCGACCTCGGCGGGCGGCTGGACAGCCCGCTGGACCCGATCGACCCCCTCGCCGACCTGACCACCCCCACCGACCTCTTCGCCGAGGCCCTCCTCGGCACCGGAGCCCCGTGATGTCCCTCCTCCGCCCCCTCCTCGTCGTCCTCGCCCTGGCCCTGCCCTTCGCCCCGCCCGCCCACGCGGGCGCGGGGGAGCTGCGGGAGGTGGCCCGTGAGCTCGGCCTTTCGGCCGACCAGCTCACCAAGGTCACCCAGATCGTCTACCAGTCCAAGTCCGCGCGCATCACCGCCAAGGCGGCGCTGGAGCGCGCCCGCCTCGACCTCCGTCATGCGCTCGCCGCCGAGCCGATGGACGAGAAGGCCATCCGGAAGGCGGTCGCCGACCTCAACACCGCCACCGCCGGCCTGGTCGAGAACCGGGTGAACGAGGTGATCGAGCTCCGGCGGGTGCTGACCCCCGATCAGTACGGCCGGCTCGCCGAGATCTGGGGGGACCGTCGCGAAGAGGCGGAGGACGAGGACGACGACGAGTAGCGGCGACGCCACGCCCGGCGGACGCTCCGGAGGCGCGGTATCGTGATCCCGCCCCCGGATCGCCCGTGGTCCTCCTGCTCGCCCTCGCCTGCGCGCCGGCTCCCGAAAAGAAGCCTCCCGCGGAGGACTCCGTCGACTCGGGCCTCACCGACTCCGTCCCCACCGACTCGATCGGCGAAGAGCCGGCGCCTCCCGCCTCCTTCGATCGCTTCTGCGAAGGTCGCGTGTGGACCGAGACCCTTACCGAGGCCACCGTCCCGGCCGCCCAGGGCGGCTACGCGGGCTACCTCTCGGACCACGAGAACTGGAAGAAGGGGACGGTCGAGCAGTCCAAGATCATCCCCGAGCACCCGTTCCACGTCCGCATCGTCCGCATGCAGTTCGCCCACGGCGACGGCAAGGCCCGCATCCGGCTCATGACCACCTTCGGACGGAGCTACCCGGGCGGCTACCCCGATCTCGACACCGAAGGCGTGAATCTCATCACCCCCACCGAGGTGGAGGTGAAGGCGGACGGGTCAGACGACCTCTGGGTGGATGTGGACGTCTCGGCCCAGGGCGTCTTCCTCGAGCCCACCCAGCACTACGCCCTGGTGAACGAGTACCCCAAGAAGGGGGCGCCCACCGTGGGCATCTCCCGGCTGACGGGGGGCGAGACCTCCCGCGCGCTCCTGATCCTCCCCGACGAGGACACGCCCTACGGGCTGGACGGCAACTTCCGGATGGAGCTCGTGGGCGACTCGTTCTGCACCTGGGAGGACGCGGCGCGCTGGTTCGAGTCGGTCGAGGTGCCGTTCGCCGACGAGGTCTCGCCCACCCTCCTGTCCGTGGACCTGGACGGAGACCGCCACGCCGACGTGGTGACCTACGACGGCGGACCCACCGCCTGGCGGGGCGACGCCTCCTCCTCCTCAACGACGGCACCGGGGCCTTCACCGCCGTGCCCGACTCGGGCGTCGGCACCCGCGACCCGACCACCGCCTCCGCGTTCGCGGACGCCGACGGGGACGGCTTCCTGGACCTCTACGCCGGCAACTGGCTGGTGCGGTACCCCGAGGACGCCGCGGTTCAGGACAGCTTCTGGACCGGGAACGGCGACGGCACCTTCACCGACGCGCTCGCCGCGGCCGGGATGGAGCTGGAGACCCCCTGGAGCTGCTACGGGCTCGAGTGGACCGACCACGACAACGACGGTGACGCCGACCTCTTCGTGGGCAACTACCACCTCTACGACAACCAGCTCTGGCAGAACCAGGGCGACGGCACCTTCGTGGACGTGGCCGCCGCGCTGGGCGTGGCCCACGACACGATCGAGAGCCCCTACTCGCAGTACCCGGGCGGCCACACCTACGGAGGGGACTGGGGGGACGTGGACAACGACGGGGACATGGACTTCTACATGGCGAACCTGTCCCACCCGCGCACCCAGCCGTGGGCCGACCCGTCGATGTTCGTGGTGAACCAGGGCGCCCCGGACTGGACCTTCGTGGACCAGCGCGAGGCGATGGGGCTCATCTACGACGAGGGCGACATCAACGCCCAGTTCGCCGACTTCGACAACGACATGGACCTGGACCTCGTCGTCGCCAGCCTCTACACCCAGCACTACGCCCGCCTCTACCGGAACGAAGGCGGCTCGCACTTCACCGACGTCACCTACGAGATGGGCATGGTGGTGGAGGACGCGGTGAGCGCGGTGTGGGCGGACGTCGACGAGGACGGCGACGAGGACCTCCTGGTGGGCGACCGCTCCGGCGCCCCCTACCTGCACCTGTACGTCAACCGCGTCGGGCAGGCCAACCACTGGGTGGACCTCCGCCTCGAGGGCACCACCAGCAACCGCGACGGCGCCGGCGCCCGGGTCACCGTGGTGGCGGGCGGGGTGAGCCAGATGCGGGACCAGCAGCTCGGCAACGGGAGCTGGAACACCCAGCGCCCGGCCGGCGTCCACGTGGGGTTGGGCTCCAACACCACCATCGACTCGGTCACGGTGCGGTGGATCGGCGGCGGCACCGAAACCTTCGGCGGCGTCGGGGTGGATGGCCGCTGGCGGCTCGTGGAAGGCACGGGGGTGGCGGTCCCCGACTGATCACGGGGCGGCCGGCGACCCCTCCCGCGCCGCCTCGGCCGCCTCCAACTTCGCCCGGACCTCCGCCTCGGCCGCCGCGGCCTCCTCCGGCATGGCGCTCACCTCCACGGTGTGGATCCATTGCCGGCGTCCCTCTTCCCACACGAAGGCGAGCAGAGCGAGCACGAGGCCCACCGAGGCGATGGCCATGACGGCCGCGGAGCGACCTTCACCCGAGGGTGGCGTCCTCCCGATCGAGGCGAACAGCCGGGGCCCTTCGCTCATCCCCGGCTCACAAGCTCTTCCGCGGCGGCAGCAGCACACCCGCGGCGAGGATGCCGGCCACCAGCGCGCCCGCGATGGTCAGCATCGAGATGACCGCGCTCACGCCCGCCTGCACGTCGTCGTCGAGCATCGCCCCGAACCCGACGAAGCCGATGCTCCCCGGCACGAGGAGGAGGAGACCCGGCACCTGGGTGACGGCCGTTGGCACCCGCCGCAGCCGGGCGACGAGGTTGCTCGCGAGCCCCACCACCAACCCACCGGCGCTCGCGCCCAGCTCGGGACCCAGCCATTCCTGCCCCGCCGAGGCGGCGGCGTAGGCGAGCGCGGACACGGCCACGATGGACGGGTAGTCCCGGGCGCGCGCCCGGAACGCCACGGTGAAGGCCGCGGCCGCGACCGGCAGCGCCACCCAGACCGCGGCGTCCGGCAACGGGGGGACGCGGTCGCGCACCGCGCGCGGGAGGAGCTCGGCCACCGTCCATCCGAACGACGTACCGAGGCCCAGCATCAGGAAGCTGACGGCCGCCCCCATGAGCCGGGCGGTCCCCGAGGCGAGGTGCCGGGTGGCCAGCTCGGTGAGCGCCACGGTGAGGGTGAGCCCGGGGAGGAGGGCGATGAGCCCCGCGAGGGTCACGACGGGCACCGACACCGGGAGCACGCGGGCCAGGCACGCCGCCGCCGCCGCCACCAGGAAGGCCGCCACCAGCTCGTGGATGCGGGCGTAGGCCGGGCTGCCGCGCGCGAGTCGGGCCAGGAGGCCCACCGCGAGGCCGAGCCCCGCCGACGCCCAGGTGGCGTAGGCCGAGCCGTGCAGGAAGACCGCGGCGCACGCGGAGGAGATCGCCGGGGTGACCAGCACGGCAAGCGGTCCCCAGCGATCCGGAGCGGCGAGCACCGCTTCCACCTGGCGGAGCGCCGCCTCCGGGGCGAGCTCGCGGCGGGCCACCGCCGAGCCGATGCCATCGATCGCCACGAGCCGCGCCAGGTGGAGCTCCCGGGGGTGCACCCGAAGCACCCGCGTCACGCTGCCCACCCCAAGGATGAGCGAGGTGGGCTGCGAAAGGCAGTCGAACGGCACCCCGAGGGCGCGGGCGGCCTGGTCCACCGTCTCCTCCAGGCGATGCGCCGGCGCCCCGCACTCGTGCAGCGCCCGGGCGAGCGCGACGAGGAAGTCGATTCGGGCGTCGGTCGCCGCGGGGTCCACCCCGGCGATGTACCCCCCGACGCCCCACCGTGACGACCCCGAAAAAGGTCGGACGACGGAGCGCGCCCGGATTCCTGGCGATTCACTTGCGGGACGCATGGCCGGCGTCGGATGGACGGCGAGCGGGGTCCCCCCGTGTACGGACGGATGAACGCGGATCGCGTGACGCCGGCTTCCGGAGGCGACGAGCCCAACCACGGGCGAACGCCCACTTTCGAGACTCACAAAAGCTCCAAAATGCCCGAGGGCCACCTGTCGATTCGCGTTCGTCTACGCCCAAAACCCACCTTCGAGAGGGCTTGACTCGCGGTTGACGGTGTCGGTCGGCCGGCGCATGCTGCCTCGACAGGACCAACGCCGGGAGCTCGCATGAACCGCCTCCTCCACCCCCCTTGCCTTCTGCTCCTGCTGTGTGCGGGTCAGGCGCAGGCCGCCGACTTCCAGCACGCGCTGATCGTCATCGTCGACGACGTCGGCACGGACAAGGTGGGCGCCTACGCCGGCGACGTGGACAACCCGACCGAGAACCGGCCCTCCACGCCCAACCTGGACAACCTGGCAGCGGCCGGTGTGCGCTTCACCGACGCCTGGGCGGCTCCGACCTGCTCGCCCACCCGCGCCCTCGTCTACACGGGCGAGCTCGCGCATCGGAACGGCCTGGGCGCGGCCGTGAACGACAACGCGGCGGACCCCACCGAGCTCGCGCTGGATTCCACCACCCTCCCGCAGTTGGCGCTGGAGAACGGCTTCGCCACCGCGCTCTTCGGGAAGGCCCACATCGGGGAGCTCGCCGAGACGCCCGACTCCGCCACCACCGCGCCCCTGGATCTCGCCGACTACCCGGTCCTCGCCGGCTTCGACTGGTTCTACGGCAACACCGACGGAGCGCTCAACTACAACAACTGGCTCTACCAGTCGTCGGTGCCTGACGCGAGCGCGACCTCCGGCTGGTACACCTCTGCGGTCACCACCACCACGGTCAGCCCGACCAACAAGACCACCTCGGACGCGGTGACCTGGATGAACAACCGCTCCGCCGAGGGGAGCCGGATGCTCACCGTGGTGAGCTACAACCTGGCCCACTCCACCGGCAACGGCAGCGCGGCGACCTGGGCCCCCGCGGTCCGCTCCTGCGGAGGGACGACCTCCGGCGACCAGACCACCGACTACAAGTTCACGATGGAGTGCCTGGACACCGAGCTCCTCGAGCTGTTCTCGTCCGTTCCGGATCTCGAGAACACGCTGGTGGTGTTCACCGGGGACAACGGCACGCCGAAGGGGGTGGCCGAGGGGAACTTCAACGACGGCCGGGGCAAGGCCACCCTGTACGAGAGCGGGCTCAGGGTGCCGTTCGTGCTCGCCGACGGCGCCGCCCTTCAGGACGCGCTCGACAACGGCGGCGTCCTCCCGGACGGCGGCGTCTATCGGATCGGGGCCGGGGCCACGGCCACCGACCCCGCCACCGTGGTGGACATCTTTGCCACCGTGGTGGACTACCTGGACCTGGCGTCGACCGCCGACTGCGTGCCCGGCGACACGTGCGGGCGCCACTCCACCACCCTGCGGCCCGTCCTCGAAGGTGGACCGGCCGAGCGCGAGTTCGTGGTGACCGAGACCTTCCAGATCGAGGACGAGACCCTCACGGGGGCGATGGCGGTCCGCACCGGCGACTACAAGTTCATCGGCCGCACCGTGGGCGGGGCCGACTCCCTCTGCCGCGACTACGAGCTCTACGACCTCGCCACCGATCGCTGGGAGGAGACGGACCTCTACGAGGACAGCGCCTACGCCGCGATCGTGGAAACCCTCCGCGCCGAGTTCGACCGCGTCGTGCTCGAGGGCGTGGCCTACGGCCAGGAGTGGGGGGGGCACGCCGACTGCGACTCCTGCGGCGAGGAGATCTGGTACGACGGCTGGGACAGCTCCTGCGACAGCGACTCGGACTTCGACCAGGACTTCGACGGCGTGGACTGGCCCACGGACTGCGACGACACGCAGGCCAGCGTCTACCCCGGGGCCACGGACACCTGGTACGACGGCGTGGACTCGGACTGCGCCGGCAACTCCGACTTCGATCAGGACGGAGACGGGGCCGACCTCGGTCCCGACTGCGACGACACCGACCCGACGCGCTCGCCCCTGGCGGCGGAGGTCTGGTACGACGGCGTCGACCAGAACTGCGACGGACGGAACGACTACGACCAGGACGGCGACGGGTTCTCGCTCGAGGTGGACTGCGACGACACCGACGCGGCCAGCTTCCCTGGCGCCCCGGAGGTCTGGTACGACGGCGTCGACCAGGCGTGCGACGGCGGCGACGACTACGACCAGGACGGAGACACCTTCCAACTCGGCGACGACTGCGACGACACCGATCCGGGCGCGTACCCCGGTGCGGCCGAGCTCCCCTACGACGGCGTCGACTCGGACTGCGCCGGCGACTCCGACTACGACGCCGACGGCGACGCGTTCGACTCCGCGGCCTTCGGCGGCTCCGACTGCGACGACGGCGACGCCGGCATCTGGCCGGGCGCGCCCGAGATCGCCGGCGACGGTATCGACAGCAACTGCGACGGCGCCGCCGAGGTCCTGGACCTCGACGGCGACGGCTCCCCCACCGGGGTGGACTGCGACGACGGCAACCCCTCGGTCTACCCCGGGGCCGCCGAGGTCTGGTACGACGGCGTCGACCAGAACTGCGACGGCGCCAACGACTGGGACCAGGACGCGGACGGCTACACCCCCACGGCGTACGGGGGCACCGACTGCGACGACACCAGCGCGGCGATCCGCCCGGGGGCCACCGAGGTCTGGTACGACGGCGTCGACCAGAACTGCGACGGCCGCAACGACTACGACCGCGACCTGGACACCTACACGAGCTCGACCTACGGCGGCACCGACTGCAACGACAACGACAGCCGGATCAAGCCCGGCGCCAGGGAGATCTGGTACGACGGCGTCGATCAGAACTGCGACGGGCGGAACGACTACGACCGCGACAACGACGGGTACACGAGCTCGTCCTACGGTGGCACGGACTGCAACGACACCAACGCGGCGATCAAGCCCAACGCGGTCGAGATCTGGTACGACGGCGTCGACCAGAACTGCGACGGCGCCAACGACTACGATCGCGACGGCGACGGGTACACCAGCCCCAGCTACGGCGGGACCGACTGCAACGACTCCGCCCCCCGGATCTACCCGGGCGCCCCCGGCTGGAACCTGGACTGCACCCGGGCGAGCTGAGCTACCCCGGCACCAGTCGGATGAGCGCCAGCTCGGGCGGACAACGCCAGCGGACCGGGGCGATGGACCAGCCGATGCCCCGCGACACGAACAGGTGGACCCCGTCCTGCTCGTACCACCCGTGCACCCACCGGCTGCTGCCCCGGGGCAGGAACAGCGCCCCGGCGAAGGGCATGCGGACCTGACCCGCGTGGGTGTGCCCGGCGAGCACGACCCGGCTGGGCGCGCGGGCCAGCCGCGGGAACAGCGCCGGGGAGTGCGTCAGCACCAGCGTCGGCTTGTCGGTGGTGCCGGCGAAGGCGGCGTCCACGTCGGGGCGGCCGGAGAGGAAGTCGTCGGTCCCCACCACCTGCAGGGGTCCGGTGTCCACCCAGCGGTCGTGCAGGAGGGGAATGCCGTGTCGGGCCAGGTGGGCCTCCCACACCCCCTTCGGGGCGCCTCCCCAGACCTCCCAGTTCCCGATCACCGCGAAGCGACCCAGCGGCGCGGCCGGGAGGGCGGAGAGGAACTGGTCGGCCACCGCGACCTGGAACCCGCGGGTGACGACGTCCCCGGTGAGCGCGACGAGGTCCGGGCGCTGCCGGGACACCACCTCGCACAGGCGGTCCACCCAGGGGCCGGGGCCCCTCAGGTGGACGTCGGTGAGGTGCAGGACCTCGACCGGCCGCTCCAGGCCCGGCACGGCGACCACGTGCTCGCTGAGCTCGAAGCGATCGGACTCCACGCGACCGCGCCCCACCCAGACCGACCGGCTCCCGCCGGGCGCGGGGCGCGCCGGGACGCGGGCCGCCGCCGGGAAGGTGTCGCCGCGGCGTACACCCCGGGAGACACCGCGAACGTAGCGGTAGGCGTCGACGAGGCGCATCTACTCGAAGCGGTAGGAGGTCTGAGTCGCGAACACGTGGGTGTCGACCCCCGCCGCCACCAGCTCGTCTCGCACCGGGGTGAGGAGCTCGGTGGGCAGGCCGCGCGCGCGCCGTTCGTCGTTCACCAGGTCGGTGAGCAACACGCGACCGCGGAAGCGGTGGAGCCAGCGACGCAGCCCCTCGCCCTGCTGGTACTGGTTGCCCACCACCACCCAGTCCGCCCCGCCGAAGGCCGCGGCGGCGCGGTCCACCCAGTCCCCCGACTGGCCGGGATGGAGCGCGAGGTCGAGGTGGAGGAGCCGGCCCCCGTCGGGGAACCGGAGGTGCCACACGTGCGGGGGGCCGTCGGGGAGCTCCGCCCGCTCACGCAGGTGCCGCAGCGCCGCGCCGGGGCGAAGGGCCCCGACGTACCCGACGAGGCGACGGGGAAGCGGGCGGATCTCGGGGGGCGCCTCGTAGCGCATGGACTGGATCTGGATCCCGTCCACGGTGCGGGGCGCCGGGCCGCCCTCGATCGGGCCCAGTCGCACGAGCCAGTCGTACGCCTCGTCGCTCGCGACGACGTGGAGCCGGCGCCCGGACTTCAGCGCGGCGGCGGTGGCGCGCATGCGATCGGGCGAGGGTCCGGTGAGGATGACGAGATCGGACTCGCCGGGCTCGGTGGCCGGGTCGAAGACCACGGGCCGACCCGCCCAGCTCAGGCGCACCTCGGCGCGGTCCCCGTGATCGATGCGGAGCCTGAAGCCGTGGTCGTAGGCGACCTTCACCGCAACACCTCCGCGACCTGATCGAGCGCCCAGTCGATGGCGGCGCGGTCGATCACCAGCGGCGGCGCGAAGCGGATCACCTGGCCGTGCGTGTCCTTGCAGAGGACCCCACGCTCCATGAGCTCGAGGCACATCGGGCGCGCCGGCCCGCTGGACGCGCGGATCTCCACCCCGATGAGGAGCCCCGCGCCGCGGACCTCCTGCACGTGGGGGCTGCGCAGCTCCTCGAGCCGGCCCATGAGGTAGCCGCCCAGCTCCGCCGCGCGCGCGGGCAGCTCCTCGTCCACCAGTACGTCCAGCGCCGCCCGCGCCACCGCTGCCGCCAGCGGGTTTCCGCCGAAGGTGGAGCCGTGGTCCCCCGGGCTGAACACGTCCATCACCCGGGAGTCCGCACAGAACGCGCTCACCGGGTACAGGCCGCCGCCGAGGGCCTTCCCGACCGTGATGCAGTCGGGACGGATGCCCTCGTGCTCGAACGCCCACATCTTGCCCGTCCGCCCGAGACCCGTCTGGATCTCGTCGAGGAACAGGAGCACGCCGTGGCGGTCGCAGATCTGCCTCAGCGCCCGGAGGTACCCCGCCGGCGGCACCACCACCCCGGCCTCGCCCTGGATGGGTTCCACGTGGATGGCCACGGTATCCGGGGTGATGGCGGCCTCGGCCGCCGCCGCGTCCCCGAAGGGCACCACGTCGAACCCCGGGGTGAGCGGGCCGAAGCCTTCCCGGTACTGGGGCTCCGTGCTGTAGCTGACGATGGTGATCGTGCGCCCGTGGAAGTTGTTGGCGGCCACGATCACGCGCTGCCGGCCGTCCGGCACGCCCTTCACCTTCCAGCCCCACTTCCTGACCGCCTTCAGGCCCGTCTCCACGGCCTCGGCTCCCGAGTTCATGGGGAGCGCGCGCTCGAAGCCCGAGACCTGCGACAGACGCTGCAGGAACGGCCCGAGCTGGTCGTTGTGGAAGGCGCGGCTGGTGAGGCTCACCCGCTCCAGCTGGTCCTGCAGGGCGCGGACGATGCGCGGGTGCAGGTGCCCCTGGTTCAGGGCCGAGTAGCTCGACAGCATGTCGAGGTACCGACGGCCGTCCCCATCCCAGACCCAAGCGCCCTGCCCCCGCTCGATGACGACGGGAAGGGGGTGGTAGTTGCGCGCGCCGTGGCGCTCGACGAGCTCGGACGACATGTGCGCGCCCTATCGCGCCGGCCGTGACGACGGCTCCGGCCGCACCCCGACCGGGCCCGCACGGACGGGCGAAGCGCTCACACCCCCCTCCGGAGCTCCGCCACGAGGTCCGGGTCCACGTCGCCCGGGTCCACCCCCATCTCGCGTAGGAGGGCCTCGACTTCGTCGTCCTTGGCCGCGGCCGCCGGTCCGCACCCGCACATCCACGGAAAGATCCGGCCGAGGAGCGTGGTTTCCCGGTCGCTGAGGGCCGCGCCGCGCGGCTTGCCCTCCAGCGGCAGGCGCGCGTCCGCGTGGAGGTAGGCGTGGAGGCCACGCCGCGGGTCCACCCCGATCTCCTCCGTGAGGACGCCCCACTCTCCGTCCGCCGTCGCCCGCACCACGGTTCCGGGAGGAAGGTGCGGCGGACCCCGAAGATCCGCCACCCAACACGACCCGATGTCCTGGGGAGCCACCACCGAGGGGCCCAGCACCCGACCATTCTCGGCAACCAGCGAAACCGTGAGCCCGCGCACCGCGCGGGGCTCGCCGAGCTCCACGCGCACACGCCAGCGATCGCAGATTCGCCCGAGGAAGGTGAGGGAGACGGTCATGGGGAGAGACCCACCGAGGTCTATACTCACCGTCCTCCCCACCTCCAAGGATCTTCGCATGTGGTGGTCGCTGCTCGTCGCCTGCGCCACGCCCGAACCCGAGCCTCCGCCCGCGGCCGCGCCCGCCCCGACGGTCCCCATCCCGCCGGCCCGCGCCACCCGCACCGGGACCCCGGATCGGGAGGAGGCGCGCCTCACCATCGAGCAGATCACGGTGAGCCCCGAGTCCCCCACCGCCGCCGACGACCTCCGCGTGACCGCGCAGGTGAGCGGGTCGGACGCGCGAGGGGTCGTGCTGGCGTTCCAGTGGTCGCTCGACGGCGCCCCGGTGATGGGCGCCATCTCCGACACCTTCCAGGCGGGGCGGGCCCGGCGCGGCCAGAAGGTGAAGGTCGAGGTCACCGCGACCGCGGGCGAGCTCTCCGCCACGAAGTCCTCGGACCACAAGGTGATCGCCAACCGTCCGCCGGTGATGCGGACCAACCCCGGCACGCTGACGCGGCTGGACGGGGTCCAGTTCCTCGCCGAGGACCCGGACGGCGAGGGCATCACCTGGCGGCTCGAGGGCGCGCCCGCCGGGATGAGCATCGAGCGCAACGGCGTGCTGCGGTACAAGGGGACGGCCGACGAGAAGGGCGGCACCTACACCCTGAAGGTCATCGCGGAGGACCCCGGGCGCGACTACGTGGTCCTCGAGGTGCCGGTCACCCTGACCCCCGGGAGCGCGGCCGCGGCGGCGGCAGCGGCGGCCGAGGCGGCCTCGAAGAAGTGAGCCGACCGCGGACCACCGCCCCCGTCGCCCGGAGACTCACCGACGGGCCACGGACGCGGCGAGGTGGTCGGCCAGCACGGTGGACGGATGGGTCCCGCCCAG
>Ga0172372_10005509_pt1 | contig 17602 bp, 13 predicted proteins | sample LakKiv5m_2_FD_114544 | JGI IMG/M metagenome (GOLD analysis project Ga0172372, IMG submission 114544) | Freshwater microbial communities from Kabuno Bay, South-Kivu, Congo - kab_092012_9.5m | ecosystem: Environmental > Aquatic > Freshwater > Lake | place: Democratic Republic of the Congo...
CAGCATCCTGCCAGGAATTATTTTTGACCCAACGGATGAAGGATTCATCTTCTACAATTTCTTTAAATGAGGGTAACGGTTCTTCCATAGCTTATTGTGAAAAAAGTTCATCTAAATATTTCCTTCTGTTTTGTGCGTTGTAGATTATTTTACAACTTCCATTTCCACTTTGCATCATACTGACGCAGGTTCCGTCTGTATTGGTGGCGTCAAGATGACGACGATTTAATGCACAGTGTCCTAATTCATGAAAAATGACGTATTCTTTTTCGGTTAAATTTGCCTTTCCCCAAAATATACTGTCTATCAACAATTGTTTTGTCCCTGAAGTTGATTGGTTACATCTTCCTAATACACCATCAGTCTCTATGTCAGTGATCTGGCCTGTTATATTTTTCATATTTATAAGTTGCCCCCTTGATGCCCCTTCCTGTTGAAATGAATCGAAGAAAAATTTTAATCTTTCATCCACGTCAGGGGTCGTTAAATTCTCTTCTTTCCGGCAGGAAATGAGGGTAAAAAACAAAAAGGATAACCAAAGGATTTTTCTCATTCAAATATATTGACAGTTTATTATAGGTTAATAAGTTATAAAATAGATTTTTGTACTCATTATTCAGGTCATTTTTGAAAAATAAAAAATAAGTATAAAAATGGATATTAAGTTTTTCCTCAAAGATTCTAAGGCACGTGTTACCAGATTCCGGGCAGACTGATAATTCAGGCCCATAATTTCTATAATCTGATCATAATCCATTTCACTATAAAACTTAAGATACAATATTTCTTGCTGTCTGCTGCTTAATTTGCTGATTGCAGAAGATAGGGCTTCCGATTTTATTGCCAGTTCCTCCTTTTCAATCCAGGAATTTTCGACAGAAAAGGAAATACTTTCTTTAAGATCAGTATCAGGATCTAAAGTTCGGGTTTTATTATGTTTATTCAGGTCTTTAACTAAGCGACGCCTAAAGGAAACAAATAAATATTTTCTTATATGATCAGTTGAACCAATGGTTTCCTTAGTTCTCCAGAGCTCAATGAATAAATCCTGCAAACAATCTGCAATGAGATCTTTATCGTCGGTAAATTTCTCTCCATATTTGCATAAAGCATCTGCTTCATTCCGAAAAATCACCTCCAGGGCCTTTTTGTCTCCTGACTTAAGTTGTTGCCATAGTTGAGAATCATTCATTAATGTGTCAGACATAATTAAGGCGTCAGATAGTTGATTTTAAAAGGATTTGAGGTAAAATTAAATATTTTTCAAATAAAGTGAGTACAAATGTGGCAGGTATGACTTATCTGAATGTTACAAATAATATTCCAGAACACAAAACGTAAAATTATGTTAAATCAATGGTTGAAATTAGGAAGTTTGATGGCCATTTCAGGCGCACTTCTTTTTACATCATGTGAGCAAATGGATGCTGACATTGCATTAAGTGAAGACTTTAACCCAACTGAAAAGTTAGCCTTTGGTGTGGCAGGTCATGAAGGTGCAGGACCTATGGGTCATGGAAGAAGTGAAAAAGGTGGTCCGAGGGGTTTTGGGAAATGTTTTGAAATCGTTTTTCCGGTTACTGTAATCTATCCGGATAAATCAACCAAAGAGGTTGCCAGTAAGGAGGCTTACATGACATTGATTAAAAATTGGAAAGAGGCCAATCCCGAAAGTAAAGAAAGACCAACGCTTGCATTCCCTTTTGAAGTTACGCTGGAAGATGGCAGTACAGCTACTATTGAAAATGAAGATGGATTAAAGACATTAGCAATGAGTTGCCGTCCGGAAGGTAGACCAAAAGGAGGTATATGTGGCGATTGCTTCACTCCTGTTTTTCCTGTAACTGTTTCTTTTCCCGATGGTACATCAAAAGTGGTGGCTTCAGCAACAGCATTCAAAGCCAGTCTGGATGCATGGAGGGCAGCTAATCCAAGTGCAACAGGTCACCCCCAAATTGCATTTCCCTATTCCGTAAAGCTGAAATTGGACAGTAGTATCGTAGTGTTAAAAAATGTGGATGATTTAAAAGCATTGATGGCAGCGAGCAAAGAGGAGAGGCCTCACAGACCATCCTGCTTCAGCGTTGTATTCCCTGTGACAATCGTTTATCCGGGTGGAAAGGAGGAAAGTGCTGCTGATCAAAAGGATTTTGTTACAAAAGTCAGGGCATGGAGAACGGCTAATCCTTCCGCGACAGGTCGGCCGGAAATGAAGTTTCCCTTAACGCTGAAATTTGCAGACGGCACGACGAAAGTGGTTAATTCTAAGGAAGATTTAAAAACAACGGCGAGGAGTTGTAAAAATTAATTAGGATTTTGTAAGATTATAATGTTTTTGAGAGGCTGTCTGAAAAGATAGCCTCTTTTTGGTGTGCCATCAGCGTTCGGACATCGAAAGATATTTACTCATTGTCCGGAAGTTGAGGACTAACGCTTCGCTTATCTGCCTGATAGAAAATCCTTCTCTGCAGAGGCGGTAAATCACGAAATAATCCATACATTTGTTCAAATATACGTTCATAAAATGCTAGTTTTAGTTCACTAGCAAAATAGTTCAAAATCCCTTAGGGGCATGCCCCTAAGGGATCATTGCTGGTGCATTCTTATCTACCGAAATTGGTGCAATTGTAATTACCGATTACAAAACCATTTGTTAAAACCTTCTACAAGCAGAACCTTGAATCAAAGCATTCTGGAAAAGGCGTTTGAGTGAAAATTGGTGACGTCTAAAGAACTGGCGCTTTCACTTTAAGGTTGTATTTAATCTTTGTAAATATCAATTAACAACTTTATAGTTTTTTATAAAAATAATTATAACTTTGAAGCACCAAACCAATATATGAGCACAGAAGCGGAAGTAGCGTCCTTTTTAAAAGACTTTAAAGAAAAAATGAAGTTTTGGGATGTACTCTTTCGTGACGATAGAGGCAAAAACGCGCAGGCACTGGTGGATTTAGAACTTCGCCCCATAGACCGAGAAGTCATTTTGGAAGCCATCGAAACCAAAGATTACAGCGAAGGTCCACTAAAAGAGAAACAATACGGAGGTGCTGATATGTGGGTGTTTGGTAAAGCCATAAAGAAAAAGGAAGTGTACATTAAAATTACAATGGGAGCGATGGGAGGTAGTGTTATCTGCATTTCCTTTCATTTGGCACAGCACAAAATGAACTATCCTTTAAAATAGAACAGTATGAAAAGTCCTATCACCGGTAAGGAAATGAAATTGACGAAAGAACGCAGGTCAATGGATTTCAGAAAGGAAACCTTTGAAGTTATTTTTCATTATTACAAATGCGAGGATAGCGGAGAACAATTTACCACCACATCATTAGACGAGGTGAATATAAATCAGGTATACAACCAATACCGGAATAAATTTAATATTCTTTTTCCTGATGAAATTATTAGAATTCGGGAGAAGTATGGTTTATCGGCAGTCAAGATATCGGAGATTTTAGGATTTGGCGTAAATACATACCGGCTCTACGAAGCAGGCGAAATGCCCAGTGTGGCAAATGCCAAATTGATACAGATGGCGGATGACCCTAAAAAATTTATGGATATGGTGGAATTGTGCGGAACATTAGACGATAAAGCCAAAAACAAATACTTACAGAAAGGACAATTTTTGGCAGATGAGAAGAAACGAAACATATTCAATTTGAATTTCAAAGAATATTTATTGGGTAACCGCTTAGCAGATATTTATTCAGGATACAGAAATCCAAACTTTGAAAAATTTACAGAAATGGTAGTTTATTTTTCCGACAAACTATCGCCATTTAAAACCAAGATGAACAAACTCTTGTTTTATGCCGATTTTTTAATGTTCAAACAAAGTTGTTTTTCAATAAGTGGTGTTCGTTATAAAGCCATTGATATGGGGCCTGTGCCAAATAATTTTCAAAGCATTTTTGAGTATTTAGTCAACAAAGACGAAATAGTTATTTACACAACCGAATTTCCAAACGGATACACAGGTGAACAATTCAAAGCGAGAAAAGACAGGAAGTTTAATGCGGAACTGTTTACAGAAAATGAATTAAAAACCTTAGAAAAAGTGGCAACGGTTTTTAAAGAAACCAGTACAAATGGCATTATTGAAATAAGTCATCTGGAGGAAGCGTGGAAAAAAAATTCAAAAGACCAAAGCGTAATTAGTTATGAATATGCATTTGAATTAAATCAGATTTAGAATGAGCAACAACACCTAAAGTATAGGCGGTGAATATTCTAGAACATACCGGATTCTTCATCACTTTTGGTGAAATTTCTTATTTGATTCATAATAAGAAAATAGAAATTGCTCTTTGCCTATTCTTTCAAGGAGAAAACCAGTGTCCATAATACAGAGGATTTTCTTTATCATATTTGTGCTAAACGAAATGGGTAATTTATTTGGGGAAACAAAATTTAGAAAAGTTTTTTACTATTATTGTATTGATAAGTGCCGCACTGATTTGGTTAATCAACATTTCATCAAAGTTATATGCTATACTTTAACATTAAATAAAATAAGGATGACATCACAAGTAAAAAATCCATTCGCCTGGGTAGAAATTTATGTTGAAGATATGAACAGGGCTCAAAAATTCTACGAAACCGTTTTACAAATTAAAATGATACCAATGCAAACACCTGGAGCATTTGGTGACCTGGAGATGTTGAGTTTTCCCTGGGCTCAAGGAGAAAGTAACATCAGTGGCGCTTTGTGTAAAACAAATGAGATGAAACCTGGAACGGGTGGAACGTTGGTTTACTTCACTTGCGAAGATTGTTCAGTTGAAACTGCAAGAGTTGAAATGGCAGGTGGGATTGTATTACAAAAGAAGTTTCCAATTGGAAATCACGGATTTTGTACAATGGTTATGGATACTGAGGGAAATACAATTGGATTTCATTCAGATAAATAAGGACATGGACATGCCATGGCAATTTATACAACGTTCAACGGTAAAACTGACTGGAAAAAACAAAGAAACCTTTTAAAGCACTCCTCCAACAGGCTGGGCTTTGTGTTCCATTGTTAGTTTTGTATAAAAGTTCTGCTTCTCGGGTAGCTGCAAATGGATACCGCTTAAGTTACACAACAAACGCTAGATAGAAAAACAATGAAAAGAAGTATAATTAGCTTAATATCCATTCTAATACTTGCGACATCGTGTAACGGTCAGACCAATAGTCAAAAAATCAGACCTGAAAAACCAATGGAGTCTTTGCTAAAGGGCGACACTGTGAGCGAAATGAGTGAAAATATAATGGTTATTTATCAGGACAAGAAAAATAATTATTGGTTTGGTAGTTGGCTGGACGGACTTTACAAATATGATGGAAAAATAATCATTCATTTCACCACAGAAAACGGATTACCATCCAACAGAATTGAAGAAATTAAAGAAGATGAATTAGGTAATGTTTTTATTAATACGGGTAAAGGCATAATAAAATACAGTGAAAATCGATTTATTCCTTTAAAAGAAACAATGGGAAATTTAGGTGTATGGGTTTTAACTCCAAATGACTTGTGGTTTAAAAACGTCACAAATGGCCAGTATTTTTATAGATTCGATGGAGCTATGTTACACAAACTTAAATTGCCTAATATTAAAATGGGGGAAGAATGGATTAAATATCATCCCGACTCTCCTTTAAGTTTTTATACTGTTTATTGTACTTATAAGGATAGTAAAGGGAATATTTGGTTCGGAACTTCATTTGCCGGGGTTTTCAGATACAATGGAAAATCGTTTGATTGGATCACCGAGTCAGATGTGAATGAAATGCATAATGGACCAGCGAATGGTGTACGCTCAATCATTGAAGATAAAGATGGCTATTTTTGGTTCAATACGGAATATAAATATAATATATACAATAATCCTTCTTCATCAAAAAGCAACAAGGACAGTACTTCATTTTATGACCGAATTAAAAATATTGGTTGTTTAGACGGTAAAAAGGATGGCGATTTGAATGAATACCTGTCTATCGTTAAAGATGATAAAGGTAATCTCTGGATTGCAAATTATCTTGGTGGCGTATGGAAAGTTGAAGATGAAAAAATAAAACACTATCCCATTCAGGTTAACCATAAAAACGTGCCCATTTTTTACCTTTTTAAAGACAATAAAGGTGAAATTTGGCTAGGCACAGAGAAAAATGGTGTTTTTAGGTTTAATGGACATGAATTTGAAAAATTCACATTTTGAAGAACGAAAAAGGGCTATTGATAACAGGGTTTTGAAGAAACCAGGCAAGGGTCAGACCATTAAGGAAATGAAAAGACACGTTTGATTACCTTTTTGTTTGAAAACAAAAAGGTAAATGGTTTTATAAGTATAAAACAGAAAAAGCAAAATTTCTTATACCGGATCTAACTGTTTATCAAGGGCAGCAATGCCCATCTGCTGTAACAAATGTTGAAAAGTTACCATATTCAAAGATCCGTCAGCCAGTTTTTTGCGAAATGATGCTGCACCGGATTCACTGAAAATAAAATTTTGACTTCTCCATAAATTCAGGGCCAATGGAACACGTTTGAGATTCGTCAGAAAGGTAATTAAGTCTGAACAGCCTGACTCAACGTTTTCATCCGTATTTGCCAAATCTACTAAACAACTATAAATCTTTTTATTAGCCAGATGTGCTAATGCAGGTATTTCTATTAAATCAAATGACCATTCTTTCATAATCTGAAGAATGGATTGAACTTGTTTAAGGTTCATATCTTTGGATATTAATTGATTTTTAAATTCTATATTATAAATATGGGCAGCAGTATCTTTGAAAGGGGCAGGAATTGGCATGTCAATTTCCTTCAAGCCCAGCATTAAAGGAAAGGTTTCCTGATACATTCCTCTAAAGGTGTATTCTACCGATGTAAGACTTTTTTGATTTATCTGGTTCACAATTTTTCTTTTTTCATCGCGGAAAAGATGCCAGAAGGAAAACCTTTCACCGCCACAATAGTCTTGCATAATGCCAATAACACTGCCTAAATCAGTACCTTTAATGGCGGCATCAATTTTATTTGTCATTTTTTCAAATTTCTCCACGGGCATATCCAGAGAAATCTGTCCAAATAGATTATACTGACCCAGATAGAGGACCACAAAGGCAAATTCTTTGACTTTAAAGGTCGTTTGGGAAACGATGAGCGTTCTTCCGGCAGCAATAGCGTGGGTACCCGATTTCCAGCGATTGAAATTCAAACTTTTCATTTGATAGTTGAAAAGAGATAACTCTTCCGGATAATCTTCAAAAAGGGAGGATGCCGCATAATGCATGCCCACTCTTTCCAGAGACACAGCCGCAGGCACTACATTTTTTTCATAGCTGACGGCTCCATTTTCATACACATTACTCGGTACGGACTTCAACTTTTGAAGGAAATTTTCTCTGAATGTTAAATGGGTTGCCTGTTCAGCATAATGCATGGCCCGATGAGCATATTGTAAAATCTGATCTGTTTCAAGTCCTGATATTTCATCGAAAAACCAGCCACAACTGGTAAACATCAGGAGTGTATGTCGTTGCATTTCCAGTAACCTCAAGGTTTTTACCTTTTCTTCATGGGATAAATTGTTAACGGCATGTTTATTAAAAAAGGAGGCAATGGTATCTGGTTTCCTGTCCAGAATGAGCCGGATATAATCATTTCTGGCTGACCATGGATCTATTAAAAATGCAGCGGTTTCAGATTCATAAACAGGAATAAGCTGGTCCCTGAGTTCATCCAGCATATTACGAAGTGGCTTTCTCCATGCTTGATTCCAGGCAGATTGACCTCCTGTGTGACATCCACAATCATCGCGCCATCTTTCAACCCCGTGCACACAACTCCAGGAACTATTCTCATGAATCTGAACTTCAAAAAAGGGTGGATTAGCAGCTATATATTGCCCATAATTAGTGATGGTTATTTTTTCATTTTGCCTCAGAAAATCGAAGCAGGCAGCCAGTGCCATTTCTCCAAATTGATGATGGTGACCATAACTTTCTCCATCAGTGGCAATATGACTCAACTGAGGCACTTCATTCTCATCAAAGACACTGACCATTTTTTCAGCAAATAACTTTCCATCGTTTAACAATCCATTAAAGGCAACTGCCTGTGCTATGCCACCATCATAAAAAAATAAAACAATCTTTCTTCCAGAAGGAAGTTTATACAGATAGGCATTTCTGGAGTCGATTGGTCCGTTGGTACATGCTGTCCAGGTCTCATCAGATAATTTTTTGAAAGCTTTTGCCTGCCTTGGTGCGAGAATGGTATATTTAAGATCATGATCGGCTAAAAGTTCCAGGGTTTCCGTATCCACTGCCGTTTCTGCCAGCCAGATTCCCTCTGGTTTCCGGTGAAACCGTGATTCAAAATCGTAAATACCCCATATAATCTGGGTTTCTTTGTCGCGCTTATTGGCGAGAGGCATGATGATATGGTTGTACACCTGGGCTATGGCAGACCCGTGACCATCAAACATGGCAAGGCTTTGTTTATCGGCATCCAGTATAGCTTTATATGCTTCCGGGTCGTATTTTTCCATCCATGCAAGCAGGGTAGGACCAATATTAAAACTCATGTAAGCATAATTGGATACAATGCCTTTGATTTCCTGACGCTCATTTAGTAATCGTGCTGCAGAATTGGGAGCATAACATTCAAAATTGATCCTTTCATTCCAGTTATGAAACGGAGCCGCCGATTCCTGATATTCAATAACGCCTAACCATGCATTTTCACGAGGAGGCTGGTAAAAGTGTCCGTGAATACAAACGTATTTATTAAGGTCTGTTTTTAGCATAAAATTTTGTAATATTGAGGTTGTAAAAGTAATCACCCATGCGTAAACAATCCTTATTCTTTACCTTATTTTCTTTCTTTCTTTTTATAAGTCTTTCTGGACAGGCACCTGAAAAATGGAATTCTGCCAGGATTTACCATGAAATTCAGAAGCTTAATTTTCTGGGTTCTGTCCTTTATCTGGCTGCCCATCCCGATGATGAAAATACAAGACTCATTACTTATCTGGCTAATCATGAAAAAGCGAATACAGCCTATATTTCATTAACCAGAGGGGATGGAGGTCAAAATCTGATAAGTCCTGAGATCAGAGAACTACTTGGTTTAATCAGGACACAGGAATTACTGGGTGCCAGGCAAATTGACGGAGGCAAACAATTTTTTTCCAGAGCCAATGATTTTGGATTTTCAAAAAATCCGGACGAAACCTTCAGGATCTGGGAAAAGGAGAAAGTAATGGAAGACCTAATCGCGGTCATCAGATATTGGCAACCGGATATTATTATCAATAGGTTTGACCACAGAAGTCCGGGTAAGACCCATGGACATCATACCGCTTCTGCTATGCTCGGGGTTGAAGTTTTTGATATGGCCGCCGATCCAAAGGTTTTCCCGAATCAACTAAGCAGATTGCCCCTCTGGCAGCCCAAAAGATTATTTTTTAATACTTCCTGGTGGTTTTATGGAAGCCAGAAGGCTTTTGATGAGGCAGATAAAAGTAAACTGGTACAGTTTGAGGTAGGGGTATATTATCCATTACTGGGTAAATCAAATAATGAGATCGCCGCTGAAAGCCGCAGTATGCATAAAAGTCAGGGTTTTGGATCTTTAGGTGTCCGGGGCTCTGAAACAGAGTATCTGGAATTATTGAAAGGAGATTTACCCGAAAATAATAAACTTTTTGCTGGCATTAATACGACATGGAGTAGGGTGAAAGGCGCAGAAAAAGTAGGCATGCTGTTAAAAAAGGTGGAAAATAATTTCAGTATGGAGAAGCCTTATGCGGTTATTCCCGATTTATTAGCAGCAATGAAAGAGCTGGAAAAATTAGAAGACAGTTACTGGAAAAGAGAAAAATTAAGAGATCTTAAACTGATTATTAAACAATCTTTAGGCCTTTTTCAGGAGGCAGTTGCCTCTGAATCAACAGCTACTCCAGGTGAAATGATTAAGGTTCAGATGGAGTACATTCAAAGAAGTCCGGTAAAAGTAGTGTTACAATCACTTCAGGTTTTACCCTCCCTTGGCGACACGGTCCTAAATATGGAAATGTCGAATAACAAGGTGTTTAAACTGGCAAAGCAAATACAGATTCCCCGAAATATTCCATTAACCAGTCCTTACTGGTTAACTGACCAATGGAATTTAGGAGTTTATACGGTAAAAGATGAAAAATTGAGGGGTTTACCGGAAACGCCAAAGTCATTAAAAGTAAAAGCAAATTATTTAATTGATGGATTTACCTTTTCCCTGGAATCGGAGATAGTCTATAAAACGGATGATCCGGTTGGCGGGGAAATTTATCAACCTTTTGAAATTATTCCGGCGATCACAGGCAGCTTTCAGGAATCAGTCAATGTATTTGCCAGCAGAGACAGCCAGAGGCTGGAAATCGTAGTAAAAGCAAATAAATCGTCCTTAACTGGTTCTGTTACCCTGGAAGTACCACAAGGCTGGACTTTTTCACCCAAAGAACAAACGGTTCAATTCAATCGGAAAGGGGAGGAGAAGGTCATCGCTTTCTGGGTCACGCCGCCAACTTTTCAGTCAGAAGGAAATGCCACCGTTATCATGAAGGCAGAAGGTGAAAGGTATGATAAAAAATTATTAATTATCAAACATCCTCATATTCCAGCACAAACGGTCCTCTTATCTTCTAATGCTAAAGTTGTCCGGATTGACCTTGAAAAATCAGGAGAAAAAGTTGGGTATGTGATGGGTGCGGGTGATGTGGTGCCTGCCAGTCTTTCTCAAATGGGTTTTCAGGTCACCCAATTGAATGTGAATAACCTGACTGAAGAAAATTTAAAACCGTTTGATGCTGTAGTTTTAGGAGTTCGGGCCTATAATACCGTTGAAGGTATTGAATTTAAGCAGAAAGCATTATTCAATTATGTGGAAAATGGTGGCAATTTAATTGTTCAATATAATACAACCGGAGACCTGAAAGTATCAGAAAAGGAACTGGCTCCCCTGCCTATGTCCCTTTCCAGGGATCGTATCACAGACGAGGATGCACCGGTTACTTTCCTGGTTCCAAATCATAGTATATTGAATTTTCCAAATAAGATTACTGAAAGTGATTTTAAAGGCTGGGAACAAGAAAGAGGGTTATATTTTCCCGGTAAATGGGATAATGCCTTTACCCCCGTCTTAAGGTTTAATGATCCAGGTGAAAAACCACTGGATGGAGCCTTGTTGGTTGCCAGACACGGAAAAGGATATTATATATATACAGGTCTCTCCTTTTTCAGGGAATTACCCGCTGGTGTTCCTGGTGCTTTTCGCCTGTTTGCAAATATGATTTCAATGGGAAAAGAAATTAAACCATGATGAATAGCAACAATAAATGGATAACATCTGACCTTAATGATGAAGGTTCACCGCCCATTTTGGGCACCTGGAACAGGCTATATCTATTCGTACTGGTGTTTCATGCTTTACTGATTTTCCTGTTCTACCTCTTTACTAAAGCTTACTCATAATTTATATTTATGGCAATTATCGACTGGATAGTATTAATAGGTACTATTGCTGGAATCATCATTTATGGCATTTGGAAAACACGAAATGTAACTACAACGCAAAGTTATTTGCAGGGTGATTATGATTTGAAATGGTGGTCTATTGGATTATCCATTATGGCTACGCAGGCAAGTGCCATTACATTTTTATCAACCCCCGGACAAGCCTATGAAGATGGAATGGGTTTTGCCCAGTTTTATTTTGGTCTGCCTTTGGCCATGGTCATCTTATCTGTATTTGTATTACCGATTTATTACAAGCTAAAAGTTTATACGGCGTATGAATACCTCGAGGGTCGCTTTAATCTGGCAACGAGGACCTTCACGGCTATTTTATTTCTGATTTCAAGAGGTTTAGCTGCCGGATTGACCATATTTGCTCCCGCAATTATCCTATCGACCATACTTGGCTGGCAGTTAAACCTGACTATTCTGGTGTTGGGAGCCGGGGTTACTTTATATACCGTTTCAGGTGGTACCAAAGCAGTAAGTGTTACGCAATTTCATCAAATGGTAATCATATTGGCTGGTATGTTTATCGCTGCATTTATATTGGTTTTCCAGCTTCCTGATCAGGTAAGCTTTACAGATGCGGTTCGTTTTGCAGGATCAATGAACAAGTTGCAGGTGGTTGATTTTTCGTGGGATCTGTCCAACAGATATACCTTCTGGTCAGGAATGATTGGGGGTGTATTTTTGTTTTTAAGTTATTTTGGAACAGATCAATCACAGGTTCAACGGTATCTATCGGGTAAAACATTGACAGAGAGTAGATTAGGATTGATGTTTAACGGCCTGTTAAAAGTACCCATGCAGTTTCTTATCCTGTTTGTAGGCATTTTAGTTTTTGTATTTTTTCAATTTAACAGAAGTCCTCTCCATTTTAATGAGGGGAATGTGAATGCCATCAAAAAAAATGAAAGATATGCTGTTCAATATGAAGCGCTAAATAAGGAACATGAGCTTTTGTTTGAAAAAAAGAAGGAAGTTATTCATGGTTATATCAATCAATTGAAAACAGAGCAGTCGGATAAAATTAGAAGGGGAAAGGATGAGGTGAATACATTGATGAAGGAGGAGAAGGAATTGAGGGAAAAAGCAGCAAAACTTATTAAAGAAGCAGCACCTTCTGCTTCAACGAAAGATACGGACTATGTCTTCATCACGTTTATTCGTGATTTTCTTCCTGTGGGTATTGTGGGATTACTTTTAGCAGTCATATTTTCAGCTTCCATGTCATCAACTTCCTCAGAATTAAGTTCACTGGCAACGACAACGGTGATCGACATTTATAAAAGATCATTTGTTAAAAATCAGACAGATCAGCACTACTTGTTTGTTTCCAAGGCTTTTACTTTGTTGTGGGGTGCCATTGCAGCTTTATTTGCGCTATCTGCCCGATTATTTGAAAATCTGATTCAGGCAGTTAACATTGTGGGTTCTCTATTTTATGGTACTATCCTGGGTATTTTTCTGGTCGGATTTTTTCTGAAATCAGTAAAGGGGAAGGCTGTTTTCTGGGCAGCCATTTTGACGGAATTAATCATTCTTATAATTTTTTACCTGAATGAGACGGGTATTCCAGTTTCCATTGGCGGCAAAGAAATCGTAATAAGTATAGGTTATTTATGGCTGAATCTTATCGGATGTACCTTAGTAATGATCGTATCAATGATTTTAAATAAAATTTTACCAACCTTTTCAAAAAAGTTGTAATTAAGGACAAATTATCCTATTTTGAGAGAAAATAGTATCTGTGGAAGCAAATAATCTGAGAAGTAGAAACTGGTTTGCCAGAGAGGGAAAAGATGGTATCATCTATAGGGCATGGATGAAAAACCAGGGGATTCCTGCGCATCATTTTGAAGGTAAACCAATCATTGGAATATGTAACACCTGGAGTGAACTTACGCCATGTAACGCACATTTCAGAGAGCTTGCCCAGAAAGTTAAGAATGGAATTTATGAAGCAGGGGGTATTCCAGTTGAGTTTCCTGTTATGTCAACCGGTGAGACCTTAATTAAACCTACCGCTATGCTTTACCGGAATCTGGTAAGCATGGATGTGGAGGAGAGTATTCGGGCAAATCCAATGGACGGGGTTGTATTACTTTGTGGATGCGATAAAACAACCCCTTCTCTGGTGATGGGTGCCTGTAGTGTAGATATTCCGACCATTGTGGTTAGCGGAGGTCCAATGCTTACCGGAAAATACAGAGGTACCAATATCAGTACTTCTGATTTATGGCGATTTAGTGAAGCACAGCGAATGGGGGAAATAACCCAGAAGGATATGCAGGAAGTTGAGGCAGGTATGTGTCGGAGTGCGGGGCATTGTGGGGTCATGGGAACCGCATCAACAATGGCCTGTATGGTAGAATCCTTGGGCCTTTCACTTCCCGGAAATGCAGCTATTCCAGCGGTAGATTCTAATAGAAGAGTGCTGGCACATCACGCTGGTATGCGTATTGTGGAAATGGTTAAAGAAAATATGACCCTTTCAAAAATATTGACGAGGGAGGCTTTTGAAAATGCCATTATGGTAAATACAGCGATTGGCGGATCTACAAATTTTGTACTTCATCTGCTTGCAATTGCTGGTCGTATCGGTGTTGAACTGACGTTGGACGACATGAATAATCTGGCCAAAGATATTCCCCTACTGCTCAATTTACAACCGTCCGGTCAATTCTTCATGGAAGATTTTTATTATGCCGGCGGCCTGCCTGTGGTATTAAAACAATTGGATAAACATCTTCATGGTCAGGCAATTACGGTAAATGGTAAGACCATGCGGGATAATTTCAGTTCAGCCATATCTTTTGATGATCGCGTAATTGGCTCTATGGAAAAACCGGTGAATCCGGTGTCTGGCGTAGCTGTATTAAAAGGTAACCTTTGTCCTGATGGTGCCGTATTAAAATTATCAGCTGCCAGTCCAGCATTGATGCAGCATAAGGGTCAGGCGATTGTATTTGAAGATATTGATGACTATAAAAACAGGATTAATGATCCCGATTTACCCGCCACAGCTGATAGTGTGCTGGTTTTAAAAGAGGTAGGTCCGGTTGGCTATCCGGGGATGCCGGAAGTAGGGAACTTAGGTCTTCCTCCTAAATTATTACTGGAAGGAGTGAGGGATATGGTTCGTATTTCTGATGGAAGAATGAGTGGTACTGGTTTTGGTACCTGTATCTTACATGTTTCCCCTGAATCGGCGGTAGGGGGACCCCTGGCAATTGTTCGCGATGGAGACTGGATTGAACTGAATGTTCCGGAGAGAAGTCTTAATTTATTATTAAGTCAGGAGGAGATCAATGAACGCTTATCCAGCATTTTGCCATTTAATGGCATTGTTGACCGTGGATATGTTCGTTTACATCAGACCCATGTTGAACAGGCCCATTTAGGCGCTGATCTTGATTTTCTGAAAGGAGGATCAGGAAGTAAGGTCACCAAAGACTCCCATTAAATAAATATTTTAGTGCCATAATTTTGTTCCCTGAATTCTTTTGGGAAATAGTTACAGAAGCCTTTGAATAGAAAGCTAATGCTTTATTGTTCATCAATAGATTTTTGTTTCCTTAGTTATGATATGCATTTCATAATACATAAACTAATATGGAATTTAAAAATGATTTGGCTATTAAGGTGGTTAATTAATACTGCGTTGTTTTTTAATAGTTAACATAAACGTTCTTATGAATATTCTCAAAGCGTATATTTCATGGGGCAGATATTTGTGCCTCTTTTATTTGATTTTATCTTTTGATACCTTTCTTTCCGGGCAGGAAAAACCAAATATAATCTGGATTTCAGCAGAAGATTTGAGCCCAAGATTACCTGCTTACGGCGATTCAACGATCAAAACACCTCATATTTCCCGATTGGCAAAGGAGGGAATTGTTTATGATCATGTCTATACTACGGCAGGTGTTTGCGCGCCAAGTCGAAATGCCATTATTACAGGTTCCTACCAAACCTATAATGGCGGGCATAATATGCGGACCTTAAACAATACCTATCCGGAGCAGACTGGTTTGCCTAAATCATATAGCGCAGTAATGCCTGCAGATATACGCTGTTTTCCGGAATATCTGAGGCAACACGGTTATTATACAACCAATAATAATAAGACTGATTATCAGTTTGAAGCACCACCAACGGCGTGGGATGAAGTTTCCAGTAAAGCTACCTGGCGAAACAGACCTAAAGGTAAACCATTTTTCAGTGTCTTTAATTTTAATACTACGCACGAATCCCAGATTTGGGTCAATGCTGATAAACCTTTGAGGGTTGCTCCATCTAAGGTGTCCTTACCTCCTTTTTATCCGGATAATCTCGTAGCCAGGACGGAAGTAGCCAGACATTATTCGAATATTGCCACTTTGGATGATGAAATTGGTGTATTATTAAAAAGCCTGGAAGAAGATGGGTTGCTGGATAAGACCATTATTTTTTTCTGGACAGATCACGGTGACGGTTTACCTTTTTTTAAAAGAGAAATTTACAGAAGAGGCTTGCATGTTCCACTCATTATAAGGTTTCCAAACGGGAAAGGAGGAGGTGTCAGGGATGCCCGTTGGATTAGTTCCATCGATTTTGCCCCAACCGTACTTTCTCTGGCCGGTATCAAATCGCCAAAGGGAATGGCAGGTATTCCATTTTTAGGTAAATATGCCAGAACAAAAGGAAGAGCAATGGTTTTTGCCGCCAGAGATCGCCTTGATTCTCATTATGACAGGGTGAGAACGGTTCTTGCCCCAACCTATCAGTATATCAGGAATTATTTTCCGGAATTACCCCGATATATGGATCTTGAATACAGAAAACAACAACCATTAATGCGGAATATGTTAAAAATGAAAGAAGAAGGTGCCTTGACAGGTTTCCAGCAGATTTGGTTTGAAAAAACAAAACCGGAAGAAGAATTATATCATTGGGAAAAAGATCCATTTGAACTTGTCAATCTGGCAAATGACCCCAGATATACCAGTATTCTCAAAAAAATGCGGCTTCAATTGGATGAATGGCAGAAAAATTTTCCTGATCAGGGTGCAGTTCCTGAAAAGGATCTGATAAAAAGATGGTGGCATGGAAAAAATCAACCCCCTGTTACCGCAATGCCCAAAGTAAAGTCCAGAAATGGAAAGATTTTCCTTTCCTGTGCATCACCTGGTGCTTCCATTGGCTGGCGATTCAAAGGAGAGAATAGTTGGCAAGTTTATAGTAAACCCATAAATAGGACGTCCCAAACTATAGAATTTATAGCCATGAGCATTGGATATTTAGTAAGTGAAACAGGCACTTATTAAAATATATTTTTCAGCTAATTCGTTTTAAACGGAACGAAAGGTTAATTTTAAAACATAAATAATAAAACACATGAAAAAACTACTTTTAATGCTAATGTTGTTAAAAATAATTGCTTTAGATGCTCAAAAACCAGATTCCTTGCGACTTAAAGTAGGAGATACATTACGTTTAAAGTTTGAAGATCAGGTAAGTATGGGATTCACCTGGCAAATTGAGGATACGCTTTTTTCAAACTATCTGGACCTGGTTAGTAATCGTTTGATTTCTGCACCGGAGGATGTCGATGGAGGAACGCAAATTAGGGAGTTTATTTTCAAAGCCAGGAAAAAGGGGCATTTAATGGTTAGTTTTCTTTTAAGAAGAGGATTTTCCGCGTCCCAAAAACCTAAGGAAAAACGCATTTTTTCTTTAAAAATCGATTTCTAAACCTTCTAAATAAATCATTATGAAAGTTTCCATTTTAAAATTTTTCGTCTGTCTCTCATTTTATTTAAATTTCCAATGGGTTTCTGGCCAGGTAGATCCAGGATGGAAGCCGCCAACGAACCTAAGCGGACAGATTATTACCCTTCAAATGCCTGCTTTACCTGCACGTTATGCTCAAAAAGAACTGAAAATTGATGCAAATGCAAAAGAATTATTGGCTAAACAAAGGGAATTTATTGTAAAAAATAAATTAGGCTTTAATGTTGGAGTAACTTCTACCTTTAGAAAACCTATTAAGGAAATAACAGGA
>Ga0172372_10005511_pt1 | contig 17600 bp, 18 predicted proteins | sample LakKiv5m_2_FD_114544 | JGI IMG/M metagenome (GOLD analysis project Ga0172372, IMG submission 114544) | Freshwater microbial communities from Kabuno Bay, South-Kivu, Congo - kab_092012_9.5m | ecosystem: Environmental > Aquatic > Freshwater > Lake | place: Democratic Republic of the Congo...
GCCGTGTTCATCAGTCTTGTGCTGATGGCGGCGTCGAACCTGAGCTTCGCCGCCCTGGCGGCGGCGGGGCATTCCAATGCGGGCATGGCCGCGGCCATCGGCTTTGAAAATTTCTCAAGCGGCCTCGGGGGCGTGGCCGTCGTGGCCTATCTGTCGGCCCTGTGCCACCTGCGGTTCACGGCCACGCAGTATGCGTTACTGTCGGCCCTGGCCAGCATCGCCGGTCGCGTGCTGACGGGGACAACAGCGGGCGGGCTCATCGATGCGATGGGCTACGTGCAGTTCTACGTGTTCACCACGCTGGTGGCCGTACCTGGCGTCGTGCTGTATGGCTGGATGGTGCAGACCGGCCTGGCGACCGTCACGAGTGCCGACGCCGGGCGCGAGGGGCTCGTGCCGGGGGGCGACGACTAGGCGGTGCGGGTCGCCGTGCCGGCAATGGCGAGGAACGCGTCGAGGTCGAGGCTGGCACCGCCCACCAGGGCGCCATCAATATCCGGCTGGCCGAGCAGCGTGCGCGCGTTGTCGGGCTTGACACTGCCGCCGTAGAGGATGCGGCACGCCGCCGAGGCCTCGACACCGAACCACTGCGTCAGCCGCTGCCTGATGTGCGCGTGCGCCTCCTGAGCCTGCGCAGGCGAGGCCGTGCGGCCTGTGCCGATGGCCCAGACAGGTTCGTAGGCGATCACGAGCCCGGCCAGTTCGCTGCCGGTCACACCGTCGAGCGCCCGTTGCACCTGGCGATCGAGCACGGCAAGCGTCTCATTCGCATCGCGTTCCGAAAGCGTCTCACCGATGCAGACGATGGGGGTGAGCCGCGCGGTGAGTGCGGCGCGCACCTTGCGCGCGACGGTCTCGTCGGTCTCGCCGAACAGCTGTCGCCGCTCCGAGTGCCCGACGATGACCCAGGTGGCCCCGGTGTCGCAGATCATGGGTGCCGACATCTCTCCCGTGAACGCGCCCTCGCGTTCCCAGTGAACATTCTGCGCGGCCACGCCGATGCGGTGGCCCTCGACGGCGGCCGCGACGGCTGCCAGCGCCGGGGCCGTGGGTGCAATGAGCAGGTCGACGCTGGTCAGGGCGCCGGCACGCGCGGCGAGGGCCGTCGCAAAGGCGACGGATTCCCGCAGCGTCTTGTGCATTTTCCAGTTGCCGGCGATGAGAGGGGTGCGCATCGGCAAGGCCCGAGGGTCAGGGGCGATCGGGAAGAATGGCGACCCCGGGCAGCGTCTGGCCTCCGAGGAACTCGAGGGCGGCGCCCCCGCCGGTGGAAATGTGGGTGATGCGGTCGGCGACCCCGGCCTTCCTGACCGCCGCCACCGAGTCGCCCCCCCCGACAATCGTGGTGCCGTGCACGCGGGCGCAGGCCAGAGCGACGGCCATCGTGCCCGCGGCAAACGGGGGCATTTCGAAGACGCCCATCGGGCCGTTCCAGAGTACGGTCTGCGCGTCGGCCAGCATGTCGGCAAACACGTGGGCCGAGGCCGGGCCGATGTCGAGTCCCATGCGGTCACCGATAGCCGGGTCGGCGACGGTCAGCACGGCCGTGGCCGCGTCTGCGCTGATGCGGTCCGCGACGACGTGATCGACGGGCAGTTGCAACTGCACGCCGCGCGCCTGCGCCAGGCTCATGATGCGACGCGCCTCGTCGATCTTGTCGACTTCGACCAGCGACCGGCCGACCGGCATGCCGAGGGCCTTGAAGAAGGTGTAGGCCATGGCGCCGCCGATGATCAGCCGGTCGACGCGGCCGAGCATGCTCTCGATGATTTCGATCTTGTCGGAGACCTTGGCGCCACCGATGACCGCCACAAACGGCTTCGCCGGAGCATCCATCACCAGGCTGAGGTAGGTGAGTTCCTTCTCCATCAGCAGGCCGGCACCGGCCGCTGACACATGCGCGACGATGCCGGTGACCGACGCGTGCGCGCGGTGCGCCGTACCAAAGGCGTCGTTGACATAGACATCGGCGAGGTCGCCGAGCGCTGCAGCGAACGCGGGCGCGTTACCTTCCTCTTCCGGATGGAACCGCACGTTCTCAAGCAGCACCAGTCGGCTGTCGCCAGGGGCGTGGGCGGCGGCAACGGCCTCGACGGCCGCCGGGCCGATGCAGTCGGGGGCGAAGGTCACCGGCCGCGACAGCAGCGTCGACAGGCGGGCCGCCACAGGGGCCAGGCTGAATCTGGGCACGACGGCGCCTTTGGGTCTCCCCAGATGAGAGGCCAGCACCACCGTCGCCCCGGCGTCGAGGGCGAAGCGGATCGTGGGCAGGGCCGCGGTGATTCGCGTGTCGTCGGTGATGACCCCGTCCTTGATGGGCACGTTGAAGTCGACGCGGATGAAGACGCGTGCGCCTTGCAGTGGCAGGTCGCGAATCGAGTATTTGGCCATCGCCCGGTGTCCTAGAACAGCCGGCTCAGCAGGTCGACGCAGCGGTTCGAGTAGCCCCATTCGTTGTCATACCAGGCCATGACCTTGAGGAAGTTGCCGCCCATGACCTTGGTGTAGGCCGCATCGACAATCGACGAATGCGGGTTGCCCCGGAAGTCGATCGAGACGAGCGGTGCGGTGCAGAACTCGAGGATCCCGCGCATCGGTCCCCCTGCGGCAGCTTTCAGTGCGGCGTTGACCTCGTCGGCGGTCACGTCGCGGTCGACGAGTACGTTGAGGTCGACGACCGACACGTTCGGGGTTGGCACGCGCATGGCGATGCCGTCGAGCTTGCCCTTGAGGCGCGGCAGCACCTCGCCCACCGCCTTTGCGGCACCGGTGGCGGTGGGAATGATCGACATGGCGGCCGCACGGGCGCGGCGCAGATCCTTGTGCGGCAGGTCGAGCAGGTTCTGGTCGTTGGTGTAGGCGTGAACGGTGGTCATCCAGCCGTGCCGCAGCCCGAACTGGTCGTCGATGACCTTGGCAACCGGGGCCAGGCAGTTGGTGGTGCAGGAGGCGTTGCTGATGATGTGGTGATCCGCCGCGCGGTACTCCGCGTCATTCACCCCGAGCACGACCGTGATGTCGGGCTGGGTCGCCGGGGCCGTCACGATCACCTTCTTCGCGCCCGCCCCGAGATGGCGCGCCGCATCGTCGCGCCTGGTGAAGCGGCCCGTGGACTCGAAGACCACATCGACGCCGAGGTCCTGCCAGGGCAACTGCGCCGGGTCCTTGACCGAGAGCACACGGAACGGGCGCCCGTTGACGCGGATGCTGTCGCCCTCGGCCTCGACGGTGGCGGAGAGGTTGCCGAGCACCGAGTCGTACTTGAGCAGGTGTGCCAGTGTGGTGGCATCGGTCAGGTCGTTGACCGCGACCATCTCGATGTCGGTGCGCGTCAGCGACGCGCGCATGATGTTGCGGCCGATGCGTCCGAACCCGTTGATGCCTACTCGAAGAGCCATGTCAGAAGTCCTCCGGACAAACGACTTATTCTACCAGCTTGCGCGGTTGCGTGGGGCAAGGGCGCGGAGTATACTCGCGGCGGCGTAAGTCCTTTAATGTATACCCTTTACAGCATTGTCGCGGTCGCGGGGCTGCTGCTCGTGTCGCCCTGGCTGCTCTATCAGGCCCTGCGCTACCGCAAGTATGTGGCCAGCCTGCCGCAGCGGCTGGGCCTGCTGCCGGTGTCGCTCAACATCGATGGCGACCGCTCGATCTGGGTGCATGCCGTGTCGGTGGGCGAGGTACTGAGCGTGCGTCCGTTGCTGGCGGCCCTGCGCGCGCGGTATCCGGACCTGCGCCTTGTCCTCTCGACCACGACGATGGCGGGTCAGCAGCTGGCGCGCCGCTCGGTGCGTGAGGCCGACGAGGTGTTCTTCTTTCCGATTGATCTCGGACCGATCGTGCGCCGCACGCTCGATGTCGTCAAACCCCGACTGTTCGTGACGGTGGAGACCGAGCTGTGGCCCGTGCTGCTGCGCGAGTGCCATCGGCGCGGCGTGAAGACGCTGGTGGTCAACGGACGCCTGTCGTCGCGATCGTTCCCCCGCTACCGCCTCGTGCGGCCGTTCATGCGCCGGGTGCTGCAGCACATCGACCGCCTCTGTGTGCAGAGCGACGAGGCGGCACGGCGATTCGCGGAGATCGGGGCTGACGCGTCGCGCATCACGGTGACCGGGTCGCTGAAATTCGATGCGGTGGATGCCAACGCGGGCGTGCGCGGACGCGATCGCGTGCTGCGCTACTTCCGTCTGCCGGCCACGCGGCCGGTGCTGGTGGCCGGCAGCACCATGCGTGGTGAGGAAGCGGCCGTGCTGCGGGCCTTCCGTCGCGTGCGGGCCAGCGTGCCTGCGACGCTGCTGATCATCGCCCCGCGGCACCCCGAGCGATTTGATGAAGTCGAGCAGCTGTGTCGCGATGAGGGATGGAAGACGCAGCGGCGCTCATCGCTGGCCATCGATACCGAGCCCTCGGCAGATGTCGTCGTGCTGGACACCATCGGCGAACTGGCGACGCTGTATCAGCTGGCGACAGTGGTGTTTGTGGGGGGCAGCCTCGTACCGACGGGCGGGCACAACGTGCTCGAGCCTGCGGTCTTCGGCAAGCCCATCATCTTCGGGCCCTACATGGACAATTTCCGGGAAATTGCCGATGCGTGTGTGGCGGCGGAAGCGGCCATCAGGCTCAACGAGGAAGGGCAGTTGGAAGGGGAGGTGCTGCGGCTGCTGACCGACCCGGTGAAGCGGGCGCGCCTCGGCGCGGCCGCGCGGGCGCTGGTTGACGCCAACCGCGGTGCGAACGACAGGACCATGGCGGTCATCGAGGCCCTGGTGCCTCCCGCGGGCACATCCAACGTGGTGCCCTTCCGTCCCATTGCCTGACCGTCTCTACGCGCACGTGACGCGCTGGCGTTATCGGGCGCTGACGGCGACCGGCGTGCAGCGTCGTCTGCATCGGCCGGTGATCAGCATCGGCAATCTGTCGGTGGGGGGCACTGGCAAGACGCCCGTGGTGGCCGAGGTGGCGAGGTGGTTGCTCGCTGACGGGCATCGACCGGCTATTCTCAGTCGTGGCTACGGACGGCGAGTCGCGCCTCCGGGCGTCGTCGTTGTGGCTGATGCCACGGGCCTGCAGGCAGGCCTGGATGTGTCGGGTGACGAACCGCTCATGCTGGCGCGCGCGGTGCCCGGCGCCTGCGTCTGTGTGTCGGACGACCGCTACCTCGCCGGTGTGCTCGCCGAGCGAACACTCGGGGCGACGGTGCATGTGCTCGACGACGGATTTCAACACGTGCAACTGTGGCGCGACCTCGATGTGCTGGTGACGCGGGTCGGTGAGATTCCTCAGGGGCGCGTCCTGCCCCGCGGGCGGCTGCGCGAACCGCGTGATGCGGCCGCGCGCGCGCACATCGCCGTGGTGATGGGAGCCACCGCCGCCGAGGCCCGCGATGAGGCGTGGGCCCTGGGCATCGGCGAATCGTGCGGGGCCCTGCGGCGCCTTGGGTATCCTGAGAGGGTGATGACGGGGGAAACATCGGTCGTGGCACACCAGGCCGACACGCGGCCCGGTCCACGTGTCATGGCGGTGGCGGGCATCGCGAACCCCGACCGGTTTGCTGGCGATCTGTCGGCCGCGGGCTACGAGGTGGCCGAGCATCAGTGGTACGCAGACCATCACCGCTTCACTGCGCACGACGTGGCTGCGCTTGCGTCGCGTGCGGCGGCGGTGCGTCTGCCGGTGCTGACCACCGACAAGGATGCGGTGCGGCTGGAACAGCTGTGGCCTGCCGACGTGCCGCTGTTCCGCGTGCCCGTGCATCTCGACTGGACACCGTCTGACGGTGTGCGGGATCGTGTGCGCGCCCTGCTGGCGGCCTCGGCTGAACAGGAATCGGCGTGCGCGTCGTAAGGCACCTGGTCGAGTACACCGCCGTCATGGCGGTGCGCGGACTCGTCGCGATCCTACCGGCGCCATGGGTGCGGGCCATGGGTTCGGGTCTGGGCTGGCTCTTCTACACCATCGACGCGCGGCATCGGCGCGTGGCCCTGGCGAACGTCGCGATGTGCTTTCCGTCGAAAAGCGCCGTCGAGCGGGAGGCGCTGGTGCGAGGCACCTTCCGGCATTTCGGGCATCTGCTGTTCGAGTTGCTGCGGTTTTCCCAGCTGACACCGCAGGCCTGCGCGGCCCTGGTGGATGTCGAGGGCGCCGAGCATGTGCGTGCGGCGTATGCGCGCGGACGCGGGGTGCTGCTCTTTACGGGCCATGTGGGGTTCTGGGAATTGCAGGCGATTCATCACGGCGAGTACTTCACCCCCATGGGGGTGCTGGCCCGTCCCCTCGACAATCCGTGGCTGCATCGTTTGCTCGAGCGCACGCGCGGAGCCACTGGCAACCACAGCATCTATCGGCAGGGCGCGGTGCGCCGGGTGCTCAAGACGCTGGCCGAGGGGCGGGGCGTGGCCATGCTGATCGATCAGCACATGCATAGCCCCGACGCCATCTGGGTGCAGTTTTTCGAGCGTCCCGCCGCGACGACGTCGACGCTGGCGGCTCTGGCGCTGCGCACCGGTGTGCCGGTCATTCCGGCGTTTGCGCTGCCCGCGCCGGGTGGACGATATCGGTTTGTGTACGAGGCACCCGTGACCCCACCCGAGGGCGACGGCCCCGAGGCGATTCGGGAATTCACGCAGCGCTGTACCGACGTGCTGGAAATGTATGTGCGGTGCCATCCTGAGCTCTGGCTCTGGATGCATCGCCGCTGGCGTGATGCTCCGGTGCCGCCGCCCTCCGGTGACTCGGGCATGTTCCCGGCGGCACAACCATGACCGTGGTCGTGATGGCCCCCAACTGGCTGGGCGATGCAGTGATGGCCCTGCCGGCGCTCGCCGACCTGCGCAGGCACTTTGCTGACGCGCAACTGGTGGTGGCCGCGCGGCGGTCGGTGGCAGCGCTGTTCCCGATGGTGCCCGGTGTGGATGCCGTGGTGACCCTGCCAGGGAAGGGTGGCGTCGCGGCACTTGGCACGTGGCGGGATGATGTGGCTGCGCTGCGAGACGCCGCTGGTGATGTCGCCATCCTGCTGCCGAATTCGCTGGCCTCGGCCGTGGTCGCCCTTCAGGCGGGCATCGCCGAACGCTGGGGACTGGCGACGGACGGACGCCGTCGATTGCTCACCCGCGCCGTGCCCCGCCCGCGCGGGCATCGGCATCAGGCCGCCTACTATCAGGCACTGACCATGGCACTCGGAGTGCCTGCGGGTCCCCAGGTGGCTCGGGTCGTGCCGCCGGCACCTCGCGACGGTCTGGTGCCCGACGGACGCTATGTCGTGCTGGCGCCCGGGGCGGCATACGGCCGCGCCAAACAATGGCCCGTGGCGCAGTGGACGGCCCTGGCCGCCATCCTCGCGGATGAGGGATGGCAGACCGTGCTGGTGGGCAGCGCCGCTGACCGGGCGACCTGTGATGATGTGCAGCGCCTGGTGCCCCGTGCGCAGCGGGGGCGGGTGCGGGACCTTACCGGCACGACCTCACTGGCAGATCTCACGGCGCTATTGGCATCCGCAGATGGTGTTGTCTCGAATGACTCGGGTGCGATGCACCTCGCCGCAGCGACGGGCGCGCCAGTGGTCGCCGTGTTTGGCGCCACGGATGAGACGCGCACGGCACCGGTGCGGGCCTCGCTGGAGTATCCCGAGGCGATGGTCGTGACCACCGAGGCCTGGTGCCGCCCGTGCATGCTGCGCGAATGTCCCATCGATCATCGGTGCATGACCGGCATCACGGCGCCGCGGGTGGCCGATGCCGTGCGGACGGCGGCGACGCGACGCGGCGACGGAAGGCAGGCGGACGCATGAATCTCCCCAGGCCCGCGGTGTTCCTCGATCGGGACGGCACGATCAACGAGGACGTCGGCTATCTGACCGATGTCGCCGCGCTGCGGATCTATCCGTTCGCCACGGACGCCATTCGACTCCTCCGGCGTGCCGGCTTCGCCGTTGTGGTGGTGACCAATCAGGGCGGCATTGCCCGCGGTCTGATGACGCGCGCGTTTGTCGAGGCCACGCATGCGCGCATGGCCGAGACACTGGCTTGCGGCGGCGCGCACATCGATGCGTGGCACTACTGCCCTCATCATCCGGCATCGGTCATCGAGGGCCTGTCGACGCCGTGCGCGTGTCGGAAGCCCGGCACCGGGATGGCGATCGCCGCGGCCGCGGCACTGGGGCTCGACCTGTCACGCTCGTGGGTCATCGGCGACCACTGGCGTGACGTCCAGATGGGACAGGCGGTCGGCGCGCGGACCATCCTGCTGCGCACCGGTCACGGTCGCGAGCAGGAGGCGGTCCGTCCCGACGGGCAGCAGGTCGAGGCCATCTGCGATAACCTGATGGCCGCCGTGCGCGTGGTGCTGCAGTCATGACTGATCTTCCCGGAACAGCAGCCGGCCTGCGGGTCGTCGTGATCGGCGACCTCATCGCCGATGAATACATCCTGGGTCGCGTCGCGCGCGTGTCGCGTGAAGCACCGGTGCTCATCCTCGAATACAGCGCGACGCAGGTGGTGCCGGGTGGCGCGGGCAACGCCGCGGCGAACGTGGCGGCGCTGGGCGGTCGGGTGACGCTCGTCACTCTGGTGGGGCGTGACGATGCGGGCAGGAGAGTGCGTGAGGCACTGCCGCCTGGCGTGTCGCGTCGTGGCTTGCTGACGCCGGCCGGTTTTCAGACGCCGGTGAAGACGCGCATCCTGGCCGGCGGTGTGCATTCGGCCAAACAGCAGGTCGTGCGGATTGACCGCACCTCGCCCTCGCGCATCACGGCGTCCGATCGTGCGGCCATCCTGAAGGCGGCGCTCAAGGCGATTCCCTCGGCAGATGCGGTGCTGATGTCCGACTACGGCTCGGGCATCGTCACGCCGGCGCTGGGGCGCGCCGTCGGCGCGGCGGCACGGCGACGCGGCATACCCGTGCTGGTCGACTCGCGCTATGCCCTGACGAAGTTCCGGGGACTGACGGCGTGTGCGCCGAACGAGTCAGAGGTGGAAGCGGCACTCGGCGTCAATATCAGCGACTCGCCCCGTGCCCTCGAGGCGGCCGGGCGGGCCCTGCTCGCGCAGACCCGCATGCGGGCCGTCATCATCACCCGCGGCAGCCGGGGCATGGCGGTGTTCGAGCCTGATCAACCCACCGTGCATCTCTCCATCTACGGCAGTGACGAGATCGCCGACGTCACCGGGGCCGGTGACACGGTGATGGCCGCCCTGACGCTGGCCATGGCTGCGGGGGCCTCGGCGGCCGATGCTGCGCGCATGGCCAACGTGGCCGGCGGGCTCGTCGTCATGAAGCGGGGCACGGCCACGGTGTCGGCGGCCGAGCTGTCGCGGGCGCTGGCGAATGGCTGACGCACGTGAACCGGTCGCCGCATCGGCATCGGCTCCCCGGTGCGGTGGCCACAAGATCGTGTCGCTCGAGGCCTTGTGCCATCTGGTCCGCGAGGGACGGCTCCAGGGGCTGACGTATGCATTGGCCAACGGTGCATTCGACCTGCTGCATGTGGGACACGTGCGCTATCTCGAAGCGGCGGCTGGTGAGGCCGACCGGCTGATTGTGGCCGTGAACAGCGACGCCTCGATTCGCGGACTCAAGGGGCCAGACCGCCCGGTGATGCCCGAGGCCGATCGCGCAGAGCTTGTCGCGGCGCTGAGGGTGGTCGATCACGTGGTGATCTTCGACGAGCCCACCGTCGCGCCGCTGCTGCTGGCGCTGAGGCCTGAGGTGCACTGCAAGGGCACCGACTACACCGTCGACACCGTCCCCGAGCGCGACACGGTGCGCGCGTACGGCGGTCGCGTGGCCATCGTCGGCGACCCCAAGGACCATTCCACCTCGAGCCTGGTTTCCCGGCTCCGGTAAGCTTAACGGCGTGGCTTCCCGGCTGCTGATTGTGCGCCTCGGCGCACTGGGCGACATCGTGCACGCGGTGCCCGTGCTGACGGCGTTGCGGCAGCATGACCCCTCCCTGCAGATCGACTGGCTGGTGGATGCCGCCTACGCACCAATGCTCGAGTGTGTGCCCGATGTGCATCAGCGCATCGTCGTACGTCGACGAGACGCAACGCCGACCGGTGCCCGCGTGTTCGATGCGACGCCCTCGGGCTATGTGCAGGCCGTGGCGCATCTGCGACGGCAGCGCTATCTCGTGGCGCTCGATCTGCAGGGGCTGATCAAGTCGGCACTGTGGGCGAGGCTGTCAGGCGCGCGCCGCGTCATCGGCTTCAGCGCCGACCACTTGCGCGAGCGCCAGGCGGCCTGGTTCTACTCCGAGACGGTTGCGCCGCCCTCAGGAGTGCACGTCGTACGGAAGAACCTGGCGCTGGCCGAGGCACTGGGGGCGTCGGGCGCATCGATTCAGATGCCGCTGCGGGCGGATCGAACGCCTGCGATCGAAGCCGCGAGTGCGGGGCCTCCCTACGCCGTGATCAACCCCGGCGCGGCCTGGCCCAACAAGCGCTGGCCGGCGACGCAGTTTGCGGCGGTGGCCCGCCACCTGCGCGCGCGGCATCACCTGCGCACGCTGGTGACCTATGGTCCGGGGGAGCAGTCGCTGGCCGGGGCCGTGGTCGAGGCCGCCGGGGGGGCTGCCAGCCTGGCGCCGCCGACGCGCATTGGCGAGATGGTCGCGCTGATGGAGGGGGCGCGGCTGGTGGTGTCCGGTGATACCGGGCCACTGCACATCGCGGCGGCGATGGGCGCGCCGCTGGTGGCGCTGTTCGGGCCCACGTGGCCTGCGCGCAACGGGCCGTGGCATCCGGACGATGCCGTGGTCTCGCGGGCAGAGGTGTGCCAGTGCCATCACAAGCGGCAGTGCCGCATTGGCGCGCCCTGCATCGAGAGCATTTCAGTGGATGAGGTCACGGCCGCCGTCGACCTGCGTCTGGCGCGGGAGCGCATGTCGTGATGAGGCGATGGTTGACGAGGTTCCGGGTAGGGCTGGGATTTGCCCTGGCGGGCGTGGTGCTGCTGCTGGCGCAGCCCACCTGGATGAGCTGGCAGATCGGGCTGGCGGTGGCACTGGCTGGCGAGGCGCTGCGGCTGTGGGCGGCCGGGCATCTCGAAAAGAGCCGCGAAGTGACGACGTCGGGGCCGTACCGCTATACGAGGCATCCGCTGTATCTGGGGTCGACGCTGATCGGCATCGGGTTGGCCATCGCGTCGGCCCACTGGGGCGTGGCGCTTGTCGTGCTTGGCTATCTGGGGACGACGCTGACGGCGGCGCGGCACAGCGAGGAAGCGCACCTGCGTGAGAAGTTCGGCGATGCTTACGATGCCTATGCGGAACGACGTGCGGCGCCGATGGCACGCCGGTTCTCATGGGCCCGGGCGCGGTACAACCGCGAGCATCACACGATGGCGGGGCTGGCCGCAGGCTTTGCCGTGCTGGCCGTCATGATCCGCTAGCCACGTCCATCACCCCGTTCCACCGCGGGACGTCGACGTGAATGTCGAACTGATCGAGCAGGCGTGCGACGGTGTAGGTGACCTGTTCATCGAGGGTCTTCGGCCTGGCGTAGAAGGCCGGCACCGGCGGGGCGATGACGACCCCCATCCGCGACAGGCGCAGCATGTTGTCGAGGTGAATCTCGCTGAAGGGCGTTTCGCGCACGGCGAGCACCAGTCGGCGGCGCTCCTTTAGGATGACATCGGCCGCCCGATGCACCAGCGAGTCGCCGAGTCCGTGGGCGATGGAGGCGAGCGACCGCGCGCTGCACGGCGCGATGAGCATGCCGCGGGTGCGGAACGATCCGCTCGAGATGGCCGCGCCCTCGTCGCCTGCGTGGTAGACGGTGTGGGCGAGGGCCTGCACGTCTTTCACGGTGTAGGGCGTCTCATGCAACAAGGTGCGTGCCCCCCACTTGCTCATCACGAGGTGCGCCTCGATGCCCGACTGGCGCAGCAGTTCAAGCGCCCGGATGCCGTAAATGCTTCCCGAGGCGCCGGTGATGGCAACGATGAGGCGGTTCGATTCAGACATGTCGGGATCTTGACGCTTAGGACGAGCGGTGGCTACACTTGGATTCTTTGCCGGAAGTGAGGGCGGTTAGCTCAGTTGGTAGAGCACCGGCTTTACACGCCGGCTGTCACAGGTTCGAGTCCTGTACCGCCCACCACACTCGTCATCGGCACGGGCGCGGGAAGCCGTCCCGGATTCGGTCGGTGATGGTATACTCATGCTGCTCTGCCGGTCGCAAGACGCCCTGACAATGCGTCGTTTCACGCTTCCGCCAGAGTCGCGAGGTCACCCCGGCCTCACGCCCTTTTGCGAGGGGTGGTAGTTCAGCTGGTTAGAACGCCGGCCTGTCACGCCGGAGGCCGCGGGTTCGAGTCCCGTCCACCCCGCCACCTCTCTCCGCGCCCGGTCGCGGGGCCTCCGGTGGCCATCGCATCAGACCCCTCGGGTATCATCTCCGCACATGTCGTTCCGCGCGCTCATAGGCCATCGCCAGACGATCGACCGGCTGATGGGGGCCATCGCGCGTGGCTCCCTTCCCCCGACACTGCTCTTCGCCGGGCCTCCGGGCATCGGCAAATGGCTGACAGCCATGGCGACCGCCCAGGCGGTGAACTGCCTCAACGCTGACGCACGTGCGGCAGGCGATGCGTGCGGCACCTGCCGCAGCTGCGACCGCATCGTGCGCGGCGTGCATGTCGACGTGCTGCCGGTGGCGCCCGATGACAAGGCATCGATCAAGATCGATGTGATCCGCGACGTGCTTGCCCGCACGTCGTATCGGCCGTTCGAGGGGCGGCGGCGGGTCGTGCTGATTCGTGACGCCGATACTCTCGAGCCATCGGCACAGAACGCGCTGCTCAAGTCGCTCGAGGAGCCCCCCGACGCCACGATGTTCGTGCTGGTGACCTCGGTGCCCGGCGCCCTGCTGCCCACCGTGCGCTCGCGCACCATGCGGGTGCGGTTTGCGCCACTGACGGTCGACGAGGTGTCGCGGGTCCTCGAACGCGATCACGGCCGCGATGCGGCGCAGGCACGCGCCGCCGCCGCCCTTGCCGATGGCAGCGTCGGCCAGGCGCTCGGGCTGGCTGATGCCGATGTGGTGGCGCTGCGTGACGCTGCGCTGCGGCTGTTGAGCGACGTGGTCGCCAGAAACGATGCGCAGGCGCGTGTGCAGGCGGGCGATGCGCTGCTCGTGACGGCCGGCGGCGGCAAGAAGGAACGCTCGCGTACCGAACTGGGCGTCGTGCTGCGGTGCACGGCTGCGCTGCTGCGCGACCTCGAGGCCATCAATGCCGGCGTTGACCGTCGTGTGCTGGCGCACCCGAGTCTCGAGCCCACGCTGGCCGCGCTGGCCTCGCGCTTTGGGAGCGATCGGGCGCGCACCGCCTTCGCCAGCGTCGACCGCGCCTTGTACGCCCTTGAACGCAATGCCGGGTCGAAGGCCGTGGCCGAGTGGCTGGCCCTCAATCTCTGAGGGCGGCATGCGCGATACTGTTCACATGCGGCGTGTGCGCATCGCAGTGACTGAGGGCGACCCGGCAGGCATCGGTCCCGAAATCGTACGGAAGGCCTGCGCCGACGCGCGGGTGCTGGCGGTGTGCGATCCGGTCGTGTTTGCCGCGCGTTCCGCGTCGCCGATCACCCCCGGCGCGGCATCTGCCGAGAGCGGCCAGGCGGCCTACGACGCCATCGTGCGCGCCGTCGAGGCGGCCCGTCGCGGTGATGTGGATGCGGTGGCGACGGCACCGGTCAGTAAGCAGGCTTTCGCCCTGGCGGGATTGCCGTGGAAGGGGCACACCGACCTGCTCGCGCACCTGTGTGGCGTCGATCAGGTGCGGATGCTGTTCTATGTCGAAGGGCGCGCCGCTGAGTCAGGTGATGCTCAGACGCCGCCGCGCCGTCCCCTCTGTGTGACACTCGTGACCGTCCATGTGCCGCTCGCCTCGGTGCCGTTGCTGCTGACGGTGGCCGATGTGGCGCACACGCTGTCGATGACCGCCGCCTGGCTCAGGGGGCGCGGCCTCGCGGCACCGCGTGTGGCCCTGGCTGCGCTGAATCCGCACGCCGGCGAGCACGGCCTCATGGGACACGAAGATGATGACATCCTTCGCCCCGCAGTTGCCGCGGCGGCCGACGCGGGCGTCGATGCGAGCGGGCCGTTTCCGGCAGACACGGTGTTTCTTCGGGCACTGCGTGGCGAGTGCGACGCCGTGGTGGCGTGCTATCACGACCAGGGGCTGATTCCCGTGAAACTGCTGGCCTTCGGCGATGCGGTCAACGTGACCATCGGCCTGCCGATCATCCGCACATCCGTCGACCATGGGACGGCATTCGACATTGCGGGTCGTGGCGTGGCCGACCACGGCAGTCTCGTGGCGGCCACTCGCCTTGCCGCAGCGCTGGCGCAGGAGCGCCGCTGATGGCCAAGGCTCCGAAACACGGCGCCAGCACCGAGGACGAGGTGCTCATCGCCGACAACCGGAAGGCGTTTCACGACTTCCATATTCTCGAGACGTTCGAAGCGGGCATCGCCCTGCTCGGCACCGAGGTGAAGGGGATTCGCGAAGGGCGCGCCAACCTGCGTGATGCGTTCGCCAAGGTCGAACGCGGCGAGGTGTGGTTGTACAACGTTCATATCAACCCGTATTCGCACCGGGGCTATGTCGACCACGATCCCAAGCGTCGTCGCCGCTTGCTGCTGCATCGTCAGGAGATCAGAAAGCTGATCGGCAAGACGGTCGAGAAGGGCCTGACGCTGGTGCCCACGCGGCTGTACTTCACGCGTGGCCGTGTGAAGGTGGCGCTGGCGCTGGCGCGTGGCAAGCAGGCTCACGACAAACGCGAGAGCATCAAGCGCCGGGAGGCCGATCGCGAGACCCGTGCGGCCATCAAGGAGCGTTCACGATGACCCCCGTGCCCTTCAACCGGGCGGCGGTCACCGGGCGCGAGGCTGCATACGTGCAGCGCGCGATCGCTGACGGGCCGATTCATGGCGACGGGCCATTCACACACGCCTGTCACACGCACCTGGCCACCATCACGGGGGCGGCGAAGGTGCTGCTGACCACCTCGTGCACGCACGCCCTCGAGATGAGTGCCCTGCTGCTCGGCATCGGGCCCGGCGACGAGGTCATCATGCCGTCGTTCACGTTCGTGTCGACGGTGAATGCGTTTGTGCTGCGCGGGGCGCACCCGGTGTTTGTCGACATCCGCCCCGACACCCTCAACCTCGACGAGACGCGCCTCGAGGCCGCCATCACGCCGCGCACCCGCGCCATCGTGGTGGTGCACTACGCCGGCGTGGCGTGCGAGATGGCGGCCATCATGGCGGTGGCGCAAGCCCACGGTATTCCCGTGGTCGAGGACAATGCGCACGGGCTGTTCGGCACCTACCGAGGGCAACCCCTGGGCAGCTTCGGCGTGCTGTCGACCCTGAGCTTCCATGACACCAAGAACCTGTCGTGTGGCGAGGGTGGCGCGCTGGTGATCAACGATGCGGCCCTCAGCGACCGTGCCGAGATCATTCGCGAGAAAGGTACCAACCGCACCCGCTTCTATCGGGGGCAGGTCGACAAGTACACGTGGTGCGACATCGGCTCGAGCTATCTGCCCTCCGATATTCTCGCGGCCTATCTGCTGGCGCAGTTCGAGGCCCGCGAGCAGATTCAGGCCAGGCGGCAGCAGATCTGGGCGCGCTATCAGACCGCACTGGCCGGCTGGGCCGCACACCACGGCATCGGCTTGCCGACAATACCAGGCGACTGCGTGCATCCGGCACACCTGTTCTACCTGTTGCTGCCGTCGCTCGAGGCCCGCACACGCCTGCTGGCCTCGCTGCGTGCGCAGCAGATACTGGCCGTGTTTCATTACCTGCCGCTGCATCTGTCCGACATGGGACGCCGCTTCGGTGGTCACGAGGGGCAATGCCCGGTGACCGAGTCGGTGGCTGACCGTCTCGTGCGGCTGCCGCTGTTCTTCCAGTTGTCCGAGGCCGATCAGCAGCGCGTCATCGACGCGGTCATCTCGAGCACGGAGGAGCGTTGATGGCGACACGTCGGCCCGTGGTGGCGGTGGTGGGGGCAGGGGGCCAGCTGGGCCATACGCTCAGCACCCTGTGGGCCGATCGCGCCGAGGTGCACGGGTTCACGCACGACCGTCTCGACCTGCGCGATGCGGTCGCCGTCGCCGCCATGGTGGCCGACGTACGGCCCTCGGTTATCGTCAATGCGGCGGCGTTCAACGACGTGGACGGCGCGGAGACCCGACAGGCCGAGGCCATTGATGTCAACGGAGTTGGCGTCGGGGTGCTGGCGCGTGCCGCGGCCGCTCTGGACGCGACGTTTGTGCATTTCAGCACCGACTTCGTGTTCGCTGGCAAGGCCCCCGGTGTGTGGACCGAGGACGATGCGCCCGAGCCCCAGAGCGTGTACGCCCAGTCGAAACTGGTGGGCGAGTGGCAGGCGTCCGAGTGTCCGTCGCACTACGTGCTGCGCGTCGAAAGCCTCTTCGGGGGCGAGCGGCGCCGCAGCAGCATCGACCGCATCGCCGACACGTTGCTGCGCGGCGAGCCAGTCACCCTGTTTGCCGACCGTACCGTCACGCCGAGCTTTGTCGACGATGTCGCTGAGGCGACGTGGCGGCTGCTCGAGGTGCAGGGGCCGCCGGGGGTGTATCACTGCGTCAACGCCGGCGTGACGACGTGGTACGGTGTGGGAGCGGCCATCGCCCGTGCCTGCGGGATCGATGAGGGGCTGTTACGGCCTTCGAGTGTGCGTCACGTGCCGATGAAGGCCGCACGCCCGCAGTACGCGGCGCTGGCGGCGGCGCGCCTCGAGGCTGTCGTCGGGGCCCTGCCCGACTGGCATGACGCGCTGCGTCGGTACCTGAGGCGGCGTGGTGTTGAGGGGGCCGGCGCGCGGTAGCGGGAGCCAGAAGCGGCTCAAGGGGTTGCCGCCAGACACGCTGGCGAGTTATCTTAGTCGTTTGCCATGTCAAAGCGTGCACTGATTACCGGCATCACGGGGCAGGACGGGTCGTATCTGACCGAACTGCTCCTCGAACAGGGTTACACCGTCTACGGCGTCGCCCGACGGCTCAGTGCCCCCAACGACTGGCGGATTGCGCACTTGCGTGACCGCATCACCATCATTCAGGCCGACCTGCTCGACCAGCTGTCGCTGATCAAGGCGGTGGAACAGGCAGACCCGCACGAGTTCTATAACCTGGCGGCCATGTCGTTCGTGCCGACGTCGTGGGACGAGCCGATGCTGACCGGCGAGTTCAATTCGCAGGGCGTCACGCGTGCACTCGAAGCCATCCGCCGCGTCAATACGAAAATCCGCTTCTATCAGGCATCGTCGAGCGAGATGTACGGTCGGGTGCGGGAAGTGCCGCAGACCGAGCTGACGCCGTTCTATCCGCGCAGCCCCTACGGCGTGTCGAAGGTCTACGGGCACTACATCACGGTGAATTATCGCGAGAGCTATGGCCTGTTTGCCTGCTCGGGCATCCTGTTCAACCACGAGTCGCCGCGACGAGGCCTCGAATTTGTGACGCGCAAGGTGACCGATGGTGTGGCCCGCATCAAGCTGGGACTCACCGATCATCTGGGACTCGGCAACCTTGATGCGTGCCGCGACTGGGGCTTTGCCGGCGACTA
>Ga0172372_10005512_pt1 | contig 17597 bp, 8 predicted proteins | sample LakKiv5m_2_FD_114544 | JGI IMG/M metagenome (GOLD analysis project Ga0172372, IMG submission 114544) | Freshwater microbial communities from Kabuno Bay, South-Kivu, Congo - kab_092012_9.5m | ecosystem: Environmental > Aquatic > Freshwater > Lake | place: Democratic Republic of the Congo...
GGGTAGTGGTACATCGGGTAGCGGTACGTCAGGAGGAACATCGGGTGGGGGGTCATCGGGTGGGGGTGGCGGAAGTTCACCAGATACCACGCCACCCACCCTGACCATCAGCAGCGACAAAACAACTCTCAAGGCCGGTGAAACGGCAACGGTCACCTTCACCTTCAGTGAAAGCGTGAGCGGTTTCAGCGCAAGCAATGTAACGATGAGCGGAGGAACGCTGGGTAGTTTGAGCGGCTCAGGAGCGACCCGCACCGCCATTTTCACGCCAGATAGCACCAACACCCTGTCCGCCAGCCTGAACGTCGCCGCCAATGCCTACGCCGATCCCGCCGGCAACAAGGGTTCTGCCAGCAACACCATTACCCTCACCGGCGACACCCTGCGTCCAACCGTCAGCATGGAGAGTGACAAAGCGAGCCTGAAAGCCTCCGATACGGCCATATTGACGTTCACGTTCAGCGAAGCACCGACGGGATTTGAGGTGAGTGATATCTCAGCTAACAACGTAACGGGTGGAACTTCGGTGCTTTGAGTGGTACGGGCCTGGTAAGAACGGTGACATACACCCCCCCTGCCAATGCCACTGGAAACCTCTCCTTTACAATAGCCGCCAGTGGTTTTACTGATGCCGCAGGCAATACGAATGCTGCCTACACCACCGTTAACTCCATTACAGTAGACACCCTTGCGCCAACCATCACCAACCTGCGACTGGCCAATGACTCCGGGGTGTCAAGCTCGGACACACTCACCAATGACGCCACGATTCTCTACACGGCTGAAAACAACGCTCAGGTAGCCATTGATTGGGGAACCGGCACTTTTGTACCGACTGACAAGGGCACAGGAGCGGATCAGTCGCCGTTCGTGCCCGCCAATCTCACCGACGGCTCCAAAACCATCCATGTGCGTGCAACGGATGCAGCGGGCAATGTCACCACTCAGTCACTGACTATCAACCTCGATAAAACCGCGCCGAGCCAGCCCACATTGGTGACGACCTCAGCCGTTCGGCAAGCGGACATCGCCATCACAGCCCCCGGCGCCCAGACGACCGCCTGGCTGGCTCCAGACGGCACGACTACGTTTGCCGAAGGGCCGACCATGACCAAAACGGCATCGACCACGATCAAGGCTCCCGGTAACGATGGTACGTACAAACTCTATCTGGTAGACAATGCCGGCAATGTTTCTACAGCCTCCAGCGATACCCTCACCGTCACCAGTCCGCCGTATGTGATGGGGGTGTATGCGCCGAATGGTACTTACGCAAAGGATGATGTCCTGCCTGTTACCGTGAAATTCAGCAAACCCGTCACCGTCACCGGTACGCCAACCCTGACGCTGGAAACCGGCACAACCGACCGCACGGTCAACTACACCGCCGGTTCCGGCACGGATACCCTGACATTCAACTACACCGTACAGGCCGGGGATGTCGCCAGTGATCTCAACTATGTCAGTACTACTGCACTGGCCCTGAATAGTGGAACGATCAAGTTTGGAGGAATCGATGCCACCCTGACATTGCCCGCTTTGAATGCCACCGGCTCTCTGGCCAGCAATGCAGCCGTTGTGATCGATGGGGTTTTGCCGGTTGTAAACAGCGTCACCTCGGATAAAACCAATGCGGCTTACAAAGCCGGGGAGAGCATTGATATCAAGGTGCAGTTCAGTGAAAACATCACGGTCAATACCACAAACGGCACGCCCGGCCTGTTGCTGGAAACCGGCACAGTTGACCGCGAAGCCCTGTATCAGTCGGGCACAGGCACTAATACGCTGACATTCCGCTACACCGTACAGGAAGGCGATACCAGTGCTGATCTGGACTACACCTACACCAGTACAACGGCACTCGCACTACACGGCGCCAGCCTTACCGATAGCGCGGGCAATGATGCGACGTTGACGTTGGCTGCTATCGGAGCATCAGGTTCACTGGGTAATAGTAAAAACCTGGTAATTGATACAACACCGCCCGGTGCGCCAAGCATCACCGGTATTACTACAGGCACAGGTGGTGTGACTACCAGCAGAAGCCCGGCTTTCAACCTTACAGTCGACAGTGACACAGCCAGTATTCAACTGTATACGCGCAATTTGGCGACCGGCGCTGATACGACCATCACAACCGGAACAGGCACCACCTCAGTCGCTTACAGCGGCACTGCATGGGCTGATGGCACTTACAACGTAGTAGCCAAAGCCGTAGATGCAGCCGGTAATCAAAGCGAGACCACTTCATCGGTTTATACCGTCGTCGTCGACACCGTAGCGCCCACCGCCACCATTACCGGCGCCAAATATGAAGAAATCTCAAACGGTACGACAACCACCCAAACCCTCACCCTGACCGGCACTGGTTTCAATACCCTGCTGGCCGCCAATGAAAGCGGTACCACCGAAGTCAAGGATAGGCTCAACTGGAGCAAGCTGGTTTGGGATACCAACCATGACGGCAACACCACGACGAATGTCACATTCACTTCATCTGACATCACCTCGGCATGGGTAACCAGTGATACCACCCTGCGTATTACGCCCAGCGACAGCAAGGCTCCATCACTCGGTAATAACACCTCATACGATCAACTCAGCATTACAGCCGGTTTCCTCAAAGACAAAGCCGGCAATGCTGCCACATCAGATGCCGCCAGTCCCGTACTGAGCGGTGCCAACCGCCTCATGACCCTCAATCTGGCTAATAGCGCCAATGAGGTGACGCCCGACACCGACACCGGCGCCGACCGTATCCTCATCAACCAGACAGGCACCGGCACCGTCAATTTCAGCAGTGCCTCAGCCGTCACCGACATCCAGGTCAAAACCGTCGGCACCGCCATCACCCTGACCAACATTCCGGCATCGGTGACCAATGTCAGTAATGACAGTAACAACCCCATGACCGCCACCCTCAGTTCCACCGTAGATGCCGCCATTATTGGCGGCGGTGGTAATGATGTACTGACGTTGAATCAGGCAACGTCTGGCAAGGGATTCGATGTGCTGGGCGGAGCCGGAGCCGATCAGTTCAAATTTGAACGCATCCCGGCAGGAAGAATTGATTTCAATGATTTCAGCGGAAGCAGCGATAGCGGGCAGGGAGATAAGTTGCTATTCAAAACCAGTGCATTCAGTGGAGTTGTTAATACTGAAACCATTATCGCAACTACAGGGACAGACGCACCTGCTGCTACGACTAACCACGGCCAACTCCTCTACAACCAGGCCACCGGCACCCTTTACTACGATGCAGACGGTAATGTAAGTACCCACTCTCCGGTTGTAGTGACTTACCTGGGTATTGGCACTGTTTTAACGACGGCTGATATAGAGACTTATAGTTAATTATTTACCAAAATCGGCCTTGGCCATCTTTCAGCCCAAAAATATGCGCTGCTGAATGGCCAGTCTGGCTCCCCACCGTAATTCCTCGATTGCGCTTCGCTACATCGAGGCTACGAGTGGGCTGTTCGATTATAAAGGCTTGAAAATCAACTGTTTATTCCTCACACGCTCCCCTGAGCGACTACCTGGAGAGACACAACCATGGCAAACCTGACAAACATCAGACCCATTACCAATGCGGTTGAAAGTACCCTTTACAACCTTGGCTATGGCTTACTGAAAACCTTTGCCAATGAAGCGGCAACCACCCGTTCTTTCAAAATAACTTTATTTGATTCAAGCAAAGGGAGTTTATGGCTATTGAATGGGACAACTGATACTCAGTTAACCGTGTCAGGCATCCAAGAGATTTATGTCAATCGAACCGGGGTAACTGTCGTTCCTCAAACCGGCTCAAATTATGCGGGACAAGCACTGAAATGGAAAACACCTGAATTCGGCAACGGCAGATTTGAGAACGTTTTCTTTGTGCAGGCGAGCGACTCGGAGACGGCTAGTGTAAACACGGAAAGTACCAGAGTAGGCATGACCATCAATGCTGCTGCTATCAACCACGCCCCTACCCTGACCACTATCAATACGCTTACCGCCAAAGCGGTACAAAATACGGCCTACTCGGTCAGCTATGCCACTTTGGCGGCCAATGCCAATGCCAGTGACCGGGATGGAGATCCGGTTTCATTCAGAATAGAGAGTATCAGTAATGGAACCTTGACCATCAATTCATCAGTCAGTGTCACAGCAGGCACAACGCTGGTTGGGGCGGGAGATGTGCTGACATGGACACCCAGTTCACACGGAAACGCCACGACCGCCTTCACCGTCAAAGCCTGGGATGGTTCACTGCCTTCAAGCAGTGCCATTGATGTCAAAGTCAACGTCGACCGCTCTAACGCACCCCCTACGATCAGCATTGCTGGAAGCCTGACCAGCCAATCCATCAATGACGATAGCGCGACACCACCACTACGCCTCTTTTACAAGGATAACAACCGGGTCACCCTCGAAGATACAGATGATGGCGACAACATCAAAGTCACCATCACCCTCGACAACCCCGCCAAAGGCAGTCTCCAGATCGGCAGTACGGGGTTCACCCATAACACTGGCAGCTACACCTATACCGGATCACCCACTGCCGCCACCACAGCCCTGCAAGCCCTGACCTTCAAACCCACTCCGGGCCGTGTGGCTGTGAACAGTAGCGAAACCACCACCTTCAAAATTACCGTCAGCGATCCCACTGATCCGCATCTGAAAAGCAGCAACAGCACCGTCAGCGTGGTAACCACAGCGGCCAACGCCTTGCCAGTCGTTTCTGACGGTACTTCCCTGCCCGCCACCGAAGACACCCCGTTGTACTTCAAGGCCAGCGACTTCATCAGCCGTTATAGCGATGCCAACGGGGATCGGCTGAATAAAATCCAGATTACGGCATTGCCGTCTTCTACGGATGGAACACTGAAACTGGGGGCTACTGATATCATCAACAACCAGGAAATACCCGCCAGCCAACTCAGCCTCCTCAATTTCGTTCCTGCAACAAACTACAACAGCACAAGCCCGATCACTGCCTTCCAGTGGAAAGCATCCGACGGTCATACCAATGGCTATTCGACGACTACAGCCAGCCTCAAACTCACCATAACCCCCGTCAACGATGCACCAACCCTGACGACGATCAGCGACATAACGGGCGGTAACGAGAGTGAACCAGTCATCCTTACCTACGCTACTTTGGCCGATAAAGCCAATGAAGCCGATGTAGACGGCGACACACTCTCCTTTCGGATCGAACAGGTCGCCAACGGCTTTCTGCAACGCTGGACAGGTTCTATCTCAACAACAGGTGAATGGGTTTCAGCCACCACACCCCTGCTACTGTCCCCATCAGCCAGCAGCAGCACCACCAGCACCGATCCCACCATCCAGCTTCGCTGGATCCCCTTCACCGGCAAAAGCGGAAGTCTCACCGCCTTTTCCGTCAAAGCCTGGGATGGTTCTCTGGCTTCCGACACCGCCATACCGGTGAAAGTAAGTGTCACCGCCGTCAACCACGCCCCTTTCGGCGCCGACAAAACCGTCACCCTCAACGAAGACGCCAGCTACACCTTCCAGGCCAGTGACTTCGGCTTCTACGACCCGGATGGCAATAGCCTGTCATCCATCAGTATTGAGAGTATTCCCGCTACCGGCAGCTTGAAGCAGGGAAGTACAGTAATAGCAGCCGGGGCTACGGTTTTAGCCAATGATATTAGCCAGTTGACTTATACCCCTGTAGGTAATGCTAACGGTACGGGGTATGCCAGTTTCAGTTTCAAGGTTAAAGATAACGGAGCGGGTACCCTGTCATCTGCTACAGCGAATACCCTGACATTTGATGTCAGTGCCGTCAACGATGCACCCACGGCAACGATTACCCCGACAGCGTATACCTATAACGCTTATAGTAGCAGCACCTCAGGCTTGCTCTTATCCGGCACAGGATTAAGCGTCAGTGATATTGATGCGGCTTCTAATACTGTGACGGTTAACTTGTCAGTAATAGCTGGAACCTTGACGGTATCAGCCGGTTCAAATAACGGTGTCAACATCACCAATAATTCGACAGATACCATCACGCTGTCAGGCCCCATCAGTCTTATCAATGCCATACTGGCAGGGCAAAATGGCGCGACATTGTACTATCGTGAACCTGTAACCAACCCACCGGCCAGCACTACTTTGACCTTATCAATCAATGATGATGGAAATACGGGTTTGGGTGGCAGTCAAACCAGTCAAGATACTGCCAGTATTGCCGTTATAATGAGCGCCAGTGCAGGGGTGACGGTTACGATTGATCAGGCTGGAACCGCAGTTTATGCAACGGCCCAAAACGACACATTCATCATCTCTCCCGGTGAATATACCCGTGAAATTAACGGGTTTAATAGTGGCGATAAACTGGTATTTCGGGCAGATGCCATCCTGAATGTGCTGCCGGATTCAAGTGACAGCGATAGCGCCCAGTCATTGACGGCAACCGATCCGCTCAGTGGCGCAACGACCACTATCAACCTGACCGGATTAACTGCTACACAAGATACCGGCTTATTCAATGTCCCGAGTTTTGCCACTGTTTTTGGAGAAAACACCATCGCTTATAGTGCCATGACTTACATTACCGCTAATGGTGTCACTGCCGCGACCTCAGGGAATGACATATTCAATATTGCAACCGGCAACTATACCTACACGATTAACGGATTTGATGTTGGCGATCAATTGAAATTCTTTGCCAATGCCATATTGAACATTGTGAACGACAGCAACCAGTCTGATGGCATCCAGCAATTAACCGCGACCCATCCAGCGACAGGAGCCATTACGACGATTATTTTAACCGGGCTGACGGCCAGCCAGGATGAGGGTTTGTTCAATATCCCCGGCTTTGCCAGCGTTTTTGGAGCCGGCTCAATCGCCTGAAGATCACGGGCTTGATCATCGAACAGTCCACTCGTAGCCTCGATGTAGCGAAGCGCAATCGAGGAATTACGGTGGAAAGCCAGACTGGCCATTCAGCGGCGCGTATTTTTGGGCTGAAGGATGGCCAAGACCCTTTTTTCACACTTAACTAATTTGGAGTTTTACGCAAATGGCAACTAAAGTCATAGTCACCGGTGGAACGAGCAGTTCACCTGAATCCTTCACGGTAGCCAGTAGTGCTGATATTTACGGAGCTGCTACAGGGTATCAAAAAGTACTTATTAACTCTGGTGTTAGCGGCGTCAAGCTGGATGCCAATATCGAAGCGATCCATCTTTCCAATAACTTGAGCAGTTATACTTTTCAGGCAGTAACAGGACAAGGGTTTGTTATTAAGGATTCTGTTTCTCAAACCGTGGCGACGCTGGGTAGTATCAACCAAAATGTGAAAATTATATTCTCCGATAATATAACGACAACACTGTCGCAAACTGGCAGCACTGCATTCACATTGAATGGGGTTACTGTTGCTACTGCAATTAGTACTGGTTTTACTACATCATCGCTGGGTTATACTGTTAGCCTGACAGCAGATGCGGCTACAAACAACTTGAGTTTTGGTGTTCGGTTTGCTCCGGGTCAGGATATTACCATTGCTGGCGCGGGTACCCAATTGGCTGGGTTAGCACCCCGGGTACACGACTTGGGAGGTAACAGTATTACCCTGGATGCTTCAGATAATACGGTATCGCTTAGCCTGAATCAGGCCAGTGATACGATTGCGTTTGGGGGGGTGAAGTTTGCGGCTAATGATGTGGTTTCTGTGGGTACGGCCACCAATGACGGCGATGTCCCCATCAGTTTGGCTGCTGCGTTGGTGGATATTGGGACTATTGCCCCCGGACCTAGCTATGGAACCCGGATTACTCTGGATCAGAATGTAGGTATGACTGGTTCTGCACAAGGGAGTGCTGGTGCTGTGGATGCTGCCAACGAATGGTATTTCGATACTTCCACGCATCATTTGACTTATTACTCAAGCGGAGCCAAAACCATCACCCTGGTCGGCGTATCCAGTGTTAGCGTTTCTGGCGGCGACATGACCATGACGCTGGGTTCATCATAACATCGGTTCGCACGGCCACTCTCGTCGAACGGCCCTCTCGTAGCCTCGATGTAGCGAAGCGAAATCGAGGGTTTAGGGTGGAGGGAGTGGTGATGGATGAGGATCGCATAGACATGGGCCGTTTCGGACAACCGTCTCGTTTCAAAGTTACCAGGGCACGTGGCCTGGTGACTTCGCTGTGGCCAAACCTCGATTACGTTTCACTCCATCGAGGCTACAGTATTCCATTATTCAAGATTCAATTAAGAGGTAATTACCATGGCAACTTTAACCGGGGCGGTGCAGTTGGCTTTTCTGGAGGGCTATACACCGGATACAAGCGTAACTGGGTCAGAGATCTATACAATCGGTGGTACTGGTAGTGGAGCCGGTAAATATCAGGTCATCAATAATGACTCTGGTAGCTATGTCACTATTCAGGATGGAGTCTCGCGGGTTATTCTGAACGACAATAATGGGGCTGCCATCATTATTGGCGATAATAGTGTGCATGTGTCTACACTGGAAGCATTTGGAAACAAGGTTATCGCAGGCAATGGAAACAATGTAATGGCATTGGGAGGAGGGTCTAACGCCATCCGCGTAGGCAATGGTAATAATCTAATCGAAACCGAATGGGGTAATGACACCATCACGGCGGGCAGCGGTAACGATACCATTACCATGGGCTGGGGTAACGATGTCGTTCGTGCCGGAAATGGCAATAACCTGATTTATGATGGCGGTGGTGATGACACCATTTATGCAGGCAGTGGCAGTGACACCATTTTTGCAGGCGATGGCAGCGATTATGTCAATGCCGGTGATGGTAACAACTATATCGATGCCGGTGGCCGGGGTAATGACACCCTGGTATCAGGATCAGGCAGTGACAAGATAATCGGCGGTTATGGTGACGATTCCATTAGCTCAGGTGCCGGTAACGATACCATTGCGGGAGGTTGGGGTAACAATATCCTTAACGGCGGTGCCGGCAACGATACCATCGTAGCCGGTAGTGGCATTGACAAGATAATCAAGGGAACGGTGAGTACCGAATCGGATTGGGTAACCGAGTTCGATGCAGGTACATCCTCGACCGGTGTCGACAAAATCATTGCCACACCAGCTACTGGAAGGACTATGTTAGAAGAGACAACCAACACAACGGACAACGGACAATGGACAGCCAACTCCGACTACAAAGTCGTAGCATCAGGCAATGACTCCATCATCATCTTCCCCGATGGTTCCCGCATTACCCTGGTCGGGGTAGCACCTGACCTCATCGATCCCACCGACTTCGCTACCAGTTGATATTCCGGGAGGGCGGGCATCGTGCTCGCGGTACGGCCAGGGAAGGCCGCCTCCCACTGTTCACTTCATCATTCCCGCTCCCGAGCCTTCCCTACTGCGCTGCGACATGACCATTGCCAAACCCTTCATCCTGACCGGCGAAATCCCGCCGCTGGTTATTCTCTGGATTCATGCCCCGCAGGAAAAACGGGTGGCTCCCTTAAACCTTAGCGTGGAAGGGCATCAAGTGCGTCAGCCTTTGTTTATCATGGGACTGGAGCAGAGCGACGATTACCTGGTGGCCGCCTGGGTGGAGCCTGAGAGCGCCCCCCGTCGGGCGGCGGGCGCCCGGCGCTCTGCCTCGCCGCAACTCACATTGACCAGCCATAACGGCCTGTCTTTTTCGGCGCGTTTGACCGGCAAGGCGGCGCTGCCCTGGTTGCAACAGGTTCCCCCCGTCCGGATGGCTGCCGTGCGCCATGGGTTGATCGATCTCTTGCCCAAGCTGATCAAATCCCTGCCCGAAACCTGCCTGGCCCGGCTGCATGACAGCCTGGGCATGGGTTCGGTCGATTTGCAGGTGTTGAGCGATGGCCGGTTTTATTTTCGCTTTCCCCAACCGCTGGGTCGCCATTTACCCACGACGGCCCGCTTGATACCCACCGATACGGCGCTGGAGGCTGTGCCCGTGGCGGTGCGGCAGACCGGCGGCTTTGTGCATGTCCTCAGCCAGCAGCCCTTGCCCGCCGCCTGGCCTGGCAAAAATACCCGTGCCCTGTTGCGGGCAGACAATTCCAGCCTGTGGCCCCTGATGCTCAAAAAACCGGTCAAGCTGCGGGATGAAATGGGTCTGGCGGAAGGATTTTTTCCCATAGCCTCTGCCAGCACCCGATCCGCCATTCTCCGTCTGGAGGGCGATGTGCTGCGGGGCTATTGCCTGGATGCAGCACGTCCCTACGACATCCTGACCCTCGAAACCTACCTGGACGGTGAATATCAGGCCCGGATCGAGGCTAATCAGGGCGGCATTCGTTTTGAGGACAAGCCGCTGAACTGCGGCTGGTCATGGGTGTTGCCGGCTGCGGCGCTCGATGGTGCGGATCATGTCGTCGATCTGGTGCGGGTCGATACCCAGGAGCGTCTGGCGGGGTGTCCCTATCCCTTGGGGGCTGACCGTTTCGATCACGAATTTCATCTGGAGGACGGTCGCCAACTGTGGGGGATTTTGCGTCCACGCGGCTACCGTGCCCAGCCGCCTGATCTTGCGGTCAAGCTCGATGGAGATGCCCTGACGGTAACGCCAGTCTGGCAGCCACAACCAGCCGACCACGGCGTTTTGGCCTGGCGGGTAGAAATAGCCCTGCCGCCGCTCGTCAATGACGGCAAGCCCCACGCACTGACCGTAGAGATGCTGGAAGGGGAGAGGGTATTGGCAGAATCCGGGCTCGATTATCAGGCCCATTATGTGGGTCGGCTGGAACGCCTGGATCAGGAATCCGTGAGCGGCTGGTTGTATCAGAAGGAAGCCCCGCATCGGGCGGTGACGCTGGATGTGGTGATCGATGAGGAGGTCGTGGCGCAGGTCAGCGCCCGTCGCCAGACATCGACCCCGATTCGGCTGAACCCGGCGGGCGATGCCATCGCGTGCGGCTTTAGCGTCCGGCTTGGTGCCGCCGATCTGAGCCAGACCAGTCGTAGCGTGGGCTTGCGGATTGCCGGTACCTCGACCGAGGTGTTCGGCCCGGCCCGGGTGTTTACGCCTTACGATGTCATTCTCGGCACGCTGATGCACGTTCAGGCCAGCCTGCACGGCGAGGAATCCCGGTTTGCGCTGGCCAATGGCCTTGAAACCACGGCAACCGCAACCCGCTGGGTACGGGAGCAAATCATGGCGCCCCTCATTGCCCGGTTACGCCAGCAGCCGCAGATTCCGGCCCGGCTGAGCCTGGATTTGAACCTGGCCGATACCCTCAGCCCGGCGTCGTATCCTCCGCTCGATGAGACGGTGGTCGACATCATCGTGCCGGTGTATGAAGGGATGCAGGAAACCCTGCTGTGCCTGCGTAGCCTCCTCGATCAAACGCCGGCCCACTATGCCTTGATCGTCATCAATGATGCCAGCCCCAATGCGGCGCTGGTGCAGGTGTTGCGGCAGTGGGCCGCCACTGGCGCCTTCACCTTGCTGGAAAATGAGCGGAATCAGGGGTTTGTGGCTTCGGTCAATCGGGGGATGCAGTGTCATCCTGAGCGGGATGTGGTGTTACTGAATGCCGATACGATCGTACCGGCCGGCTGGTTGCCCCGCTTACAGGCCGCCGCCCGTTCTGCGGCCAATATCGCGACGGCTACGCCTTTTTCCAACAATGCCACGCTGTTGAGTTTCCCGGAGCCGTTCATCGCCAATCCCTTGCCCGAAGGTGAAGCATTCGAGACTTTGGCGGATCACTTTGCCCGGTGCAATGCGGGGGTGGTGATGGATATTCCGACCGGGGTGGGCTTTTGTCTCTACATCCGGCGGGCCGCGCTGAATGCGGTGGGTTTGTTTGATGCGGAGGGCTACCGAACCGGTTACGGTGAGGAAAATGACTTCTGTCTGAGGGCGCAGGCCTTGGGCTGGCGGCATGTGGCGGCTTGCGATGTCTATGTGGCTCACCAGGGTTCTGTCTCCTTCGGTGACGGCAAGGAAAAACTGCTGGCGCAGAATCTGGCCACGCTCACCAGCCGTTTTCCAGACTATCTCACCACCATCGATCGTTTCGAGCAGCAGGATGTGCTGCGCCGGGTGCGTAATCCGGTGGCGCGCCATCTCCTCAAGGCGAAAGCAGAGGCGTATCTGCTGTTCATTACCCACGAACTGGCCGGCGGCATCAAAACCCACACCGACGATCTGATAAGCCGTCTGGCGCGTCAGGGTGTCGAGGTGTTGCTGCTCACGGCCAACGCGCAGGGCCACTGCTCGCTGGGTTCGCCCGCTTGGCCGCACGGTTTGAGTTATGGAGCCAGCACCGACGATTGGGCGTGCTTGCTGGATGATCTGGCAGAACTGGGGGTGTATCACGTCCATTACCATCATGTACTGCATTTCCCGGCCGCGATATGGACGCTGCCCGATAGTTTGTCTGTCGCCTATGACGTGACGCTGCATGATTATTACCTGGTGTGTCCGACCATCAACCTGATCGATGAAACGGGTGGGTATTGCGGTAACAGTCAGTGGGAGGCTGCCCATTGCAACCGATGTCTGCGCATCAATTCACTGGACCGGATGAATCCGGGGCTGAATCTGCAACGGCAGTTTGGCGCACGCGGCGGCACGATGGAGGCCTGGCGCAGTTTTCACGGGGCGTTTCTGCAAAAGGCGCGGCGGGTTTTTGCACCCTCCAGGGCTGTGGCTGACATCGTGCAGGGGCATTACGCCTTGTCGAACCTGTCGGTCAAACCTCACCCCGAACAGCCCTGGGTGATCGATCCCGATGCGCAGGCGCTGTCACCCCCGTACCGTATCGCTGTCATTGGCGCCATTGGTTTGCACAAGGGCTATTCCCTGCTGCTGGAATGCGCCCGCTCTGCCCTGAAAAATGATTTGCCGCTGGAATTTGTGGTGTTCGGTTATACCTTGCACGATGGGTATTTCGACGATCTGGAAAATGTCAGCCTCATGGGGGCTTATGCACCGGATGAACTGCATACCCGATTGCTCGATTCCGGTTGCGTGCTGGCGGCCTTTTTCAGTCCGTGGCCTGAGACGTTTGGCTATACCCTGTCCGAAGCCTGGCGGGCCGGTTTGTATCCTGTGGCATTTGATCTCGGGGCACTGGCGGAGCGTATCCGGGCTACGGGTTATGGTTCTGTCATTGCCTACACCCGGGAGGCCCGTGAAATCAACGCGAATTTGCTGGCCATGGCAGAGGCACAAGCCCGCTCGCCGATGCCCTCGGGTTTTAGCGTCGGCATGGATTACCCGGATATTCTGGCTGACTACTACGAACTGGCGACACCCCCGGAGGGAAGGCCGCAATGACCTGGCTCACCCGATTACAACGCGTGTTCACCCGGCGCGAACTGCCCCGGCCTGAATCAGCACCAGCGCCCATCGCACCGAAGCCAGAGCGGTATCTACGCCCCTGCACTGTCGGCGTGTTTTACCCGGACAGGGCCGTTTTCCTGATCAAAAACCCGGATAGCGATATCTCTCACCGCCTGTTCGAGTTTGCTTATCCGGCGGATCACTGGTTACCGGTGACGGGGCGCTGGGAACAGAACAGTCTCATGGGTTGTGGCCTGTATGATTCTCAGGTGGGCCTGTTCCTGCTACGCAACCGCGACGAAAGCGGTTATCCCGATCAACAAATTCCTTTCGCTTCCAGGCACCCCGATTGTCTGCCGCTCGCAGGCGACTGGAACGGAGAGGGGCGGGATCGGCCCGGGCTGTTTGATCCGGTGGAGCAGCAATTCCTGCTCGCACTCGATGACCGGGTCGATCAGCCATGCCATCGTTTCCACCTGAAACTGCCGCCGGGTCGTTACCGCCCCCTCGCCGGGGACTGGAGCGGGGCGGGGCGGTGCGGGATCGGCCTGTATGCGGTAGACACCGGCACGTTTTATTTGCGAAACGCGTTGTCTTCCGGGGAGCCGGACACGGTTTTCAGACTGGAGAGGCCCGAAAGCGATGCCTGGCCTGTGGCCGGTGACTGGAATGGAGACGGTCGTGACGGGGTGGGGTGTTATGACCCGCAGGACGGCTGGTTTGCCCTGACAAACCGTTTCGTTACCGGTGAGCCTGAGCAGACATTCCGCTTTGGCCTGACCAATTTGAAGGGGCTGCCCCTGGCCATACGCTGGAATGGTTGGGGATTCAGTCATATCAAGAGCGATGACATCATGGCCGAACGCCTGGGACTGGTGCCGCGTGCAACGGAAACCGGCTGACAATACCCCGGTTCCCCTGACGCAAGCGGTGCTGGATGGCCTGTATGAGCGCGGTGTCCAGGTGTCGTGGGCGCCCGGCAGTGGCGTTTTACCCGCCCGTTGCCGGTTTGAACCCCCCTGCTCGCTGCAGTGGATGGCCTTGCAGCATGACTTTGCCATGGGAGCCTTCAGTTATGGGGTGAGTGGCTATTTTTTTGCCACCTCCATTGGCCGTTATGCCTCCATCGGCCCGAACGTGCAGACGGGGCGGGGCGATCATCCGCTCGACTGGCTCGGCACTACGCCCTTGCAGTATCAGGATCGACGTGAAGTCATTCCCTGTGGAACCGGGTTCAGGGGAGGGGCGTTGTTTCAGCAGTATTCGCATTTCGGCGCTCAAACCACCCGGCCACCGGCCACCGTCAAACCGGTTGCAATCGGCCATGATGTCTGGGTGGGATTTGGCGCCTACATCAAACCGGGTGTCAGGATCGGGCATGGGGCCGTGGTAGCCGCTCATGCTGTGGTGACCCGTGATGTGCCGGATTATGCCATCGTGGCCGGCAACCCGGCCCGGGTGAAACGCATGCGTTTTGCCGATGCCCTCATCGAACGCTTGTTGCAACTGGCCTGGTGGCAATACCCCATCTGGCAGCTCAAGGATGTTCCGTTTGACCGGATCGAACAGGCGATCGAAGAAATCGGGAGACGGCGCGACAAAGGTCTGTTGACACCGTATCAGCCGGATGTAGTACACCCGGGACAGTGTCTGGAACCGGGATCATGACGGTACTGTTCATTCATTACCGTTTTCCGGGGCAATTCGTGCCGCTGGTGGATGCCTACGTCAGGGCGGGCGTGCAGATCGTTGCCATCTGCCACGCACCGGATCAAACGGCACTCGATGCCGCAACCTTTGGCAAAATTCGCCTCATGACCTGTGCGCCGGGTGAGCGTCCGGGCAGCGCGGGGGGCTACAGTCAGGATTTGATGGCTGGCAGCCTGCGGGTCAGAAAGGCATTGCTGCAATTGCAGCAGGAAGGCTTTTATCCTGAGGTTTGTCTGGCTCATATCGGCTTCGGGGATGGTTTGTTCGTCAAGGATATTTTTCCGGATACGGTTTATCTTGCCTATTGCGAGTATTACTACCATGCCCGGCGCTCCGATCTGGATTTCGATCCTGAGTTTGCGTTGCCGGATACCGGTCTGGTCGACATCAAAACGCCCAATGCCTACACCTTGCTGGCACTCGATGCGGCTGATGCGGCGATCAGCCCGACCGAATGGCAGAAAAAACGGTTTCCGGCGGCGTATCAGCACCGTATCGCCGTCATTCATGAAGGGGTGGACACCGTGCGTTGCCAACCCGATCCCTCGGCGTGTTTTACCCTGGAGAATGGGCAAATCCTGCGTCAAGGTGATGAGATCGTGACCTACGCCACCCGCAACCTTGAACCCTACCGGGGATTTCATACCTTCATGCGGGCCGTGGCCCTGCTGTTACGGCAGCGTCCCCGCTTGCAGGTACTCATTGCCGGTGGCGATGAGGTCAGCTACAGCCGTCCCTTGCCGCAGGGCCAGACCTACCGGGAAACGCTGCTGGCAGAACTCGATCTGGATGAAGCTGAGTTATCGCGGCTGCATTTCGTCGGACATCTGCCCTTTGATACCTATTGCCGCCTGCTGCAAGTGTCGATGGTACACGTTTATCTGACGGTGCCCTTTGTACTGTCCTGGTCTTTACTGGAAGCCATGGCTTGCCAGTGTGCGATTGTGGCATCCGACACCGAACCCGTCCGGGAAGTCGTGCAGGATGGCCATTCCGCATTGTGCGGAGATTTTTTCAACGCTTTGCAACTGGCGAGCCTGATCGAGTGTTTGTTGCTGAACCCGGTACTGAGAATAAAGCTGGGGACTCAGGCCCGACGTACTGTCGTTGAGCGTTACAACCGTGATCGAACCTTTGGTTGCTATCAGGACTTGTTAAACCGTATTACATGACGCCTTCTACCATGAAAACCCTTTGCGTTACCGGCATCAACCCGCTTGCACTGACCGGGATTTTTCAAACCCTGCAACAGGCAGGTCTTGCTCCGGCCCGCGCTTCCGGGCGTGATGCGGCCATGACACTCGAGGTCTGGCACGATCAGGCCCGGCATCTGATGGACATTGAACCGGGTGAGCGAATCAGCGTATCCACGGGCCGGTTTCTGGAGCATGTTGCCGATGACATCTTTGCCGCCAATCTGACGCAATCCCTCTGGGGGTGGAACGATACCCGCAGCGTCTGGCTGCTGGATTTCTGGCTGGCATTTGATCCCAGAATCCAGTTTCTGCTGGTCATGACCCGCCCGGAGCAGATGCTGGCCCAAACCCTGTTGACGGACGCTCAGACACTGTCTGCCCCGCAGGTGCTCGAACAGTGGCGAATCACGCATCAGCACCTGCTGCGGTTTCATCTGCGTCACCCGCAACGCAGTCTTCTGGTGCTGGACGAAGACGGTCTGGCCCATCCCGATGCCTTGCTCGAACGCTGTGCCAGCCAGTGGGTGATCGAAGCGGGTGAACTCGGCCCGGTGGATCGTCAGGGTTTGCCCAGCCATCCCGTTGCCTTGCACCTTGCCAGGGAATATTGCAATACACAGCCCGACATTCAGGCGCTGTACCAGGAATTGACAGCCAGTGTCCTGCCGTTGGTGGAAAACCTGCCCGCCGTTACAGCGTCTGCACAGTTCACCCTGGACAGTTTTCAGGCGTTCTGGTGGCAATCGCTGAACAAGACCGATGCCCTGGATAGCCAGAGTCGACTGTCCGTAGAACTGCAAGCCCGCCTGGACGAACTGAGCGGAGAGAACGCAAAACTGACCCAGGCCCGGGACGAACAGGCGAAGCTGGCCACAGAGCGGCAGGCGCAAATCACCCAACTGACCCAGGCCCGGGATGAACAGGCGAAGCTGGCCACAGACCGTCAAACCCAGATCGGCCAACTCACCCAGGCCCGGGACGAACAGGCGAAACTGGCCACAGAGCGGCAGGGGCAGATCGACACGCTGACGCATAAATCACGCGAAGGCGAACAGGAAAACGAACTGCTGCTTCTCCAGCTTCATCAGGTACAGGAAGAATTGGAGCAGTACTTTCTGAAACACCAGGAGGCGCAGCAGCAGCTTCAGACGGCCCAGCAACTGGCCACAGAGCGACAGGGGCAGATCGGTCAAATCACCCAGGCCCGGGACGAACAGGCGAAACTGGCCACAGAGCGACAAACCCAGATTGGCCAATTGACCCAGGCCCGGGACGAACAGGCCAAGCTGGCCGCAGATCGGCAAACCCAGATCGGCCAACTCACCCAGGCCCGGGATGAACAGGCGAAGCTGGCCACAGAGCGGCAGGCGCAAATCACCCA
>Ga0172372_10005514_pt1 | contig 17596 bp, 11 predicted proteins | sample LakKiv5m_2_FD_114544 | JGI IMG/M metagenome (GOLD analysis project Ga0172372, IMG submission 114544) | Freshwater microbial communities from Kabuno Bay, South-Kivu, Congo - kab_092012_9.5m | ecosystem: Environmental > Aquatic > Freshwater > Lake | place: Democratic Republic of the Congo...
ACGCCCGATCAGATTACCCAGCAAAACCAACTTGGCGGCGTCCGGGCCATCGAGAGCGGCAAGAAAATGTGCGAGCTGCCTGGAGCGGAGCCCCTTGAGCATCAGACGTTTCTGATCGGCCAGGGTATCCGAATGCTCCCGGAGCAGTTTGGCCACAAAAGGCACCAATTCGTCGATGACTCCCATGCGATGAGCAAGAGCCACGAAGTCGAGCGCCATTTTCCGCATGCGGCGCTCCTCCAGTTTCCACTCCTCCCGCATTCGTTCCACTCCCCGAGCATCGAGACCGGAGAGTTCATCCACGCGTCCGATCGAAAGTCTGCGCTCGCCACGCAGCCCGTAGGTGGGATCGGCGGCCTCGGCCATATCAAAGAGGCGGTCCACCACCCCGTTGAACAGCAGTGCATCTTTGCCCGGATCACGTCCGAGCGCGGACTGGAGGAGTTCGCCGGCCAAAGGTTCCCGCGTGAATTCCCCCATTGCTCGGAAAAACTGGAGGAGTTTGCGGTAATCGGACTGTTTTGCGTCCGGTATCGACTGCTCGTCCTGTGTGTAGGCCGGGAATTCGCGGAGTTTCTGCACCACTTTACGCAGCATCCCGTTCTGAACCACCATCGGCACCAGCTTGAGATTATTGCACTCAAGCGCCTTCGGGTTCCGGCACTCCTCGGGACTGCTGTACAGCAGCTCGAAGAACATGTTCCGCAGCACCCTGATCCCCCCCTCGAGCTTGGGACCATGGGCCGCGGCCGGGGCGCCCGGCATATTTTCGGGCACGACGGAAAGCAGCTGTTTGATATTGAACAGGCGCACCCGCATATCATCCGGAATCAGCCCGACACCACTCGAACGCGCACGCCACTCGTCGGACACGACAGCCCCCGGATCCGTCGGGGACGGAACTTGGGGACACTCGGGCAACTGCGGAAGACCGACCATGAACTCAAAGGTCTTCATGGTGCTCTTCATGCTCTTGGTCACCGCGAACGCCGGAAACACCTCGTCGCGCTCCCAGACATCCTGCAGGGTCATCGGGCAACGCCCTTTTTTGACGAGCTTTTTGCGAACCGTTTCGCTGCCGGAGGCCAATGCCTGGTCGCACTCGGCGCTGCCCGGATACTGCTTGAGGATCGCCTCGGGCCACAGCACCGAGTACTCGTCGCCCCAGGCCTCGCCGATCATCTGAAGAAACTGGAAGCCCAGGTTCTGAGGGAGCAGAAATTGAACGTTGGCATTCCAGAGCAAAAGCTCGAATCTTTCGATCGTGCTGACCAGCCGGACCCGGGGACGGGTCTCGCCCGGATAGATATAGGCTATGGGCTGTCGGTCGTCCGCCCGTTCACTCAGCCACTTGAAGAGATCGTCCCGACCGAAATGATGAATACGATTGGGCGGACGATCGGGGCCCACATTGAAGTAGCGGATGACGTTTGAAGTCGCCTGAAGGGCGGAGCGCTCGGCTGCCGATGCCTGCGGATCTTGATATCTTTTGACAAGTGGATCCACCGCGGCATGAAAATCGGCCCGGGACCACTCCATGCGGGGCATGCGGACCTTCTGACCGCGCGGATTCACCCCTTCGACCAGCTCCCAGCTGTTCATCGAAAATTGATATTCCTTCTTGATGCCCCGCAACCTGGCCTCGATCCGTGCCTCATCCGCAGTGCACTCCCAATTGTGGACCCAGATCCCGAGATTCAACTCTTCGTCCCGGGTCAGGGGACGCCGAGCACTGAACGGGTCTTTATCGGGCTCGAGAAGACACTCGGAGTCCCGACCATCGACGTCACAAGCGGAGGCGACCCTCCACGCGCCGACAAGCAGGCGTGCCGCCTCCGGGAAGGTTTCATCCCGGAGCATATCACTTCCCAGGTTCAGCACGACTCGCAAACCGTTTTGCGCCTTGAGGACAAGCTCCCGAGCCAGCGCGATGAAACTCGCAGCCAAGGTCGACGGCTGATCGTCGTCACGGCCTCCCGACAGCTTGGTCAGAGTCAGGTGAGGCAGCGCATGCAGCACCCGGTGCATCCGACGATCATCCACGGATGCAATGAACGTGTTCGTCAGGAGCCGCAGCTGATCGACACCGAGGCTTGCTCCAAGTTCGGTCAGCAAAGCCACCTGAAGCTCGAAGAGCGAGCGTCCGGCGCCATCCACTTTCACATCGCGCATCCACTGCAGGATATCGGCGGTCGCCTGATGATCACCACTCGACCCGATGCAGAGAGCGAAGAGCTCGAACTCACGTCTGGATTCGGAAGTGATGCGATCAATGGAAGTCGAGAATCCGAGCTTGAGACAAGGGTCTTCCTTCTCCCTCGAGAAAAGGCCCGATGCTCGAGACGTCGATGGAAATTCGAATTCGACCATCGCCACGGTTGCCGAGCTCCAGTTGTGACGGCGCTCCTCGCGGAGCTCCGGGGCCGAGAGCAGCTGAATGGGATGCTCCGATTTTTCAGCGAATTTCTTGAAGAGGGTCAGGAGGGACGCCGCAAGCTCCCGCAACCTGCCATCCTTGGACATCTGCGAAACCAAGCGGATCGACTCATCGAACTCCGGTCTTTTGGCGATCCCGAGAAGGGTCTCGCAGAGCCTCGGCACACGGGCCGATGCTTCGAGTCCGGAGTGGACCAGGTCGACGACCGGGTGGACGTCATTGATATGGAAAGCCTCCCGCAGCTTGGAAAAGATCGGATCGAGAATCGGCTCCTCGGCGTCGAGCCAGACTTTTCCGGCCACCAGCACCGCTTCGAGATCTTCCGTACGCACGCGGGCACCCAGCTCGATCATGGCGTCCAGGATGCTGGGACCTTCCGGCTTCAGGCTGTCCAAGGGCTCCAAAAGAAATGTGATCGCCTCGGCAAGCTTCTCCCGGCGGCCGGGAGAGAGGGAGGAGAACAGGTATATAATATCATCCCAGGCCCTCCGATCGGACAACTCCGCCAGGACCGGGAGCAGGCGCTTGATACCGCTGCGGTTATCGAGCGCCCCGCTCCCCGTCGCGCCAAGCACATCCACGATGGTCCGGGACAGGCCCTGTTTGTCGAGCTCCACGAGCAAGCCCGTGACAGGCTCGATGGCGTTGGTCTCCGCAAGGCGGCTCAACGAAGGATAATAGCGACCCAACTCGGAGGGGTAATCACAGAACGGTCCGATTGCCGTGAGCGTGAGCGGGATGGTCCGTCTCAGGAAGTCGGCCGCGGATCCCTCGTCACCCTCGTGGCGCCGGATGAGCTCCTGAACGATGAAGAGATTGGCGCGTTCGACCCGCTGCACTCCCTTGAAGCAGCGGATCTCACCCATGGTCGCATGGAACAACGAACTCAAGTCATCGAGGACCGCCGCCTCGGCCACCTTGCCGTCTCCACGCATCCCACGCTTGCCGAGCAGGCCGAACGCGGCCGCATGCGGGGGCACCCGCGACCTGATATCATCCTTGTCGACGCCCAGGCGTGCATCGAGCGCACGGTAGAACTTTCCGTTCCTGACGGAATCCAGCAACGGATTCAATACCGTCCTGGAAATCCGTTTGTCCGCCGATCCTGCCTGCTCGCGGAGCAGCAGGATGAGAGGCTCGAGAAGGTCACGCCTGAGCTGCCGGGCACCGGGGCTCTCCCCGCGCATTCGTTTCAGGAGCTGTTGAAAGGAGTCCGTGCGAGCGAGGGTGATTCCGAAGTCAAGCGTGTCCGCCACAAACTCCGAGTCGAATCGTGCCGAGATGCGAGCGAGCACATCGACAAAGAGCGTGTCTTTCTTGGAAAGGTAGGCCTGATCCAAAAGGCGAACCCCGGCCTCGACAAAGGCCGCGTTCTCGAGGAGGCGACCGAAGCGCTCGAGCGTGTCATCCAGAATACCCACCGTGGCGAGGCGATTGAAGCTTGCGTCCAGATCGTAAAGCCGCACCGAATTGTTCAGCAGCGACTCATTGAGAAGGGCGACCACCGGGGTCAACTCCTCATCACTCAACGAAGACACCAGGCGAGCGATCGGATCCAGGGCTCCCTGAGAATTGAAACAATCCGTGAGCCTTCTGAAAGTCGGGGTATCAATCGTCGAACTCGAGAGGTCGAGCCCCACGCATTTGATATTGGGCTTTCGGTAATTGACCTGCTCCTGAACCCCTCGGTCAAAACCATCACCACCTGAGAACATGCTGAGTGAGCATCCCGAACCCGAAAGCAAGAGAACGGCAGCGGCCATCGCTACGGCCGCCCTCACTCCAAGCTTTCGAATCTCGAGAAAAAAACTCAATAATTTCAATCAGTTCTCCTTGAGTCACCGGGAATCGCCCGATTGGACCTTCGGACTTATGCCAAAGTTGATTATTTAAGTCAACAAATCAGACTTCGAAACCCTTCCGCCGCGGGCGACTATCCCCCCGTGCTTGCGTCAAAAAGGGATAAAACCAAAGGCAATTTCAAAAAATGCAGGCCCCGATGCGTCGGCAAACTTTGCCCTACTGAGTCCAGGGAAAACGTCCTAAACTGGGGAAAGAATTCCGAAAAGCGCCAATGTTCCAGGCAGTCCAGGGAAAGGACGGTCATCGATGGGCAATTCAGACTCTCGCACCCCGAAACAAGGGGATTTCGATATCATCATCGCCGGCGGCGGCATATCAGGTTCGTGGATGGCGGAGGAGCTGACCCGGGCGGGCCGGCGCTGCCTCCTGCTCGAAGCCGGCAAGCACTATCCGGAAGACGCCTACCCTTCCGAGGAAATCGACGCCAACTCCGAACTCTACTGGTCGGGTGGGATCGAATTCAACACCGCAGCCGACATCGGAATGCTCCGTCCCAAGGTGGTGGGTGGCGGCTCGATCGTCAATCAGGCGCTGGTCGATCGCTTTGATGATATCGCACTCGATTCCTGGCGCAATCGCTCGAAAGTCGACTTCTTGAGCACTTCCGCGATGAGCGAGTGGTATGACAGGGTGGAGGCCCGGATCAACATCCAGAAAATCCCCGCCGAGTTCCGCAATGGCAACGCCAAAATCTTCGAAGAAGGATTCAAGAAGAATGGATATCAGTGCGCGCCGCTGCGACGCGCTCAAAAAGATTGCAAGTACGCCGAGGGCAACGATTGCATCGAATGCCTGGCCGGCTGTCGCGTGCAAAGCAAGCAATCCACTCCCTGGACCACGCTCAAGCGGGCGCTCGATACGGGGCTCCTGACACTGCTGCCGGAGTTCGAAGTCCAAGCAATCCGGGAAACCTCGGGAGAAGTCCAGGTCCGCGGAAAAAGCTCTTCAGGCATGATCCGGGAATTCCGCGCGAAAAAGCTCGTGCTCGCTTCGGGCGCGATCGGCAACACCAAGCTCCTCCTCGAGTCGGGTTATGGCGCGGGACTTCCGCATCTCGGACATGGGTTTTACACCCACCCCCAGTACATGAACCTCGCCGAGTATGATTTCGAAGTGAACTCCCACAAGGGCCCCTTTCAAGCTTTCAAATCCGATGACCCGGGATTCCGTGAAAAAGGATTCAAGCTCGAGAACGTCTTTGCTCCTCCGGTCGCCATTGCCATGCTGCTGCCCGGCATCGGCAGACGGCACATGGACCTCATGCGCAGGATCACGCGCTATGCCTGCATCGAAGTGGCGGTCCGGGACACCCACGCGGGGCGCATCCGGATCGCGGGCGGCCGCGCGGTGATCGAAAAGTCCCTCAATGCTGAAGATATCAAAAGAAAAAACGCCGGACTTGAAGCGGTCGCCAGGATCTTCAAATCCACAGGAGCTCTTAAGATTATCCCGGGGAACGTCGGCATCGGCCTGCACCTCATGGGCGGATGCGCCATCGGAAACGATACCGGGACATCAGTCGTGGGTCCCGACTTCCGGATTCACGGTACCAAAAACATCTACGCCGCCGACTCCAGCATTTTCCCGGACGCGCCGGGCATCAATCCATCCCTCACCATCATGGCGCTCTCGCTTCGCGGAGCGCAGGAGGTCCTGAACCCATGAGCACTCCCTACTCCAAGCACCTCGGTCCCCGCTCGCTTCGCGGCCTGACCAAGGCAGGTGATATACTAATTCCCGGAGATGAAACCCTTCCGTCCTTTTCGCAGACTCCGTGCCTCGCCGAGATGGATCGCATGGCCGATTGGATGACCCCGCAGGACCGGGGCGGATTCAAATTCCTGACGGGCCTCTTCTCTTATATGCCCTCAGCCCTGATTCGCGGTCTCCTGTCCGTCGCCGATCGCGCCGACTCACTGCCGGCGGTCATCGCGCCCCCTTTTCGACTCATCAATGTCGGCGTCAAAGGGGTGGTCTACACTCTGTATTACTCCGACCTGACTGCAAGCCGGAGCCTGCGCCGCGAGCTCAACTGGAGCACGCGCTGCGGCCCGCTCCCGTCAACTCCGGTCTCGGAGCAGGAGGCCCGGATCAAAGAGGCCTCCCAGCGGGCCCGGGCAGGCGCGGCAGTCCTCCGGAAACTACCTGTTCGTGAGCGACTCCGCTTTCTTGCACCACTCAAAGAAGTGATCTTTCGCAACCAGGATCGTATCCTCGGCGCCATCCAGCTTGAGACCGGAAAGTCCCGCAGTGATGCCTACATGTCCGAGATCTTCGCAGTGATCGATCACCTCGAGTTCCTGTCCCGAAATGCCGAGACTTACCTCGGCGATCGCAGCATGCCCTCGGGGCTCGCACTCATGGGAAAAAAATCCCGGGTCTGGTTCGAACCCCTCGGCACCGTGCTTTGTATATCACCTTGGAACTATCCGTTCTATCAAGCCATTGTTCCCATCACTTCCGCCCTGGTCTGCGGCAACTCCGTGCTCTACAAGCCAAGTGAGCTCACGCCGATGCAGGGATTGATCGAATCCCTTTTGCGGGAGGCCAGAATTCCGGAAGACTGGGTGCAAATCATCTACGGTGATGGTGCAACCGGCTCCAAGCTGATCGACGAGCGTCCGGACAAGATCTTTTTCATCGGAAGCTCGCGGACCGGAAAAAAAATTCTCGAACAGGCGGCCCGGCACCTGATTCCGGTCGAGCTTGAACTCGGAGGCAAGGACCCGGCCGTCATTTTTGCCGATGCGAATCTCGATCGCGCCGCCGCGGGCGTGCTCTGGGGCGCAGTCACCAACACCGGCCAAAGCTGCACGAGCGTGGAGCGGGTCTATATTCAGGAGGGCGCTTTTGACGCTTTCCGCGACAAGATGGTGGAACAAGCCAATCTGGTGGTGCAGGCCATCGATAAGGATGGCAGCGCTGATATTGGACACATGACAAGCGATGCCCAAGTGGCGATCGTCGCCGAGCACCTGGCGGATGCCCTCGCAGGAGGAGCAAAGCTCCTGACGGGCCGCCAATGGGAGCGCAAGTCCCGCAAGATTCCGCCCCTCGTGCTGATCGACGTCACGCATGAGATGAGGATCATGCGCGAAGAGACGTTCGGCCCGGTCATCCCCCTCATGCCGTTCAAGACCGAAGAGGATGCGATCCGCCTGGCCAATGACTCCGAATACGGTCTCTCGGCGAGCGTCTGGAGCAAGGATATCAAACGAGCCGAACGCGTCGCTCGCGGCATCGTCACCGGCAACGTCTCCATCAACAACGTGATGCTCACCGAGGGCAATCATGCCCTGCCGTTCGGCGGAGCCAAATCCAGTGGCTTCGGCCGGTACAAGGGCGAATTCGGCTTCTACGCTTTCTCCAATATGAAGGCGGTGATCATCGACGCGGACTCGAAAAAAATCGAAGCCAACTGGTACCCCTACACAGGACCAAAGTTCCGTCTGTTCGAGGCCATGACCCGCGGGCTTTTCGGAAGGGGACTCGGAAGTCTGCTCGGGTTTGCCAAGAATGGTCTGGCACTGGAGTCCCTCTCCCAGAAGCCCAGGGGGAAAGCGTGAATCCAATTGCGTGGTCCCGACTTCTGGAACAAAAACCGCTCCCGGCCGCGATCGTCGATCTCGATGCTTTCGATCGGAATATCAGCCGAATCCGGGAGCGGACCGAAAAATCGGGAAAAAAGCTCAGAATCGCCTCCAAGTCCGTACGGGTACCGCAACTCCTCAAGCGCATTCTCGAAAAAGGAGGGACTTCGTTCCAAGGTCTGCTGACCTACTCCGTACGGGAATCCGCGTGGCTTCACCGCCACGGCTTCCGCGACCTCGTGGTGGCTTATCCTGCTTTTCAGGAAAGCGATTTGGAGGCCGCAGCCCCGGTCCTGCGCGAGGATCCCCATGCGATCACGTTCATGGTCGACCTGCCCGCCCACCTGGAGTTCCTCGCCGCTCAGGCCCGGCGGCTCGGCCTGGATACGCCCCTGGATATCTGCATCGATATTGATATGTCCTATCGCCCGCTGGGGGTCCACCTCGGGGTAAGGCGCTCTTCCCTGCTGGATCTCGCAAGCCTGGATGCCATGCTCGGCGCCATCGCCCGGCAACCCCGGGTCCGGCTGCGCGGGCTCATGGGCTACGAAGCCCAGATCGCGGGCCTCGGAGACGCAAATCCATTCGCCCCCCTCCTCAATCCTGCAAAAAAAATCATCAAGCGACTCTCCGTTCGCGATGTCGCCAGGAAACGCGATGCCGTCGCAAAACTCCTGCAGCAAAAAAAACAGAGGATCGAATTTTTCAATGGTGGCGGCAGCGGAAGTCTTGACTCCACCTTGAACGAGAACTGCATCACCGAAGGCACGGCCGGCTCGGGCTTTCTTCAATCTCATCTCTTTGACTATTACGCAGCCAACCGGAACGAGGCCGCGCTTTATGTCGCGCTCCGCACCACCCGGGCGCCCGCACCCGGCATGATCGTCTGTCACGGGGGGGGAATCATCGGGAGCGGGGAAATCGGGCCGGAAAAAGCCCTGGTCCCGGTGTTTCCGGCGGGACTCCGCCTGATGGGAGCCGAAGGCTGCGGGGAGGTTCAGACTCCCCTTTTGGTTCCGGCTGGCGTCACGCTCCGCCCGGGGGATCCTGTACTTCTCCGGCCCGCCAAGGCCGGCGAACCTCTCGAACGTTTTCGAGAAGTCCATTTGATATCTAATGGCGAATGGCTGGGCACAGCCCCCACCTACCGTGGCTTGAATGAGGAATTCCAATGAGCACCAGAAAAGACCGCCTCCCTCGCCGTGCGCTGAATCGAATCGCCGCTTTGACTCCCAGGCAACTTTTTGTCCGCGCGACCTTTGCCTGCCTGACGCTAGCCATTGCGCTTTTCGCCTTGGGGTTCCACAAGATCGAGAGAACTCCGATCAGCCAGAAACCGCTCGAATTCAATGCCGAGCGCGCGCACGCGGACATGACGACTCTGTCCAAAAAGTTTCCGAACCGCATGCCGTGGACGGACTCCCGCAAACAAGCGGCGCTCTGGATCAAGGAGCAGTTCCGATCCATGGGATACGAGCCCCAGGGGCAGACATTCTCGGAAGTCATCGAAGGCAAGCTCTACACGGATCTTGAAAACGTCTACGCTATCAAGAAGGGGACCAAGTACCCGGACCAGATCATCGCAGTCGCCGGTCATTACGACACTGCGGAGACTACCATCGAAGGAGCGATGGACGACGCCTCAGGGGTCGCGGTCGTGCTTGAGCTGGCACGCCTTTTCGCGGATGAACCGAGCGAACGGACCCTGCTCTTTCTGGCGACTGACAGCGAAGAATTCGGGGCCTTCTGGGGTGCGCGGGAGTTCGCGCGTCTGTTCGACCGGGCCGACCAAATCGTCGCCGTCGCCAATTTCGATTTTTTATCGAGTGGCCGACAGGACAAGATCCTCATGCTCTGCGACGGCCTGCGCGAGGGATATACGCCACTTTGGATTCGCGAAGTCGCCATGGACTCCCTGCGTTCGGTCGGTGGTTTCGAGGCGTATGATTTCATCAATTTCATGGAGTTCATCGAGCGCGCCATACTGATTCCCCCCTCGGACCACGGCGCCTTTCTGGCGGCCGGGATTCCATCCTTCAACTGGGTCGGACAAAACTCCGACTTCACCGATCAAATGGCGCACGTCCACCACACCCACAACGACGTCGCTGAAGTCATGGAAGTCGAAACATTCAAGGAGTACGGCGGTGCCGCCGAGCGTTTCGTCCGGAGTCTGGATGCCGTACCGCGCCTACCCAAGGACCCTAGAAATGGTGACTACTGGAAGGTCACGCCCGAACGCTATATCGATGGACCGAGCGTGTTCGTGATTCACATCCTGTTTTTCATTCCGTTTGTGATCTACTCGCTCGCCCGGGCACGCGAGGCCTGGGGCCGCTACTCCCGCGAGGAGATCGCACTCGCGTTCCGGAACGAAGCCAAGAACGTGGCTGTGCTGGTGGGCTCGCTCCTCGCAGGCTACCTCATCCTGCAGCTTCTGCCCGAACTCAAGATCATCACCAAATACGAAGCATTCCCGGCCACGCAAAAATCCGAAATTCTCTATCGTCCGGATCTGCTCGTGATGGCCGGAGTGTTGCTGGTGACGGTGGGAATCTGGTGGGGGCTTGCGCGGATTTTCGCGGAAGAAATCGAGGATTCGGCGGGCCACCTGGACATCCGCCACGCTTTTCACGGGCTGCTGCTCACAGGGGTCATCATTCTGGCCTTTGCGAAAAACTCGTACCAAGCGGTCCTTTTGCTGGTTCCGCCCGCATACTCCTGGATGGCAATCCGGACTCAGCGCTCCAAGCGTGATCGCATGCTCAATCTTGCACTGCTTTTTGGCGGAGTGGTGAGCTTCCTGCTCATGAGCATTGTCATGAGCACGATCTTCCACATCGGGTTCATTCCTTGGTACTTGTTCCTGGGAACCTCGTACGGACTGATATCAGCTTACGCGGTCGTGCTAGCATTGACCGTGATCGCCATGGGAGTCCGGTTGTTCCGAAAATTCGTCATGCCCTGAGACCGATCGATCCTGCAGCGGGCGGACGATCAGAACCCGATATCATCCCGGCTGCCGCCACCGGGCGCCGCTCCTCCGCCACCCGAGTAGCCGAGCGGCGTGCCCGGCGCATCGGACGCGAGGTTGGCGAACAAGGTGTACTCCGAGAGCCAAGCCAAACGGACCGTCGCCGTTTCACCGGCCCGGTGTTTGGCCACGATCAGTTCAGCAATCCCTTTGTCCTCGGTCTCCTTGTTATAGACCTCGTCCCGATACACAAAGCAGACCATATCGGCATCCTGCTCGATGGCGCCGGATTCACGCAGGTCGGAGAGCATAGGTCGCTTGTCCTGACGGGACTCGACTCCCCGGTTGAGCTGCGAGAGCGCAATGATCGGACACTTGAGCTCCTTGGCCAGACCTTTGAGATTTCTGGAAATTTCGGAGATCTCGCGTTCCCGGGACCCGTCCCCTTTTTGCGACGCCTTGGAGCCTTTCATGAGCTGGAGGTAGTCGACCACGATCAGATCGACTTTCTTCTCGCTCGCCATGAGCCTGCGGCACTTGGCCCGCATCTCCATGACGGTCAGATCGCCCGAGTCATCGATGAAAATCTTGGCTTTGGAAAGGGCGTCCGCCCCCTGAGCCAGACTCTGCCATTCCCGCTCGCCGATCCGCCCCACCTTGAGGCGCTTGGAATCCACGCGCGCGACCCCGGACAGGAGACGGAAGCCCAATTCGTCGGCGGTCATTTCGAGCGAGAAAAGCGCAACGACTGCCTTGCCTGATATCGCTGCGTTCTGTGCCATCGACAGAACGAGCGAGGTTTTACCCATGGCCGGACGCCCTGCCACAATGATGAGCTGACCGTGATGGAGACCGCTGGTGAGCTTGTCGTAATCGTTGAATCCCGTCGCAAGGCCCGTCACTGCGCGATTCTGCTGGGAGAGGCGCTCGATGGAATCCATGTTGGAAACGAGTACTTCCTTCATGCTCGTGAACGACTTGCTGGTCTTGGCGTCACTCACGCTGAAAATCTTCTGCTCGGCGGTGTCGAGATATCCCTCGACATCCTCGACGCCGTCAAAAGCCTCTTCGGCCATTTCGGCGGCGACTTCGATCACGCGGCGGAGAAGCGCCTTATCACGCACGATCTTGGCGTAGTGATTGACGTTGCTGATCGTGAAGGTGTCCTCGAGCAGCGCGGTCAGCGTCTCCGATCCCCCGACAGACTCGTAGAGGTTGCGATCCCGAAGCGCTGCCGTGATCGTGATGAGATCGAGCGGTTCGCCTCGCTCGGAAAGCAGCACCAGGATCTCAAAAATCTTTTGATGGGATTCGCGGTAAAAGTCCCGTGCTTCGAGGCCGATTTCCAGTACCTGGTAGATGGCCTTGTTGTTCAGGAGAATCGCCCCAAGCACCGAACGCTCGGCATCCAGGTTATGAGGAGGAAGTCTACCTCCGGGCGGACGAGGTCCGTTTCCGCCGCGTGCACCGCCCCCTCCTGCTCCCCCACCCGACTGGCGCCGCTCCGAAGAGCCAGGACCGGGCCCCTGCGGAGCACGCATTTCCATCGCGGCAGAGGCGTTTTGCGAAAAGGACTGCGGAGGAAAAGCCTGGGGCTCCTGCTGGGGTACCGCAGGCTGTGGAGCAGCACGTTGCGCCTCGTCCGGGCGCTGATTGGGGTCAAGCGTCATGGGCTCGCCCAAGTAAGGCATGGGAGCCCCCTCCCACGCAGCATCCATACCGGCAAATGGATCCGACTCCAGCGGGAACCCGCCACTCTCGGGAGCAAAGCCGGGCATATCAGAACCGAAAGGGGGACGCGATTGAGCCGACATGAAAAAAACCTCCGGAGCGAACCAAAACCGAATCGATACAGGGAACTCTTTAGTCTAGAGCACAGGGTGCGCTGCGACGGCAATCGGGCGCTGATTTTTTTCTGATATCAGAAAAGCAGCCGGTCGCCATCGGTCGATTCCCCGGCCTGCTCCCTTCCGGAGACTACACAAAATGGAAAAGCCCTCCCTGCTTGCAGCAAGGAAGGCTTTTCCAAAATCAGCTATCTCGATTCGATCAAGCTTCGTCTTTGACAACCCAGACTTTGATCGTGGCGGTCACGCCCTCTTCGAACTTCACTTCCACAGGGAAGCTACCGAGAGCCTTGATGGGCGTCTCGAGAATGATATCACGACGCTCGACCGAGTAACCTGCGGTCTGAAGGGCGCTTGCGATATCCGCCGTGGAGACCGAGCCGAACAACTTGTCCATTTCACCGACCTTGCGGGCGATGTTGACCGTGTATCCGTTCAGTTTCTTGGCTTGCTCTTCAGCAGCGGCACGAGCAACCTGACGCTTTTTATCCAGCGTCTTTTTGTGGTGCTCGATGATTGCCAGGTTCTTTTCGCCAGCGGCGACGCCCAGCTTGCGAGGGAGAAGGAAGTTCCGAGCGAAACCAGCGCTCACTTTCACCACATCCCCGATACGACCCAGGTTTTTCACGTTTTCACGCAGAATGACCAACATGGAAGACTCCTCAAATAACAATCAAACTTCGATGGAAGCGTCATCTCTGCCTCAGTCGCTCCCTGAAGTCAAACCAAGTATCAAAAAAGCCTGCTGCTAAAATGAGAGGCAGCATGACCAGCAAGCCGATACCATACAAAATGGACCTCAGAGGACCGTAAAGTCCCCAAAGATCCATCAAAAAACTCATGACGCTCAATCCTTGAATCGCATAGATCGCAAGGACCGAAAAAAGGACGTTGGACCCCACGGCATTCCACGGGGCTTTGCCAAAGACCATGAGGGCTCCGCCCACAAGGACCGGCAAAATCAAAAAATCGGGCGCTCTCCACTCGGCAAAATAGCGAGGTGCAAGCCCGAGCCGCTCCCGAATATGCCGGGGATTCCACCGGAGGAGGATCATCCCGTTGGCGAAAACCCAGATCAAAAGGAGGGTGACCATCCTCCAAGGCATATCCAGCTTGGTTGCCGCGATCCACTCCTCGAGCGTCTGATCTCCCAGGAGTTCCGAGCGCCGCTCCAGCGGCAGCGCTTCGTGCACTTGCCGGAGCACTCCATCAAAAGTCGTATGGATCTCGCTCCAGGCACTACCGCCGTGGATTGCGGAGGCCACCCCGACCGCAACGGCCGCAGCTGAGAGAATCGACACGGCAGTGAGCACGATTGCAGTCTCAGGCTTACGAGTCTTTTCAAAAAGTACCGGCAGAAACCAGACCACCGGCAGAACGAGAACTCCGTAAAGCACCAAGGCTCCGGCATCACCGAGGAGATAAACTACGCCACCATTGGTGAGAGAGGCGAGCAGACGGAGGGGCAGGGAGACGCCCAAGTAACGCTGCACGAGAAGAGGAAGGGGTGAAAAGACCGAAAAAAAACCGCTCAAATAGAGGATTGCGCTGAGAAAGAAAGGAGTGAATCGCATCCATAGGCGCCGAAAATTCAAAGGCTCCCGCTTTTTACCCGGGGACAAGCGAGCGGCTGAGGCCTCGGTCCGCGCAGCAGAGACGGCAGGAGGCTCCACTTGGCCGCATGTCGGCTTGGACAGACTCTCGGCAGGCGACTTCGAATTCTTTGACCCTTCCGATTGCATGATTGAGCGCTCCCCTCACTCCCGAAAAGCCGAAAGGCCCGGCTTTTTTCTCGAGGAAAAAAGCGCGAGCCTTTCAATCAGACCTGACGATCAAGCTCCGCTCGAAACAAAGCCGACGAGGGCCAAGTTACGGGCGCGCTTGACTGCGCTGGTGAGTTTGCGCTGGTGCGATGCGCAGTTCCCGCTGATACGGCGAGGAACAATGTGACCGTGCTCGGAAACGTAGGACTGCATCATGCGGACATCTTTGTAGTCCATGACGTACTCGAGATCCGCGCAGAAACGGCAGACTTTGCGACGTCCGAAACCGCCACGGCGGCCTCCGCGCTCATCTCCGTCCATTCCATCGCGACCGTCTTTATCCATACGATCTTCTTTGCCCATCCGGCCTTCACCGCGTTCCATTCTTGCACTCATGATGATTCTCCCAATCTTTTAATTGATAATCTTGAAATCAAGCTTCTTCGGAAGCTTCCACTGCAGCATCACGGCCGCCGCGAGGGCGACGATCTTCGGACCAGCTGCGGCGCTCGGCCATACGCTCTTCGCGGCGGGCTTCACGCTCTTCGTCACGCTTTTTGGCTGCAGCTTGGAGCTCAGCACGGCGGGCAACGAAAGCGGCACCATCGAACTCCTTCTCGAGATTGACGGTCAAGAAGCGCAGGACGTGCTCGTTGATGCGGAGATTGCGCTCGATCTCGGCAACCACATCGCCTTTGCCGGTGTAAACGGCGTAGGTGTAACGGCCGCGGCTTTCTTTTTGAATCGTGTAAGCGAGCTTGCGGCTGCCCCAGTCTTCGGAAGTGACGATTTCGCCGCCGAAGTTTCCGACGATGGTCTTGATGCGCTCTTGAAGAGCTTTCAAAGAGTCATCGGACAGTTCGCCGCGGGTGATGATGGTGGTTTCGTAGCCGGGGATTTTTCCGGCAGTCGTATTTGCCATTTTAGTTTCTCCTTCCCACTGAATCGAGGCGATCCTGACCTCTTTGATTGAAGAGGGCAGTCTCACACCGATCCGGCAGGCCTTGTGGTTAATGGATTCGAAGGCCGCCCATTCATATGGGCCCCTTCTTCCAAAAGCCCGTTCGGAGCGGCGTTGATCCCTGAAGGGACGAACACCTCAAAAACGAGCAAGGAATCCAGATTGGTTTTCGGGCGGTACCACGGGCAAAGGGCAAAAACCAAGCGTTTCCTTAAGGAGACGTGGGAGATGCCGACGATTTCTCAGCCTCTTCCCGGGCTTTTTTGAGCTTGGAGCGCTCAAAAAGGGCGACCACCCAGATGGCTGCCTCATACATCAGGACCAGAGGGGTACCCAAAAGGATCATCGACATCGCGTCCGGCGGTGCAAAAAGCGCGGCCATGACCGTAATCCCGATGATGGCCGAACGGCGCTGCTCCTTGAGGGTCGTCGAATTCACAATCCCGAGAACGCCGAGCAGAGTCACCAGCACGGGCAGTTCAAAAGAAAGCCCGAAAAGGAGCATCAGCTTGAGGGCAGTCCCGTAATAGGAGTCGATGGTCAACAAGGGGACGTCGGACGGGCCCCCGAAAGTGACGAAATACTTAAAACCGACCGGAAAAAGGACGTAATACGCAAATGCCGCGCCCCCTAGGAAGAAAAGGGTGGCGGCAGTGATGAAGGGAGCCGCCAGCCGTTTTTCCTTGGCGTACATCCCGGGAGCGACAAAGCCCCAGAGTTCGTAAAAAAAGTAGGGCGAAAGAAAAAAGACCGAGGCGTACCCCCCGATCTTGAGGTGGGTCATGAAGTTTTCGAAGAGACTCGTGAAGTACAATTTTTGCTGCTCCGGCGGGAGCGCATCAAAAAGCGGCTTACGCAGGAAAGCCAGAATCGGCTCGGAAAAGTAGAAAAAGAAGGCAAAACCCCCCATGAACACGTAGAGGCTGCGCATGAGGCGCGCCCGAAGCTCATCGACGTGGGAGAAAAACCCCATCCGGCTGGAGTCAGGGGCCTCATCTTTGCCGCCCGCAGATCCAGCGCCGCTGGACGAAGGAGAGGCTCCGGCTGCGGAAGACGGACGGCCGGTCTGATTCCGGGGGGCGGCCCCCTGCGGAGCCCGCGCTGCAGGTGCGTTTTTCGAAAGTTCTCGTGGATCCATGGATGACAGCGAGTAACTCCGTTTCAGGTCCTGTTGTCAATTCGTTCATGCCTCGCATCGATCCTCGCTACGGAAGGAAAATTCTCCAGTCTTCAAAAAGAGGTCCTTTCGATGCTAGCCTGATTCCCACATGCTTCCTCGATCATCATCCACACGCATCATTCTGGCCGCGCTTGTTGTAGCAGGCATCCTTGCAGGTGCCGTCTGGTTCCAGACTCATCCACCGGACCTCGACCTCACCCGAAACAGACCCCATGACGGAAAAAAAGGCGAACTGCGGAAGAAGCTACCCGATATCAGCGAATCGCAATGGACGACGGACGAGAGAGGACTCTCGGGTGCAACGGCGGTGCTCGAAACGGCACAAGGCCGAATTAAATTCAAGTTCTTCACCAAGGACGCTCCCCGGACCTCGCGCAGAATAATCGACCTGATCCGCCAGGGATTCTACGACGGGCAAGTCTTTTTCCGGGTCGTACCCGGCTTCGCGATCCAGACGGGAGATCCCACGGGGACCGGCAACGGCGGCAGCGGCGAAAATCTCGCTGCCGAGCCCAACAACCGACGGCATGCCGAGGGCGTCGTCGGCCTGGCGCGCGGGGCCGATCCGGACTCGGGCGACAGCCAGTTCTATATCACCCTCTCTCCTCAACCCCAGCTCGACGGGCAGTACACCGTATTTGGTGCCATCACCGAAGGACTCGATGTGACCCGGAAGATCCAGCGAGGCGATCGCATCATCCGCCTGTGGCTGGAATGAACGACCAGGAAATGGAACTCACGTGAATACTCAGAAAAAGCGAATCCCCACCGAATCCTTCTGGGATCTGCATTATTGGATCTATGACTTCACCTGGGCCGTCGCGCAGCGCAATTCCTACCAAACCATCGCCAACGAGACGCGCAAATGGAACGGCCAGCAGGTGCTCGAGGTGGGCTGCGGAAAAGGTCATATCATCGAGAAATTCAATCCGGCCAACGACTACCACCTGATCGACTTCTCGCCGGTCATGATCAAGGCGA
>Ga0172372_10005515_pt1 | contig 17595 bp, 17 predicted proteins | sample LakKiv5m_2_FD_114544 | JGI IMG/M metagenome (GOLD analysis project Ga0172372, IMG submission 114544) | Freshwater microbial communities from Kabuno Bay, South-Kivu, Congo - kab_092012_9.5m | ecosystem: Environmental > Aquatic > Freshwater > Lake | place: Democratic Republic of the Congo...
CTTTTATTTTTTTTTCAATTTTTAACATATCATGTTTATATATAATATTTTTTAATATCGCTAAATACTTATATGGCAGAAATCGATTTACTTTGTAAATATCCTAAAACAACAAGAGATTTAGAATCTGCTCTTGCTGAGCGTTCTGAGGAAGCAAGAAGAGTTGCGAGAAGATTTGATAAAGAGTTTTTCGATGGAGAAAGAAAATACGGATATGGCGGTTTTAGTTATAACCCTAAATATTGGACAGATGTTGTAAAAGATTTTGTCAAATTTTATAAATTAACTGATGGTTCTAGAATATTAGATGTGGGTTGCGGAAAAGGATTTATGCTTTATGACTTTTATAAGAATAATAAAAATTTTTATTTAGAGGGAATAGATATTTCAAATTATGCAATAAAAAATTGTATGCAAGAAGTTAAAAGTTTTGTTAAAGAAGGTAATGCATTAAAATTAGACTACGAAGACAATTCATTTGATTTAGTAATTTCTATTAATACAATTCATAATTTAGAGATAGAAGAGTGCGCTATAGCGCTTCAAGAGATAGAGAGGGTTTCAAAAAAACATAAGTTCGTCGTAGTTGATGCGTATAAAAATGACGATGAAAAAAAGAGAATGTTTGCATGGAATTTAACAGCAAAAACAATCATGCATATTGATGATTGGATTAAGTTTTTTAAAAAAAATAATTATACAGGTGATTATTACTGGTTTACTCCATGAGTATAAAAAAATTAGAAATACTTAAGATTCTTTATTTAGGTTATAAGATTCGTATTACTGATGAAATAATATCAAAAAAATATATAGAAAAAAAAATAAGATGTCCTGTCCATTTATCCATAGGCCAAGAAATTCCAAGCGCAGTTCTGAATGTTTTATTGGATAAAAAAGATTTTGCTATTAGTTACCATCGATCCCATGCTCATTATTTGGCAAAAGGGGGAAGTGTTAAAAAGTTAATTGCAGAAATTTACGGCAAAGAAACTGGTTGCAGCAAAGGAGTTGGAGGGTCAATGCATTTAATTGACTTAAAAAATAATTTTTTAGGCAGCACAGCAATTGTTTCTAATTCTATACCAGTCGGTGTTGGATACGCATATCCTATGCTTAATAAAAAAAATCCTGGAAAAGTTTGCGTATATTTAGGCGACGCCTCTTGTGAGGAAGGTGTTTTTTTTGAATCTTTAAATATTTCTATTTTGAAGAAATTACCAGTAATATTTTTTTGTGAAAATAATGGTTATTCGGTTTATTCACCCTTAAAAAATAGACAGCCAAAAGATAGAAAGCTATTTAACCTTGCAAGGTCGTTCCGAATTAACTCTTTTCATTTTTCAAGTTTTAATCCATTAAAACTATATTCAGGATTAAAAAAAATACTAAATAATGATAATTTTCCAGTTTTTATTGAAGTTGAAACATATAGGCATTATGAACATTGCGGACCGAATATTGATGATAATCTAGGATATAGATCAAAAAAAGAATCAACAAAATGGCTAAAAAAAGATCCATTAATATTTTTAGAAAATTTTGTAATTAAAAATAATTTATTTTCAAAATTTCAGATTAATGATTTAAAATATTCAATTACAAAAGAAGTGGAAGATGCTTTTCTTTTTGCAGAAAAGTCTAAACCACTTAAGTATAAAGATTATTTAAGATTATCAAAATAAAAAATGAAAAAAGAATATTCGTTTTCTGAAATATTAAACTTAACAACGATTGATTTAATGAAGAAATGTAAAAATATTGTAGTATTTGGATTGGGCGTAGATGATCCGAAAAGAATCTTTGGAACAACAAAAGGACTAGTGGAAAAATTTGGCTCACATCGTGTTTTTGACATGCCCGCTTCTGAAAATGCTATGACGGGTTTTGGGGTAGGAATGTCTTTAAACGGTTATCTTCCTATAATGATACATCAAAGAATGGATTTTTTTTTACTAGCTATAGATCAGCTTATAAATAATGCAGCAAAATGGAAATATATGTTTGGAGGTCAAGCAAAAGTTAAAATAATTATTAGATTAATAGTTGGTAGAGGGTGGGGGCAAGGACCTACGCATAGTCAAAATTTTCAAAATTTATTTGCAGGCATTCCTGGACTTAAAGTTTTTTTACCATCTTTTCCATCAACAGCTAGAAGCTTGTTAGTAGATGCTATTAGTTCAAAAGATCCAGTGATATTTATCGAACATAGATGGCTACATAATATTAAAGAGAAAATTAATTTAAAAATTAAACCAAAAAAAACCGAACCAATTGTAGTCTTAAAAAAGGGAAAAGATATAACGATAGTTTCTTTTTCATATTCAACTATCGAGATAAAAAAAATTTATAAAGTATTGTCATTTAATCGAATTAGCTTTGAACATTTGGATATTAATATTATAAAACCACTAAAAATTGAAAAAATTTATAATTCTGTGAAAAAAACGGGAAGATTATTGCTGTTAGATAATTCTTCGCATGCAATTTGTTCCGTAAGCAATGATATAATCTCACAATTGGTAATGAAAGATAAAAATATATTTAAAAAATCTCCAATCACTCTTTTATTGCCAGAAATTCCTTCTCCTAGTAGTTTTTATTTAACTAAAAGTTTTTATCATTCATCCAGTGATATTATAAAAAATATTGAAATTTTAGTTAATAAAAAAATCAAATTTGAAAAAAAAATAGATTTTTATAAATATCATGATATTCCGGACAGTAATTTTTCTGGTCCTTTCTAATGAAAAAAATTTTAATATTAGGCACATCAAGTTTTGCAGGTTCTAGTTTTTTAAACTATATAATAAATAAAAATTATATTGTTTTTGGCACATATTTCTCAAAAAAATATTTATTTATAGATAAAATTAAAAATAAAAAAAATATAAAATTCATAAAGTTGGACCTATCAAAAAATTTTGATAAGTTATATAAATTGGTAGAAAGAATTAAACCTAATATTATAATTGATTTTGCATCAATATGTTTAGTTAATGAGAGCTGGAAAAACCCTCAATATTATTTTAATGTAAATTTTAATTCTAGAATTAAATTATTTAATAATTCTGATAAATTTAGTTTTCTCGATAAATATATATATATTAGTACCCCAGAAATTTTTGGAAGCTCCTCTAAAAAAATAAGTGAATTAAATAGTTGCTATAATCCTTCAACTCCTTATGCAGCCTCTAAACTTGCAGCTGAATTATTGATAAATTTGTGTAATAAAAATTTGAAAAAAAAGTTTATAATAGCAAGATTTTCTAACTTTTATGGAAGAGGACAGCCGTTTCATAGGTTAATACCAAAAACAATTAAATGTATAATAAAAAAAAAAAAATTTCCACTACATGGCAAGGGAATGTCAAAAAGAGATTATATTTTTGATGAGGATTTTAATTTGGCATTATTTAAGCTAATTAAATTAGGCAAAGTGGGCAACAAATATCACTTTTCTACTAATAAATTTTATTCGGTATACGAAGTCGTCGAAAAAATATGCGGATTAATGAACTATTCCTCAAGAAAATTAATAAAATTTTCGCAAGATAGAATAGGTAAAGATAAAAATTACTTTTTATCAAATTTTGCAACTACCAAATCCCTAGGATGGAAGCCCAAGATTAAATTATTACAAGGGTTAAAAAAAACTATTAAATATTATGAGCAAATTATAAATTAACAATTCTATAATGAAAAATTTTTTACCAAAACAATATATAGAAGATAAAAAACTAAAGATAAAACACAATTATCTCTCTGAGCAATTTTGCAATTATAAATCTATATTAAAGCAAATTGAAAAAGTCATAAGGTTTAATGATTATACATTAGGAAAGAAAGTTGATGAATTTGAAGATAAGTTAAAAAAAATTTTCAAAGAAAAATATATTGTTTCGGTTGGAAGTGGTACAGATGCGATAATGTTAAGCCTAAAGTGCTTGGGTATAAAAGAGGGAGATGAAGTTATCACAACACCTTATACTTTTTATGCAACAATAGGAGCGATAGTAACAGCTGGTGGAAAACCAGTTTTTGTGGATGTAAATAATGACTACAATATTAACGCAAAGGAAGTCGAAAAAAAAATAACAAAAAAAACAAAAGCAATTATACCGGTGCATTGGAGCGGAAGAGTTTGCGAGATGGATATAATAAATAGGATTTCAAAAAAATATAACATTCCAATCGTAGAAGACTCATGTCATGCAATTCTAGCGACATATAAAAATAAGATGGCTGGAACCTTTGGAGAATTTGGATGCTTTAGTATGCATCCACTAAAGAATTTAAATATTTGGGGTGATGGTGGATTTGTTATTATTAAAAAAAAAGAAAATTATCGAAAAATGTTATTAATGAGAAATCACGGTCTAATTAATAGAAATGTTAATGCAATATTTGGTTATAATTCAAGATTAGATACTATTCAAGCGGTAGTGGCTATTAATGCTTTAAAAAAAATTAAAGCAATTACAGCAAAAAGAATCAAAAATGCAGAATTTTTAGATAGATGTCTTTCTAAAATAAAATCGGTAATAACAACTCCTAGAAGTAAATATAAAAAAGAAGTATTTCATATTTATGAGTTCAGAGTTAAGAACAAGAATATTAGAGATGCATTAAAAAAATTTCTTATTAAAAATGGAATAGATGCAAAAATACATTATCCAATACCAATGCATCTTCAGCCTGCCGCAAAATATCTTAAATATAGAAAAGGAAGTTTTCCCATATCAGAAAATATAGCAAATACTACCATTTCATTGCCAGTGCATGAATTTCTCAGTTATGGTGAATTAGAATTTATTATATCAAAAATCAAAACTTTTTTTAATGAAAGTTAGTTATTATAGCATCGGAAAAGATTTTAAGAGAATAGAAAAATCTTTTTTTTATAAAGCTAAAAGTTTACTTTATTCCGGAAATTATATTTTAGGAAAAAATTTACTAAATTTTGAGTCCAATATTAAAAAATTATTGAAATGCAAATATGTTCTTGGTGTTGCAAATGGAACGGATGCGCTAGAATTAGCTCTTATTGCTTTGAATCTACCTAAGGGATCCGAGGTCATTACTACCTCAAATACTTTCGTCTCAACAGTAAATTCAATTATTAATGTTGGCTGCAAACCAGTCTTTGCTGACGTCGATGATACATTAAACATAGATCCTAATAAAATTGAATCACTCATAACATCAAAAACATCAGCCATTATTCCGGTACATTTGAATGGCATGCCTTGTTGCATGTTAAAAATTAATGAAATAGCTAAGAAATATAAAATAAAGATAGTAGAGGATTGCGCTCAATCAATATTGTCAAAATATAATAATAAATTTATTGGCAACAGCAATAATATTTGCTGTTTTAGTTTGCATCCAACAAAAAATCTAGGCGGTATTGGCGATGGAGGATTTATTACAACAAATAATAAGCTAAATTATAACAGAATTAAAGTTTTGAGGAATCATGGAATTTTTCATAGAGATAAAGTTAAATTTGCAGGGAGAAATTCAAGATTGGATGAAATTAATGCTTTAATACTAAATTTGAAGATAAACTATCTTAAAGAAGATACAGAAAGAAAAAAAAATATAGCAAAAATTTACAGCAAAAATTTATCAGAAGAAATTTTGAAACCTAATTTAGGATGTTGCAAGGGTATTGTTCATACTTATCATAGATATGTAGTCAGAGTAAAAAATAGAAAAAAACTAATCAAATATTTAAAAAAAAATAATATTGATGTTAAAGTTCATTACGAAACAAGCTTACATAAAAATAAATTCTTGCAAAAATTTTTAAATAAAAAAAATAATTTAAATATGACTAATATCTTTTCTAGAGAAATTTTAAGTCTTCCTATAAATTCTTTTTTATCCGATAAACAAATTTATTATTGTATTAAAATTATCAATAAATTCTATCAATAATTCAATTATTAGAAACAGCCTTTAGTAAATATTAAAGTAACTTTTTCTAGAAAAAAGCTGAATATTATTATGAATTACTTCATGATCTTGTTTTATCATGTAGTGGATTAATAAATTAACTTGGTTAGGACTTAAAGAAAAATTATTTTCTTTATATTTTCTCATTTTTGTTTTTATGGGACCAGGGGAAATAATTTGAAAAGTTAATTTACAGTTCTTAGTTAAAGTTTGAAAATTGTCAACTGATTTATTCAATGCTGCCTTTGAAGCTGAATACATTATGCAGTTTTTGTTTGGAATTTTTGAGTTCATAGATCCTATAATTATACATTTGCATTTACTTTTAAAATTATTTCGCAATTTATATAATGCATTAAGCAGTTTATAATTAAAAGCAAAGTTTGCTTGAATTATTTCGTTAGAAAAATCGGTATCAATTTTTTGAAATTTTCCAATAAAGATTAGTATTGTGTTGCATTTTTTAATTTCTCGAAGAAGATTTTTGTTTTTAAATTCAATGAGATTCTTTTCCTCATTTATATCTTTTAAAGAATAATTATTTTTATTTTTTTTTTGAAAACATATTATTCTAAATATATTTTTATATGATTTTATAAACGATCTAGCTAGAGAGCTATTTGATCCAAATATAATTATTTGTTTTTTTTTTTTTTTAACCATTCTAAAGAAAAGTAGCTTTTTTTGGATAACAACTTTTTTTTCTCGTATAAGTCTTTTAATTCTTCAATTGCATCACTAATTTTTTTTTTTGGGAAAAAACCTAATTTCATTAGCTTTGAAGAGTCAAGTCTATAGCTTCTTGGATCATTAGCATCTTTAATTATATTAATTTTACAGGGTATTTTTTTTTTTATTAATTTAGCAATATCAATAATACTCAAATTTTCAAATCCAGCATTATAAATGCCGGCATTACTTTTATTTGTTTTTATAAAGAATTGATAAAGATCACACATATCGTCAATGTGAATATTAGGTCTTACTTGTTGTCCACCATAAATATTCATAACTTTGTTATGTAGCGCTGAAAAAGTTAATGCGTTTACAGTTAGATCCAATCTCATTCTTTTTGAAAAACCACATATGGTTGCAGGTCTGACTATAAAAATATCAAAATTTTTTTGATAAGATAATATTACTCTTTCCGTTACCATCTTCACTTTGTTATAAATTGAAATTGGATTTAATTCCAGATTTTCACTAACTTTATTTTCTTTTTTTATTCCATACACAGAACCAGATGATGCATAAATAAACCTTTCGGTTTTAATTTTTTTTAAATATTCTATTAACTTCATTGTATTTAGAGCGGAAGTTTCCCAACTTAAATTTTTATCAATTAACGCCATTGGGTCATTGGCAACAGAGGCTAGATGAATAACACAATCAATTTTATTTATTTTATATTTTTCAATATTGCCAATATCATCTTTAATATTTAATAAATTCTTATTTTTAGGCAGATAGTCACCAAACCATTTTGTATCTATGCTTATAATTTTGTATTTATTAATTAATTTGTTAATTAATTGAGTTCCCACAAAACCGCAGCCACCGGATATTAGAATAGTTTCCATTTACAAAATTATTTATTAAGAAATTTAATAATAAATTTTTTAGAATTTATTTTAATTTACTACTATTTATGGATAATAAGAAAATTTAAATGAAAAGGATAGAATTATATATGTTAATAATCAGTGACTTTCATCTAGTGCCAAGTATTTAATTATGCTATAAAAATGTTTATTATCCTTTATAATTATAATTAAATAATAATTTCAATTAAACCGTTTTAAATAAATTATCAAACTACGATAAGTATAAAAATATAATATATGAATAATATAAAATTAAATAAATTTTATAATTGGTATACGAGCAATATTTTGCTTCTTTTAAAAAACATTAATTTTAATAATTTAGAATTAGCTACTAATTTTATTGAGCAAACAATAAAAAACGGGAAGACTATTTATATTTGCGGTAACGGAGGGTCTTTATCTTTGGCTAATCATTATATTTGTGATTATTTTAAAGGGTTAACATTTAATACGAAGTTAAAACCTCAAATAAGAAGCTTATGTGCTGATAGCGCATTAATATCAGCAATAGCAAACGATATTTCGTATGACGATATATTTTATTTTCAAGCAAAAAAATTATTAAAAAAAGGCGATTTATTAATTTTAATTAGCTGCTCTGGTAATTCAAAAAATATTAAAAAGGTTTTAAAATTTGCCAATAAGATTAATGTTAAATCAATAGGTTTTAGTGCTTTTGACGGAGGATATTTGCATAAAAATAGTTCCGTATCATTAAATTTTAAAATCAATCATTATGGAATTAGTGAAGATATAAATCAAATTTTAATGCATCTTATAATGAGTTTTGTTAATTTAAAAAATAGAAAATAATTTACATTGTGATTAAAGCGGCAGTTATAGAAAAATTTAATACAAAGCTGAAGTTTATAAAAATTAAGATTCCAAATTTATTATACGGACAAGTTTTAGTAAAGAATAAATTTACTTCTATTTGTGGTAGTCAAATTTTTGAAATTAACGGCGGAAGAAAAAATAAAAAATTTTTACCACACATGTTGGGTCACGAGAGCTCAGGCGTTGTAATGGCCGTAGGTAAAGGCGTAAAAAAAGTTAAAAAAAAAGATAAAGTTTTTTTATCATGGATTATTAATTCTGGAAAAGATGCTCAGGCACCTAAATTTCAAAAAGGAATTAATAGTGGAAAGATAGCTACTTTTAGCACTTATAGTATTGTTCCCGAAAATAGAGTTAATTTAATTCCAAAAAAAATTGATTTTAAAAGCGCTTCCCTATTGGGTTGCGCATTACCAACTGGTGCTGGCATAGTTTTTAACCAAATTAACGTAAAAAGAAAAAGTATAAGCGTTTGCATAGTAGGGTCCGGAGGAATTGGAATTTCAGCTTTGCTGGCACTGCTTTTTTTTGGAGTAAATAAAAAAAGTATCACAGTTATTGAAAGCAATACACTAAGAGTAAATTTTTTAAAAACATTTGATCAGTTTAAAGAAATAAATTTTCAATCTAAAATTAACAATAAAGAAAAATTAAATAAATATTTTTATGACTATGTTATAGAATGTTCAGGAAGTTCTAAGCAGATAGAATTGTCTCTAGATATTATAAAAAATAATGGAAAGGTTATTTTTGCATCTCACCCACATAAGAATGAAAGGCTTAAAATAGATCCATTTGATTTAATTTTAGGTAAGAAGATAGAAGGTTCTTGGGGGGGGCTCGTAAAGTTTGATAGAGATATTAAGTATTTAGTAAAAATTATAAAAAAATATAAAAATATCCATAAAATATTCTTTAATAAAACTTATGATTTTAATGCCATTAATAGCGCAATTCGTGATATGAGATTGGGAAAAGTAATCAGACCATTAATTAAATTTTGATTAATTTTTTATGTATTTTTAATACATGCAGTTTTAAACATTAAAAAAATAATTTAAGTGAATTTGATTTGCAAAATTTTTAATAAATTTTTTTTTAGGAAAGATTTTTTTTATATATTTGTCGAGCCTTTAAGATACCCATCAAGCGCTACTTATTTAAATTATTTAAAAAATTTATATTACTACATTAGTAAAATAAAAACTCGAGAACTTATTTCCTGTTTGCACAGATTGTGTTTTAAAATTTTTTTAGATTTTTTAAAATTTTTTTATTTGCCTCTATCTACTATAATTTATTTTTCTAGATTTAGATTTATTCAGTTAGATTATTCGCAAATTGGAGCCTTGGGTGAATCATTATCCAGTATGACCAAAGAACATTTGATTAAGGGGTTTATACCAATTATTTGCATTCCTAAGAATGAAGAGTTTTCATTTATTAAGAAGATTTTTAAGGAATTAATTATTTTAGATAATATGATTTTAAATATTTTATTTTTTCCGCTAATTCAAACGAATTTTATTTCTTTTTCTATATCTCAAACCAGCTCTTTTTTAGATGGCAGTTTTAAAAAAATAAATAATTTTTCTCATATTAAAAAAAATTTAGACTACAACAAACTTATTAAACGAAATTATTTTAAACTTTCTTCAGAATATAATTCTGAGATGAAAAAATTTTTTAAAGAGCAATTTAAAAGTTATGACATTAAAAATACATTTGTATTACATGTCAGAGATAACAACTACATTAAAACTTCTTATTTAAGAAGTGCTGCAATCAATAATTATATCCTTGGAATTAAATTTTTGATTAAGAAAAACTTTTACTTAATTAGACTCACCCATTCAAAAAGTAATAGGCTAGAAATAAAAAATAAAAATTATTCCGAGTTAAACATTGATCTGCATTTAAATAAGTATTTTCAATTTTATTTATTATCAAACTGCAAAGGCTTTATTTGCTGTAATTCAGGTCCAGCTAGCTTATCGTTATTAATGAGCACTCCAATTTTACAACTTAATTGCATTGACGCAGATGGTCTTTATGCACATAGAATAAATGATTTATACACTTTTAAAAAAATTCAAAATTCTGAAAAGAAATTGTTAAATTTTAAAGCATTTTTTAAATCTAACATGGGAACTTATGTTAAGTCTGCTCGTAAGATGAAATTAGAAAAATTAGAAGCCATTGAAAATTCACCTCGTGAAATATTAGAATCTATTAAAGAATTTGTAAGCATACTTAGATCAAATAAAATAAATACACTATTTTCTCAAAAACAAAATAAATTTAGGGAATCTTTAATAGGTTTTTCTAATCTTGGTTATGGAAGAGCAAAAGTTGTCAGATTTTTTTTTAAAAAGAATTATGATTTATTTATTTAGTCCTTTTTTTTTATTTAGTACTGCAAAAAAATGAAAAAAGTAGAAACGAAAAGTATTTTTTTTTGGTCTCCAATGCTTAGTAATGTTGGAACTATAAAAGCTGTTATTGGAATGGCAAATTCTTTAGATAAATTTTCTAAATATAAAATATATATATTAGATATTCTTGGCGAATTTAGCATTTTTAATGATCTCGGTAGAATAAATTTTTTGCGTTTTATTAAAATTAATAATATTTTTCCAAATACAGGAAAACTTGCAAAGTTTGCAATAGCATTCTTTTCTATTTTGGCCATTCCATTTTTAATAAGAAAAATAATTATTTATAAACCGAGGTACATCATAACAAGTTTAATTGGGTTTGTTCCAATCATTATTAAATTTATTTTTAAAGATATAATAATAATTAATAGCATTCAGGGTTATCCTAAATTTAATTTTTTTCGATTATTTATTTGGAGATTTTTTTATAATAGATCAGATTATTTATTAACCATGACTAACAAAACAAAAAAAATGATCGAAAATAAAATTGGAATAGACTCAAAAAAAATCATAGTAATTAATAATCCAGTTATTTCTAGAAGTGTAAAAATGCAAGCCCTGGAACAGCTTGATCTGAGTGAAAAATATATTTTTAAAAAAAAAAGAATTTATTGTGCAATAGGAAGATTAACGCATCAGAAGAATTTTTTTGAAATGTTAGAGGGGTTTCGAAGATATTATAACGAAGTGGATAGAAATTTTAATCTTATTATTATTGGAGAAGGTGAACTTAAGAAAGACTTAGTTAGTTATATTAAAAAAAATAATTTAGATAATTTCTATTTATTGGGTTTTAAGAAAAATCCATATAAATATTTATGCAGATCAGATTTGTATATATGTACATCTTTGTGGGAGGAGCCAGGCCATACTTTGATTGAATCCGGTTATTTAAATGTTCCAGTGCTAACTAGTAACTGCCCTAATGGACCAGATGAAATAATTATAAATGGTTATAATGGCTTAAAATATGAATTAGGAAATATTAGTGATTTTTTGAATAAACTAAAAATATTTAATAATTTAGATGAGCAGTCAAAAAAAGCATTGGCTATAAATTTAAAAAAAATTATTAAAAATTATACTCAATTTAGATTTTTTAGAAATATATCTAGAGTGTTAGTTTAATTATTTTTATTAAAAAAATATATTTTTTCGTATACAAAAAAAGATGGAAATATCTTAGATAATAATTTTTCTATAAAATAAAAAAAGTAATTACGTTTTCTTTCTGCTATATAATTGTATTCAGTAATTTTCCAATTTTCTGGAGTATTGGTTTTAACAAAATAATTTATACTTTGATAATTAGGTATCCATCTATGCCTATCAAAAATTTTTTTATCAGAAAATATATATTTACCACTTAAGCAACCAGTAAAAAAAAAATTCATTCTAAATTTATAATAACCCATATTAGGTAACGCTATTATAATTTTTTTTTTTGATAATAAAAATAACGATGAAAATACATCATGTATATTTTCTAAATGCTCAAGTACATCAATAGCTGTTATTACATCTATATTAGAAATTTTTGGAATGCCATTTTCTAAATTCCAGTTTATAAAATCTTTTGATGTATTAATATTGTTTTGATAGTCGATTCCAATATACTTAAATTTTCCCTTAAGATATTTTTTAAGGATCATATCTCTACAGCCAATATCTAATAAAGTTTCCTCATTGAGAAAACCAATTTTATTTGCTATGAATTCGTTTCTATTTAATGATATTTTCATCAATCAAAAATTTTTTATTTGTAAATAAATTAACATTTTTGAATTATTCTATTTTAAGAATTCTTCAAATTTTAGAAGTAAAAAAAATAAAAATCAATGGAAGTATATTAGATGTAGGATCAAAAAAATCAATTTCTAATGTTACAAATTTTGTTTCTACTAAGGAAACCATTGTTTATTTAGACAATCTTTCTAATAATTTTAATGATTTGAATATGGACCTTGAGTCTATTCAGCAAAATGTAAAATATTCTTTTAATAATATTTTTTTAATGAATGTTCTAGAGCATATATATAACTACCAAAATTGTTTAAAAAATTGTTTTAATCTATTATCCAAGGGAGGTTTATTTTTTGGATCTACTCCTTTTTTATTTAGAATACACCCTTCTCCAAATGATTTTCATAGATATTCTGAGCAATCACTAAGAAGAAGTTTAGAGGCAGCAGGATTTAATAATATAAGAATAAGGGTTTTGGCTGGTGGAATTGGTATTTGTTTCTATAGTTTGATTTTTAATATTACAAAAAAAATTCCATTAATTAATAATTTTCTAATAATATTTTTTTTAGGACTTGATGAATTCATCCATATATTTTCAAAAAATTTTAGAAGTACAATGCCATTAGGTTATTTTTTTTCAGCAGAAAAATGAAAATATCTAATATTATTAAATTTTTTCTTACACAAATAGAAAAAAAAAATTGGATTTATGTTATTCTAAATTATTTTTTAGTCCTAATCATAGCTTTTTCAGATATAATTTTTTTTAGTATTTTTTATTTATTATTAAATAAGCAAATAGATTCAAAAATTTTTAATTTATTTTTAGAAAATATAAAATTTTTTATTAATAAATTTTCTTTAAATTTTGACTTAACGCAAATTTATATTATTCTTTTATTATTTTTTTTAATTATTAAAAATGTTTTAAGTTTTATTCAAAATTTTTTTTACTCAACTTTTATACATAATATAACTTTAAATAAATCTTCAAAAATTTTAAATATATACTTTAATTTAAATTTTGAATCATTTAATAAAAAAGAATTATCTGTTTATGTAAAGCAGGTGATAAGAGATATTGAGTCTGCTTTTTTAGGAATATTTGGGCTTGTAATTTCTTTTTTTGGAGAAATTACTTATATTATTTTATTATTATTTTATCTTAATCATTTACTTGTTTTTAATATTAATGTTGAGATTGTTATTTTGTGTATTATCCTTTTATTCTTTATTATTTATTTATTTAAAAAATCCGACAAACTTGGAAAGTTAAGATCATTTAATGAAATAAAAATTTTTAAAACTTTAAGCGACACTTTAAGTATTTTTAGAGAATTAAAATTAAACAATCAGTCAAAACAGTTTATAGAAAGATATAAAAGTTTTCTTAACAATTATTACAAGTCAAAAATATATTCTGGATTAATTAACATAAGTCCAAAGTTTATTCTGGAGTTTTTTGCAATTATATTATTTTTTTTGTTATACAAAGAATCAAAGTTAGATATTAATCAATTTTTCTTAAAATTTTCAGTCCTAGCGTTAGCAATGTTACGATTAATACCTTCTTTTGCTAGATTATCTTATTATACAACTAATATTTTTTACAATATAAATTCTATTGATTTTATTAAAGATGACTTAAATAGAAATTTTAATTTAAATAAAAAAAAAATTGAGTATAAATCTATTAATAATATACGATTAAAAAATATTTCTTTAAGCTATTATTCTAAAAATAGTTCAAGTCCCTTTGTAATATTAAATAATTTTGATTTATCTTTAAAAAAAAATAATATTTATGGGATTTACGGCCTAAGTGGTTCAGGAAAAACCTCCCTTCTTAATATTTTGGTAGGATTTATAAAACCTCAGAAAGGTAGAATTTATTATAATAATGAAGTGCAAATACCTAACAAGATTAGCAGTAAATATAATATTAGTTTTTTATCTCAGAATCCTACAATTTTAGATGAAAATATAATTATAAATTCTACATTAAGATTCTCCAATACAATAGAAGATATAAATAAAATTAAATTTTACTTAGATAAATTTAATTTGAGAAGATTTTTAAAGTATAAATTTATTAATGATAGTAGCATCCAGTCTATTAAAAATATGTCAGGAGGAGAAAAACAACGCATATCTTTTATAAGATCTATTATTAATAATCCTGATCTATTAATTCTTGATGAACCAGTATCATCTTTAGATACAAAAAATGCTCAGAAAATTTTTAATTTTTTAAGAAATTATAAAAAAGATAAGATAGTTATAGTAACCTCACACAAAAATAGTGAAAAAAAATTTTTTGACAAAGTAATAAACTTATAATTTTTTAATTAACACAATACTTATTAATGAAATCCTCGTATTTTTTACATTGGTTTTCGTGAGAAAATTCTTTTAGATTTAAAAATGCTTTATCAGTTTTATTTTTTATTATCTGATAATTATTAAGCGCAAATTCTATTTTTTTTGCTAATAACTTGTGCTTATTCACCGGAACCAAGTAACCGTATTTTTCATTTTTTAATATTTCTTTAGGGCCACTTTCACAGTTTGATGAAATTACAGGACATTTATAGGATAAAGATTCTAATATAACATTAGGCATTCCTTCAAAAAATGAGTTTAAAATAAATATCTTGCTTGTCAAAAAATAATGATCAGGTTTAATAAAATCTTTGAAGATAACTTTTTCTTTTATTTTAAGTTTATTTAACTTTTCAAATAATAATTTTTTTTCACTACCACTTCCAATTATAATTAATTTAAATTTGGGAAATTTTTGTAAAACAATACTAAATGCATCAATTAACCCGATAAAATTTTTTTGTTTTTCTAACCTTCCAACACTCAATAAAAAATTTTTTCTTATTTTATTTTTATTTTTTTTTAGAACTAGAGGGTTGTAAATAGTAATAATATTATTATTAATTTTATTTTTCAGAAATACAGCAGAGCTTCTCGAATTGCATATAATGCCATTTGCAAATTTATAAAAAAATAATTTTATAAATAACTTAATATAAAAAAATATTTTATTATTAAAAAATTTAAGAGAACCTTCGGGATGATTAGCTATTCTTAATATACAGCTGATTTTTTTAATTTTTGCTAACATTATAGAAAATGGATGATCTTGCATTGAAAATAAAATGCTATTTTCGTCTTTTTCAAGCTTTAAAATAAAATAAAAAAAACAATTTATACTATTAGAAATTCTTTTCGAAAAAAGAAAACTAAATATTTTGAAATAATTTTTAGATTTTCTTAAAGTAATTTTTTTATCTATTTGCAATAAAATATTCTTGGAGATTGTAGAATAGAGAACTTCAACCTTGTAATTTTTATTTGAAAAATATTTTGTTAATATGAGAAAATTTTTCTCTATTCCGCCTCGTTCTACGTTGGGTATAAAAAAAATGATTTTCTTTATTTTGTTCATTGGATTGAATAATATTGTATGTATTTCATGCAGCTCTTGCTGTAAAAGTATCTTTTAATGCTAGTTAGTATTGTTGTTCCCTATTATCAATGCAAAGATTATATTTTTCAATCAGTTAATTCTGTAATTAATCAAACATATAAAAATTGGGAATTAATCATAATTGATGATGAAAATTCAAAAAGTTCAGAAAGTTTATTAAATAAAATTAAAGGGAAAAATAAAAAAATAAAAATATTTTCTACAAAATCTAATGTTGGTGTCGGTCAGGCAAGAAATCTTGGTATTAAAAAATCGAAAGGTAAATTTGTAGCCTTTTTAGACAGTGATGACTACTGGCATAAAAATAAAATAGAGAAACAAATTATTTTTTTAAAAAAAAAAAATGTTGATATTTGTTACACGGGTTATTCAGCTTTCTATAACAATAAAATTATTTATAGACCTGCAACACCATTGTTTATGAATTATTATAATTTTTCGAAAGAGTGCCCAATCTGCTGCTCATCAGTTATAATAAAAAAAAAAATACTGAATAAATTTAAATTTAAGAATTATAAGAACAAAGAAGATTATGAATTATGGTTAAGAATAACAAAAAAAAAAATTAATTTTTTTGGTCTAAATGAATATTTAACTTTTTATAGAGTAAGAAAAAGTAGCCTCTCTTCATTTCATTTAAGCAAAATAATTAATGCATTTAAAATTTACAAAAAATATTATGGTTTTAACCTTTTTTTTATTTTATTTTGCATTACAAGACTTTACATTAACGCTCTAAAAAAAAGATTTATTTAAAGAACTTTAATTATTAAAATTACTTATGATATTGATTACAGGTTGTTCTGGATTTATTGGATATCATCTTTGCAATTTTTTATTAAAAAAAAATAAAAAAATAATTGGTATTGATAATTTAAATTCATATTACGATCGTAAACTTAAAATTCAAAGATTAATAAATTTAAAGTGTTATCAAAATTTCAAATTTTTTAATAAGGACGTAACTAAATTTGTAGATATTTATAAATTAACAAGAAAATATAAATTTAAAATCATAATTCATTTAGCTGCTCAACCAGGTGTAAGATATTCATTAAATAAACCAAACCAAACACTTTATAACAACTTAAACTCGTTTAATAATGTTATAGAAATTGCAAGATTAAAAAAAGTAAAGAAATTTATTTATGCGTCTTCTAGTTCGGTATATGGGGAGGTGAAAAAATTCCCTTTTACGGAAGATGATTATTCTATTAGACCCATCTCAGTATATGGGGCTTCTAAATTATCCAATGAAATTGTAGCCGATGTTTATTCAAAAAATTTTAACTTAAATTGTTTTGGACTAAGATTTTTTACAGTTTATGGACCATATGGAAGACCTGATATGGCTTATTACAATTTTGCATTAAAAAATCTAAGAAATAAAAAAATTGATTTATATAATAACGCAAAAATGCTTAGAGATTTTACTTATATTGATGATGTAATAGCAGCTATTATTAAAATCATAGATAAAAAAGATTTACCAAAAGGACATCAA
>Ga0172372_10005516_pt1 | contig 17591 bp, 8 predicted proteins | sample LakKiv5m_2_FD_114544 | JGI IMG/M metagenome (GOLD analysis project Ga0172372, IMG submission 114544) | Freshwater microbial communities from Kabuno Bay, South-Kivu, Congo - kab_092012_9.5m | ecosystem: Environmental > Aquatic > Freshwater > Lake | place: Democratic Republic of the Congo...
GCGACAAGATCAAGACATTTTTCGCTGATCAGTTTTTTCTGTTGAGCGGATAATTTAGCCTTGGCTAAGAGCGCACTCGCTAATTTAAAAGCGACGCCGACTCCCGCCAAAAATTTCCAAGGATAATTATCATGGGGGTCAGCCGGATTAAGATATAAGCAGTCGGGCAAATCGCTCTCGACTTCGGGCAAGATATGATGATCGGTAATTATGATTTCTAACCCTAGTTTTTTCGCATAAGCCACCTCTTCTTTATTCCTAATGCCATTGTCGACCGTAATAATCAATTTAAATCCCTGCTCCGCGATCTGATTGATGGCTGCCCGGTTTAAACCATATCCTTCGGAAACTCTGTCTGGCAAATAAACTTCAGCGACGCCGCGGAGAATATTTAAAGTCTCAAGCAAAATAACTGAGGAAGTAACACCATCGGCATCATAATCGCCATAAACGACTATTTTATTGCCCCGCTTAATATGGTCAATAATCCGCTCGACGATCGCCGCCATGTTCTTGAATAAAAATGGATCATGAAAATTCGTCTCGGCGAAAAAAGCTTCGATTTCTTCCGTCTTTGTTAAACCACGATTAAAAAGCAACTGTAAAAGTACCGGGCTGAAATCCGGACGCTCGGCCAAGAGACCGTCGCTTATCTTAGGCGCTATTTGCCATTCTTTCATGGAGCTAAAAAATTATTGAATAAAACCGATCATAGCTGTCCAGGCCACCATTGAGACCACGACGAAGAAAGACAGAACTATCCAAATCGCTTTAATTACTTTACGTCTTTTCATATTTATCTTTTTAATATTTTAACAAAAGTATCGGGCGGAATCTCGACGCTGCCCTTGCCGGCCGTCATCATTTTTTTCTTACCCTTTTTCTGTTTCTCTAAAAGCTTTCTCTTGCGGCTCACATCGCCGCCATAAAGTTTCGCCGTAACGTCTTTGCGCAGCGCCGATAATTTTTCGGCGGCAATGACTTTACCGTGTAGCGCCGCCTGGATCTTAACGGCGAACATCTGTTTGGGCAAGTTATCTTTTAAAATATCAACGATTTCTCGACCCTGACGAAAAGCGTCGTCGCGATAAACGATAGTGGCGAGCGATTCGACAATATCTTCGGCGACCAGAATATCCATCTTCACGACATCGGCCGGGCGATAATCGAGATAATCATAATTAATTGATGCATAACCGGCAGAGACACTTTTTATTTTATCATAAAAATCCGTTAAAATCGCGGATAATGGTATCTCGTAATGGAGCAAAACACGGCTATCATCTCCTTCGGCGGAAATATATTCCGTATTCTTATAAATACCTCTCTTTTCTTGGGTTAATTTAATTACATTACCCAGGTAATTTTTAGGTGTAATAATATCGAGCTTAACCCAAGGCTCGGAGATTGTGCTAACTTGTGTCGGATCGGGCAGACGTTGTGGCGTCCGGATAATTATCTCTTCGCCGTTGGATTTATAAACCTTATAGGCCACGCTCGGTACCGTTACAATCAAATCCAAGTCGTATTCCCGCCGTAATCTCTCCTGAAAAACTTCTAAATGCAGGAGGCCCAAAAAACCGCAACGGAAACCGAAACCCAGAGCGTCCGATCTTTCCGGCTCATAAGACAGGGCGGCATCGTTCAGCTTTAATTTCTCCATAGCCTCGCGTAATTCCTTGAAATCGTTGCCTTCGCGCGGGAAAATTCCGGCAAAAACCATCGGCCTGACTTCTTTATAGCCCGGTAAAGGCGGCAAAGAAGCGGCGTAAGCGACGCCCTTATTCGCCGTTAAAGTATCGCCGACGCGGCAATCCGCTACCGCCCGGAAACCGGTAATAACATAACCGATTGCCCCGACACCGAGCTCGCCGGTCGAAAAATAATCCGGCTTAAAGACGCCACAATCTAAAATCTCACTCTCAATTCCTGTAAATAATAATTTAATCTTATCGCCCTTTTTTAAAATTCCGTTAAAAACCCGAACGTAAGCGACGACGCCGCGATAAATATCGTATTTGGAATCAAAAATCAAAGCGCGCGGGTAGTCTACTTGGGCTGCGTTCGGAGTTTCCGGTTCCGGACGATGCGGCGCCGGTCCTTGCTCAATAACCGCGTCTAAAATTTCGATGACGCCGGCGCCAGTCTTGCCGGAAGCGGAGATTATCTCTGTCTCACTGCACCCTAAAAGATCAACGATTTCCCGTTTTGTCTTCGCGACGTCGGCAGCCGGTAAATCTATCTTGTTGACGACCGGAATAATAGTTAAATTCTGTTCTAGGGCTAGATATAAATTAGCTAAAGTCTGAGCCTGGATACCCTGCGTACAGTCGACTAAGAGGACCGCCGTCTCGACGGCCGCTAACGAACGCGAAACCTCATAAGAAAAATCTACATGGCCGGGAGTATCAATAAGATTCAATTGATAACCCTTATAGTTCATGGTTACCGGCTGAAGTTTGATCGTGATTCCCCGCTCGCGCTCGATATCCATCCCGTCTAAGATTTGATCTTTCATCTTCCGTTTCTCGACGGTATTGGTAAGTTCTAGCATCCGGTCAGCCAAAGTTGATTTGCCGTGATCGATGTGGGCAATAATGCAAAAATTTCTGATTTTTTTTATTTCCTCAAACATACAATAAATATTATTTAAATCCCACGCGCTTCGCCCTGATCATCAAGGCCGACTTTTCTAAACGGCCAGCGCTTATTCAGAGATGATAAAAAGCCGAACAGCTCCTCACTCTTAAGAAGATAACAAAAAAAGATATAAACCAGGATACCAGCTAAGCCGCCGGCTATAAGTTGAATAAAAACACCGCTAAACTTAGTCATATCAATATAAGGCCAGATAATAACCTTTATGATTTGCGCCGCACCGCCGGCCGCTACGGCGCTAACCGTAAATTTAGCCGTCGCTGTCAAAATATTGACGATATCCAGATTACCAATCTTAACCGATAACCAAATCCAAAGCAAGACAAAATTCAAAATATTGTCTATCGAAAACGCTAAGGCCAAACCGGCGACACCCAGCTTAGGCGCTAAATACAAGGCAAGGATAGTATTAACGACGACAGTAAAAAGACCAATATAAAGGGGGGTCGCGGAATTATGGCGCGCGTAAAAAACGCGAACTAAAAGCGGGATAGTCGCCTGAGCGAATAAACTGAAGGCGAAAAACCCTAGAGTATTCATAGTTAAAATTGTATCTTGCCAATCGAAAGCGCCGGTTCCTAAAACAACTCGAATAATCTGAGCTCTTAAGGCGACAATCAAAACCGTGGCCGGAATGATAAAAAATAAAATCTGACGTATACTGGAAGAAAAATTAGCGGTTAATTTTTCTTTATCAAAGGCTGTGGCCGCAAGCGACGGGAAAGCGGCGATCGCAAAAGAAATGCCGAAAATCCCAACAGGAAAAGACTGCAGATTATTAGCAAAATTAAAAATGGCGAGCGAACCGCCGGTGAGACCGGAGGCTAGGGCCGTTACGATCAAGAGGTTGATTTGGAAAATCGCCAGGCTCAAGGTTCGCGGCACCATCATCTTCCCGATCTTGAGAGTATCCGGATCATGGCGGCGGATCTTAAACCGATAACGGAAACCGAGATGGCGGACTGCCGGCAATTGGACCGCCATGTGCATGAAAGCGCCTAAGACGACGCCCCAAGCCAAGCCGTAAATTCCAAACCAGCGGATGAAGAACAGCGCGCCGATAATGATGCCAATATTATAAAAGACCGGAGCGAGCGAATAGACGACGAAACGTTTGAATGATTGCAGGATGCCACCTAATATTCCCGAGATACCCAGAAAGAGCGGCGATAAGAACATGACCCGAGTCAGAGTCGCCGTCGCCGCCTGTTCTTCCGGCCCAAAACCGGGCGTAATCAGGCGAGTAAGCGCCGGAGCGAAAACAATACCGGCCAGCGACAAGAGCCCTAAGCCCAAAAACAAATAATTTAAGACATTATTAGCTAGCTGCCAAGCTTCATGATTCCTATTTTCCGGATTGCAGTCCTGGCCGCGTTCGCAGGAAAAATCCTTAATAAGCGAAGTAAAGATCGGGATAAAGCCTGATGACAGCGCGCCAAGAACGATCAGATTAAAAATCAGATCCGGCACTCGAAAAGCAGCATAATAAATATCCAGAGTCTGGCCCGCGCCGAATTGTCCGGCTAAGATCCGATCCCGAACAACGCCCAAAAGGCGCGACGCCAAGGACGATAGAGCGACTAAAGCCGCAGCGACAGTTATACTATTGATTTGCCGTTTAAAAATATCCTTGAATTTCAACATAGATTTAATTATTTCCAGCTAGTTTCAACTACTCCTGGCGCGGCTTAGACGAAAGAAGCAAGCTGGTTATACGCGCCAAATTATTGATCGCTTTGTCATAGCCGGGATTTATTGCCAATTCAGCTTGGAATTCCTTCTCGGCGCGCAGGTAATCTTTTTGATCCAAATAAATAACCCCCAGATTATTGTGAACCATCGGCTCTTGCGAATTCAGAGCCAGAGCTTTCTGATCATAATTTTCCGCTTGTTTTAAATCGCCCTGGAAATAATACATCGCTCCTAGATTCTTCTGGGCGAGCGGCGAATGCGGCGACTGGCTGGCGGCGGTCTGCCAAAAAGTCAAACGGTCGTGGAAACTGACAGTATGCAGCCAAGTCAGCCCGGACAGGGCCAGAAGGATGATGGCGGTTATCATCTTAACATTTTTCCGGCTAAAGTCCAGATTCTTCAGCCAATCCAGCTCAGCCAGAAAAAAAAGAAAACCGACGAAAGAAAGATATAGGCGGTGTTCCAGAAAATCTGGCAAACCGTTGATTCTAATAAACGAGGGGAGAAGAAAAAGAAAAAACCAAAATAGGCTGAAAATCACATATTTATTACGCTTCTGACGAGAAAAGATCCAGGCCAAGATCAAGACGGCAACTGCCGCCGAACCATAGATCGAGCGAGAATCAGCTAAAATCGGAAAAACCGCTAGATTAAAAGGAAAAAGCAATTTTCCGAGATAGACCAAGATGGCCGGCGAATTATGGATAATTTGAATCAGGGCGGCGCTATAGCGCGTCGTTTCGCCGCTGAGAGCGAAATGGCGCATCAGAAACCAGAGAAAAATGGCAACCGACGAACCGCCCAGCAGCAGATAGCGGTCGCTTTTTATGACTTTATCTGGCGCTAAGAACAAAAAATAAAAGACTACCAGAACGGGCAAGAAGACAGCGGTTTCTTTAGTAAGCAGGGCCAAGAATAAGAATATCAAATAAGCAATATAATAACGCAAACGCGGCGAATCGCAAAAATTTAAAAATGAAAGAAATCCGACTAGAACAAAAATGGCAAGAAGAGAGTCATTCCGGCCAGGAATCCAAGCGACCGCCTGGGCTAAGACAGGATGGACTAAGAATAATAGTGCAAGGCTCAAAGCCAAACCACGCGATTTCTGCCATTTTAAAAACAACTGGAAGACCAGCATTGCGGCCAGGATATGCAACAGGATATTTGTCTGATGGAAGATGACAGGCAATGCTCCGGCAATCGCGGCATCGCCGGCAAAAGACAGATTCAAGAGCGGACGATAATAGAATTTATCGGCCGAAAAAAAAGCATCACTCCCGAAAATCGTCCCGATATTGCGGAAACTGCTAATAATCGGATAATTATCGATAATCAAGGTATTATCATCTAGATAGGTGAAATCAAAAAATAGCGTCCGACCGTAAAGGAGGAAGCCGAGTATGAAAATCAGGAAATAAATCCGCCAGCCGCGGAGCGATCGCCAATTTTTTATCTGGTCTTTATGATCCATAACTATTTAATAAAGCCGAAAAGATATTTCAAGGCGACAATAACCGTACCGAAGCCATACCGCAAACTCCGCCTGAAATTGATTGAAGAGGCTTCCTTGAAATAGCGGACCGGAACCGGTATTTCGCCGATCCGATATTGATGGGCGACGATTTGAAATAAAACCTGACTGTCAAAAACAAAATCATCAGAATTACCCGCCCAATTTATTTTTGTCAGTACTTCCCTCTTATAAGCGCGCATGCCCGTATGCCACTCCGATAAATTCTGGCCGCTCACGAAATTCTCAAAGATAGTCAAAGCGCGATTTGCCAAATACTTATAAAGCGGCATGCCGCCGGAGAGCGTCTCGCGGCGACTGCGAATACGCGTCCCAAGCATCACGTCGAAATAATCATCGCCAATAAATTCCGCAAAATATTTAACCAGCTTCGGGTCATATTGATAGTCAGGATGGATCATGACAATAATATCGGCGCCGTGGCTCAAGGCCAATTTATAACAAGTCTTCTGATTGGCGCCGTAACCGCCGTTCTGATCATGCTCAAAGACAAAAAGACCGAGCTGACGCGCTAACGTCGCGGTCGCATCATGACTCTTATCATCGACTAAGATTATCTCATCGACCAAAGACGGCAAATCGCGAACGGTTCGCTCTAAAGTTTCAGCGGCGTTATAAGCCGGCAAGACGACGATAATTTTCTGGTTGTTATACATATTTACAAAATAATCCGCACATCTTTACAAAATAATCCGCACATCTCCGGCGGCGACGCCTTTCTCAAAGACAAAGAGGGGGTTGATATCTAACTCCGAGATTTCCGGGTGCTCATTAGCTAGGCGAGCCAGATCGACGAGGGCCCGAGCCAAAGCCTTCAAATCATATTTTTTCTGACCGCGCGCACCGCTTAAAATCGGATAAATTTTTAATTGAGTAATTAGGGCAAGAGCTTCTTTTATATTTAAATCGCTAACCGCTAATTTGAAGTCCTTAAAAACTTCCACATATATTCCGCCTTGGCCGATCATTAAAATCGGACCGAAAGAACGGTCGCGCTTAAAGCCCAGGATAATTTCTTGGAAATGAGCGGCCTGTTCGGCGACCACCAGGTAATTATTATTCTTGAAAGCGCTCCGGTTCTTAAATTCTAAATTTTGAGCGGCTGCCCGTAATTGCTTTTGATCGCGCAGGTTAAGGACAACGCCACCGGTATCGGTCTTATGTAAAAAATCCGGGCCGACAGTTTTCAAGACGACCGGATATTTATACTTAGATAAATCCGTCTCATGGTAACGAGCCACGCTAACAAAAGGAATCCGGTAATCTCGCAGTAAATGAAAAGAAGCTAAGTAATCAGAACTTTTAACTTGGCGCTTGGCGCGCGAGGATATGACCCGATAGGGCCGTAATTGGGACAAAGATTTTTTATAAGCGATGAGTTTCTTAAAACTTCGCACCGCTTCTTCCGGATAATCGAAGGCGGGTATACTATTTTTTGCCAATAAGGCGCGCGCCGGAGCGACTGCTTCGCCACCGACAAAACTCACCATGACTAATTTATGCGGATATTTCTTGGCCGCGGCAATAATCGCCTGAGCCGTAGCTAAGGGTTCGGTCGAGGTCTGCGGCGTTAATAAAACCAAAAGATTATTAACCTTCTTATCGGCTAACATTTTATTCAGTCCCTCCTGATAACGGGCGGCATCAGCGTCTCCCAAAAGGTCCCAGCTGCGACCGAACGGTAACCCCTGACGGCTAATTTCATCGACCGTTAAAACGGCTACGCCCCCGGCATTGGTTATTACGTATAATTCCGGTGCACCCTGATTATGCCAAGATTCTTTGCGAAAGATCAAGAGAAGATTAAATAAATCTTCTAAACTATCTAACCAAATAGCGCCCGCCCGTTCTACGCCCGCCTTAACGGCCGCCGCCGAACCGGTCAAAGATCCGGTATGGGACTTGGCTAATTCGCCGCCGGCAGCGCTGATTCCGGATTTTAAAACGGCGACCGGTTTGCGTTTAGCTAAACGCGATACTATTTCCATAAAACGCTGACCGTCTTTTATTTCCTCTAAATAGGCGGCAACAAGATCAATTCTTTTCTCGGTGCCTAAATATTCTAAAATCTTATTTTCATCTAAAACCGCTTTATTGCCGAGACTAATAAAATAACCAAAATTAAAATCTTTAACCTTTAACCAGTCTAAAGCGGCCGAACCAATCGCGCCGGACTGCGATAATAAAGCGCTGCTGCCGGTTTCCTTATCGGCTGCCGCAAAAGTCGCGTTCAATTTATGCCAAGTATTGATGAGCCCTAGGCAATTCGGACCTAAAATATTTAAATGATAATTATTGGCAATCGCCGCAATCGTTTCTTCGATCTTTTTCCCTTCTTCGCCGTTTTCCTTAAAACCGGCCGTAATAATAATGATATTTTTTATGCCCTCCCGGCCGCATCTTTCGACTTCAGCAGAAACAAATTGCGATGGAATAACTATGATCGCCAGTAGCTTAGCGCGTTCGACGTGCGGTAAATCACTAATACTGGCATAAGCGCGTAAGCCGGCAATTTTTTTCTCCTTTAAATTAATAGGATAAATATGACCCTTAAAACCGCCCGCCTTGATATTATCTAAAATTTGGCGACCAAGTTTAGTGGAATCATTGGAGGCGCCGATAACGGCCACCGCGCTAGGGTTAAAAAAATTGTTTAAAGACATAAGACAAAACGCCGCGGCGTTAAATTATTTTTTAATTAATATGAATAAAGCACAGGCCAGCCATAAAAGAAAAAGCCAATTCAGATTAAAATAAACCAAGATGATGTTAGGAAATATTATTTCTAATAAAATAAAAACTCCCGATAAAACGGCTAAAAAATAAAAAATTTCTCTTATTATCTGCTCTCTAGTCATATGATTCTTAAGCGCCGGTCAAAACCGACTTGATTTTTTGCCACCAGGTCTTCCCTCGTAAATCTAGGCTTATTTCTTCAATCGCCAGAGTTTCGGTTGTGCTCGCTTGGCCGTTTAAACCCGGAACAGAAATTAAGAAAGTATATTTTCCGTTTTCCCGATAAGCGTCCCGTAAAGAAAATTTAGCCGTAGCGGTCTTTAAGCCGTCGTCTAAAAGCGGTAGACGATAAGCGGCAATAATATATTTAATATTTTCATCAAGCGCGGAAAAATAACGATCGACTTTCTTAAAGTCCGGGTTAAAGAGGCTGGCGCGCGCCAGAGCAAAAACGCCGTTATTTTCTAAAACGATGTCGTCCTTTTTTAATCTTATTTCTTGCGGACCCGAAGCGGTTGAAAAAACGAATTGCTGATCGGTCTTATCTAAGAAAATCACTCGACCGGAGAGCTCAATATCTCCCAGACTGGCCGGATTTATCGTCTGCAACTGAATATGATCGGCGCTAGAAAATAAAGTAACAGGACCATGACTCGAAACCGGCCAAACCCGCCCGATAAAAGATAATTTGTCGGAAGAGCTAGTAATCTTAGAAATTACTATGTCCGCACTGACTCGAATATCTACTTTATAAACACCAGCTGTCTGTCCGGCACCGCGCAAAACAATATTCTTTTCTTCGATTTTGCCCCCGGCCGGATCCGGATTTTTATCGATTAGAGTTTGACTGGCGACAACTCGACTCCCGCTCATAACGCTCACTGTAATCGGATCATGGGCTTTATCTTGGTTAAGATCAGTGAAGTCAAAACTCAGACGCCAAGGCTCGTGACCCAGATAAAGATAGAATTGATGCGCGCCGCGCAAGGGCTGATCGATTACTAGAGGCTTAAGTGGTGTGTAGTCAGACGGTTTATAAGACGGCGCTAAATCATAATTATAGAGCGCGACGCAAGAAACCGGACCGCTCGGGCAATTACGGAGCTGCCCGGCTTGCAAATCCGCAAAAAATCGGGCGGGAGAATCATAGTCTTTTTCCGATTGCAGGACTAAACGAGTCTCCGTATCTTCGAGGCGAGACCAGCTAAACAGCAGCCGGTCGATAATATTATTTTGCAGCGGCCGCAGTTCATAATTTTCCGTCAGTTTATCTTTTAAGACCCCGGCTTCGATAATCGGATATTCCGTCCCGAGCTCAGAACGATATTTGATCGTTAAGATCGCCTCGTCAAAGGCACGGGGAGTAAATAAAGAGAAATAAACCGGATCGGCCCAGATCTTTAAAGACTGGTTAGTCGACTCAAGTCTCTCTCCGGGCTTAAAATCATAAATGAAGCCCTTGCCCGACCTAAGGCCGGCCGGCCATTTGCGCTCGTAGACGATATGGCCGCCTGGCACTATTTTTAAATACAAAAAAGACAAAACTAAAATCAGAATAATCAGGCTCAAAAATAAGCGCAATTTAAACACAAATTGCCATTTTGTCAACAATGGTTTAAACATATATCTTCTTATATTTTACCGTATTTTTGGCGATATAAAAAGCCCCCGGATTTTTTAAATCCGGGGGCTTTTTATAGAAAAACTGACTGCTTTTTATTTACTATAATCCATCCGCTTCTTCTTCCCCTTATAGCCGGTGCCGGACGGGATTAGGCAACCGATAATAACATTCTCTTTCAGGCCTTCGAGGTAATCGATCTTGCCGTTGACTGCGGCATCAATCAAAACACGCGAGGTCTCTTGGAACGAGGCGGCCGATAAGAAACTGTCGGTCGTTAAAGAAGCCTTGGTAATACCAAGCAATAATCTTTCCGCTTCCGCCGGTTTTTTCAAACCTTTATTGGCAGTCTCTAATACTTCCTCTTCGACGGTTTCGCCCGGTAACAGGCTAGAGTCGCCAGCCTCTTTAACAAAATAACGGGAGAACATCTGATGCGCGATAATTTCCACGTGTTTATCGTTTAACGGCTGACCTTGGGAACCATAAACGTATTGAATTTCTTTAATAATATATTTCTGAGTCGCCAGCCGACCCTTTAATTTATACAATTCACGCAAGTCTAGACTGCCTTCGGTCAGCTGTGTGCCGCGCTCGATAGCCTCCCCGTCTTTAACGAGTAACATCGTGCCTTTTAAAACGGGGAATTCTTTAACTTTTTCTATCTCCTTAGCGATACTGATGTATTTTTCCGCCAGCGCCACCGTACCGCCGCTCTTGGCCCGCACGATTTCTGCTCCGACTTTAAACAGCTCGACATTCTTAGCGACTTCTTCCCCATTCTTAACTAGGATTTTAACCTCTAACTTCTTGGTGTCTTTGGCAGTCAGGCCACCGGCTAATTTTAGCTCATTAATTTTCTCCGAAAAATAATATTTATCATGATCCTTGCCTTTGTAGTAAATGCTCAAGATCTTAGTCTGAGGATTATCGACAGATATTTCCCGTCCGTCCTTGTCTTTAATAATCTTCTGCGCGAACTCGATCTTTACGCGACCGGAGACGTCGGAAATCAAGGCTTTTTTCTTCGGGCTGCGGGCTTCGAAGATTTCTTCAACGCGCGGCAAACCTTGCGTAATATCATCTTGACCAGCGACACCACCCGTATGGAAAGTCCGCATCGTCAGCTGCGTGCCCGGTTCGCCAATAGACTGCGCGGCGATGATGCCGACGGTCGATCCCATTTTCACGGCTTTATTATAGGCCAAGTCCCAGCCATAACATTTCATACAGACTCCTTTATGCAATTTACAGCTCAAGACAGAGCGGATGCAAATATCGGTAATATCTTTAGTCTTTAACAATTTAATATTTTCTTCATCAAGCAATTGACCGGCTGCCAAAACGACCTTGCCTTTTTTGTCTTTAATATCCTTAGCTAGGTAACGACCGGATATCCGCTTGAAGAAATCTGCTCCTTCTTTTTCAACTTCAGCGCGATTGAGATCCAGGCCCTCGCTGTCGCCGCAATCTTCCTCCGAAACGATAACGTCCTGAGAAACATCAACTAAACGTCGGGTTAAATAACCGGCGTTAGCGGTACGAAGCGCCGTATCAGACAAACCTTTACGGACACCGTGCGTCGAAATAAAGTATTCCAAAACACCAAAACCTTCTTTAAAGTTTCCTTTGACCGGTAATTCAAAAATAGTACCGGAAGGCGAAGTAACCAAACCTTTCATACCCAGAATCTGAACCGGCTGTGCCCAAGAACCGCGCGCCCCGGAATCGATCATGGAGTAAACCGGCAAAATATTGATGAGCCCCTTCTTGCAAATATCAGCAATCTTATCTTTAGTATTTGTCCATTCTTCGATGACTTTAGCGTAGCGTTCGCTCTCGGTTAAAAGACCGTCCTCATACTGCTCTTGAATAAGTTCAACCTTAGCGTTGGCTGCTTCGATTAATTTATCCTTTTCCGGTAAGCTGGGCAGATCGCCGAAACCCCAGGATAAACCGGATCTGGTGATAAAGGAAAAACTCCGATTCTTTAAGCTATCGATAAATTTTACCGTTTCTTCTTCACCATAAATCCGTAAACATTCTCGGATCAAATCTTTTAATTTGCTCTTGCCGATAACATCGTTGATATAGCGTAACTTCTTGGGCAATAGAGAATTAAAAATTAAGCGACCGATAGTAGTCTTTATTCTTGCTCCGTCATATTTAACATCAATCGCTTCATGCAGGCCGATGCCACCGCTGTTATAAGCCAAAGAAGCTTCATCAGAATCATAGAAATGACGCATGTCTTCCGGTTTTTTATCGCCGAAATCCTTCTCGACCAAGGTCATATAATAAGTCCCCCAGACAATATCTTGCGCCGGAACGACGATCGGGTCGCCGGTCGCCGGCTTGAGTAAATTATGGGAAGAAAGCATCAAGGTTTCCGCCTCATGTTTTGCCTCTTTAGTCAGCGGAACATGAACAGCCATCTGGTCACCGTCAAAGTCGGCGTTAAAAGCCGTACAAACGAGGGGATGAATCTGAATTGCCTTACCTTCGATTAAGATCGGACGAAAAGCCTGAATACCCAAGCGATGGAGAGTTGGGGCGCGGTTTAAAAGCACATACGCGCCTTGAATAATTTCTTCTAAAATATCCCAGACTTCGTCGTGGCCGGCTTCGATATAACGCGAAGCGCTGCGAACATTATGAACGATTTCCCGTTTAATGAGTTGGGAAATGATAAACGGTTTGAATAATTCTAGAGCCATGGTCTTAGGCAAACCGCATTGATCTAGATTCAAGCGCGGATTGACGACAATAACCGAACGACCGGAGTAATCGACGCGCTTACCGAGTAAATTCTGACGAAAACGCCCCTGTTTACCTTTTAAAGTATCAGCTAAAGATTTCAATTGTCGTTTTTGCCCGGTTGAAGCTGTCACGGTCTTAGTATGACGGGCGCTATTATCGATTAAAGCGTCGACCGCCTCCTGCAACATTCTTTTCTCGTTACGGCAGATAACTTCCGGGGCATTGAGATCAATTAATTGCTTCAAACGATTATTACGGTTAATAATCCGACGATAAAGATCATTTAAATCAGAAGCGGCGAAACGGCCACCGTCTAAAGCGACCATCGGGCGCAAATCCGGCGGCACGACGGGCATGACGGTCATAATCATCCATTCTGGACGAATATCATTATTGCGAAAACTCTTTAATAATTTCAAACGCTTTACTAATTTTTCTTTTTTGGAATCGACGGCGCCGCTTAATTTTTCCTCCAGATTAACGATGCTGCTATTTAAGTCGATCTTAGATAATAATTTACGGACGGCTTCAGCGCCGATCGAAGCTTCAAAAATATGGCCGAATTTTTTACTGAGTTCTTGATATTGCTGTTCCGATAAGATAAGCAGCGGTTTTAATTCTTTAAGTTCTTTCTGGACGGTTCCGAAGTCCTCTTCCAAACGGGCGAGGCGTTCCGCTTTTAGTTTGGCAGCTTCTTTAACTTCCGGGCTATTTTCCTGTTCCGCGCCGGTCGCTTCCTTAATCTTCTTCAAAGAAACATTATATTCATTATCAATATTTTTTATCTTGGATTTATATTCGGCTTTAACCTGATCGATAGTCGCTTGCTTTAAATTTTCGTCGACTTCAGTCACGATAAAACTGGCGTAATAGATAACTTTTTCTAAAGACTGAATGCCGAGATTAAGCAATAAGCCGATCTTCGACGACAGGCCGCGCAAGAACCAGATATGAGAAACCGGGACTTGCAGGCTGATATGGCCCAAGCGTTCGCGGCGGACGATACTGCGCGTCACTTCGACGCCGCATTTATCGCAGACAATCCCTTTATAACGGATTTTCTTATACTTGCCGCAAGCGCATTCCCAGTCCTTAGTCGGACCAAAAATTTTTTCGCAGAATAAACCGTCTTTTTCCGGCTTTTGCGTCCGGTAATTAATAGTTTCCGGTCGCGTTACTTCGCCGTGCGACCAATCCAAGATTTCCTCCGGACTGGCGAGGCGTAAGCGGATGGCGGCAAAATCGCTGGTTTTTATCGGATTTAACATATATTATGCGTAATTTTATAATAATTAATCCTCATCCTTGGCGTTCTCATCTAAAACCGCCACGATTTCCGGCTGCTCCTGAATAATGTTTTCATCCTGTTGCAGCTCTTCGTCGATTTCCGTCACTACTTCCGAGGCCGGTCGGCCGCCGACACTATCTAAAAGCTCGACGTTCAAACCCAAACCTTTAAGCTCTCGGATAAGGACATTAAACGACTCCGGCACATTTAATTTCTCGATCTCTTCGCCTTTGATGATCGCTTCGTAAGCTTTGCTTCGCCCCGGAACATCGTCGGATTTAATCGTCAGCATTTCTTGTAAAGTATGCGCCGCGCCATAACCTTCAAGAGCCCAAACTTCCATTTCTCCGAATCTCTGTCCGCCGAATTGCGCCTTACCGCCGAGAGGTTGCTGCGTAATTAAGGAGTAAGGACCGATCGAGCGCTGATGAATCTTATCTTCAACCATGTGATTCAATTTCAAAACATATTTATAACCGACAGTAATCTTATGATCATAAGATGCACCGGTCTTACCGTCGTAGAGAGTAACCTTACCGTCTTCAGATAACCCCGCCGCTTTTAATTCGCTCTTGATCTGCGCCTCGGTGATACCGTTCAACGCCGGAGTTACGACCTTGTAGCCTAGTTTCTTGGCGGCAAAACCCATATGAGTTTCCAGAAGCTGGCCGAGATTCATACGGGAAATAATGCCGAGCGGAGACAGAATAACGTCAATCGGCGTACCGTCGGCCATATAAGGCATATCCTCGATCGGCACGACCTGGGAAATAACGCCTTTATTGCCGTGGCGGCCGGACATCTTATCGCCGACTTGAATCTTACGCAGATTAGCGACGGCGACCTGAATAGATTTTAAAACTCCGGCAGATAATTTATCGCCCTGTTCGCGAGAGAAGATTTTAATATCAACGACCTTACCGTGTTCACCGTGTTCCAAATATAATGAAGAGTCCCGAACGTCTTTTGCTTTTTCGCCGAAAATAGCGCGTAATAATTTTTCTTCAGCCGATAAAGTCGTTTCTCCTTTCGGCGTAATCTTACCGACTAAAATATCACCCGAAGAAACTTCCGCGCCGATCGAAATAATACCCTCTTCGTCAAGATTCTTTAATTTTTCTTCACTGATATTAGGAATGTCATTAGTAATAACTTCCGGACCGAGCTTAGTATCGCGCACATCAATCGTATAATTTTCAATATGAATAGAGGAATAAATATCTTCTTTAACGAGACGTTCGGAAATAATAACGGCGTCTTCATAGTTGAATCCTTCCCAGGTCATAAAAGCGACCAAGACATTACGGCCTAAGGATAATTCCCCGTTATCAATCGCGGGGCCATCCGATAATATCTCACCTTTCTTAACTTTCTGGCCGACTTCGACAACCGGATGCTGATTAATACAGGTCGAAGAATTAGAACGCAAAAATTTATTTAAATGATAAGTGGTCACTTGGCCCTTCTTATCGGTTAGTTCAATCAAGCCGGCGTCCATTTTAGTGATCACGCCGTCATCTTTAGCAATAGCGACATGGCCGCTATCGCGCGCCGCTTTTCCTTCGACGCCGGTACCAACAATCGGTGCTTCACTCTTAATCAGAGGCACGGCCTGACGTTGCATGTTGGTGCCCATTAAAGACCGCTGCCCATCGTTATGTTCCATGAACGGAATGAGTGAAGTGGCAATAGAAATGATCTGATTAGCGGCTAAGCCGACGAAATCGATTTTGTCTACTTCCACTAATCCCGGTTGGCCATTCTTTCTCACTTCAAATTTATTGACGATAAAATATCCGTCCTTATCGGTCGGAATAGTCGCGTCAACCGTTATATATTTTTCTTCTTCAAAGGCGTCGAGATAAACTATTTCGTCGGTCACCCTGGTCCCTTTCTTGTCATGAGCGGTTTTACGATACGGGGTTTCTAAAAAGCCGTAACTATTCAAATAAGCATAGCTCGCTAAATGACCGACGAGACCGATATTCGGGCCTTCCGGCGTAGCAATCGGGCAAATGCGGCCGTAGTGAGTCGTATGGACATCACGAACATCGAAACCGGCACGCTCCCGCGTCAAACCGCCCGGACCCATCGCCGACAAACGGCGCTTATGCTCTAATTCCGCGAGCGGATTAGTCTGATCCATGAATTGCGATAATTGCGAAGACATGAAAAACTCCCGCATGACGCCAATCACTGGCCGGGCGTTAACGAGTTTAGACGGCGTTAAAGACGCCACGTCGGAAGTCGACATGCGATCTTTAATGATGCGTTCCATGCGTGCCAAACCGACGCGGAAACGATTCTGGATCAAGCCGCCGACCGCCCGAATACGACGATTGCCGAGATGGTCGATATCGTCTTCAGCTTCTTTAGTAATATTCAAACGAATAACTTCTTTAACGATCGCGACCAGGTCTTCTTTCCGTAAAATCCGATTTTCTTTCTTATTGGCCGGCAGATCAAGATTAAAACGACGATTTAATTTATACCGTCCGACACGACCGAAGTCATAACGGTCAAAACGGAAAAACATGGAATGGATCAATTGCCGCGCGTTATCAACTGAAGCTAAATCACCCGGACGGATACGGCGATAGACTTCCTGCAGACCCTCCGCTTCGTTCTTCGCAGCATCTTTTTCTAAAGTTGCTTCTAAAAACGTTTTTTCGTCCTTACTCTTGACTAAATCGACGTCGGCAAATAATTTAGTCAATTCTTCGTCATTGCCATAACCAAAAGCGCGCAAAAGCGAAGTAATCGCTACTTTACGCTTACGATCAATACGGACCCAAATTACTTTATTAGAATCTGTTTCGATCTCTAGCCAGGCGCCACGATTAGGAATAACTTTCGCGCCGTAACATTTTCTCCCTTTAATAAATTCGGCGGTGAACATTACACCGGCCGATCGGATAAGCTGCGAGACGACAACTCTTTCAATGCCGTTGATAATAAAGGTGCCTTTCTCCGTCATGAGCGGGAAATCACCAAGAAATACCTCTTGATTAAGTGAGCGGCCGCTTTTTTTATTGATCAGCCGCATTTTGACGCGTAGCGGCGCCTCATAGGTAATATTTTTCTCGCGACTTTCCACTTCCGAAAACTTCGGTTCATCTAAATAATAATCTTCAAAATATAACTCCAAGTTGCGACCAATGAAATCGGTCACCGGATTGATTTCATCAAAAAGCTCGGCTAAACCTTCTTTAAGAAACCATTTATAACTGTCCGTCTGGATCTCTATTAAGTCGGGTATGGGCATGATCGCGTTCAACTCCGAAAATGATTTTCGTTTAGAC
>Ga0172372_10005517_pt1 | contig 17591 bp, 11 predicted proteins | sample LakKiv5m_2_FD_114544 | JGI IMG/M metagenome (GOLD analysis project Ga0172372, IMG submission 114544) | Freshwater microbial communities from Kabuno Bay, South-Kivu, Congo - kab_092012_9.5m | ecosystem: Environmental > Aquatic > Freshwater > Lake | place: Democratic Republic of the Congo...
CGTCCATGGCTTGGCTCCTTAGGGGATTGTTCTGATAAGCAGATCCTAATGACCAAGCCATTTCCATTGGAAGAGCAGATCATTCCCCTAGCGCACCTGGAATGATGTGGAGCTATTTAGGAAAATTGAGCTTGAGAATGTCGGTAAGCCACCGGAACAGATGGCCAAAGTGCCGGTAGATCCAGAGGAAAAACCGGGTATCGATTTCACTCGGTTCTATCGCGAGCTAGAAACACCCTATTTCAATCCATACGATCTCCCTTTGGTCCTTCAAGACCGAGTCATTGATCCTCAAACTGGCCAGATTCTCTACGACAGCGATGGACACAACGGTTACATCGGCAATACCCAGTTGATCAACGGAGTGCCATGGCCCGTGATTGAGGTCAAGCGACGCAAATACCGATTGCGACTGCTCGACGGATCCAATGCGAGAATCTATCGTTTGCGGTTTTTGGATTCCGATACCTTGGGATTGCATCCCACGGGTAGACCCGATGGATCGATTGAGCCGAATCGCATTCCCGAGCAACGGCTCGAGGGAGACTCGATGGAGTTCTACAGGATCGGCAAAGACAGTTGGTTATGGCCGACTCCTCAGAAAAGAAAATCCTTGCTATTGAACATGGCCAACCGGGCGGATTTGGTTGTCGATTTCAAGGCGTGGTACGAAATTGCGAAACGTGCAGGACGGCTAACTGCCGAGGGGAATGCCGAGTTCTACATGGTCAATACCATGCCCCAGTTCGATGGTCGTGGTCCTAAAGGGAAGCTGGCCGAGGATGCCGGTGATCCCAATGTGTTTCCACTTCCTTTTGAACTGGACCCACAGAATCCTGTGGTGCAACAAATGGCCGCAAACGGTGTAATTCCTCCAGCATTCTTTGGGGATGGCCCGGTGGCTAGATTGCGAGAACTCGATCAACCCATCGCGCTGGTCAAATTCGTGATCACTCCCGATGTAGGCGAAGGACCAGATGCCACCATCGATGAAAAGACGATTTTGCGTCCTAGGCATGCCATTGAGGACCAGGACGTCATGGCCGTCCGAGAATTCGTTTTCGAGCGGGGCAAGGGTGCTTGGATGATCAATAGCCGCTTCTATGACCCAACCATTAGCAACGGCAGTGCGATCATCGGAATCAAGGGGCAGAACTTTCAAGTGCCCTCGGGGCAACCAAGCGACCAACCACAGATCAAACCTTCTCTTAGTTATGCAGAGGAATGGATATTCACCAACGGTGGAGGTGGATGGTGGCATCCTATACACGTTCACCTGGAAGGCCATCAGTTAGTAGGTTATGAGAAGGACTTTGAAGCAGATGGTCTGGTGGGTGCCGACGGGATACTGGGTGCTCAGGCTCAAGCGCAAATGGCAGGACTACCATCCTGGAACCAACTCGTAGGGACTTATGGTTTCGACCGATGGATCGTCGCTAGCCCCAATGCGAATCCGACATTAATCGACCTCCGAGACACGCTCCAGGGAATCCGTAATCTTTCTGAGTTGATCGCAAAACAAGATGCTTTCAAGCTTTGGATGGAGTCCTCTGCCATTGCCATGACCCCAGATCAGAAGGCCTTTTTGGATACAAAATGGAGCGTCCAAAGGCATCCAGAAGTCCTTCGTTGGTTTGATTCCTTCTCAGAAGAGAGCCAAGCACGGATGGGCCGCTGGTCCTTGGAACAGTTTTACGTGGATGAACTAACAAAGGATCCCAAGTTCCGAATCCTGCTGGATCGACCAGGCAGCGGAGCCGCCTTGTTCGATATCATCACAGCGAAATTTGCAAATCGAACCATCGGACTCCCAGCGGCAGCCAAAGCCGTCCTTGATGGTTTAGGAAAGCTCAAGTTGCAATGGGCTGGTGATATTGTGGGCAATCACGATACTCAAGCCTTGGGTCCCAATACCGTGGCTCGCATTCGGATGCGATTTAGGACATGGAGTGGGCCATTGGTCTTCCATTGTCACAACGTGGAACATGAAGACATGCGGATGATGGTTAATTTTGAACCCACCATGAGTGGACGTGTGGATGAGTTGAATCAGCATGACCCGAATGTCGATCCTGCTCCGAGAACGCACGGACAAGATGTAACGGACTTGCTCACCAATCCCAGCGCAATCGGCGAGATGCCTTGGGAAGCCATCGACGGGTTCCCAAGCTACCGCTGGGAGGAAAAGCCGGTTCCAGGTACCGACGTAAATAAGGCAAGAGATCCACTTATTCCGGCTCGTCGCCCCAGTAAAACCGATAAGCCATAACTCAACACACTCCCGATCGATTCGTCTTTCGAGGGGAGTCTCTAGCCTACCGACAATCCTAGCCTCAAACGGGGTTTTTTTATATGACAAAACCATTTTACTGGAATAGTGGCGATGCGAATGCGACGATCAAGCCCAAGAGATCGGATCTTTTTGCGAACGTCGAAGTGACCAACCAATTCGGAAGTACTTTTCGGTTCCGCGAGGACTTGGTTCGTGGCAAAGCGGTGGTCATCAATACGATGTACACCGTGTGTCGTGGAAGCTGCCCGGGAACAAGCGAAACGATCGCTCGATTGCGTCAGCCTTTGAGCAAGCTGCTGGGAAAACGAGTGACGATACTCTCGTTATCGATCGATCCAGCGGTCGATACTCCCCGGGCGTTATTGGACTATGCCGACAATTACGGGGCGGGCCAAGCCGCAGACTCGAGAACTTGCGACTGGTACTTTTTGAGCGCCAGTGTCCCAGATACCGAGACCTTGCGACGCAGCCTTGGGTTCTATGATCTGGATGCAAAGGTTGACCAGGACATCTCGCGTCACGCATCATTTCTTCTATTTGGAAACGACAATCAAGACCGCTGGTCAACATCTCCTACGAACATTCGCGATGGATTGATTTTTGAACCACTCCGACGAATCCTAGGCACCAGTGTGCATGAACGATTCGGGCTTCCTCATCCAGCAAACCAACTTGGCAAACAATCATGAATAAGCGTGTAAATACTTTCAAAAACCGTCCGCTTGGCTGGATTCTTAGCAGTCTGGTTGGGTATCTGAGTTTTTGTTCTCAGGCTCTGCTGGGCCAATATCAATTTCCCGAACCCAATCAGGCCAAATCGGGGCCATTGGCTGCTCGTGAGGTCGAGGAGTCAGCGCATTTGGTTGGACACGAGAACCCATTGATCCTCAAGCGAATTGAAGACGCGCTTCAGGAATGGGATCCTCGTTTTTTGGATAGTCCGTATATCAAGCGAATCTACACCGACGAAGGCAAACGCTTTGCCCTTCGTCGTCCAGATCTGGCTGAGTTTGTCACCGATGTGGATGAAGCTGTCGCGCTTGGGAAAGCGCTCTTTTGGGACATGCAGCTTGGGAGCGACTACGGTCGCACTTCAGCCGACGGAAAAACCTTAGGGACTGCGTGCGCTTCGTGCCACTACCGATTCGGTGCCGACGCCAGAGATAAAAACACCTTCGCTATCGCTTACCAAGCGTGGGACAAGTTTGTCATCGGACGAGATATTCCTCCTGCGAAAGATGAAGAAGGTCCAGCCGATCCGTTCACTCAGCGTCAATTGCCATTTACTCCCGATGGTGAGAATGCCATTGAAGCCAAACGGTTCAACAAATGGGGACTAGGTCTGTTGCAACATGAGCTTGTGGGGTCTCAAGGGATCCAAAAGCGTTTGTTCACTGGATTTGGTGACCAAGGAGTCGAGTCCTATCAAGCGATCGGACGCGCTGCTTGGGGATACTTGGCGCACAACATGTTTGGTGAAGGCGAAAAGGCGACTCGGCAAGTCACGCGTCGCAATTCCCCATCGGTTATTAACTCAGTTTTCAACGACCGTCAGTTCCACGATGGCAGAGCGGAATCCACGTTCAATGGTTTTTCCATCTTCGGAGATTTTGACAAGCGTATTATTTTGAAGAAAGCGATGCTCGATCCGAATGGAAAGCTACTTTCGTACCATCCTGTTTCGGTCGCATTGGTCAATGCATCGTTGGCCTCCCAAGCCGTCGGGCCGGTGGTCAACGATGTAGAAATGTCCTATACCGGACGCACGTTCCACGACATCGCTATGCGATTGCTATGCGCACAACCTCTTGCTTCCCAAGTTACCGATACGACCGATAGTTTGCTGCGCCGCTACGTTCGCCAAGAGATTATTCAAAAGCCGGACGAAGCTGCCTGCTGCACGACCATGCCAGGACTTTATGACCCGAGCCGACCGGGCAACCCCTTGACTTACCGAGATTGGATCAAAAAGGCATTCCGTAAGGAGTGGTGGGAAAACTCACGCCCCTTGACTCAAGAGCCATCCTTGGTCAGCCGTTTGGAGAATGCGAAAACGCATTTTCGAAAGGTTCTTGCGACAGTTCCGTTCAAGGAGCAAGAGCTCTTGGTCATCAAGCAAATGATCGAGAACCAGGATTTAAGATACCCCGCTGAGCGAATACTCCTTGAATTGGAGACATTCACTAAGAATCAACCGGAGTCGATCGAAGCGAAGTCCAAAGAGTTTATCGAACTGTTGCATGCCGCCCAGGAGTGGGCTGGTATCGAGGGAGAAATCTTGCCCCTTCGCACGGCGGTCTACGATCTGGACGAACTCAGGCACCACCGGCTGAATCTCGACGAGCAACTAGCATCCAGGCCAATATGCGGCCAAGAGGGTGGGATGCTTCCTCAGGATGATTTGATGGTGAACAATTTCAGCCTTTACTTTGGAATCGCGGTCATGCTGTATGAATCGACGCTGATCTCCAACGAATCTCCTTTCGATCAAATGCTTCGAGGAAATCCCGCTGGTGTCGAAGATGTCTGGCAACAGAGCGCTGCGAATTCAGGGGTGATTCGGTTCGAACCCCAACCCGGGACCGATCGCCCGAAGGTGGTTCCAGAAGAGCCCAACTCCGATGAAGTGGTCCGTAAGGTGAAACTCGATAAGTTCCCGACCCTCAATGCTCCTCCTGTCCTTGATGCGACTGGGATGTTTCAACGCGGGCTCAGAGTCTTCGTTCGCAATTGTGCCGAGTGCCATGAGCCGCCATTCTTTACCAGCGCAACGAACCTGGAACTAGCACCCGAGCTTCCCGACCCCATCGCGAAAATCCACTCCTACACGCTGGTCCGAAACGCCTTCGCCGATGCTTTCAAAGAGCGCATGATTGTCAATGGAGTACCACCTGGAGTAGGAGTTAACGACGCGGTTCGACCCTTGCTTGGCAATCGACGATTCTTCTTTGACCAAGAGCGCATTCCCGAGATTGAAGCCTTGGTGGGGCCTCTGATGATCGAGCTTATGGGAATCCCGATCAAGCGTCCAACAGCGATTGTTCCTGTGACAGTCTTGCCCGGAGCAGGATTACCAGATCGAGATCCGATGATCACTTGGCTGGGAACGCGACCACCACTGGAGTTTGCATCGAGTACCCAACCAGGGCAAGATCCGGTCGATCCTTATGCTTTCTATGATTTGGGATATTACAATTTGGGGGTCTCGGAACCTCGATACGACTGGGGTGTGTGGGCCTATTCGGGCTCCGAAGACTCGATCTCGTTTGCACAAGTTCAGCAAACCCTGGAAACAACCCCCAAGGAGACTTTGCAGGCGGCGGGGCTTTCGCGCGAGACCATCGACTCATTGAATCAGCTGATTCGAGATCAGAAGGACGCTCAATCGGATCAGGAAAAAGCCCCCGGAGCCACGTCGCTTCCTAGCCTGGGGACCGCCTACCGCATGCCGAAACTTAAACGGGGCAGGGATACGGCTGTCATTGACCAAGAGAAGAACAAGGAGATACTTCAGACGATTGCGGGGGCTCCTGCGAACATTCGAGCCAACGCTCAGGATCTGTTGCAATACCTAACCACTCGCGGTGTCGACCATAGCGCAAATCGAGCCTTCTTGGACTACGCCCGATTCGGTAACCGAAAAGACATTCATTTCTTTAAGAGGGCGCGCCGGATGGTCATGAGCGAGGAAACTTGGGGGCATCGTAAGCCGTTCATCTCAGACAATGAGCTGATGGGTTGGGGCTCTTTCAAAACACCATCGCTTCGCAACATCGCATTGACCGAGCCTTACATGCACAACGGGCGTTTCGTATCGCTTCGGCAAGTCCTGGATTTCTACAGTTTCGATAATCCTGATTTGATTCCGGCGGATCAGATTTACAATCCCGATCTGCATCCAGACATGGGGCGATTGCCGCTAAACGATGACGGGGTGATCGCAGGAGGCGATGGAGGCAAGATCAATCTGGTGCAAATCCAAGACGCCGAGTCGCTGCTGTTCTTTCTGCTGTGCTTGACCGACCCAAGAGTGCAGTACGAAAGAGCACCGTTTGATCACCCGTCGATCACAGTTGTCAATGGATTCAGCAACGCGAACCCCGAATCGGAATTCGCCTTCGAAGTCTCGGCGGTGGGAGCATCCGGGCATCAAGATCGCCCGGCTCAGTTCCCAAGCTCAAAATGAGTGATGGGACACACGGCAGGCCTATTCCGCAGTGCCAAGCAACCGCAAGCAGGTAGCTTACAAGCGGAAATGGGAGGGCCAGTAGATAGGTGGCTCTGCATCGATATTCAACCGATCTTTGGTCGTCGGGTGATCGAATTCCAACCGACCACAATGAAGCGCGATGCCTTGCGGGAAATTGTCAACAGACCCGTAAATCCGATCTCCTAAAATGGGATTGCCCATCGCAGCTAGCTGACAGCGGATCTGATGTTTACGGCCCGTAATAAGACGAACCTTCAGCAAAGAACAGCCTTGAGAGCAACTGAGTACTTGATACTCGAGGATCGCTAGTTGACCTTCCGGATGATCTGCTTGGCATACCCTAGTGATCGTATCGCTTGGTCGGCGTAAGAGGGTTTGCTCAAGCCTACCTGAGACCGAAAGCGGATTGCCCGAGACGATGGCCCTGTACTCTTTGTCCACCGCTTGGTTTCGAAACTGCTCAGAGAGTCTTGCGGCGCACTTGCTGGTCCTAGCAAAAGGTACCGCACCGGTCACGGGTGAATCAAGCCTACTGACGACCCCCAAATAGACATTGCCCGGCTTATGATATTTACTCTTGATATACATTCGAGCCGACTCAAGCAGACTTCTTTGATCGGTCGATGCACCCTGGACAATCCAGTCGGCCGGCTTGTTCAAAACAAGCAGATGATTGTCTTCGTATAGGATTTGCGAGGCGTGCACGCTGGATATCGATCTGTTTCTAGGGTGACATCTGTCTGTCAGGTCTCATGAAAGAGCTTGAGCTTGAGCACAAGCTTACGATTCCTGACAACCTGACGGATGATCTATTCTAAACCAAAGTTCTTCCACACAAAGGCCAGTGTATCGGCTGCAGTATCGATCAGTTTGGATACCGGAGTTCCCGCACCATGGCCCGCACTGGTTTCGATCCGTATCAATGTGGGCCGAGTTCCGCTTTGGCAACTCTGCAACCTCGCGGCGAACTTGTAAGAATGACCGGGGACGACTCGATCATCATGGTCCCCGGTTGTGATCAAAGTCGCCGGATACCGTCTCCCGGGCTTAGGCCCATGAAGGGGGGAGTACTTTAGCAGATTCGCAGATTGCTCGGGATTTTCCGAACTCCCAAATTCGCTGACCCAAGCCCAACCGATGGTGAATTTATGGAATCGGAGCATGTCCATGACTCCAACGGCAGGTAGCGCGACGGCAAATAGGTCTGGCCTTTGAACCATCGTCGCCCCGACCAACAATCCGCCGTTGCTGCGTCCTGAAATCGCAAGTTTCGAACTATTCGTGTAGTTCTCGCGGAGCAGGTACTCCGCTGCGGAAATGAAGTCATCAAAGACCGCTTGTTTCTTGTCGAGCATCCCCAACTCGTGCCAGTCCCTACCGTACTCCCCTCCACCTCGAAGATTGGCAACTGCATACATACCTCCCCGCTCCATCCAAGCCAGATTGGCTGGAGAAAAAGTCGGTGTGATGATACTCGTGGCGTCTTTGAGATAGTGGATCAAGAGCTTATCGCCAAGCAAACTCGAACCTTCGATCGACTCGTTGGACTGGGGTACAATCGTTTGCCAACTCTCTTTGCTAGGCATCTGTAGATCGATCGCAACAATACGATGCTTAGGGGCCGATTCATCAGTCTCTAAATAGAACCGCGATGAATCATTCCCTAAGAACTGCCAGTCGGCGGTGAAATCACTCACAAGTTCGACGACATCGGAACGGGTTGGAATTTTTCCATCGAGGATCGGAGCGTAGAACAGCAAATTTTTCTTTTCCGTGCCACGCCAGACCGAGATGATCAGGAACTTGCCATCGTCGGAAACCGATCCGCCAAATCCCCATTCTTTCTGGTCTGGCCGATCATAAACTAGGATGTCTTGAGTCTGCTGGGTACCGATGCGGTGATAATACAGTTTCTGATAGTAATTGATCCCGGTGAACTCGTTTTCCGTGGGTTCGTCATATCGACTATAGAAGAACCCCGCGTTGTCGCTTGTCCATGCTACCGAGCTGAATTTGACCCATCGGATGGTGTCAGGCAAATCGTTTCCGGTCTGCACTTGGCGGACTCGCCAAATATTCCAATCGCTACCCGACTGCGCGACGCCATAGGCTAGCAACGACCCGTCATCGCTGGGGACATAACCGCTCAGGGCCACTGTTCCGTCGTTGCTGAGCAAGTTTGGGTCCAAGACCAGTTTTTGTTGGGCAAGGCCTGATGGGTCGAGCGTTTTTGCGGTGTAGAGGACGTTTTGGTTTTGAAGGCCGTTGTTGTAAGTGTAGAAATAAACATCGCCGTATTGTCGAGGAAGTCCGAAGCGTTCAAAGTTCCAGAGTTTCGTCAAACGCTCTTTAAACCGACTGCGGGCCGGTATCCTTTCAAGATAATCGAAGGTCACTTGATTCTGCTGAGTTACCCACGATTTGGTATCTTGAGAGTCTAGGTCTTCTAACCAACGAAACGGGTCGCTGATCTTGGTACCATGGTAATCATCGATCTGATCGACGACCTTGGATGTTGGATAAGCGATCGTCATCGCTGGGTCTTGAGCCAGCGCAAGTATCGATTGGTGCAAGTTCAGGAGAAAAAGTGACGCGTAAATACCGAGCGTAAGTGATCGATTGTGAATCATTTCAAGTGCTTTGATGGGATGTAAGTTGGATTGCCAGCGATATGCCTTCTTGGAATCGGCCAGTTTGTTCGCAAGGGAAAACATTGTACCCGATCGTTTGGGGCGAGTTTTTAAAGATCGGAAATCTGTGCGCCGTGCCGCTTTTAATAAGTCACCGGAATTCCACAGCAACCCGGATGTGCTAAGATATCGCGCGCAAAGGACCCATTGGCTTTGAGGACTTTCTTCGAAGACTATTTGGAGTTCGAGTACCGCGATGCTGGGTACGAGAACCTTGTGCATTCCCTAAAATGGTTCTCCAGGAATTATTGAGGGTAAAACATGAGAAGTTTTGGCCCCGGTGACTTCGTGCTCGTGCTCAGTGAAACGGTGCTCGTGATCGTAATCGAAAAGCAACTGTGGCTAACGAATTGGGTTTTGGACCCTTGCGGAATGTTCAATAGTCTGTTGGCCCAAACTCTGTCGGAAGGGCTTCGAGTAAGCACGAGCACGAGCACGAAGATTGCCAGTAGCATCTACTCCTAGCCACAATAATTCCTGACGAGCCCCTAAAATCAATTTCCAAGAGCCTACTTTTCTCCCTCGTACTGATACTTTGTTATGGGCATCTCCATCGATCCAATCCAGTTGCTCCAAGACTTAGTTCGCATCAACAGCGTCAATGCGTTTTATCCCGAAGGACCCGGCGAAGCGGCGGTGGCGGACTTCGTCGAAGCCTTCTGGAAATCGCACGGTATCAAGACCTGGCGGCAGTCGGTTCTCCCGGGTAGAGATAACGTGATTGCCGAATTGCCGGGAATCTCTGTTGAGAGAAGACTTTTATTGGAAGCCCATACCGACACCGTTTCGGTATCTGGGATGACGATCCCACCCTTTGAGCCCACGATCCGAGATGGAAAGCTTTTCGGCAGAGGTTCCTGCGATACCAAAGCGGGACTGGCCTGCATGATGGCCGCTGTCGCTTGGGCCAAACAGCAGGGAATTCAACCCAAGAGCTCCATTTGGATGGCCAGTGTGATCGATGAAGAATTTTCTTGCAAAGGTGTCCTTGCCTTATGCGAAACGCTTCGGGCATCTGCAGCCATCGTCGCCGAACCAACCGAACTTAAGACGGTGATTGCAAGCAAAGGGGTTCTCCGCTGGCGAATTACAGCCAAAGGCAAGCAGGCTCATAGTTCGAAAGTCCATCTGGGTGTAAACGCTATCGAGCACATGGCTCACTTGATCGCTGCGTTGGAAAACTACCATCGGTCGCTTGCCTCGATAACACACCCTTTGCTAGGCTGCGCCACCGGAAACATCGGCTTGATCGAAGGAGGCGTGCAAGTCAATTTTGTCCCGGACCATTGTTCGATACAAATCGATCGCCGATTGCTTCCTCAGGAAAAGGTAGATCAGGTTTTGGCTGGTTACCAGCGAATTTTGGATGAAGTGGCGTCGAGGGTGCCGAATTCCAACTTTCAGATGGAAACGCCGATGCTTTACGATGCTGGTTTGGAAACACCGTCCGATGCATCGATTGCACAACTCTCGTGCTCTGTGCTTCAAGAAATGGGGTATGATGATCGGGTCGAGGGGGTCGCTTATGGATCCGACGGAACCCACATACGGGCTTTGGGAATCGAAACGATCATCTTCGGACCAGGCAGCATCGACCAAGCTCACACCGAGTGCGAGTTTGTGGATGTGTGTCAAGTTCAAGCAGCCTACGAGTACTACAAGCGAATGATTCAGGAGTTTTAACGATGAGCCAGCAAGACAACCAATTGAGTCGGCGTCGCTTGCTTTCCACTAGCGGGGCTTTTGCTCTGAGCGCGATCGCAGCACCAAACTTAGATTGCCCTCAGGCAAAGGCCCTGGAGCCACAGCAGTCGCAATCTGGATTTATCGATGCGCATGTCCATGTTTGGCCAAAGTTTACAACGGATTATCCACTGGATTCGAAATACACCCAAGCGGATATGGTTCCAGAGTCCTTCACTCCCGAAACGATCCTCAAGCTTTGCGAGCAGGAGTTTGTCCGAAGGGTTCTGCTCATTCAGATGAGCTTCTTCGGCTTTGACAACAGATACATGCTCGATTGCATCCAGAAGCGCCCTAAGCAGTTCCGAGGAGTTGCAATCATCGACCATGATGCTCCAAACGTTGCTGAAACGATGACCGAGTTGAAGGATCGCGGAGTTCGAGGCTTTCGTCTTTATGCCAACGCGGCCAACGCGGCGACTTGGGACTCAAACCCCGGTATCGATACCATGTTCCAGACGGCGGCAAAAACAAGGCAAGCGATCTGTTTGTTGGCCGACCCGGAAGTGCTTCCAACCATCGATGCTATGGCGACCAAGTACCCAAGCACCAGGATCGTCATCGACCATTTTTCTCGGATTGGAATGCGAGGGCCCGTGGACCCTAAAGAACTCGACCAACTGTGCGGGTTAGCTCGGCATCGTAAGGTCTTTGTCAAGACATCGGCCTTCTATGCGCTGGGAGCCAAGAAAGCACCTTACTTGGATCTATTGCCATTGATCAAGCGATTGCGTGATGCGTTCAGTGCCAATCGACTCATGTGGGGAAGCGATTGCCCGTATCAGGTTCAAGGCGAACACTCCTACAAAGCGTCGCTTGCGCTGATCGCAACGCAAGCCAATTTTTTGAGCGAGATCGAGATCAAGGCGATCTTGGGTAGGACCTCAGATGAACTGTTCTTTCAGGACTAATCTTTCCGGATTAATCCAGCGGCGAGGCAATACGAACTTGCCGCTAAATTTTCGTGAAGACATTTTTAGCCAACGTTCCAGTGCTGTCGGAAAAAGCCGCTTGCTCGATCTTCATCGAATGCAAAATACTCAAGTAGAGGTTGCTCATTCGATTCTCCCCCTCGCGCCAATACTTGCCATGCTCGAGTCCCATGTTTCGGCCACCTGCAATGAGGGTGGGTAAGTTTTTTGGCCAGTGAGTTGTGCTGGCTCCGCTTCCAAAAAGCACAATCGTATTGTCAAAAACGCTTCCTTGGTGATCTTGGTAATTGGTCAATCGACCGATGAAGTGCGCGATTTGCTCACTGAGGAAACGATCGTACTTGGCAAACTGCAGTTGCCCATCTTTGTCTCCCGCATGGGAGAGGTTGTGGTGGGTTCTGCTGAGCCCTAGCTTAAGCGGGAATGTATCGCTGATTCCCATCCCATCCTCGCGGTTGAGCATGAACGCCACCGAGCGAGTGATGTCGGCATCGAAAGCCAAAGCGATCAGATCAAACATATTGCGATAGTATTCGGCAGGTTCACCTTCGGGGCTCGCATCGAGATTCAAACCGCTGTAGTCCTGCTGCTTGATCGGAATATCAATCCATTTTTCCGATGCGATCAGCCTGGATTCGATCTCGTTGAGGGAGGCTAAATATTGGTCCATTCGGTTGCGGTCGGACTGCCCGAGCTGTTTGTTGAAGGAGTTTGCGCTTTCGAGGACCGCATCGACAAGTTTCATCCTTGATTTGAGGCGTTGTCTCTGGCTCTCGAGCGAGGTACGATCGGCACGGAAGAGTCGATCGAAAACGCGGCGTGGATGGCTTTCGGCCGGAACGGGTCTGCCTTGGATATCGTAAGAGATCGTACCGGTTCGGGAGAGAAACCCTACTCCCGCATCGATCGAAAGGACAAGCGACGGCTGCCGGCAGTGCTGCTTGGTGTGCTGCGCAATGATTTGATCAAGGCCTACCGAGTTGAACGTCCCGGGCTTGGGGTTATGAAGCGGTGCACCGGTCAGCCACATGTCTGAGCAGACATGCGGGTCGGCTTTGGTACCGTTTTCATGGTACAGACCACCAAAGAAACTGATTTGATCTTGAAACGGTTTGAGCGGTTCTGTGGATTTTCCCAACTCAAACCGACCCTCGACCTCCTTGGTCGGGAACCAACTCCACTGGTCAATCCCATGCTCAGGTTTGGGCAGCGACATGCCATTGGCAGTGTACAATGCGCAAAAGCGTCGAGGCGTGCTTTCGACGATCTGCTTGCCCATCGCTTCAAGAACCGGTAAGGCTAGAGATGTGCCAGCCAACCCTTGAAGTACGGCTCTTCGGTCTAATTTCATCGACAGTGCCATGTCCAACCCTTTGATCCGCGAAACGGGGAAGCGGTATAAAAATCTACATTGTTCCAAGTCTTATTTTTTATCGAACAGATCGCTGTGAATAATCCAGCGAACCATGTCGCCAACCCGATAACCGGATGGTTCAAGCTGCTTGATGTTGTCGCGAATCCATTGGGTTTCATTGTAAGTCAGAGCGCGGCCCGATGCATAGATCGCTAAATGTTTTGCGAGGCTAAATGCTACCTGATGCAATTGATTCTCAGCAAGATACTCTCGAAACTCATGGAAATCCTTGATTTCCTGTCCGCTTGCTAGTTTCGTGGCGCTGTCAACGTTATCGCGTCGCCGGAGTCCAGAAGCATCAAATGCCTCGAAGGGAAGCCCCCAGGGATCGATCCCAGCGTGGCATTGGGCGCACCCTCGGACGTCTCGGTGGCGTTGCAGTTTTTCACGCAAGGACAGTTGCGTGAGATCTTCTAGTTTGGGGACATTCGGAGGCGGGTCATCAGGCGGTTGTGCAATGATTTTACGTGCAAACCACGCTCCCCGTTTGACAGGATTTGCTTCCCTGCCATCGGACAGTCCGCTTAATGGTGCTGCTTGAGTGAGCAATCCACCTAGATCTGGACTCTGATGCTCAATGGGTACAAAGTCGAATCCACTCTCGGAGCGATTGCCCAGTCCGTAGTAGCTGGCGACCACTTCGTTGGCCACAATGTACTTCGATGCGATCAGATCGCATGCAGGGGCGTTTGAGAAAAGCATGAACTTGAAGAATTCGACCGGTTCGTGCCTAAGCTGTTTTCGAGCATCGCGAGTCAAATGAGGAAAGCGTTTCGCGTCGACTTCGACAACATCGAATTTGTCCAGGCTGAGCCATTCGGAAACGAACCGCTCGATAAAGTATTCGGATCGAGGGTCTTGCACGAGTCGATCGATTTGACTGTCTAGCTGATTGCGCAATTCACCATTTCCGGCAAGCGTTAAAAGCTGCTCATCCGGTGGCCCGTTCCACAAAAAATAGGATAGCTTGGAAGCCAGTTCCCATGAATCCAACGCTTCTGACTGTGGGCCTTGGCTGGTCTCGGTCAAGTAAAGAAACTGGGGGGAAGTCAAAATCACGAGAATTGTTTCTCGAACGCTTGTTTCCCACGTGTTGCCAGCTTCAAGTTCCGAGTCAAAAACGCTGGTGATCTCTTTCATTTCTGAATCGCTAAGGGGCCGGCGAAACGCGCGTCTTGCGAAATCTTTTAAGATGCGAATTGCGTACTGTTTGTCGCTTTCGGTATCGTTACGATCAAGGTACACCGACCGATGGGATTCAGGCGGCCAAGTATCGTAATAGGGACCTTCGAACTCAACGCTGTGGATCAAAAGCCTGGGGGTTTCTCTTCCATCGGTGAACTCATGGCGTACTCCGATTTCGCGGATACCCGCTAGATAGTTCACATTATCAGGCTCCACTTCGGGGGCTGGAAAGTTTGCGATGTCCCCTTCGAAAATGTAGACCTCAGGATCATTGCCTTTGACGATCTGCGTCGCCCCGACTTGGGTGAGCGTGCTGCCACAGTCACGGCGCAATCCGATGTGCACACCAAGTTTGGGATTCGTCGCTTGGAATCGCACGAAGCTATCGATTGGGTTGTCGGGTTGATCGTCCACTCTATGGAATTCGATGCGATCCAAGGCAACGGGACTGTCGTAGTAGACTTCGATATTCCAGACACCTTCGGTTAGTCGTGCAAGGCAAAAGGATGGTTCGTTGAGTTGTCCTGTGACTTGGCGATCATCGGTTGAAGGAGATGTAGGGTTGGTCAAACGCAATCGGAGTTCCCGATTGCTGCTCGCGGGGAATTCGGGGGCTTTGGCCAAGTCTTTGCCGGGTTCTACCAACGCCTGGATTTCAGCGGGATCTAAAGCGCGCTTGTAGATCCGCACATCATCGATCTGACCATGGAAGCCTTGAGCGTTCTGGATTCTGCCGATGTGCAAGCGTGCCTTTGGATTGGTTAGATCCGCGTCTTGGATCGTACCGGAGGCTACGCGGTAACCGTTGACGAACAGTTCGGTGAGTTGTTGGCCTCGTCGAACCACAGCGCAAACGTGTTGCCATTGGTTTTTGCGGAGCACTCCCGGAGGAGATTGCACCGTGCCATTGTGTTGCCGATTGGCATCTGCGGTCTCGATTCTGAGGATTCCGTTTTGGTCAGGCATATCGAACAGCCAACCGTGGGTGTATCCATAACCGCCCAAGCACACGATGCCAGCTTGGGTAAGTTTCTCCGGATGGATCCAGGCCGCGACCGTGAATTCGCCGGTACCCACTGCCACTTCGCTTTGCGGGGACTGGACCAATGCGCTTGGTTCGCCGGAAACCGACAAGGCTTGGCCAAACGGTGAAGGCACCCACTTGGCCTGCCCCTGTAGTTCCAACGAGTTTTCCAGAGGGTTACTATTTGCCGTCGGTTCCATAGGCCAGAAACCCACGAGCCCTGAGTCGAGTTTAGAAGCATCGGCAACGAGCGATTGCGCCTGAGGCTGCTGGTTATGGAATTGGATCAAGTAGACGCCATCGTCTGGGATCGTTACCGAGTGTGACTTGGATCCATCTAGCGTGGTCTTCCAACTCAACGTTGCGCTGGCGGGATTACGGAGTTTCCAGTTGGAATTTGTTGCATCCAATAAAAACAAGTCGTTGGCTTTCGACGCCTTGACACGAACTTGGAATCGTCCGCGTTGGGGTAGTTCTCGCAGCGACAGTTTGAAGTTGGCTTGAGGTCCATAGGTGCTCGATTCACCGAAGATCTCGGGACTTGGAATGGCGGGTCGAAGTGCTAAGCCACTGGGTAGAATCTCGTAAGCCTTGCCTTTCGGGTACCCTTCATTGCCTCGCATGCAAGCGAACACCGCATGCTCGATTCCTTCGAAATCTCGCCAACCTCGCACCGTGTCATTCCCTTGGTAGCCTTCGATGAACCGGAATTTTCGCTGCATACGAAACGGTTCAAACGGAAAATCTTTCGTTGGATCGGGTTCTGTGACGATAAAGTCTGAGTTGGCCAATAGGTGATTGTTAGCGCCAAGAATAAGAGATTCCTTGGATGGATTTGGGTGGATCGATCTGCCAAGCTCCATTCGGAAGTGCTGTATTTTTGGAGGGGTATCTGGATGAACCAGTGCGTTATCGAGGGCTTCTTCTGCGATTTTAAAGTAAGCCTCCAGCTGCATGGGGTTCATCACCAGCGACGCGGATTGGTTCGTAAATCCATCTTTAGAAACAGCATCCGGTGGTAAAGTATCGGTCAGCTTGCGCTGGATTTTCAGAAGGTCCTTGAGGGTCTGATCGTACTGTCCGACTGTCAGTCGTCTCATCGAGCCGTTGCGAGCCGTAGGACGCGACCTTGCTTGGTGAAGCGATCGGGCCAGCCAGTCGCGGAAAACCGCGCGCTGAGCGTCGGTCGGCTGTGGCTCATCCTCAGGTGGCATTTTTCCCGACAGGACTTGATGCTCGATGGCTTCCCAAAGCCGCAATGACTCTTCGGGGAGCGAATCGTCCAAATGATCCACTCGGATCCCTGATTCGCGGGTTTCTTCGTTGTGGCAGCTTGAGCAGTATTTTTGGATCAAGGGAGCAATTTGATCCTTGAAGTCCACATCGGTTGTTTGGGCCTGCGTTACCGAATGAGAAATCGAGGCTAAGCAACCGAGGAGCAGGATCAACCGATGGAAGACTTGCAATCGAAGGGGACGAGACATCAGGTCAAGCATGTCGTTCTTGTTGGTCGTAGCGAGTATAAGGCCTATGGGAGCGATCCAAGTGCGTAAATCTTACTAGATTTTGTCCGGATTTGCTCAAGTCGCACCGCTGTGAGCCATATTCCAAGGATGTTTTGCTTCCGTCGCTCCAACTGTGTCTATCATGAAGAAACAACTCGCAGTCCTCGGTTTGATCCTTGCTTTTCCATTATCGATTGGTTGTGGGATGTGCCGTAGTATTGAGCAATGGAAATGCGATAACTGGGGAATGTGCCATTTTGCCCCCAGTCGACCTGGGATGTACTCGCCTATGTCGGTTCAACCGACCTATGGTCCTCCGACGAATTACGGGGCACCCTCGGGTATGCCGGTTGCATCCGGTGCGATGCCCGCAGGTGCGATGGCTCCTGCTGGGGTCGCGATCGGCAATCCGGTGAACCCAAATTGCAAGGACTGCAACCGCTAATGTTCGCTTATAGACGCTCATGGAGCAGCCGGACCGCTGACCGCTTTTGGACATTAGCGGTTTAAAAAACCGGACCGCTAATGTTCGCTTATAGACGCTCATGGAGCAGCCGGACCGCTGACCGCTTTTGGACATTAGCGGTTTTAAAAC